>VFQP010003810.1_pt1 | contig 14841 bp, 12 predicted proteins | sample 3512351 | NCBI WGS metagenome assembly VFQP01 (sample SAMN10412372, study PRJNA504923) | tailings metagenome | isolation source: Relicate 1 Philex TSF1 revegetated site | place: Philippines: Tuba, Benguet | collected 2017-08-29 | reverse complement strand
AATACGCCGGACGGCACCACGCAGATCGACCACGTATTCCTCTCGCCCTACGGCACCTTCGTATTGGAAACGAAGAACATGAGCGGCTGGATCTTCGGCAGCGAGAAGCAGGCGCAGTGGACGCAGAAGCTCTACAAACGCACCTTCAAATTTCAGAACCCGCTGCGGCAGAACTACAAACACCTCAAGGCCCTGGAAGCCACCCTTGGCGTCAACCCCGAGCACCTGCACTCGGTCATCACCTTCGTCGGCGGCAGCACCTTCAAAACCGAATTGCCGGCCAACGTCACTCAGGGCATCGGTTTTATCCGCTATATCCAGTCATTCCAGCAGTCGGTATTCAGCGAGGCTGAAGTCGACGCCATGCTGCACGCCCTGCAAACCGGCCGCCGCGCGCCGACGCTCGCCACCCATCGCGAGCATGTACAGAACCTCAAGCGACGGAGTGATCCGACATCCGAGCGGCAATGTCCGAAATGCGGCAGTGCGTTGCTGATTCGCACCGTGAAATCAGGATCGAAAGCGGGGCAACAGTTCTGGGGCTGCTCGGCTTTCCCGAAGTGTCGAACTGTTCAGTCTCTCTAAAAAGAAAGGTCTAACGTGGCCAGCATTCGGAATATATACCGCACCTTATTTAAAGAGCTTACATTTAAGCCATTCAACAATTTAAGGCAAGACAATGATAGTTGGACTCCTAGTCAGAAACTTTAAAACCTATCAAGCCATCAACTATATAAAACTTTCGAACGGCAAATTCTTTAGCGCAATGGTAGGCGAGAATGGCGCTGGAAAAAGCTCCGTACTCGAAGCATTAAATAGTTTTTTCAATGGGGCCGATTGGAATTATCACCACTCACTCACAAAAGGCTTCACGGAAAGGGAGCCTTTTATATGCCCAATATTTCTCATAAAGAAAAGCACACTCCCATCCCTGGGAGACTTTCAGTGGCTCTTGGAAAAAATAAGCGAACTCACTTGGTCTTCAGCAGTTCTTGACTTCAACCCTTCTTATAAAAGTCATGCCGAGCTTTTTTGCGAGCATCGCGAAGCACTTATGCTCGAAGGGTACAGCAACAAAACCCATTACTTAATTCCTTTTGGCGTGAAGAAGGATCAGAAGCATGCATTACCAACCGTTTTCTTCCCAATGTTTGAGACAGTATCATCATACAATTCTCTAATAAAAAACTATGCCGGCTCGGGAGACGCCATCACCCTTTTACAGCAAAGAATCACCGAGTACTATAAATACATATATCTACCTGCCGACATAGACTTTATAGAGTACACAAAGATAGAAGGCAAAACGATTCAGGCGCTACTTGGACAAAAATTAGATACGATTGTTAGGGCATTTATTAAGCGAGAGGACGTACGAACCATTAATTCACAACTGAACGAGTTTCTAGGCTCAATATCAGAAAAACTGGAAATATATGAGTATAGAAAGCCCGCCCAAAAGCAAAACCTTGTCAACCAGTCACACCTAACTGAAAAAGTCATTGAAGCCTTCTTTGAGTCCAAAGTTCTCAACAGAAAAGACGGTCGCGAGCGCACTCCGGTAGGAGACCTCAGCTCAGGTGAGAAACGTCAGGCTTTGGTGGACGTTGCCAAGGCTTTCCTTTTAGCCAATGCGGCCCCAAGCCACCAGCAAATAATACTTGCCATTGATGAACCAGAGCTATCATTGCATGTATCTTCTTGTTTTGGACAATTTGAAAAACTGAGAGAAATCGCAGAATCAAAAATACAGATACTCATTACTACGCATTGGTATGGGTTCATGCCAATCATTTCAGACGGAGTAGCGGTTTATTGCCCCAAAAGTGATCAGTCACCGCTACTTCTAGACCTTAGATGTTTCAGAGAGGATATAAAGAAACTAAAACACGAAACCAAAGGGGAGCTACCGGTCGAATTGGAGCTAAAAGGAATAAACGACCTTGTTCAGTCCATAATCGCATCCATTACAACATCTGACTACAAGTGGATTATTTGTGAAGGCTCCGCAGACCGCATTTACCTAAACCACTATATAAAATCCCCAGAATTATTTATCGTACCTGTCGGCGGCTCCCCTGCAGTAAAAAAGATATACAACTACCTATACCTCGCCCTCGAAGACGCAAGAGATGATATAAAAGGTAAAGTTTTCTGCTTAATTGATACAGACAAACGATTTGAGTCTTTCGATGGCAAAGACTCTTTGACGGGAATACAGATACGCAGAATAAAAAATGATGAAGACAACTTTCGCACGACACTCTTAAGAACAAGCGACAACAACGCATCACCTCCCACGGTCATAGAAGACACTTTAAACCCCACAGCCTTTATTTCGGCAATCGAAAGCTTTAAATCTCACAAGACTTATGGACCCTTGATTGCACAACTACCAGCAAGACTTACGTCGGAAAATAACGAATGGCCCTCCGGCCTTGCTTTAAACTTAAACTTCATTGATCGAAAAGCAATGGAGCATCTATTTGAGGCAGATGGTTTCAAAGTAAATTTCGCACTCAAATACACAGAACTGGATGATCCATCAAAAAAGCCAGAATGGATAAAGAAAGTTGAAGATTTCCTTGCCACCAAGGCAAAGCCACCTAAACCAAGCAAGCGACCACAAAAGCTATAATAATTACCTCTCTGTGTGTCTTAGGTTGGTTGGGGTGTGATTTCTGCAACGTCGCGACGGGGTGTATGACGCCTCCTCGCTGCCGGCACCGGCTATGTAAACGTCAAATTTTTCCCTGAACCTTTCCCCTTTCCGCCCGGTCGGCTTAAAGAACCGTCGCGCTTCGCGACGCCAGCAAAGGATGCGCGCTATGCCGAACCGCGCCAGCAGGATCGACGTTTCACAACTGCAACTCGAACAGCTATGGCAGCGTTATCAGCGGGTGCGCGCTGCCACGGAACGGCTCTGCGAGCCGCTGGAGCGCGAGGATTACGTGATCCAGAGCATGCCGGACGTCAGCCCGCCGAAGTGGCATCTGGCACATGTGACCTGGTTCTTCGAGGCCTTCGTGCTGCAGCCCTTCCTGCGCGGCTATCGCCCGCTGGATGAGCGCTACGACCATCTGTTCAATTCCTACTACAAGACCCACGGCACGCCCTTCGAGCGGGCGCGGCGGGGGTTGTTGTCGCGGCCGACGGTAAGCGAGGTGTACGCCTATCGCAGCCATGTCGATCTGGCCATGGAGCAGTTGCTCAACCGGATGGGCAGCGACCTCGACGACGAGGTGCTGCAGCGGGTCGAGCTGGGGCTGGAGCACGAGCAGCAGCATCAGGAGCTGCTGCTGATGGATATCAAGCACATTCTGGCGCAGAACCCGTTGCGCCCGGCCTATCGCCGCGACCTCAAGCCGGGTGGCACTGAAGCGAGCAAGCTGCGCTGGATCAACTTTCCCGCCGGCCTGCGCCATGTCGGCCATGCCGGCGAGGACTTCGCCTTCGATTGCGAGCGGCCGCGGCATCGCGTGTTCGTCGAGGCCTTCCGGCTCGCCAGCCGGCCGGTGAGCAATGGCGAGTACCTGGAGTTCATCCGCGATGGCGGTTATCGCAGCACGGCGCTGTGGCTGGCGGACGGCTGGGACCATATCCAGCGCGCCGGCTGGCAGGCGCCGCTGTACTGGCAGCGCGAGGGCGACGACTGGCTGGAGCTGACCCTGGGCGGCCCGCGCGAGCTGGATCTGGATGCGCCGGTCTGTCACCTGAGCTACTTCGAGGCCGAGGCCTTCGCCACCTGGGCGCAGGCGCGCCTGCCGCGCGAGGAAGAGTGGGAAGTGGCCGCGCAGGACGAACCGCTGTGGGGCAACTTCGTCGAGAACGATCATCTGCAGCCGGTGGCGGCGGGCACCGGCGATGGCCTGCAGCAGCTCTATGGCGACGTCTGGGAATGGACCGCCAGCGCCTACCGGCCCTACCCCGGCTTTCGTCCGCTGGGCGGCAGCCTGGGCGAGTACAACGGCAAGTTCATGTCCGGGCAGATGGTGCTGCGTGGCGGCAGCTGCGCCACGCCGGAAGACCACGTTCGCCCCACCTATCGCAACTTCTTCTACCCCACGATGCGCTGGCAGTTCTCCGGCCTGCGCCTGGCCAAGGAGCTCTGAGCATGGCATTGGCAATCCGCACCCACGAACAGTCGATCAGCCCGGAACAGGAGGCGTTGCGCGAGGAAGCGCTGCGCGGCTTCGCCGCCCGGCCAAAGGCGATGTCGCCGAAGTTCTTCTACGATCACAGCGGCTCGCAGCTGTTCGAGCTGATCTGCCAGCAGCCGGAGTATTACCTGACGCGCACCGAGGAGACCATTTTGCGCCTGGCTGCGCAGGATATCGCCGCGCTGGCCGGGCGCAACGCCAGCCTGGTGGAACTGGGTAGCGGCGCCAGCCGCAAGGTCCGCCTGCTGCTGGAAACCCTGCGCCCGGCGCGCTACCTGGGCATCGATATTTCCCGCGAGTTTCTGCAGATCTGTACCCGCCGCCTGGCCGCCGACTATCGCTGGCTCGACGTGCACGCGCTGTGCGCCGACTTCAGCCAGCCCCTGACGCTACCCGCCGAGGCGCTGGGGCAGCGCCCGTTGGCGTTCTTCCCCGGCTCCAGCATCGGCAATTTCGACCCGGACCAGGCCCGCGCCTTTCTGCGCAATCTGCATCAGGCCCTGCCGGCAGGCAGCGGTTTGCTGATCGGCGTGGATCTGATCAAGGATCGAAAGGTACTGGAGCGCGCCTACAACGATGCGGCCGGGGTCACCGCGCTGTTCAACCTCAACCTGCTCGAGCGCATCCGCAACGAGCTGGACAGCGACATCGACCCGCGCCGCTTCCAGCACCGGGCCTTCTACAACGAGGCGCAATCGCGCATCGAGATGCATCTGGTCAGCCGGCAGGCGCAGCAGGTGCGCATCGAGGATCGCGTGTTCGACTTCGCCGCGGGCGAGACCCTGCACACGGAGAACTCCTACAAGTACACGCCGAGCAGCTTCCGCGCTCTGGCGGGCGAATGCGGTTTCGCCTGCGCCGCCATGTGGCGCGACCCGGCGCAGCTGTTCAGCGTGCACTTTCTGCGGCGGGAGTGAGGGGCGGCGAAAAATCCACCGCTGCGCAGGGGGGTTTGGCGGCGCCGACTGCAGGGTAGTCCAGGCGCAGATGAGGGTGGTGCGCCGCGTCACCCACCAGACGAGGGACGGCGTTGCGCCGATGGTGGGTTACGCCGCCTCCACTGCTGCGAGTCGCTCGGCAAGGTCACAGGCGGCTAACCCACCCTGCGAGAGCGGCGTTCGGTGCCTGTTGCGCAAACGCAGCGGCCACTGGGGTTTCAGCGTTTGGCGATGATGTACACCGCGTGGACGATGCCGGGGATGTAGCCGAGCAGGGTAAGCAGGATGTTGAGCCAGAACGCGCCGCCGAAACCCACCTGGAGAAACACGCCCAGCGGCGGCAGGAGGATGGCGATGAGGATACGGATAAGGTCCATGGGGCACTCCTTGAGGTCGTACTGAAACAGACCCAATGGCGCGCCGTGCAGTTCAGCTAGTCGCACCGCCCCGATGCGGGCCGGGCGCTACGGGCGTGCGCTCGCCCTTCGGCCGCGCCGCGGCTCGGACTGCGAACCAGGCGCTGGCGCCTCGCCGGATATGCCCCTAGTCTGAGGCCAGGATGGAAGCGCCCACTATGCCCGAACGATTCCAACAAGAACGCATCATCGTGGCCGACGATCACCCGGTGTTTCGCGACGGTCTCAGCCGTATCGCGCAGCGCGTGTTTGCGCAGGCGCAGGTGTGCGAGGCGGGGGATATGGATGAGGTCCTGAGCCTGGCCAATGCCGGGGCGGCGCCTTGCCTGTTCGTCCTCGATCTGCTGTTCCCCGGACAATCGCCGCAGGCCATTGGCGCGCTGCGCCAGCACTTCCCCTGCAGTTCGATCGTGATCGTCTCGATGGTGGATAACCGCGAGCTGATCGACGAGGTGATGGCGGCGGGCGCCGATGGCTTCATCGGCAAGGCGACGCCTCCCGATGACATCGCCGAGGCGCTGTTGGCGGTGCGGGCGGGCGATTTCGTGATGACCCTGGGCCCGCCCGGCCTACCGACCTTCGCCGAAGACAGGCACCTGCTGGAGCAACTGACGCCGCGCCAGCAGGAGGTGTTGCGGCTGGTGGTGCGCGGCCTGTCGAACAAGGAGATCGCCCGCCAGCTGGATATCTCGCCCTTCACCGTGCGTATCCATGTGTCCTCGTTGCTGCGCACGCTGGATGTCGGGACCCGCGCAGCGGCCGCCGCCAAGGGCGCCAAGGCCGGCCTGAGCTAGGCTAGCCGGCCTGCGCCCTGAGCTTGAAGGTCACCAGCAGCGAACGCAGCTCCGCCGGCTGCACCGGCTTGGGCAGTACCGGAATGTCCGTGTCGGCCAGCTCTTCCTGCACGCGGCGCACGTCGTGCCCGGTCATGACGATGGCCGGCACCCTCTGGCCGCTGACCGCCCGCACATGGCGGATGCAGTCGGCGCCGGAGACTTCGCTGCCGAGATCGAAGTCGGTGATGAGCAGATCGAAATCCGCCGACGCCTCGGGCAGCGCACTGTAGGTGGCGACCTCGCAGCCCCATTTCTGCAGCAGGGTCGCGGTGGCCAGCAGCACGTTCCGATCATCCTCGATCAGGCACACGCGCATGCCATCGAGCATGCGCGGTGCCTGCATGCCGCTGCGCTGCGCGGCCACCGCCCGGGCAGGCGCCGCTACCGGCTGCAGACCATCGATTGCGGCGAGCGTGCCGCGCCCCTCGACGGAGCGGATGCGCACCTGCATGTGCATCAGCGCGCCCAGGCGCCTGACGATGGCCAGGCCCAGCCCCATGCCCTCGATATCGCTGTCGCGCGCCTGTCGCACGCGGTAGAACTCTTCGAAGATGCCGTCGAGATGCTCCTCGGCGATCCCCCGTCCCCGGTCATACAGCTCGACCGAAAGCGTCTCGCCGTGGCGTCGGCAGCCAATCAGCACGGGGCGCCCCGGCGCGTACTTGAGGGCGTTGGACAACAGGTTCTGCAGCATGGTGGTCAACAGACCCTGGTCGGCGAGCACGTATACCGACGGGCAGCGCAGGCGAACCTCGACACCGGCCCAGCGTGCGGCCTCGGCATTCTGCTCGAGCAGTTGGCGCAGCACTGCGTGCAGCGCCAGCGGCTCCATCTGCGGCACCACCTTGCCGCTGTCGAGCGAGTACATGTCGAGAATCGAGCGGAACAGCCGCGCAACGCTGTGCAGGGACTTGTCGATGTTCTCCACCAGTTGCCGCTGCTCGGCGCCCAGGCTGCTGTCGCGCAGGCAGGCGGTGAACAGGCTGATGGAGTGGATCGGCTGACGCAGGTCGTGGCTGGCCTGGGCGAGGAATTGCGACTTGGCCAGGATCGCGGCCTGCTCGGCCTCGGCGGCCAGGCGCGAGCGTTTGAGCAGGGCATGCATGTACGCCGGCACGCTCAGGGTGGTCAGTGCCAGGGTGATCACCAGGTAGGGCTGGGTCTGCCAGTAGGGGGACGTGGCCAGGGTCACGGCCAGGGACATCATGGCCATGCAGGTCGCCAGCAGCAGATAGCCCGAGCCGTAACGCAGGCCGTAGCCGACGGTGACCCAGACCAGAATGGCATAGACCGGCAGCATGGCGGCGCCGCCGGCGGCTATCACCAGGGTGATGCACACGTAGTCGTTGAGCATGGTGAACAAGCGCCGCGCAGGGCGATTGCCAGGACGGCGCCGAATGTCGTGCCACAGCAGCAGGGAAACGACGCAGAAGATCACCGCGAGCGTGAATATCTGCCCAGCCAGCCTCGTTTCGATCAGGGCCAGCTGGTAGAGCAGCAGCGTGTAGCCGATCGCGATTGGCGCGATGATCAGGCGCACGACCGCCTGGGCACGCTCGGTATCGTAGGTGGGGGAAGCGGGCGCGAACATGGCAAATCCCTGCAGCGGCATCGATCCTGTGGCCCCCACCATAGGCCGTAGCGGATGCCAGGCACAAGGCGGGCAATAGGCCGCTAGCACACCCGTACTATTTCGCCGCGTACCTGCCCTTCCTACACTCCGGACCATCGCTTCGGCACCGAGTCGAAGCCCGGTGATCGAAGGGAGTTCACATGAACATCAAAGGAAGGTTAGGCGCTCTGTTCATCGCACCGATGCTGGCCACGCTCGCGGGCTGCCTGCCGCAGAACGCGCAGAACCAGGGCCTGCACAACACCCAGATGGCCAACGACCCCTGCGCACCGAGCGCGACCAGCAGCCTGGTCGCCACTGGCCGCAGCCTGCTGGATATCGCCAACTCCGTGCTGGAAACCCAGCAGAGCTTCAACGGCAGCTCCACCAACTACGCGCAACGCGTGCAGGCCATGGAGAACGCGCAGAAGCTCAACCAGGGGCACAACGTGCTCAACAACGTGGAAAATCTCGCCGGCACCGCCAACGCGCCCTGCGTCCCGGCCGCCGCACCGGCCAGCGCCTCGCGCTGACCGATCCTCTCGCACCGCAGCCGGGCGTTGGCGTTCAGAAGCGCACGTCGAACTTGTCCAGCAGCAGCTCGGCCGGCAGGTCGCTGCTGACCAGCTGATTGCGCCCGCGCTGCTTGCCGCTGTACAGGCGGCGATCGGCGCTGCGGTAAAGCTCGGCGGCGCTGCGGCCATCCTCGGGCCAGGCGGCCAGACCGAAGGTGGCGGAAAGCGCGATCGGCTGGCCGTGGTATTCCAGCGGGCGTTCGGTGAGCTGCCGGCGCAGCGTTTCCACCAGCGGGCCGGCGCCGGCACTGTCGGTATGACGCAGCAGCAGACCGAACTCTTCACCACCCAGACGCCCGAGAAAATCGGTGACGCGCAGGCGCTGCTGGAGCATCTGGCAGATGTGCTGCAGCGCCATGTCGCCCGCCTCGTGTCCCCATCGGTCGTTGACCTCCTTGAAGTGGTCGACGTCGAGCAGCACCAGCACCAGATGCCCGTTGCTGCGCTCGGCCTCCTGAATGCTGCGCTGCAACGCATGCTGGAAGCTGCCACGGCTGGCCACGCCGGTCAGCGAGTCGGTCTGCGCCAGCCGCTCCAGCTCCTCGTGGGCCTGCATGCGCAGGCCATCGTAGATGTGCACGAACACCAGGATCAGCACGCCGCAGAGCGTGGCATTGCCCAGGTCGATCAAGCCGTGGGTGTCCAGGGTCAGGTGGTTGCCGGAGAAGTACAGCAGCAGGCCGGCGAGCATGAAGGGTGCGGTGAGCAGGAAGGCGCGGCGCTTGCCCAGCAGCAGGTAGGCCAGCAGCGGGATCATGTACAGCCAGACGAAGGCGGCCGAGGACGCGTCCGGCATGACGATGATGTAGAGGATGAAACAGAAGGTCGGGATCAGGTACAGGTAGATCCACAGATACAGATGCCGCGCGCGCTCGATGCGCCAGGCGCCGAACAGCAGCAGCGCGGTGCACAGCACTTCGAGGATGGCGAAGGGGTAGTTGCCGGCCAGCGCCTGCAGCACGGCGAAGCCGCCCAGGGTCAGGCCGGTGGCGAGCAGGATGGTGCGCATCAGCGTGCGCTTGCCCGACTCGCGCAGCCCTTCGCAGTGCCCCGTGCCTACGTCCCTGTCATCGTTATGTTTGCCATCCACCATCTTCGCGCCTGTGCCGCCCCCGGAAATGCGCCCCCACCGCGCACCATCCGGCAACTATAGACGGCAAAGCGCAAGCACCCGCCGCTCTTACACCGCATAGCCGAGCACGCGCGGCAGCCACAGGGCGATTTCCGGGAAGATGGCCACCAGCAGCAGGGCACTGGACATCACCAGCACGAACAGCAGGGCCCAGCCCACGGTCTGCTCCAGCCGTATCTTGGCCACTTCCGCCGTGACCATCAGGTTGATCGCCACCGGTGGCGTGAACTGACCGATGGCGATGTTCATCGCCAGCAGGATGCCGAACCACACCGGGTTCCAGCCGAAGTGCTGCATCACCGGAATCAGGATCGGCATGAGGATCAGGTAGATGGAAATGGCATCGAGCAGCATGCCGGCCAGCAGCACCGCGAGCATCACCAGCGCCAGCAGCACCCAGCCGTTGTCCGACAGCGAGATCAGCCATTCGGCCAGATGACGGAAGGTGCCGAGCATCGTGCCGGCCCAGGCGAAGATGCCGGCCAGGGCGATGATCAGCATGACCACGCCGGAGATCACCCCGGCCTCGCCGCACAGGCGCCAGAGGCTGCGCCAGTTCAGCTCGCGGGTGACGAACAGGCCGATCAGCACGCCGTAGGTCACGCCCACCACGGCTGCTTCCGTCGGCGTGAACAGGCCGCTGCGCAGGCCGCCGAGAATCAGCACCGGGGCGAACAGCGCCGGCAATGCCTGCCTGAAGCTCGCGCCCAGCGGCGGACGCTCCCCCTGCTCCGGGGATTCCCAGCCGTAGCGACGCGACAGCAGCCAGGCCGGCAGCAACAGCACCAGGCCGGCCAGGATGCCGGGGAACAGGCCGGCGGCGAACAGCGCGCGCAGGTCCACACCCGGCACCACGATGGAGTAGAGAATCAGCGCGATGGACGGCGGAATCAGGATCGCGGTGGAGGCCGAGGCGGCGATCAGCGTGGCCGAGAACGGCTTGGGATAGCCCGCCTTGGTCATGCTCGGCAGCATCACCATGGCCACGGCAGCGGCGTCGGCCGGGCCGGAGCCGCTCATGCCGCCCATGATCAGGCACACCAGCACGGCGACGACGGCCAGGCCACCATGACGCGGACCGATCAGCGCCTGGGCGAAGCGCACCAATCTGAGCGCCACACCGGCCTTCTCGAACACCAGGCCGGTGAGGATGAACAGCGGAATGGCGATCAGCGGGTACTTGGCCACGCCGTTGTAGGTGTTGGTGCCGAGGGTGGCGAGCATGTCCGGCGACAGGCCGGCGATGATGCCGATGGCGCCGGACAGGCCGAGGGCGAAGGCCACCGGCACACCGAGCGCCAACAGCACGGCGAAACTGAGGATCAGCCAGAGATCAGGGCTCATCGCTGATCCTCCCGCGCAGGCGGTCGAGGGTCATCTGGGTCAGGCGCACGAACACCAGCAGCGCCAGGATCGGCAGCCAGATCACGTACCACCAGTTGGGCAGGCCCAGACCGGGCGACTCGGAATCCCACTGGAATTCCTCCCAGGCGAACTGACCGCCGAACCAGCACACCAGGGCCAGCACCAGCACACCGGCCAGCCACTGCAGCAGGATCAGCGGCGTGCGCAGGCGCGGGAACAGGCGCTCGAGCAGGCCGATCCGAATGTGCCGGTTGCTGCGCATGGCCACCGAGGCACCGGCGAAGGTGAGGATGACCAGCAGGAACACCGAGATTTCCTCGGTGAAGGCGAAGGATGCATCGGTGAAATAACGCACCACCACGTTGGCCAGGCTGATCAGGCTGATGATCACCAGGGCCAGGGTGGCGAGCACGCGCTCCAGCGGCGCGTCGACTTGCTTGCTCATAGGGACCTCGAATGACCGGCAATACCATCGAGCGGTGGCGCCCCCTGCCCTCTCCCCCGGCCCCTCTCCCGCATGCGGGAGAGGGGAGCAGAGCGGGCTGCGGGACATCCACCACTACGCCCCGTAGTGTGGGCTTGCGGTCAGATGGAACGAATCAGGGCTGGGCCACGGCCTTGCGCGCGGCGTCCATCAGCGCGTCGCCGATGCGCGGTGCCCATTTCTCCTGCACGCTGGCAGTGGCTTCGACGAAGGCGGCGCGCTCGGCGTCGCTCAGCTCGATCACTTCCACACCGCGCTCACGCACATCGGCCAGGCGCTGGGCCTGGGCGCCACGCGACAGCTCGATCTCCCATTTGCCGGCGTCGATGGCCGCCTGGCGCAGCAGTTCGCGATCTTCCTCGGGCAGGCCTTTCCACACGCGCTGGTTGACGGCGAATACCAGCGGGTCGGCCATATAGTCCCACAGGGTCAGGTACTTCTGGCCAACCTGGTCGACGCGCGCCACGTCGAAGACCGACAGCGGGTTTTCCTGGCCGTCCACCGCGCCGGTGGTCAGGGCCGGCTTGGCGTCGGCCCAGCTCATCTGCGTCGGGTTGGCGCCGAGCGCGGTGAAGGTGTCCTGGAACAGCGGCGAGCCGACCACGCGGATCTTCAGGCCCGCCATGTCGGCCGGGCTGCGCACCGGCCTGGCCGAGTTGGACAGCTGGCGGAAACCGTTCTCGCCCCAGGCCAGCGGCACGATGCCGCGCTGCTCGATGGCGGCGAAGGCCAGCTTGCCGGCTTCGCCCTGGGTGATGGCGTCGAGGTCGGCGTCGTTCTTCATCAGAAACGGCAGGGAGAACAGGTTGAGTTCCGGCACCTGCGGCGACCAGTTGATGGTCGAGCCCACGGCCATGTCGATCAGGCCCGAGCGCATGGCAGAGAATTCCTTGGTCTGGTCGCCGGCGACCAGTTGCGCATTGGGGTACACGCGCAGGGTGATGCGTCCCTCGGAGCGCTCGTTGACCAGGTCGGCCCACTTCTGCGCGGCCTGGCCCCAGGGGAAGGCGTCGGAAAGCACGGTGGAAACGGAGTATTCACGCGCCTGCGCGGTGGCGCACAGGGCAGTCAGCGCAGCGCCGGCAGCGAGCGCGGAGAAGAGTCGCTTGAGTTTCATCGGGGCGTCCTTGTATGGATCTTGGTCGTTGTCGTTGTGGCACCGGCAAATCGGTGCGGATCCAGCGGCGAGCGGATGGCTCGCCTGGCGCGCCTGGTCGGCACGCGAGAGGGACACGGCAGGTGTCACGACTGCCGGCAGGCCTTGTGGGCGATCGGCAGGTGCCGGCGGGTTACGCGCAGCCGCCCAACTATTCCAGAAGCGCGCAGCGAATACCATTGTCCGATGTCTGTTGACATTGCCCATGCCAACGGCCGCTGCCCATAATCGCCGACACCTGACTTCGGACCTTGATTGATGGCCATTTCCCGTGACGACCTCGACCAGCACGGCCTGATCATCGGCGTGTCGCCCGAGCGCTTTCGCGCCGTGGCCATGCCGCTGCTGTTCGACCACCTCGACGCCCAGTGCGAGGGCACCATCGCGGTCAATCGCCAGGCGCGCATCGTCTGGATCAACGACAAGTACGCGCAGAAGGTCGGCATCAGCGACCCGCGCAGTGCGCTGGGCAAGGAGGTCGAAGAGGTGCTGCCGGCCAGCCGCCTGCGCGAGGTGGTGGAAAGCGGCCAGCCGAGCATGCTCGACCTGATGGCCTTCGGCGACGAGCACTTCGTGGTCACCCGCATCCCCCTGCGCGACGAGGACGGCACCCTGGTCGGCGCCCTCGGTTTCGTCCTGTTCGACCGCGCCCGCCACCTCAAGCCGCTGATGGCCAAGTACGCCAACCTGCAGACCCAGCTGCTCGCCACCCAGCACGAGCTGGCCAAGGCGCGTCGTGCGCGCTACACCATCGCCGGCTTCATCGGCGCCAGCGCGGCGGCCAGCGAAGTGAAGCGCCAGGCGCGCCGTGCCGCGCAGCTGGATGCCACGGTGCTGATCCGTGGCGAGACCGGCACCGGCAAGGAGCTGCTGGCCCAGGGCATTCACAACCTGTCGCCGCGGGCCAACGGCCCCTTCGTCGCGGTCAACGTCGCGGCGATCCCGGAAACCCTGGTCGAGGCCGAGCTGTTCGGCACCGCGCCGGGCGCCTTCACCGGCGCCGAGCGCAAGGCGCGCATCGGCAAGTTCGAGGTGGCCAACGGCGGCACGCTGTTTCTCGACGAGATCGGCGACCTGCCGCTGCCGCTGCAGGCCAAGCTGCTGCGCGTGCTGCAGGAGCAGGAGGTGGAGCCGCTCGGCTCCAACCAGGTCAAGCCGCTCAACGTGCGGGTGATCGCCGCCACCCATATCGACCTGGAAGCCAAGGTAGCGGCCGGGCAGTTTCGTGATGATCTTTACTACCGTCTCAACGTGCTGGCCCTGCGCGTGCCGCCGCTGCGCGAACGCGCCAACGACATTCCCGCGCTGATCGAACACCTGCTCGATGACCTGGCCAACCGCTCCGGCCTGGCGCCCATGGAGCTGAGCGACGATGCCCTGGCCCTGCTCTGCGCACAGCCGTGGAAGGGCAACGTGCGTGAGCTGCGCAACCTGCTGGAACGGGCGCAGCTGGCGGTCGACGGGCGACTGGATGGCGCGACGGTGCGCAGCCTGCTGACCGATCCGGTGGCACCAAGTGCGCCGCTGCCCCTAGCAGCGCCGATGAGCGGCACGGCGCAAACGCTGGCCGAGCAGCTGGCGCAGGCCGAACGCCAGGCGCTGCTGGCGGCCCTGCAGGCCACCGACGGCAATCGCCAGCAGGCCGCCGAACGCCTGGGCATTTCCCGCGCCGGCTTCTACGCCAAGCTGGCGCAGCATGGGCTGGGGCGGCGCGATTAGGGCCGAATAGAGCATCTCGTCTCGTAGCAGCCGGCTTGCCGGCGATCCCTGGCGGGAGCGATCGCGAGCAAGCTCGCGCCTAAAGGCCAGCGATTCAGAAGCCCCAGGCCCCGGATTGCATCCAGGCTACGCAGCGGCGCCGTTGCGGGGCGCAGATCCAGAAATCTGGACATGTATCGCGCCAGTCGAGTCCATGAATCTGGACCAATCCAGAAATCCAGACACGGGCTCACGGCTCGGCTGGCCATCCACACCTCGCGCGTAATCCCGAAACCTGCGCCGCACGGGCCTTGCAGGGCCTTCGCCGAAAGTCCTATGCCGGCCTGGCACGACTCTGGCTCTATATCCGGCAAAGCTGCGCTGCCTCCGGCGTGCTTTCGCAGACAACGGCCTTGAGCCGGCAGAACAACAACAAAAGGAACCACCCATGGGTACCCTCGGTATTCTG
>VFQP010003809.1_pt1 | contig 14842 bp, 23 predicted proteins | sample 3512351 | NCBI WGS metagenome assembly VFQP01 (sample SAMN10412372, study PRJNA504923) | tailings metagenome | isolation source: Relicate 1 Philex TSF1 revegetated site | place: Philippines: Tuba, Benguet | collected 2017-08-29 | reverse complement strand
GTCACGTGCGCTGTACATGCGCCTTAATTGGGGCAGTATTCAATGCCACTGGGCCTCAGCAGGATGGCGAGTGAGACAGGGAGCCCGCTCCTCCGCCAGGTCAGCTCGCCTGCCGCGAACTGTGGCATCCATGCCCGTCGAAAGTGCTGCGTGCAGTTGCGGCCGCTGGCATGAAGCACCCGATCGCTGGTGATGATGACAGTCCCCGCGCGGGTTTCAAGGGCCAGTGGCGCGCAGCCTGCTCCCTCATGCGAGCTTTCTGGCTGTCGCTGCTGCTGCCCCTGCTGCCGCTGCTGCTGCTGTCCGGTGGATGACTGCACAAGTCGCTGCTTGTCTTGTTGTCGCCGGAACGATTCCCACCGCGCAACATCTTGCTGCTGTTCTTTGCGGGCAGCTGCTGCTGGTCGGTGGCTGCCCGGCCACACTACCAGGCAGCCATTGGCAGTGGACATGTCGTCCAAGGCGCACCAGACTGAATGCAGCATGGGGAACGGGAAAGACGCCTCTCAAGGGAGGGAGAAGCGCCCGGCAATGCAATGCAGCCCTCACCAGGATACATCTCCAGGACCCCAGCGCCTGCTGCCCTTGGGGCCATGAGCCAACAACCAAAACTCTGTGCACCCACTTGAGCAGCCCGCAGCTTCAGGCAAGGCTGACGGGGCTTGCCTGAGATGTATGGCTGGTAATCGACACCTGTGCCTGAGCACCAGTCCGAGTCTCGGTGCCGGGCAAACGCTGAGGCGGAACTGCCGCCCTGAGCACCGCCTGGCGGCTTTATGATGTACTGCAGGGAGAGAGAGACGGCGTCCAGTGGTTTTGGGTACGGGCGCGCGTGGTCGAGCAAGTTGCCAGGTGACAGGCTGGCGAACAGGGAGGCTTGGTGGATGGCCTGGGTTGAGAGAGGAGGCAGGCAAGACGCTGGGCACAGCATTCATGGCCTGGAACAAACAATGACCGGCCCGCTGTGGCCTGAAAGGGGACGATAAGCCTGCGATGAGCCAAGAAGCTTGCCTGATCATTGAACAGAACGGCCCCGCTGCCCAGCAATGCCAGAACCAACTCTGTCAGTCGTGATTGGAAGAGCAGGCGCCACACTGCAGCGCGCAGCGGCCACAAGCCGCGACGCTGCCGGTAAGCAGCGTCATCGCGGCGCAGCGCAGGCATGTGCTCAAGCTGGTGGCCTGGCAGTGTTTCGTAAATGCAGGACGACACGGCGTCAGAACTCCAGGCCGGCCCGCTGCCGGGGGCAGCAGGAGAGGCTGCTGTCGCCTGTCCCTCCTGCGCCAGCTCGTACAGGGTGTCTGCCTCCTGCGGAGAAGAAAAAACCGTTGACAAGGCTTCGTCATGGTTGGCACTGTGGAAGCGAGTAATTGGGAGCTGCAAGTAAGTGTGCCTCCTCTGCTGCCGCCAGTGCCGTCAACTCTGGATGCAATCGAGTGCTCAACTATTGATCCAATTTTCCTCTCACTCACCATTTGAAGCTCCTCCAGCTCCTCGGCGGTCAGTAAACCTTCCACGAGAGCAAAGCCATCCTGCACAAGTCGGTGTCTGCAGCTGATGGCCAGGGAAGCAATATCCATCGGTTGTGATCGGTTTTCGCAGCGTTATAAGAGCATACAAAGAGGCCTCGGAGCAAGCTTTGAGCTATTTTACAGTGCGGTGCATGCTATGTGGAACAGCGGCACACCAAGCACAGCCGAACAGCATTGTGATCAATGCGGGAGCTTGAGATCGGCGGGCGCTGCCTTCACATCGAGGAGGAGTGGGCTTGGCACAGCGAGGCCGGCGCCGTTGTCTGGGACGCCGCCCTGGTCCTCTCCCATTACATAGCAGGTGGGACGATGGGCATCGAACGTCGATCTGGGTTTTAACAGCCCTGCCAGGCCGTCCGATCAACCCACCTCCCCTAGCACCCTGTCCTGCTCGCTCCACACCTTTGCTCAATCCTCCCACACGCTGTGATGCAGTCCATCAGGAGCTGGTGCGCGGCAGGCGGGTGTTGGAGCTGGGCTCCGGTCCAGGCGCTGTTGGGTGCACGGCAGCGGCGCTGGGAGCTTCGACTGTCGCCGTCACCGACCTGCAGCCTGTCGTGGCTCTCGCTGCTCGCAACATACAGGTTTGTGAATGGGCGCTTGCTTGACCAAAGGGCATGCTTGTGTCTGTCAGCACAAATTCGTCATGTCCCGACTGCTGCTGTCTGGTTCGTTTCCCACGTCGCCCTGGTGCAGGCCAACGGCCTAAGCCACATCGCTTCGGCAGTGCCGCTGCCGTGGGGCCAACCCCTGCCGCCTCCAGAGCAGCTGCCTGGCCAGTCATTTGACTTGGTGCTGGCCTCGGACGTGCTATACCTCGCAGACGCGTTGCCACTGTTCATCAGCACCCTCTCCGAAGTTTTTTCGGCGAACCCAGAGGCGCTCCTGGTGCTGTGCAACGAGCACCGCCCCGCGCTGCCCTTTCCTGGGGCCCTCTTTGCCGCCGCCGGGCTGAGCGTTTGCCGCGTGCCAACGGCGGAGCAGCACCCCGACTGGCGCAGCGACGACATACACCTGTACCACATCCAGCTGGCAAATTTGCAGGCTTCCCAGCGCCCGGCACGCGGCAGCGGCACAGGCAGCCCCTGACGCTCTGCAGGTAGCCTGCAGAGCGGCGCACAACGACCGCACAGTGGCCAGGCTGGTTTGCAACATGTCGCGCTCGCAGCCAGGGTCTGCCCGCTCCGGCGCCGCGCCTGGCGAGCTCCCCACCTTTGCATCCCAGCCCGGCACAGCCACTGCAGCAGCAGCTGCTGCACTTGTGCCGCCACCAGAGCTGGCTGAGGCCGGCACCAGCGGGGTGGCAGTGAGTGCCCCTGGGGTTGCAGGCAGCACAGGGCACAGCCCCCAGGGCACAGCGGCAGCAGCGTATCATGCACAAGGCACAGCAGCAGCAGCATACGACGCAGAAGGCGCATATGTTTCGGATGCGGCGACGGCTTACGACGCACAAGGTGCATCCGCGGCTGTTGAGTCTGCCACAGGAACCACAGCTGCAGCCGGAGCCTACGGTGCCGCAGATACGGCCGACTATGGCGGCGCTGCAGCAGCTGCAGGCCTTGCAGGGCCAGGGGCACAGCACCACCACCATGCCGGCGTCAGCGAGCAGGATGCCGCTGCCGCCGAGGCTGCGGCCGAGGGGGCAGCACCAGGGGAGGAGGCCTACTCGCCGCTGGCCTTCCTGCAGCAGCTGGAGTCGCACCTTGGCGGGCTGCAGCAGCAGCGGCGGGGCGTGGAGCAGCAGCTGGCGGCGGCGGCGGCGACGGCGTATCAGCGCATGTCCCACCGCCTGGGCGCCGCCAGCACGGGCGTGCCGCTGCCGCCCGACGTGCCCGCCCTGGTTGAGGAGCTGGTGACGCTGCAGTCGGTGCGTCAGTACCTGGCGTACCTTCAGGAGCTGCAGGCCCTGGCCCGGCACGTGGAGAAGGCGGTACGAGCCCTCCAGCAGCAGCAGCAGCAGGCAGAAGGGGGGCCCAGCGGCGACGCTACCTTCCTGCAGGCGGCGGCCGAGGCGGTGGATGCCTTCAGCAATGTGGTGGGCTACGCCATCGCTGTGAGGCAGCTGACAGGTGGGGCACAGGGCCGAGATTGGGTAGCATTAGATGGTGTTTGGGATGCCAGGCCAGCATGTGGTGGAGTTGTGATGCTTGGCGCAGACCAGGAGGCAGTGATGCCCTTGAAGTTAGGCTCACACTGAGGCTTCCGCTGATGTTGCTCTTCAGGCCGCACGTCGCCTGCCTTGCCTCCCAGAGCCTCGCCCCCTCAGTGCCACCCTGCTGCTGCCACTGCCTGGCTTGGCAACCTTGCCTGCAGAGCAGGGAAAGGTGCCTGTTCCGCGCCTGCAGCGGCATGCCGAGGCGCTTCTCCAGCGGGTGGATGGTGTGCAGCGGGGGCTGCGCTCTGTGCTGTCTGCTGCCATTCAGCGGCAGCTGGCTGCTGTACATTGGCCCCCGCCGCTCACGCACGTCGGCGGGGACGACGGGGCAGCGGCGGCGGCGGCGGCTGCAGGATCAGGCGATGCCAGCTGGCGCGGCTTTGCTGCTGCAGGGGAGGCAGCGGCGGGGGAGCTGCAGCAGCTGCTGGTGCTGCTGTTGACGCTCCAGCGGGCCAGCCAACACGAGCAGTTCGGGTAGGGACCCCATAGGACTCGCATCTTGCACGGTCGGCCCATCGGTGCGCGCTGACCTAGCTGGGCGCCAGTGATCCATCTGGCAGCCTGCCTCAAGCCTGCGGCATAGCAAGGTGCCCAGAGGAAAGCTGAAGTGGGAGCAAAGTTGGCCTCGCCGCCGCACGCTGGCCCGCGCCATGAACAGGCTTCCCGCTGCATTCCCTCACCCCTCTCCCTTGCAGCACCCTCACTGAGGCCAGTCAGGAAGGGCCGCTGCTCTGGGTAGCAGAGGAGCTGGCGCAGCCGCTGGCCAACCGCCTACGGCATCACTTTGCAAGTAAGAGTCTGATCGGGGCCTGTGGCGCAGCTGGCAGGCCTGCACCGGGCCCCCCGCTGTGTGCGCCGGGCTGCCGTTCTGAGCTTGCTCCCCCTGTTGCAAGCAGCCGTCCCTTACTGCCTTACTGACTGACGCTGTGTCCGATTCATCTGCAGGCGGGCTGCCCACCGACAGGGCAGACCGGCCAGAGTGGCTGTTTGCCACAGCGCTCAAAGCGGCACAGCAGTGCTGCCCACTTGCTCAGGAGCTGCAGCCCTGCGTGGGTGAGCCGGCCGGCCTTCCCGGGCAAAACGACGACTGTGCATGAGCAGAGTGTGTGTTTAGAGGCCTTGACCTGAGCGCGCCTGCGTGCCCCGCCAGCAGCCTGCATGGCGCCCTGCTGCTTCCGCAGCGCCTGGCCATCTGGAGCTTGCGTCCTGCCTGTCTCGAGATTGGTGTGCATCCCGCCCGTGCCTCCCCCTGCCCTGCAGATGCGCACCAGCTGCAGGCATGGTACAGCCTGCCCTTGGAGCTGGCCCGCGCCATCCAGGCTGTCGGGGTGAATGCGGTCGTAGCGGACCACTTGCTGCCCCAGGTGCGGTTGTATTAAAGAAATGAGAATTCGCTTACGGCGCACTTGGATGTGGCTTTCACCGCTCTTGGCTGCATCGCATTGGGCTGCGACAGACCCGCCCAGCTGGTGGCGCGGCGCCTGTGGCTGCAGCCCGCCACAGACAGTGTTTTTGATCCGCCTGCCCTGCGCTGCCCTGCCTTGCCCCACCTTGCAGCTTGTGACCGCGGCAGACCCCTCCCTCTGGCTGCACCTCGCCGACGAGGCCATGGCCTTTGAGAAGAGGTACGCGGTGCAGCCTGCGCTGCGGGGCGGGCTGAGGACAAGCACACAGCAGGCTCGCCCACTTGGCTGCGCCGTGCCCCGCTCTGAGCAGCTGCTCCGTGTCTGGATCACACAGCAACACTCGCGGGCAATGCTCCCCGACGCACGGCCCTCCTGGTCGCAGGTTTGCCCCGCTGCGTGGCGCCAGCCTGGCGCTGCCAGAGGAGGAGGAATTCCTGGGTGCCGCCCATCCCGGCTCCACCATAGAACTGCTGTTCCAGCGCCCCGAGTGGCAGGTGCGTGCGCCCAGCTCGACGTTTGGCTGGGCGGCATCGTCGGCTGCTAGCTTTCTGCCCTACCAGCTGGGAGGGCTCCTGGCCTGCCATGCAGCATTTCCCCGTGGCATTCCGCAATAGATCGGGCTGATGTGCAGGGATGAAACCTGCAGGGTCGAGCGCCCTGTTACCCTTGCTTGCGTTTTCAAGAACACCTGAGCCGCCCCGACAACTGCTGCTTGTGCAGGAGGGCTGGCTTGCGGCGGAGGTGTGGGACGCCAGCAGGCAGCTGGAGGCCGCGTGCGATGCCTACACCGCCTGGCAGCCCGCCGCCGAGCAGCTGCTGGCGGTGGCGGGCGGGGAGGCAGACCTGGTGCCCGACACGCCTCGCAGCCGGTGGGCGCCCGCCGGCCACCTCTCTTCCTGCGTCCTTGCGTGCTCTAACTGAGACGCGGTCAGTATGGGCGTGCTGCTGCAGCCTTGCTGCCTGCTCCTGCAGTGAGCCAACAAGCAGGCCTGGGTGCAGCCTGGGCGAGCACCTGTTGAAGGTCTGGCTGCCCTGGCTGCCCTGGCTCCCCGCTGCAGCGGCGGTGCGGCCTGGCGGCGGGAGTTTTGGCCTCCCGTCTGCGCGGAGCAGGTCGCGGCACTGGTGGCGGGGCTGGTTCGCCGCGGCGGCTGGGTCCACAGCCAGGCGCACAAGCTGCAGTACGCGCAGGTACGCCCAGGATGTGGCCTGCTCTCAGGCACACCCTGGGGCCCGTGGACTGATGATACTTGTCGACACGACGAGCTGCAAGCAGTCTGCTCAATTTGGATGTGCTGGAGCATGCATGTCAATCGTCGAGCAAACGCGGTTGGTGGGCTGCCCCTCATGTATGCTGGCATCCTCGCGATGAGAACCCTGGTGTCCTTCCACCTCCTGCTGCTCTGCACCCGTGCTCTGCCCTGCAGGCCGTGCCCATCGTTGTTCTGAAAGCCTTTCGGGAGCGCATCAGCGGGCTGCTGCAGCAGGCAGAGCAGTTCAGGTGGGTGCTCTCACCTAGCCAGGGCCTGCAGGGCTTTTCAGGCGGAATTCTGGTGGCTGAACCCTGCCCTGCGCTGCCATGTAGCGCATTTCCGTGCTGTCAGGCTGGGGCTGGTTGCCGCCACAGTGGGCAGCGCAGCCGCGTCCTCTACTCCATGAGCATGCTGGGCAGCGTCCGCCTCCAGGCAGCTGGCCCAAGGCCTTCTGCCTCGGCACGTTCAACTGTTCTGCTGGTGCTGCCGCCACATGCGCCGCAGGGGCATGCTGGGCGACGTGTGGCTGCCACGTGTGGGAGCCGCGATCTGCGCCGCACACCATCTGGAGCACCAGCTGCGCGAGCCCCAGGGCATGCTGCTGCTGGCAGAGCTGCAGGACTCTGCGGCCGCCGCCGAGCCCGCCGCCGCGGCGTCGGGGCCCGCCCCCGCGGCGTCGGGGCCCGCCCCCGCGCCTGCCGGGGCGGGGCGCAGCCAGGCGGCGCTGCTGGAGCGCGAGGCGGCTGCCTTTGCCTCGCTGCGCCGGCAGTGGGCCTTCAAGCTTGCCAAGCTGGCGGTGGACCGCTTCCACCAGCTGTTTGCGCCCTACAAGTGAGCCCTTCCCCCCGACCTCCCCTTCTGACCCCGATCCCCCACCCCATGCCACCGCCGCCACCACCACCACCACCACTCAACACTCCTCTTGCACGTCTCTTGGACCAGCCTCCTGCCGTCTGCGCCTCCCTTTTAACATGCCGTAGTGTCTGGCCCAGCTACGTACAAGCCCTTCAATCCCTGGACACTTTTTGTCTACTCAACTGCCCCTGCCCTGCCTGCAGGCGCAACGCAGCGGCCTTCACCGCTGGCTGGGAGGAGGGGTTGGCCCCCGAGCAGCAGGCGGCCGAGGCAGCCGCGTCTGGGCCCCCAGCGCCCTCCCCCGCCATGCTGCTGGCTGCGGACAGCCTGCAGCAGCTGCTGCGCGCCCTAGCACAGCACCTGGACGCAGTCACCTTCAGGTGTGGGCTCTAGATACGGCTTGTCGAACACTGGGCCTTGTACTCGATCCCTGGCTCAGCTCCCAGTCGGCACAGCTCGCGTCAGGCCAGAGGCAGCAACAGCCCCTCGCTCCCTCTGCTCTGCAGGGACGTGTGGAAGAGCGTGGCCCTGGCGGTCAACTACTCTGTCTACAACGAGGTGGCCACCGAGGCGCTCTTCTCGCCCCTGGTGAGGCTGCAGCTCTGTCAGTAGCGGGGGACTGTCAGTGGCTGGCACCCGAGTACGCACCGGCCTGCATGCTTGCGGTGTTGCGCCACCCTCCCCGCACACCACAGCACTGTCATCAGTTGCAGACCCCTCATTGCAGCGGTTTTGCACATGCGCATGCACGGTCGCTCGCTCCTCCTGAATGGTTGCCCTGGCACCCCTCCTGGTTGTTGCAGGGGGCCGCCCAGCTGGACGCGGACCTGTCTGCAGTGTCTGCTGTCTTTGGCGAGTACACCTCCCGCCCTGCCGCCCACTTCAAGGAGAGCCGGGAGGCGTGCCGCCTGCTGAGCCTGCCGTGCGCGGACGCGCTGGGCCTGCTGAGCGAGCTGGACGGCGCAACAAGGGACGCCAAGCGCGTGCTGGCGCCACACGGCATCAAGTCGCTGAATGCGGAGCAGGCTGGGGTTGTCCTGTGCCAGCGCTTGGATGTGCTGGAGGCCCGGGCCGGCGGTGGCGCTGTGGCAGCTGCGGCAGCAGCGCAGGCGGTGGCACTGGCGCACGCCGAGCAGGCAGCAGCGGTGGCGCATGCCGAGCAGGCAATGCACGGTGTGCCTGCCCCCGCAGCGGGCATGCCGGTTTGATGCTGATGGCTTGTGTCCGTGTTGACTGTCTCTGGATTGCATGTGCGAGAGCCATGGTTGGGCGTCACAACAGGTCATAGAGTGCGCTGCGGCAACATCCCCGCTGCGTGCTGCCAGCGCAGTTTCAGCCTGGGCAGCCGCATCTGGAATGCTGCTGCACTCACCGAACGCCCCTAAATAGCGACGTACAGTAAGGGATTGCTGCTGGAGGCCGCAGCAGCTGTCAGATATGAGCTCGCGGCCCCCTGACCGGCTTGAAGCCGGCAGGCGCAAGGTGAGCGACAGTACGCCGTGATCGCAACGTCTGCAGGCCGGCCAAAGCAGACGATCGCTTCGATGACGGCCTCAGCAGGAACTGGCGCCAGTGTTGTTAGCGGGGAGCGTGGCGCAAACCAGGACCTGTCAGGGGTGCAATGGTCGATGCATACAGGGCGCCCAGCCGCAGCAGCTCCAGCAATGCACACGCCGCCTGTTCCCGCCGCCAACGCGCTGTACTTGACGTCAACAGGGAGCTTCTCACCAATCCACGGTTGGATACCTTGTTATTGGCTGCAGCTGGAGGAGTTCAAAAGGAAGAAGCAGCAGGCGCTCGCCAAGAAAGGACCCTCTGCCTCAGCGGCCACGTCACCAGACAAGGCTGTGCCCTCAGCCGCGGCAACAACATCCGAGCGCCCGTCCGACTTGCCGGCCCGGCCGCCACCCATTGCGGCCCCTCCCCCAGAGCTGCCGCAAGATCAGCCAGTCTCTGAGCTGCCGCCCGGGCTGCCACGGAGTCCAGAGGGAAATGGTGGCGGCGGCGAGGCTAACGCACGAGCAGAGCATGCTCCCCGGCAACCACCTCAGACGATGGCACCACTGTCGGTGGCTGCAGCATCTGGCGCAGGCGGCAGTAGTGCCAGTAGCGCTGAGGCAGAGTCGCTGCGCCAGCAGGTTGGTCAGCTTCTGGAGAGCGTGGACCAGCTGCACCGCGCTCTGCACGATGAGCGTGCCAACAGCACCCTCTTGGAGCAGCAGCTGGCGGAGCAGCAGGCACAGCTGCGGCAGCTGACCGAAGAAAACGAGCGGTTTGCAGCGGCGCCGTCCGCGGCTGACGCTGCAGAGCCCTCTGCGGCACAGGCCTTGCAGCAGGCACAGCAGGCGCAGCAAGAGCTTCGAGCCGAGCTGCAGGACGCCAGGGCGCAGGTGGGATGCCGCAGAAAGCGGTGCCGTGGCAGCATGGGAGCTGGCAGAGCACGGCATACCCGAGTACCGGCCTGTGGTTCCTCCGTACCCCCCGCTCTTCAATGCCTTGTTTCTCCGGCACCCCTGCTTGAGAGTAGCCACCCCGTCGTGCTCCCAAACCTCCATCCACGCAGGTGGAGCGCTACGCCCGTGCAGCAGAGAGCCTGTCTGCCGAACTGGGTGCTGCCCGCGAGGAGGCCGACACCGCAGCTGCCCAGCTGGCAGAGGCGAAGGAGGCCGCTGCCGCGGAAGCCGCTGCTGCCCGCGAGGCCGCTGCCGCAGAGCTGGCAGCGACGCGCGAGGCAGCAGATGAGGCGGTAGCCGCAGCCAGGGAGTCGGACCTCTCTCTGATCGCCGACTACAAGCAGCAGGTACAAGAGCTTGTGGCTAGGCTTGGCTAGGCTTTGCGATTCCCTTGGCTGCCCGCTTGCTTTGGCCTCCTGCCAACCGAGGACAGCTCCACACGGGCTTTGCGCTGCCACGACAGCAGATGCGCTGCAGGGCGAAAACGTGGTTGCATGATGGCATGATCTGCCCTGCTGCTCCGCTGTCCCACCACACCCCTATGAGCCGCAGCTGGACGAGGCCCGCGAGTCTCTGGAGGCCCAGGGTCAGCAGCTGGCGCAGCAGGCGCAGCAGCTGGCGCAGCAGGCTGCTGAGCTGGCGGTGGCGCAGGCGGCGGCGCAGGCGGCGGCGCAGGCCGGCTCGCAGCGTTCTGAGGAGCAGCTCGTTGCGCTTTCCACCCAGCTGGCGCAGCAGCAGCAGGAGCTTGAGGAGTTGCAGGTGGGGTCTTCACTAGACTACACTCGATTTGAGGCGGGGGGTAAGGACGCAAATGGAAACGATTGGTGGGCAAGCCGCACCGGCTTAAAAGGGAGGGTACCTCATAGCAGGCAGGTGGGTCGCCTGTGCACAGATTGGCGCCCAGCTTGCAACTCATCCTGCTGCCTTCTCCTCTGCATTGCCCCCCGCACAGGCTGAGCTGGGCAGGCAGCGCGAGCGCAACGCCCGCATGAAGCACGAACTGGCAGAGCAGGCAGAGGCGGCAGAGGCGGCAGCTCAGGCTGAGGAGCTGGAGCAGGCAGCCCTGGCAGCCGCACGAGCGCGCATCGCTGAGCTGGAGGCCGCCGCGCAGCAGGCGGAGCAGGAGCGCGTGCAGCTGGCGGAGCAGGCGCAGCAGGCGCAGCAGGCGGCGGCGGAGGCGGAGGCGGCCCTGCAGGTGAGCTGTGTGGACGGGTGTTTGTTGGCGATCAGTTGACCTTATGACTGCCTGGCCTGCCAGCCAGGATACAAACCTTTGAGAAGCAGCAGATATGCAGCACACGGCGCCAAGTTTAGAATGTGGCCATGCACTTCCCTCCTGTTTTGGTGGCAGGAGGATGTGCAGCGGCTGTCTGACACGGTCGCGGCCCTGCAAGCGGAGCTGCGCGCCAAGGGAGAGGCTGAGGTGGTGAGGGCCGGAGCTAAGAGGCGCGGCAGCAAGGGAGGGTGTGCCGCGCTGCTTGCCCGTGCATGGCCGTGTGCAGGCGTGCCTGTCAATCAACTGCTGTTGCGTGATCGTAGGGAATCGGGCGCCCACTTCTGCTGCAGTCCCACCAAGCGGAGCTCGCCGAGCTACGCCAGGCGTATGAGGCTGCCAGGTCAGCACGTGCGGGCTCGGATGCGCAAGGGAGGAGGGCACAAAAAACAGCATGCTCGCTCACCGCTCGGGCAGCAGGCAGCTGGTTGCCTCATCAAGCGTCTCCTCCAGCAGGCACATCTTCTCACGTCTCGCCAACTTCCCTGCGCCATCTGTCTTCCTGCCTGTGCTGCAGGCAGGAGGCGGAGCAGGCTCGCGAGGACGTTGCCCAGCTGCGGGAGGACCTGGTCGATGCGGCGGCGGCAGGGCAGGCCCAGTCGGCGGCGGCACTGGAGGAGGCGCGGGCCGCGCATGCCGCGCAAGCCACGCTGCTTGAGGATCAGCAGGCGCTGCTAGAGGAACTGCAGCAGCAGCTGGCTGCCGAGCAGCGGGCCCGGGAGGCGGCGCAGGCCGAGGCGGCAGCACGAGCAGACGAGGCGGCGGCGCTGCTGAGTCAGCGCCAGCTGGAGCGAGAGGGCAGTGAGGTGGCGGCCACTGCCGCCCAGGGCCAGCTGGAATCCGTGCAGGCCGAGCTGGCAGCAAGCAGGGAAGAGGTGACTTCCCTGCAGCAACAGCTAGCAGAGGCTGGCGAGGCGTTGGAGCAGATGGAGCCGCTTCAGGCCGAGCTGTCAGCAAGCAGGGGAGAGGTGGCTGCCCTGCAAGAGCAGCTTGCAGAAGCAGTGGCAACAGAGGGCGGCACGACGTCAGCACTGCAGGCGCAGGTGGAGCAGCTGCAGTCGGAGCTTGCAGCGAGCAGGGAGGAGGCTTCGGCAGTGCAGCAGCAGCTGAGCGATGCAGCCCAGGCTGCTGCGCAGCAGGTGGAGCAGCTTCGGGCAGAGCTGGCAGCGAGCCAGGAGGAGGCGGCTTCTCTGCAGCAGCAGCTTGCAGAGGCAGCAGCGGCAGAGGGCGGTGCAGCGGCCGCACTGCAGGCGCAGCTTGAGGCAGCACAGGCAGAGGCGGCAGCGGCGGGGCGACGCGCCGAGGAGGCACTGGCTGAGCTGGCTGCAAGGGAAGAGGAAGCAGCGGTTGCACAGCAGCAGTTAGCAGAGGCCGGCGAAGCACTGCTGCGCATGGAGCAGCTGCAGGCTGAGTTGGCAGCAAAAGAAGAGGAGGCAGCGAGCCTGCAGTCGCAAGTGGCAGAGGCGGTGGCAGCAGCCCACCAGCTAGAGGCGGTGCAGGCAGAGCCGGCGGCGAGCAGAAAGGATGCATCAGCAGTCCAGCAGCGGCTAAGCGAGGCAGCCCAGGCTGCCTCAGAGCAGGTAGAACAGCTGCAGGCAGAGCTGGCGGCGAGCAGGGAGGAGGCGGCTTCTCTGCAGCGTCAGCTGGAGCAGGCCACCTCCCTGGCGCAGCAGGGCGAGGAGGGCGCTGCCACCGCTGCCGCTTTGCAGCAGCAACTGACAGGGCTGGAGGCGGAGCTTGCTGCTCTTCAGCAGCAGTTGGCAGAGCAACGGCAGGGGACAGAGGCGGCGGCGGCGGCGCAGGAGGAGGCGGAAGGCGCAGCAAGGGCTGCGCAGGAGCAGGCTGGGACTGCCAGAGCAGCAGCGGAGGGGCGACTGGCCGAGGCTCATCAGCAGTTGGCAGAGGCGCAGCAGCAGCTGGCGGCACGAGATGCCGAGCTGGCCTCGCTGCAGCAGCAGCTCTCCGAAGCCGCGCAGCAGCTGGAAGAGCAGCGATCAGCGGTCGGTGAGGGCGCCGCGGCGGCCGAGCAGGAGGCGGCTGCGCTGCGTGGGCAGGCCGCCGAGCTTGCGGCTCAGCTGGCCGACCTGCAGGCCTCTCTGGAGGCAGCAGAGGGTGCAATTAGGGGAGACACGGGCGGAGCAAGGAGGTGCAGGGAAAATGCATTGATGCTCAGAGCCAGGATTAAATTTTTGTATCATTCCAGGCAGGCGAGCTGGCGCCGTCTTCAATCCATCACTGTGCTTCTGCCTGCGCTGCCCTGCTCGCAGGCGAGAAGGCCCACTATGCCTCTGAGCTGGAGGCGCTCATCCAGCAGACAGAGGTCATGCTTGCAGAGCGGGCCGAGGTGGGCAGAGAAGCAGAGATGCAGGGAGATGCAGAGTTAGGGGTTCCAGGGCCCGGATGGCGCCTTCAGGACGGCTGTTTTCATCACGTGCAGCAAGAGGGTGGTCAACAGACTGCCTCAATGCGATGTCGTGGCGTTGCATGCAGCCTCCCAATTGTGTGTGTCCTGACATCGCTGCTCCCCTTTGGTGCGGCCCCTCTTACCCGCAGCTGGAGCAGCGGCAGCAGGAGCTTGCTGGCCAGCTGCAGGAGGCGAATGGGCGGTGTGCTGCCCTGCAGGTGGGCTCACTGCAGCAGGGCGGCTACTTGGGGCTACCTTGACGTATGCTTGAACCCCGGGCATTCGACAGACATGAACCCTTGCCATGCCCGCCTCTGCGCCGCAACGCTTGGCTGGCGCCACGTGATTTGGCAGCTGCGTCAGTTTGCAGCACTGCTCAAACGCAATTGCCCATGCCACCCCCCACAGGAGCGATCAGAGGCGCTGGAGGCAGCCGTTGCAGCCGCCGGCGCCGGAGCTTCCGAGCAACTGCTGGCGCTGCAGGCTGACCTGGAAGAAGTGCTGTCATCCAGGGACAGGGTACTGCTGGAGAGGGATGCAGCGCAGCAGCATCTGGCGGCGGCGCGGGAGCAGGCGCAGCAGGCGCAGCAGGCCGCGGCAGACCTGCAGGCGCAGCTGGCGGCCGCGGCGGGCGCGGCGGGCGCCGCCGAGCAGCTGGCCGCGGCGCAGGCGGAGGCGGCAGCGCTGCAGGCGCAGGCGGAGGCCACTGCGGCAGAGCTGGAGGCAGCGCAGGCGGCGGCAGCAGCTGCTGAGCAGCAGCAGGCTCTGGCAGAGGCGTTGCAAGCGCAGAATGAAGCGCTGACAGCCCGGCTGGCGGAGCTGGAGGCGGCTGCCGATGCTGGGGCAAGCGGCTCCCAGGCAGAGGCTCTGCTTGGCGACCTGCAGAGGGAGAACGCCACGCTGCAGGCGAGCTGCCTGCCCTCACTGGGACATGTGCCCTGCGTTGAGCCCCTGCTGGCGGGGCTGCCATGCCGTGCCAGCCTCGCTGCTCGTAGTGCTTGCTATACTCGAGAGATTGCCGAGGCCTCTGCTGCCTTTCTTTTGTGCCTGGGTGCAGGCCGCGGTAGCAGAGTACTCCTCCCAGGTGCAGCAGTGGGCGGAGCGGGTGCGACAGCTGGAGGCGGCGGCGGCGGCCGGTCCCGCCTCCACCGGCGACGCAGTGGCCCGCCTGGCGGCGCTGCAGCAGCAGGCCTCGGAGGCCGAGGTGCAGGTCACGTCGCTGCAGGCGGAGAACCGTGCGCTGCGGGAGCAGGTGGGGGCCGGTGCTGGGCCCGAGGATCTTAGCTGTGCATGAATAATTGGTGCTCACGGAGCGCTGGTGGCGGTGGGAGGGAGCCCTTCTGCTACGCACTCGTCTGCTCACGCTTACCTGAGTGAGAGCGGGCCGGACTTGCACTTTACAGCCTCTGGCAGCCACTCTGTCGCAGGTGGAGGCGGAGCAGCGGCGCGCCAGCGATCTGGAAAGCTTCTACAAGCAGCGTGCCGGCGGGCAGGTCGGTGCACCCACGCTCTGC
>VFQP010003808.1_pt1 | contig 14845 bp, 12 predicted proteins | sample 3512351 | NCBI WGS metagenome assembly VFQP01 (sample SAMN10412372, study PRJNA504923) | tailings metagenome | isolation source: Relicate 1 Philex TSF1 revegetated site | place: Philippines: Tuba, Benguet | collected 2017-08-29 | reverse complement strand
GCGGCGCGGCTGGTGGAGCGGTACGACGCAAAGTGCTCCCGGGTGCGGCTGCTGGCGCTGCAGCAGGTGGAGGGGGTGGGGCTACCGGGCAGCGGCGGCGGCGGCGGAGCGGGCGAGGACGGCTCGGCGTCGGGGCGCAGCCGCGAGAGCGGCGGCTCCGGGGCGGGACAGGGCGGCGACGAGGAGGCTGGGGGGTCGGGGCGAGGGCGGCGCGCCAGCGGCGCCCTGTTGTGGCAGGTGCGGCGACGGGGCTCGCGGCGTCCGGCTCACTCCCACTAGCCCTCTCTGCCATCGTCACCGTGATCAATGTGGCTGTGGTGGGGTCTCTTGTGGGCGGCTGGCGTGTGCAGGAGTGGGTGGATGACATGGCGGAGTGCGTGTGCCCCTCGACGGCAGCGGCGGCCGTGGAGCAAGCGCCCGTCCCGGCGCTGGCGCGTGTGTCGCTGGGCTGCAGCCTGCTGCAGCAGGTGGCGGTGATGCGGGCGGGGCTGGCGCTGCCGCTGCTGGCCGCGATGGTTGCGCGGCTGGTGCCGGCGCTGCTGCGCGCGCTGTGTGCGCCAGAGTGCTGCAGCCAGGTGCGCCACGCCTCTCGGCGCTTCACTACGCAGTGCGCCGCTTCTCTTTCCCCCCTCGTCATGCGGCCGCCATGCTGGAGCAGAGGGGCGTGCCGGCGGTGCTCCATTGCTTGCGATGCTGCTGCTCCTCCTCCCGCTGCAGGTGGTGTGTGTGGCGGACGCGGCGGCAGGCGGCGCTGCCGCGGACGCCGTCGGCGGCGGCGGCCTGGCAGCGAGGGTGCAGGCCACCTGCCTCGCCGCGCTGTGCGCGCTGGGGCAGCAGCAGCAGCAGCAACAGGACATCATGGACGTGGCGCCCGACGGCGCCGACGACGCCCTGGGCACGGCGCTGGTGGCCGGCGCTGTGGCGCCCTTGCTCGAGCTGAGCCTGAGCCCTCATCCCATGCTGGCCTGCGCGGCGCGCGCGCTGGCCTGCGCGGCGGCGCGCGGCGCGCTGGCGGACGGCGCCTCACGGGCGGCGCTGCTGGCGGCGGTGGTGCGCGTGGCGGCGGACGCCGCCGCCGGCGCGGCGCTTCTGCCCTTGGCGGCAGCAAGCGGGCGCGAGGCAGGCGGGCAGGGCAGGGCCGCCCCGTCAGCCCTGCCGCAGGTGCAGGACCTCCTGGCGTCGCTCCTGCAGGTGAGCGGGGAGGCGTTGCGTGCAGCGTGCTGCACAGCTCGGCAACGGCGTGCCAGCTTGTGACGACACGACGTGACGCGTGGCGGATGTCTGCGACATGTCGTCGCCGAACTGTGCGCTTGCAGGCAGTGCCGTGGCCGCCCGACGTGCTGCGCCAGGCGCTGGGCCCGCTGCTGGGCTCGAGCGCCGCCGTGCGGCAGGCGGCGTCGCACGCGGCGGGCGCCTGCGCGCTGGCCACGCTGCTGGGCGCGCTGGCGGCGGCGGCGGGAGGGGGGCTGCCGGGCGGCTGGCAGGCGGCCTTGGGGCTGGTGGACGGGGCCGTCGTGCAGCTGCTCGCCGCGCCGCTGCAGCAGGTGTGCAACTCCCTGGCATGACTTCCAGGCCCAACCCTCTCTGTCGGCGTTGCGTGGCAGGCTGCCGCGGCGCCCTGGTGAAGTTCAGCCTGCGAATGCAAAGGTCAGGGGAGCGCAGGATCGTCACATCTGAACCAGGAACAAGTGCGTGAGCCACGCCTGCCTCCCCTGCGCAGGTCCTTTCCCTCGCCGGCGACGCGCAGCTGGCGCAGGCCGCCCCGGCGGCGGCGGGATACGCCTGCGTGCACGCGGGCTGGCTGCTCGAGGCCATGCACGGCGCCACGCGCTGCACCGCCGCCGTCAACGCCGGTGCGGCTTGCCCGTTTCGCCCTCCCCTTCCCAGGTCACCTTGCACCTCGCCAGGAGGGCGTGCAGCTTGTTTGGCGTTGGGCGCATGAATCGATTGAAGGAAGTGAGAGGCGGGCCGCCCTGACGAGCAGCAGCCTGCCGCCGCGCGTTTTACGCCTGCGCAGGCACGGTGCCCCCCGGCGCGCTGCAAGCCTGCCAGGCGGCGCTCCACGACGCCTGCGCCGCGTTCCTCGCGACGCACGGCGCCGCCGCACCCCCCGCGGCGGGCCCTCCCCACCGGGGCGCCCTCAGCAGCTGCTACGTGGCCCCCGCGCTGCGCACGGCGCTGCTGCTGTGCTCCGTCAACGGCAGCCACCTCAACCTCCCTCCCAACCTGCCCGCCGTGCTCCACGCCCTCCTCTCCTCCCCTCCGCCCCACGGCTGCCCCTGGCCCGGCTGCCTGCCCCACGCCGCCGCCCTCGCCACGCAGCTGCTGCTGCTCACCGCCCCAGCCGGCCCCGCGTCGCCGCCCCCGCCGGCGCTGCAGCAGCTCTTCCTCTGCATGCAACACGCCTGCCTGCCCGCCGGGGGCCCCCAAGGCGCCGCCGCCGCCGCCACCGCCGCCGCGCCGCCCACGCATTGGCTGCTGCAGCACGAGGCGCTGCAGGCGGTGGTGGCGGCGTCGCGCAGCGTCCGCCTGCAGCAGCACCTGGCCGGCATGATGGCGCCCTGCCTGCACCCACCGGGCCCGGGCCAGCCGCCGCCGCCGCTGGCGCTGGCGCTGCGGTCCTACAGCCACGGGCGGGTGCAGCCGGCGCTGCTGGCCTCCCTGCAGGCGGCGCTGCCTGCGCCGGCGAGCGCGCAGCAGCAGGAGCAGGAGGGTGACGGGTGGGAAGAGGCGGCAGCTCTTGTGCGGCGGCTGCACTGCGCGCTGGGGGAGGCGCTGGCCGAGGCGCTGCGGCCTTGCGGCGAGGCGGAAGCGGGGGATGGAGGCGGGCGGCGGGGCGGCTGCGCGTCGCAGAGGGAGGCGGCGGCGGCGGTGGCGGAGGCCGCGGCGCAGGTGCTGGTGCAGTGCGCGCGCGGCGGCGGGGTCGGGGGGAGCCAGGGCCTGCTGGGGGCGGCGGCGGCGGCGGCGGCGGTGGGGGAGAGGCAGGCGGCGGTGTCTGCGCAGCTGGAGCAGCTGCGGGGCGCGGTGCAGCAGCTGGTGGCCGCGTCGTCGGGAGGGTTGGGCGGGCTGCCCACGGGCACAACGGCGCGCCTGCTGGCAGACATGGGCCACCTGGCTTCCGCGGTCGGGGACATCCACAGGCTGCTGCAGGACCGAGCCGCGTGACCCTGCGATGACGCAACTGGCGCGAGATGTCCGGGGTTTTGGCGGGCGAGTGCGCGCTGCGAAGGCGCATGCATGACCAGACCGCGGCCCCCCTCCTGCACTGCCTTCACTGCCAAGAGTCAGAATGCAAGAGGCAACGGCTGCAGAGCCGCCCCCGCCAGGCCATCAGCCGGAGGCCGGCGGCGGCGTGGCGCCAGCGGACGCTGCGGCTCCCGCCCACGACGACGCGGGAGCCAAGTGCCGCGGCGCGCTAAGGGCTTGGGCGCCGTTCCGCAGCACCATCTACAGCGAGGACGTCAAGGCGCTGCTGGGCTCGTCCGCGGAGCTGCCAAAGGGGACGCAGCTGTCCCTGAGGATGCGCTACGAGCTGCACAGCGAGGAGTTCCAGCCGTCGCTCGACGAGGACGCCGTCCCAATCGTGATCAGCGTGCACGACAAGGGCAAATGTGAGCGCGGCGACCCCTGTTCGCCCGGGAGTTGAGGGACCTTTGCGCGGGATCTTCACCTCCCGCGACCAGCGCTTCGCGGCCACGCGGAGACACGCCTACTTGCATGCATGGGGCCGGCCCAGCAGCTGCTGTCAACATGGGTGGGCTCCAGTGGCCCTCAGCTGAACGCTGCAGCGGCGCCACACGTGTGCCTCGCCGCCCGGTGGTCTCGCAGGCCGGTGGAACCTCGACATGCAGGTGATGCGCCAGTTCTGGCTGGCCGGCATCTACAAGGTGGCTGCCGACATGTGCGTCCTCGTGCTCCACGAGGCGGTGAGCGCTGCTGCCCCCCCTGCCATCGCCGCCCGGACGCTCCCGCGCCCCCATCCCCACCAAAAGCACCTCTGTGCGGCCCACGCACCGGCTGTCCGCAGGGCCCGAAGCCCTGGGGCCCGGCGTACCAGAAGCGGCGCGCCAGCGACCTGGAGATGCACGCGCGGGACGCCGAGGTGGTCAAGGAGCAGGGCTGGACCTTCCCCAAGGCACGTCCCCAGCCTGCTCCGTCCTGAAAGACAGCGTTGCGCGAAGCCAGGCCCCCGGGACACAGGCTGCGCACGTGGTGCCGGGGCAGGGCGGCCTGCGCCAACCCGCGGCCTGGTGTGCACTCATGTGCTGCTCCTCGTCTTGTGGGTACGCAGATGGTGAGCATGCAGCTCATGGTGGACGGGCAGGTGGAGGGGCCCAGCGCGCTCGTCTCGCTGGCGCTGACGGACGCCGGCAAGGTGCAGGTCACCTCGTTCGCGCGGCTCAGCCAGGGGCGCAACCTCAAAGGTGCGCCGCGCGTCCTTGAGGCCTGCCTTCTCGGACCGCCACGGCTGAACGAGGGCTGTCAGCGGGTTGGACAGCGCAGCGGGACGCACGCTGGCAAGTGCCACCTGCGCCAACCGTCCCGGACGTCTGTTTCCCCAACCGTGCCCCACGCGCAGAGCTGTACGACTGCGGCTACCGCATCCAGGAGAACGGCAACGTGATCAAGATGGCCAGCACGCTGCCGCCGCCCGCCTACCCCTCGCCCCAGGAGCTGCAGGACCGCGCCCTCTACCCGCCCCTCTCAGCCCTGCCCGGCGCGCCCGCTGCCTCGGCCGGCAAGGTGTGCGCCCGCTGCTCCCCGCCGCAGCGTACACAGAGCATGGGCCTCTCTCGTGTTGTTGCGTGCGCTGCGCGCGGCCGCAGCAAGCTGCTACTGCGCTGGGCATGATTGCTTTCGTCGCCATTGTTGCAGGGCCCCGACGGCGCTGGGCAGGACAGCGCGGCGGCGCCAAACGGCGCGGCAGACAACCACGGCGCCGGCACCAGCACTGCCGCCGCAGCGCAGCAGCAGCAGCAGCAGCAGCCCATGGCGGTGGACGGCGAGGGCGCCCCGCCGGCGCCGGCGGGCAACGGCGCCGCGGCGGCGCCGGCGGGCGGCAAGCAGGAGGGCCTGCCGCTGCCGCCGCAGCGCGTGAGCAAGCGGCGGCGCCGCTCCAGCGTGGCGGCCGAGGGGGGCTTGCCGCCGCTGCAGCAGGACGACGCTGCCGCCGCCGCAGCGCCGCCGGAGGCTGGCGCCGAGGGTGGGGCGGCGCAGCTCCTCGCGGCGGCTGCGCTGCTCAGCAACGGCGACGCGGCGGCAGAGGCGGAGGCGCCGGCAGGAGACGACGCGGCGGCGGTGGAGCCCGCGGCGGACGACGCGGATGGGGAGGGCGGGCAGGCGGCGGCGGCGGCGGGGGAGCTGAAGACGGCGCCGGCGTGGCTGCACGAGCTGACCAGCACGGACCGCTTCTTCAAGGTGCGAGAAGGGCCTTTAAGGGTTGGCCCCGAGGACGGCGCGTCACTGCGGCGTGCTGTTGCTGGAACCGGGACAGGCGCGCGCTCGCCTGTGCTGAGCTTGGGGTGTGGGGAAGGTGCAAGGTTGGCGTGCGTGGGAGGGCAGAGGCGGAGCGACAGTGGAAGCGTGGGTGGCGCTGGTCAACGCTTGTGTGGCGCGTGGTGCGCAGGCGTGCGGCGCGTGCATGGCCGAGGGCGAGCCCGAGTTCGACCGCAAGTTGCAGCGCTTCAACAACATCGTCACCTTCCTGGTGCGCTGCTTCCCTTTCCTTCTCTTTCCTCACGTCCCCTGACCCACGACGCTTTGCACACGGCCTCCCGCTTTTTTTCGGCGGCGTGCGCGCGCAAGTGCATCCGACGTGCGCGGCACTGGGGTCGCCGCGTCCACGTGGAGCGGGCTCTGACCCTAGGGTAAACCCTAACCAGTGCCCCCATGCGCAGGACGTGGACGCGCCGGAGCTGCCGGGCGTGTGCGACCGGTGCGTGTCGGGGCGCCAGGCGCAGGGCCACCGCGTGATCAAGGTGCAGCGGCGCGACAACGGCGACATTGTGGCGAGCTCGGAGCTGCACGACCTCAAGGTGGACACGCGGGCGGTGCAGTCGTACCAGGTCAACAACCAGAGGGTGAGATGGAGTGTGGGGGGGGTTCATCGAGGGGCCTGTGGACATGCGGGCGAGGAGGGAGGGATGGAGGGGTGTCAGCAAGGGGCGTGTGGACGCGCGGGCCATGCAGTCGCAAGGGTGCGTTGAGGTGCGTTTGAGGAGGGAGGAGCATCGAGGTGCCTGTGGTGGGGCGCTTTGCCCGACCTGTTCTTCGCTGCGAGGCAGCTGGGGCGCGTGGGTAGCAGGGGCAGCCCTGGCAGGCAAGGGAAGGGAAGCAGTCGCGCCTGCGCACGCTTCGCTTTTGCGCAGGCCGTCTTCCTGCGCCCGCGCCCGCTGCCGCCCGGCGACGGCACGCCCGGCCCGCCGCCCACCACCTCCTCCTTCACGCGCTGCTGGCGCGACCTCCGGCCGCTGCGCGGCCACGCCGGCGTGCGCTACTGCAGCCTTCGCTGCAAGCTCGAGGTGGAGGTGCTCGGGCTGCCCTGCCAGGGCGGCCCCACCTCGCCAGCCCACGGCCAGCAGCCGCTCCCGCTGCTCACGCCGCCCACCGCCGGCGACGCCCCGGCCGCCGCCGCGCCGGCGGCAGACGCCGAGCCGCCGCCGACGGGCTCCAAGCCATCCACCCGCGGCACCTGGACGCAGCGCCGCGCCGCCGCCGCGGCGGCCGCCGCCGGCAGCGAGGCGCCGGGCGGCGCGGCGGCGGCGGTGCCAGCGGCGGCAAAGCCGGCGGGCGGGCCGGGCGCGTCGCCGGCGGACGCCGTCGCCATCATCGGCGCGCTGGTGCAGCAGGACGGCGCGGCGCCGGCGGCGGACGCAGGCGCTGGCGCAGGCGCAGCAGCCACCGCCGCCGCGCCCAAGCCCAAGCCCAAGAGCAACAAGGCCAACAAGCGCAAGGCGCCCGAGGGCGCGGCGCCGGCCGCGGCGGACGCTGCGGCGGCGGCGGCGGCCAAGCCCAAGAAGAAAAAGGCGCCTGCTGGTGCCAGCGGCGGCGGCGGCGTCACCGCCGCCGCCACGCCCGCCCAGACGCCGGCGGCGGCCGCCGCCGCCAAGAAGAGCAAGGGCACGCCGGCGGCGGCGGCGGCGGGCGGCGCGCCGCCGCCGCCCACGGCCGACACAGCCAAGAAGGCGCGCGTCGCCGCGCCCGACGCCACGCCCGGCTCCCCTCTCAGCACGCGCAGCAAGCCTGCGCCTGCCGCCGCCGGCGCCGCCAACGGCCCGCAGGCGCACGCCTCCCCGGCCAAGTCCGTCGTTCGCCCTGGCGCTGCCGCCGCCGCCGCGGCGGCCGCCGGCCAGGCCGCGCCTGCCGCCACGCTGCTGAGCGCCGCCGAGGCGGCCTCCACCGTCGGCGCCAAGCCCAAGCGCAAGGCGGCGGCGGCGGTGGCAGCGGCGCCAGCCATTGAAGCGCCCGTTGCGCCGGGCGCGGCACCGCCGGCGGCGGAGGACGCCGCCCACCACGGTGACGCACTGCTGCAGCACCTGCAGCGCAAGAAGCAGCGCGCCGAGGGCGCGGCGGCGGCGGCGACGACGAGCGGCGGCGAGGGCGGCAGCACCGGCGCCAAGGCGGAGGACGCGGCGGCGGCGGCGCAGGAGGGGCAGCGGGGCCGCCGCAGCATCCGCGTGCGCACGGCGAGCGAGGCGGCGGCGGCGGCGGGCGGCGTGCTGCGTCACGAGGTGGGCTGGCGCGACTACGTGATGAGCCGGCGGCCGGGCGGCAAGCAGGGAGATGAGCCCTGCTACGTGAGCGTGGCGCGCGCTGGGGTGACGTGTTGGGATCGCGTTTTCTTGGACGCATGGGCGGGGCCAGGGACCTGAGCTACCGGGCGTGTCTTGATTCCTCGCAGCGCAGAGGCGAGCGCGCGTTGCCGCTGCGTGGCGGGCGTGGCATCGCCCAAGCGCACGGGGTGCGGCGCGACGGGGTTGACATGGCGTGCTCGTCCCCTGTGCGGTGGTGGTGCGGCCGCAGGTCTGTAAGGGACGCAGCATCGAGGACCCCGACAACAACCCGCTGTACCTCTGCGACAACGAGTGCGGCTGGTGAGCTCCCCGCTGCCGCTCGCAGCAGCGCGCGCTTGCTGAAACTCGCGTCAAGGCGTCCTGACGGCGCCTGGCTGCTTTTCGGCGCTCCCTTGCGCCCGCTAGCAAGGCGAGCCGAGTGCACTGACGCTTTGCATGCTACTTTGTTGCCGCGACGGCGCAGGGGCGCGCACCACGTGTGCATCCGGCTGCCCGGCAAGCCGGCGCTCGAGGCCATGGGCCTCTGGTTCTGCTGCCAGGGCTGCAAGCAGGAGCACGAGCAGCGCACCGCCGGCGCCGGCGCCGCCTCGCCGCACCACCACGCGCGCCAGCAGCCCACCACCAAGGCCGCCTCGCCGCCGCAGCCCGCAAAGGCCAGCAAGGCCGCGGCGCCCCCGGCCGCGCCGCCGCCGGCCGCGGCGCCGCGCTCCAAGTCGACGGCGTCCGCAGGCGCCGGCGCGGCGCAGGCGGCCGCCGCGCCGGCCGCGGGCCGCGCCACCAAGGTGCAGGCGTCCACCGGAGCCACCGCTCCAGCGTCCGCCGGAGCCGCCGCCGCCACACCTGCAGCGGCAGCGCCTGCCGCGGTTGCCCCGGCGCCTGCCCTGCCGGTGAGTCCGAGTCTCTCTGCTCCTGCTCTGGAGTGCGCTCGTCATGCACCTCGCGGCAGCAGCAGCACGAGCTAAGTTTGTGTGCCGGCGCCGTGCACCGTGTCGTGTCCGCAGGCGACGTCTGGTGCGTCGCCGGCACCCAGCCCCGCCAAGGCGCCCACCCGCTCCATCGGCGGCGCGCGCGGCGCGCGCCAGGCTGGCGCGCCCGAGGCCGCCGCGCCGGCGCGGAGCGGCAAGGGCGGCGCCGCCGCCACCTCGTCCAAGGGCCAGCCGTCGGCGGCGGCGGCGGCGCAGTCGGCGGGCAGCGACCGCACGGCGGCGACGGCCACGCAGCAGCAGCAGCAGCAGCAGCTTCCCGCGGCGGCAGCAGCGGCGCCTGCAGCGGCCCCGCCGGCGCAGCAGCAGCAGCAGCTGGCGGCGGCGCCGCCGCCGCCGCCGCCGCCCGTCGCCCCACAGGCGGCTGCCGCCGCCGTGGCGGCGGCCCCCGCTGCCGCGTTGGCGCCGGTGGCGCCGCCTCCAAGCGTGGTGGTGGGCCCTCGGTCCGAGGTGCCGTGGGACGAGGTGGCGCGGCAGCTGCCCCAGCCCAAGTTTGGTGGCGAGGGCGAGCGTGTGACGGCCGAGTCGCGCCACGCCATTGTGCTGGCGCTGGCGCGGCTGCTGCGGAGCCTGGGCCGCGCGGCGGCGGTGCCGGCGCTGGTCTCGGCGTTCCGCGAGCGCGAGGGCTCGGCCGAGGGCCTGCACATGCTGACGTTTGACCTGGTGGAGCTGCAGCTGGCGGTCGAGTGCCGTGACGAGGAGGGCGTGCTGAGGGTCTTCCGCGAGCGCTACCACCTGCCCGTGTGATGATGAGGGCCGCGACGAGACGGCGACGATGAGAACACCACGCAGGCACACGTTTTGACGTGACCCGCTGTCTGGGCCCCCGGGCTGAAACCACTCTGGACGGCGTGCGGCGTCCTCACCCCGCCCCGCGTCCACACACTGCTTTGTCCCCTGCTCCGAGCGCACATGAGCGAGCTCACACCTTTGTGCGAACCATTTCCAGGCCCGCTTCAGCGGCCTGCGCCTCACTGTCCTTGACTCCAGCTGCCACCTGGCGCCCATCAGGCTGGCCCTGCGTGCGTAGCGTCTCTCGATTCTGCCCACACTGCATGCGCGTGTTTGTGCGTCTGCTAAGATATGGAGCTTGCACCGTGGCAGGCCGACCAATCAGCAAGTCCTCTCAAACCCAAGCGGGCAGCCGAATCACATCAGCCAGAGCGGAGTCACGCCTTCGCTCCCTGGAGCGCGGCGAGCTTGGCATCTGCCTCCACCACGGCCCGCTTGAGGTGCAGCACCTGGTACCGCAGCTTGTCGCGCTCCTCCACTGCCTGCGTGTGCACGTGGTAGAGGGCGCACCAGCACTCCGGGTGGCCTCCTCACTCCACGGACCCGTGCACCCTGCTGCCGGGCCCCGGGAGTCAGTTCGCCCGGCGCGCCGCCGCGTGCCCGTGGCCAACCACCTGCGCACGTGGTCCTTCTCCTGCTGCAGCGTGGCCGTCTCCTCGCGCGCCTTGAGCAGCAGCTCCCGCAAGGCAGATAGCGCGCCCGCGTCGACCGCTGCGTGCACGTGTGCGATCGCGTCAGGGGGCGCCCCTGCCACGTCTGCATGGCTGCATGCTGGTGCCAAAGGTGCCTTTGCCCGCAGCGCGCTCACCTGCCGCGCCTCCACCTGCGCCGAGCACGGACTCGAGGGCCGCCAGCCGCGCCTCCGCCGCAGCCGCGCGCTCCTCAAACGCCGCGAGGCTCAGCGCGTCCATTGTCGTTTTGCGAGCTCTGAGTGCGCGCGCTGCGTCGTGAGATCGCTGATGCGAGTGTGGGCAGGGGCAGCCAGACCTGATCGAGTCGCCCATGGTCGAGCTCGGGCTCCGCAAGCGCTGCTCGAGCTCCTGGGGGCCCGTGAAGCCATCATGCTTCAGTCACAGCACAGTGGTGCTTGATTGGACTGCTGGGGCGAACCCATCGCGGCGCAGCGGCCTTGGGTGCGCGGATGGTGCACACAGCGCATGCTCACTGTTGCTGTGTGGATGGTGGAGCAGTGGGTCTGCTGGCGTGCCTCCTGGGCCTGCCCGTTGGGCCTGCCCCGATCCAATCGCCGTAGTGTACCGCCAAAATCTGCCCCTTGAAAGGAAGCGAGGGGGACACACACTCGAACCCACGCGGCGGATGGCTGGCGCAGGAGCAGCACCGATGGCATCATCCCGGCTCGCCCGGCCGCCGCGATGGCCCGTGCGCGTGCGCGCGCCTGCATCATCCTCATCATCTCGGCGCAGCGGGCGGCCGGGCAGGAGCGCGGCCGCAGCCGTGCGAGCGGCGGCGTCCTCCACCGCCACTACAAGCGCAACGCCTGCACCCGCCGCCAAGCCTGTGGCGTCGGGCGTCACCCACGTCGTGCAGGTGCGCCGAGACCAGCACTCCGGCCGAGCTCAGGCAGCAGGCTCGCGGCGCGGAGCGACAGCAGCGCAGCCGCGATGCAACATCTTCGCCTCCACAGCGCTCCCAGACGCGCGCACACGCGCGCCTCACGAGTCGTCGTGGCCGCTTCCCTCCCGGACCTTTTGTGTGCTCGCGCGTGTGCCCAGCCTGGAGAGACCATCAGCTCCATCGCCAGCAAGTACAACGTGGCCGTGCGCGACCTCAAGGTGCGCGCCTGCTGCTCTGCGACCGCCTCTGCTCGGGGGCGATGCAGCGGGAGCCAAGCCGAGGTGCATCCGCCGTGGCGCTGCCCATCACCCGCGCCGCTCAGGTGCTCAACTTCCAGAAGCAGGCGATCCTCAAGGGCGACGCGCTGCTCGCGGGCCAGGCGCTGCGCATCCCCGCGAGGTGCGCCTCGCCCTGATGCCGCTTGCCGTGCGGTTGCCGTGCATCAACGCCGTGCACCTCTCGCGCAAGACTGCACCTCGCGCAAGACAGCAACACTCGCTCAACACGGCCGCAGGAAGCTGCAAGCGGCAGAGTCCCAGAATGCCGCCGCGCCCGCCGGAGCGCTGGCGCCGAGCTGGGTGCTGCCGCTGGCAGGCGTGGGCCTCCTGGCGTGGGGCGCCTGGCGCGCGCTGCAACAGCAGGGCCAGCAGGTGCGTCAGCAGTGGCAGGCCTCTTCATCCCCAAGCATCTGTGCCAGAGGGCGCTTTGCCCTCTGCTGAGGGCGGCCCTGACGCGACCCTTCACGCACCCCTCCCCTGGCGCAGGCCAGCGAGGCGGCCTCCTCCGCCATCGCCCAGCAGCAGCAGCAGGCAGGCGCCGAGCAGGCGCTGCCTGCGCACCGCGAGAGCGCCGTCGCCAGCCGCCTGGACCGCCAGCTGCAGATGGTGCAGGAGCACAACGCCGCCGTGTCGGCCGTGCTGCAGGACGCGCGCCAGCAGATTGACGTGGCTGAGGAGCGCCTGGCGCAGGTGGCCAGCGTGCGCGCGCAGCTGCTGGACCGCCAGAGGGAGGCTGTGGCGCACCTCAAGGAGCGCCGGCTGGCCGACCAGGCCCGCCTAGAGGCGCTCACCTCGGAGGCCTCGTCGGCCCTGGCCAACAATAGCGTGCCGCTGGCGCCCGAGCTGGCGCGCCTGGCCGTCGCGCGCAGCAGCAGCCCCGCCCGCGTCGCGGTCGCCGCCGGCGCCGGCGCCGCCGTCGTCGAGGGCGGCGGCGGCGGCAGCGGCCCGCCGGGCCCGCCCTCGCCGCCGCGCGTCAACCCCGCCGTAGACCTGCTCAACCGCCTGTGGCGCCGCAGCGGCGGCGGGGACGCCGCGCCCGAGGACGCCAAGCCCCAGGCCAGCGCTGACAAGGAGATGCCGCAGCCGGAGGCCAGCGGCGGGGCGGTGACAGGCGCTGGCGCGCAGGCCGTGCTGGCGCCTGACACGGCGGCGCCACCCCCGGCAGTCGACCCGGAGGCGGACGCGCAGGCCGCGGCCGCAGCGCTGGCCAACCTGGAGAAGCGGCTGGCCGAGGAGGCAGCGGCGGCGGAAGCGGCAAAGGCGGCGGCGGCCGCAGAGGCGGCAGAGGAGGCGGCCAAGGCGGCGGCGGTGTTGGAGGCGGCGGCAAAGGCGGCGGCGGTGGTGGAACCGGCTTCGACGGTGGTGGAGCCTGCTGCTGCAGGCGTCGAGCCGGAAGCAGCGGCGGCGGTGGAGCCGGCGGCGGCAATGGTGGTCGAGCCGGAGGCGGCCGTGGTGGTTGAGCCGGCGGCCGCGGTGGCGGAGCTGGCGCCCGTGGTGGTTGCGCCCTCAGCTGAGGTCGTCGAGCCATCGACAGCGGCACCGGTTGAGCCCGCGGCGGTGGCAGCTGGCGAGGAGCTGCCTGCGGTGGAGGACGTGCCGGACGCGCCCACCATCGCGTTCGTTGAGCAGGCGGCGGCGCACGCCCCGCCTGCGGAGGCGGCGGCCACACCAGCGCCAGAGCAGGAGCGGCCTCCGCCGTCCGTTGGCGCCTCCGCGGCCTCCGTCGCCTCGGTGGCGGACGCTCAGCTGGAGGTCACGCCTGTCGTGGCTGCAGACACCCAGGTCGCAGCCCCAGCCGCCCAGTCGCTGGCTTCAGTCTCGGACGCGGCAGCACCTGAGGCCCTGGCAGCAGCACCCGAGGCCGCCGCTGCGGCACCGCCGGCCACTGGCACGGCCGCTGAGCTGCTGCTGAGCGAGCTAGCCGCGGCGGAAGAGGCGCCGGCCGCTGCGGCGGAGGAGGCGGCCCCCGCGGTGGAGGCCGCAGCTGATGTCACGCCCGTGGACTCTGCCGCGGTGCTGGAGGCAGCTGAGGCCGAGGCGCCCGAAGAGACTGCCAGCAGCGAGGGGCCACAGGAGGGGCCCTTGGTGAGCGCCACCGCAGTCAGCGTGGAGGAGGTGGAGGAGGAGCAGCAAGCAGCGGTCGTGGCTGCTGTGCCAGAGGTCGTCTCGCCAGGCGCTGGGGCTCCAGCAGAGCCGTCGCCGCCGACGCCACTGGAAGAGGAGCAGGCAAGCGCTGCGCCCGCCGAGGCCGCTGCATCGGACCCCACGACCGAGGCCGCGCCTCTGGCGTCGCTGGAGGTCAGCGCGTCCTCAGACGCCCCAGCGCTCGCTAGCGTGCAGCAGCAGGACGAGGAGGAAATGGCCGCGGAGGAGGAGGAGGAGGCGCCCCGGGCCACCGCGCTGGGCTCTCTGGCTGAGCTGGACGGCGAGCAGCAGGCGCTCCTGTCGGTGGAGATTGCGGACGAGGAGCGCCTCGCTTCCGTGGACGCCGGCGACGCAGCGACGGACCAGGTGTCGCTGCTGCGCCTGCCCTCGCAACGCGTCGACTGGACGTCGGCTCGCGCAGGCTGGTCGTCGCCCCGCGTCGGCTGGCCGAGCGTCGCCAGCGGCGCGGAGGCGGACGACGAGGGCACCACCCTCGACTCGGCTGACCTGTGGGCCTTTGAGGAGCTGGCCACCGTGGCGTCGCTGCCGGCCGCCAAGACGCCGGTTGCGCTGCCCCTGGCGCGCAAGATCGCGCTGCTGGGCGCCGGCACGCCCATCGCCGAGGTGAGGCCCGAGGCAACTTGCAGGGAGGGCAGAGGCAAAGAACCGAGCGAGCAGCACCCCTCACCCTGGACGCTCCTGCACGAGATCTCCGCAGATCCGCGCCGAGCTCAAGACGGGCCTGCTCGACGTGGTGTATGCGACTATGCGCGGCACGGCCAGCTCGCGCGAGCAGCGCGCGCGCGCCGAGGAGCTCGTCTGCGCGCTCGAGTGCCGCAACCCCACGCTCAACCCCACCGACGTGAGGCACACAGCTGATGCTTGTGTGGGGCGAGCGACGAGCGTGAGGCGCTGTTTGGCTGAACGCCGCGTGCTGCCCTGTGCCGCCCCGTGCGTGACGTGCGACGCAGTGCCTCGAGTCGCTGGCGGGGCGCTGGCGCCTCGTCTACACGACCGGCCCGCAGACGCTGCTGCTGCTCACGGCGCTCGACAGCCTGCCGCTGGTGGAGATTGGGCACGTGTACCAGGACGTGGACCCGAGCACCATGACGGCGCACAACAAGGTGAGCCAGCCGGGGCTTGGAACCCACCCACCCCTGAGGGGCCCTCACGCAGGCGGCCCGCGCGAGACACCTGACGCCTGCCTGGGTGCTTGGCCCCGCGCAGATCGACATCAGGGCGCCCATGCTGCTCACGCTGCGCACCGACGCCTCGCTGG
>VFQP010003807.1_pt1 | contig 14850 bp, 12 predicted proteins | sample 3512351 | NCBI WGS metagenome assembly VFQP01 (sample SAMN10412372, study PRJNA504923) | tailings metagenome | isolation source: Relicate 1 Philex TSF1 revegetated site | place: Philippines: Tuba, Benguet | collected 2017-08-29 | reverse complement strand
TCTTCCACAACCACGCCTACCGGCGTCCTCTTTCTTTCTTTCTTTCCTCATTCCTCGGGCAGGCGGGGGGCAGCGCGGAAGCAAACAACGCTTCGGGCGGGCGTGGCGACGTGCTTGGAAAGCCGTTCTGAGGAGGCGGGAAGTCAGCTGCCCTCACCTGATGCACAGCACCAGCTTCCTGCGCGCCCGGTCAATCGCCACGTAGTGTGCCGGCTTAAAGGGCTGGCTCCGCCAGCAGGCAAAGAGCACGTCGCGCTCGGGCACGCCGGTGAACTTTTCAATGGCGGCGTAGTAGGTCTGGTTGGGGTACGAGCCTGAAAGCACCCAGCAGCAGTAGCTTGCCAGAGATGCCGTTCCAGACGGGACAAGCTCAGCGTGCGCGTCTGAGCCAGCGTGGAGCGGCGCAGAGCGCACAGGATGCTGAGGGGCGCCCACGCTCCCTTCGTCACACCACCACGACGGGCCACGCCTGCAGAAAGCCGAACTTCTCGCCCCAACTGAAGTCGCACGGGCAGCCTGGTGGCAGCAAGCCTCCGACCCTCCCAAACTGCCAGCCTCGACGAAACACGCACCAATGTGCTGCTCCAGACCGCCGTTGACAGGACCTACCCTCCCAACAGTCTTGTCCCATTCATTTGGATCTCAAACCTGAACCAGCACGCACCTATGTACTGCTCCAGGTCGCCGTAGACGCCCAGCGCGTGGCCGGCGGCCGCCTCCATCTCCGGCAGGCTCAGCATCATGGGCGGCGGCGGCGCGCCGTGCAGCATGCCAGACCCTAACCGGGAGCCCTTGCCCACCTGCAGCCCGCCCTCCTCCACGTCGTGCCCATCGGCGTCAGGCCGCCGCCCGCCCCGCGCCCTCGACCCCATGCGCTGCAAAGCCCTGCCCAGCTTCCGGCCCAGGCCGCCGCCCCCGGGGCGCCTGTCCTCCTCGCCACGGCCGCCCGCCACGCCGCCGCCGGCCACGCTCCCGGGCCCGGTGCTGCGCGCCGCCTCCTCCTCCCCAACCGCCGGCAGGCCTGCCGCGTCGCTGTCCTGCGCCCAACTGCCGCGGTCCAGCGGCCGCCCGCCGTCGCCGCCCTCGCCCGCCTCCTCCCCTCCGGCGTCCCCGTGGAACACCACGATGCTGCGAGGTCGACCGCCCCCCAGCGTTCCCTCCCTCCCCGCCTCGCCGCCGCCGTCGCTGAGCCTCCGCCCCGCGGCCACCACCACCGAGACGCTCGGCCCCCCCGGCCCCCCCACCGCCGCCTCGCCGCCTCCTCCTCCACCGATCCCCAAACGCCCGCCCAGCCGCCGCACCGCGCCCACCACCACCATGGACCCCTGCTGCAGCGCGCTGCCGCCGCGCGCCGCCGGCGGCAAAGCCCTGCCCGAGGGCTTGGTCCCGCCGCCATGCGCCGCCGCCAGCGGCCCCACCGCCGCCGCCGGCAGCGAGTGCGAACGGAGCATGGACCTGCCGCCGCTGCCGCCGCCGTCCTGCGTCAGGCGCGCCGGCGCCTGCCCCGCGCCTGCCCCGCTGTGGCTCGAGGGCCCTTGAGCGGGCACGTCGGCCGCGGCGGCAGCGGCGGGGCGGGCGGCGACGGCGCCGCGGGCGTTGGGCGGCCGCTGCAGCTGCACCTCGCTGCGGAGGCGGCTGTGGGGGGCGCGGCCGGGGCGGGTGGCCGAGGCGGCGCCGCCGGCGGGGCCGGGGTCGGCGCTTGCGTTGCGCCACCAGGGCCCGGCGCTGATCTGCGGCGCGCGAGGAGCATCGGCGTGCGAGCGAGGTGGATCGCAAGGGGCTGCCGCACTGCGCTGCGACGCCGCTTGCGCGGCTACCGTTCCTGGCAGTAGCCTGGCAAAGACGGGTGCGGCAAGGGGCCCACCGCCGTCCGCCGGGGTTCACGCCTACCCGCGCCTTGCTCCTGTACTGCTTCTCTGCTTCCTTGCTTCAGCGGCGCGTGCCCCGGCCTACTCTTGCCCCTGCTTTCCCATGCTTCCTCCTTCCCTGTCTCCTGCTTCACCGCCGCGTGCCCCAGCCTACTCTTGCCCTCCTGCTTGCCCGCCTCCTCATTCTCTGCTTCCCTGCCTCACCGCCGCCGTAGCGCGCCCCCGGGCCGCTCACCGCGCTCTGCGCCGCGCCCACGCGCGACCTCCTCCTTCTGCTTCCTTCTTCCTCCTGCCCTGCTTCCCTGCCACGCGGCCCCGGGCCGCTCACCGCGCTCTGCGCCGCGCCAACACGCGACCGCACCCGGGCGGCGTGTGCGGCGCCGCCCGCCACGCTGCTGGCGGGGCGCCTGCCGCCCTCGGGCTGCTGCGGCTCGCCCTCCTCGCCGAAATAGTAGCTGTAGCCCTCGTCCGCGTCAGGGTCCACGTCGTCGTCGTAGTAAACGCTCTCCAGGTCAAAGTCCTGAGCAAAAGGAAAGGAAACGAACGCTGTAGTTGGAGTAAGAAAAGGAGCTGGAAAGAGCGTGCTGGAAAGAGAGTCGGGATGCGGTGCAGGCGCATGCGGGAGTGCAGGCACAGACGTGCTGATGACCGGCGAGTCGCGGCGCTCATGCTGAACCCTAGTGGGGACCCAGGTCCCGGCACGGACCTGCGCGTCTGCCCCGCCGGGGAGGTGGATCTCCTTAGGGTGGTCGGCGGCCTGCGACCAAAGGCAAAGGGAATGGTCAGGCGGAATGATGGTAAACCTCCCACCACAGAGTGAGGTATCCAGGACACAAACGCAGCTGCGCAGGGGTGCTGTCGCTCACCTGCCCCGGCACAAAGCCGCCGCGCACGGCGTGCAGCAGCGCGCCTCCCATGCGGTTGACCCCGTTGCGGATCTGGTGGCCCAGGCGGCGCGTGCGCAGCGCCAGCCCGGCGGCGCCCGACGGGCCGCCGGCGCCCCACACCTGCGCGTGCATGGGCGTGAGGGCTTGCGAGGGCTTGTGAGGATTCAGGCCAAACAGCGTTGAGTTCCCACTTTGACACCCGAGACTTTGGGGCAGGGGGGCAGGCAAGCTGCGGGCGGGGTGACTCGCGAGCGGGCTCTCCGCCACGTCGGCACGAGAGGGCGCCGTCCAGGCCCACCGACTCGTATGGTCCGCTTGCAGGTGCGGGGGGCTGGCCCGTCCTCCGCCAGCGCGGGCGTGGCGTGCGCTCCTTCCCCGCCCGCACGAGGCGCACGTGGGCAGTTCAGCGGCACGCGAGGCGTGGGGGCGCACCTCCTCCGCCAGCCCGGGCGCGGCGTGCACTCTGTCGCCCTCCCGCACGACCGTGGAGAGTGCTCTGGGAGTTGCACCATCTGTTGGGGCACCCCGCCCGCACCGGGACCCGGCTAGAGAGCGCATCAGATGATCTGAGGTGCGCAGTGCAGACGCGGGCCCCGCGCACCTCCTCGGCCAGCACGGGCGCGGCGTGCAGCTCGTGGATGGCGCGCGCCTGAAGCGCCTTCATGCCCTGCGCACGCGACGCACGCGCAACGCCACCAGGGCGCAGCAGTAGCGTCTCTGCGCTGGGACTCCGCCTTCCGTTCCAACGCATCACGCTGCTCCCATTCCTTGCCCCCCCCCCCCCCCCCTTTCCCTGTGTACTGCTGCCGTGGCGCTGCTCCCTGAAACTCAGCAGCACTCTCCCCGCCGCCTCCCTGCTGCACACCTGAGCGTGGCGCTTGGCCACTGCCCGCAGCGCGACGGGGTCCATGATGGCCGTCACCACGTTGAAGTCCACCGTGCTGTTGAGCTGCGCCAAGAGCTCCTTGACCTGGGCATGCAATGCCATAGACAGCAGAGCACGCACCAAGAGTGTGTGCGCGCTCTTGCGCTGCGCTGGAGCATCTCCTTGACCTGGGCACGCAGCCGCCGTGGTCGAGCACGCGTCGGTCGGCCCGTGCGCCGTTGCGCTTCGAGACGTCTGAAGCGCCCGGCAGCTGGGCTCCCGCTCCGCCGAGGCGGCCGAGCAGGTGCGCAACCGCTGGCACTGACCTGGCGCCAGCCCTCCTTGGTCTTCTCACGGTTCTCGCGCATCTGCTGCGCCATCTCCACCGGGTCCAGCAGCACCACGGCGCCTCTCTGCAGGTAGATGTGTGCGGGAGATCAGGCAGCGGCGCCAGCACAGCACGCGTGGCAGGCGGCGGCGGAAGGCATTACCACGGCGCCCTCTGCAGTGCGCGCGCGCCGGAGCAGGGCGGCGGCACCAGCACGGCGCACGTGGGACAGGCTTTTCTGCCGCTGCGCGTCACATCACCCGGGCGGTGGCGAGCAGTCCTTCTTCACCACCCATGAACCACCCACCTTGGCGTTGGCCAGCACCAGGTCGGCGTCCTTCTTCTGCACCCACTGCCGCCGCTTGACGCAGTCCCACATGCCCTGCTGCGCACGGCCGCCCAGCCGCACCGTGCCCAGGCGCCCCAGCAGGCACCGCCCGTACTGCCACCCCTCGGCGTCCGTGTACTCCGACGTGAGGATCGCCCAGTCCCACTCCTGCGTGCGACGGCGATGCGGCTTGCGCACGTGTGGCTGGCCTTTGTTCTCCGGCCCGCCCGCCGCTCGTGTCTCCAACCGCAAACCGCAACGGGAGCGTGCAGCGACCCCGCAGCCACTGAGGAGAGAGGCTGAGCTCTGGCAGCTCACCTGCTGGGCGTCCACTTCCTCGGCCAGGGCCTTTCTGTACATGGCCGTGCTCGGGTGCTTGCCGGACCGCGCCGTGCGCCCGTCGCCCGTTTTCCAGCCATCGTAGTAGAGCGGCCGCTGCCTGCAATGCATCCGTCGCATCGCAACGCTGGTGCATGTGTGAAACGAGCAGGCGGCTATGCTGAGGGCCCCCCCGGTGGGCTGCAGTTGGGACTGCCGCGATCGAAGGCCGGCCGGCGAGCGAAGCGCGCACCATCCGCAGCAGGGGTAGAACCTGCGGTGTCGCGAGCGCATCCATCAGGGCCGGGCGTGTGAGTCGTGAGTGAACGTGTGCGCAGAGGCGGTCGTGCCGGACATGCCTCTTGGCGCACCTCTTCCTTTCCCACAGGATGTACTCCTCCTCCTCCGAGTCGTCAGACCTGCTGCTGTCCTGACGCTGCTGCTGCCGCTGCTGCTGCTGGGCTTGAACTTGCTGCCCGTTGGGTGGCGCGGGCGCTCCACCAGTGGCGGTCGCACCATCCTCCTGGGGAGGAGGCACGCCATCAGGAGGCCCCATCAGGGAGGGCCCTGTGAATAATGAGGACACACGCACAGCAGCTGCTCCAGCTGCCCATCGCGGGGCGCATGGCGGAGAGATTTGCGGGCAGACGGGGTGATCAGGATTGCCGGCTTGTCGTTGATGCGGTGTGGGCATGATCGTCTGCACCATTGGCCCCGCGCAGTGCGTGCGCGCGTCCCTGCTGCTGGGACTCCGCACCTCTCCCTGCGCGCGGCTCTCAGCGCTCGCACGCTGCGCCCACACCGCCAGCCACACAGCCACAGCCCAGCAGCAGCAGCAGCAGCATGTGCCCAGAGTGCTTCTCGACGCCTTGGCGTCGGGCTGGTTCCACGTGGCCAAGGTGGGCAGACTCCGAATTCGCCGCCGGCGCCCGCCGCTGCCTGCCCATCGACTGCCCACTCGCCACGTCGTGCGGCCACGCCTGCAGGTGGAGGGCGCGGGGCGCGGGCTGGTCGCCGCAAGGCCCATCCCATACGGCACCGAGGTGCTAAGGGAGACGCCGCTCGTCGCCATCCCAGCGCACACGCGCGAGGTGCGTAGTCGCTGCGCTCCCATGCAGCGCCGCGCGAGAGCGAGAGCGGTGCCATCAAGCTGCCTTTGGCTGAGCCGTGTGCCCGTGCACGCGAGCCTTCAGGTGTGCCACGGGTGCCTGGCAACCTTGGGCGGCGCCCGCGTGGCGCACAGCGGCAGCGGCGCGTGGTTCTGCGACGACGCCTGCCTGCAGGTAAGGCCGCCCTCTTCTCAGCTCACCGTCAGCTGGCGCCGGTGCCAGGCCTCCACACGCCCTCCCACCCCATCGCACGCCCCGTTCTCCCACGAGCCAGCACCGTGCTGCGTCGGATCTCGGCGTCGGATGTGGACCCGGAGCGGGCCTGCGGCGTCAACTGCTTACCAGCGATGGCTCAATCAGTGGCGCAAAGCTAGCCCTGCCTTCGCGCCGCGAGACATTCTGACGCGCCCGGTAGGTGGGCTCCAGCCCCGCCGAGGTGTCAAATCACGTGCACATCCCAACACGCGCGTGCAGGCGAGCAGCGCGGCGTTCCACGACGCTGAGGCCCACGCCGACTTGTCGGCGCTGCGGCGGCACTGCCGTGAGCACCGGCTGCGCTTCCCGCTGCTGGCCGCTCGCCTGGCGGCGGCCATGCTGGCGCGTACGGCCGACCAGGTGGCGCGGGCGGTGCAGGCGGCGGCGGCGGCCCGGCGGCAGCGCAGCCACGGCGCTGCGCCCGCCGGCGGCAGCAGCGGCGGGGATGGCGGGTCGCGCGGCGCGGGCGACGGGAGCGCAAATGTAGACCGCGCGGCCCATGGCGGTGGCGGCGGCAGCGGCGGCGAGCCCGCCGGCAGCAGTCAGGACGGCACCGACGAGTGGCGCGGCAGGAGCGCAGGCGGCAGGGCGGCGCCGCTGGCGGGCGATGCCGTGGAGGACCTGGTGCCCTTTCTTTGCTTTGCCCGGGTGCCAGCGCCCTACCCGCCGGCCTGGGAGGAGCAGCACGCGCTGCTGGTGGAGGGGCTGAGGCCGGCGGCCGCCTGGCTAGCCACGCAGGTGCATGACGCCTCCGGCTTTGCACTACTCTCACGAGGGGTGGCGGCACAGTCAGATTGCGCCGATCTCATGCGTGTTGGCTTGCCGCTGCCTGCCGCCTTCGCGCCCTCGCGTCCGCGCGCATGCCAGTGCTTGCATATGGCGGGCACCGGCGGCCCCACGGCAGTTGGGGTCGGCGGCAATGACGGCCGTGTGTGGGTGGGCAGATTTGTGGATGCGGCGCCGGTGCTGATGGGTCATGCCCCCAGCTGCTGCTCAGGGGCAAAGACGACCTTGCGCCCCCTTGGCATGCACGCACAGGCACGTGTGCCTTTGCGCTGCGAGACGTCTGATGCGTCCAAACAGATGCAGAATCCAACACACACACACGCACACGGCGCTGCGCAGGTGCTGCTGGGGCGGGGCGCGCAACGGGGGCACGCCGCGCACGCCGCCGCCTCTTCAGCACGCACCGGCGACGCAAGCGGCGCTCCACCAGCCCAACCGCCTGGCCCGTCGCCGCCGCTGCCGCCGCCGCCTCAGCAGCAGGAGCAGCAGGCGACGTCGCCAAGTTTGGATACGCGGGCGGTGGAGGGCTTGGCCGGGCAGCTGCTGTCTGGCCTGACGCTGGACTGGTACGCCGCCGTTCTGAGCCGCGTGGCGGTGAACGCCTTCCGGGTGGACACGGTGCTCATGGCGGCCATGCCCTCGTTTGGGGCTTTGGCGACGGGCGGCGACTTGGCGCGCATGGCCAGCGCCATGGTTCTGGCGGAGGAAGGGGGCGACGGGGAGGAGGGGGAACGAGGGGAGGAGGGGGAGGGCGGTGCGGGGTCAGCGGTGTTTGCCGTGGGGAGCTTGTTCAACCACAGCTGCGAGCCAAACGTGGACGTGGTGTGGCCGCTCAACTCTGCCGTCGTGGTGAGGTGGAACGGGGGGTGCGCGTTGGGACGTGGGATGGCAGGGCACGCGTCCCTGACTTCTGCCGTGGGAAGGTGGGATGGGCAGGGCGTCGCTCTGCGCACCTTGACTCGAGGAGCTGGTTTGCCGCGCTGGGCGCAGGCGTTCCGCGCGGCGCGCGACATTGACGCGGGAGAGGAGCTGCGCATCACCTACACCGACAGCCATCTGCCGCTGCGAGCGCGGCGGGAGCGGCTGCAGTTCGCGTACGGCTTCACGTGCGCGTGCGCACTGTGCCTGGAGCAGGAGGAGTTGGACAGGGAGGCGCAAGGCCGTGCAAAGTGATGACGCAGTTGCGGCGCCCGGGCGCCCAACCCTAATGTCGGCATCGCCCCCGCGCCCTGCACCCGCCAAGAAGAAGAGCAAGACGCGCACACGCAGAGCACTGCATTGGGATGGGCAAGCAGAAGGGCAGAGCTGCGCAGGCCAGCCAGCGAGGCCAGCGCGGCACAAGGGGTGGAGCGGGTCGCAGGCCACCGCAGCAGCACGACTCGGACGAGGAGGCGGCCGCGCAGGACTTCATCGACAACCTGCTGCAGCATCACGCGTTCTCGTCCTCTGGCGACGATCGTGGCGATGCGCAGGTTGGCCGATCAAGTGCTCCCAAAAGGGAAAGCTCTGGGGCCTCTCATCAACACCAGAGTGATGCTCATGCAACTTGTGGTGCTTGCAGGCGCGTGCGGGCCAGGAGTACGCCTTCGTGCAGAGCGCCATGCGCGACGCAGAGGTGGGCGACGAGATGGACGGCGCGTTCCTGGACCCGCAGGGAGGTGAGGTGGTGCAGCTGCACTCTCTGATGGCGCTCCGTGCAGTGAGGCAGGGCACAGCACGTGCGGGGTGGGGACGCAAACGTACGGCTCCGCGCACGCCGCCACGCCTTCAGGATCCTCCTCCTCCAGCAGCAGCGAGAGTGACAGCGACGACGACGACAGCGACGACGGCAGCGGGGATGAGGAGGAGCAGCACGGGGATGCAGAAGCAGGGGAGGAGGGCGGCGCGGCAGCGCAGGGCACCTCAGGCACGTCAGTAGCCGCGGCAGGCGCGGGCGGCGCCAGGGGAAACCGGCGCCAGGAGTTCCCCTACACGATGCGGGCCGCCGACGGCGACAGGCACGGCGGCAAGAAGAAGGGCCGCGGAGGTGGGTGGCCTCGGCCACCGCGGGTGCGCTGCGCTTGCATGCGTTGCCCTGGGGGGGGCTGAACAAGCCAGGCAGGGCGCGCTCCGCCACCGTTCCATCACAAGCAGTTGCGACGCAGGCTAGGCACGGAAGGGAGATGTGGCAGTCCGGTGGGATGGAGGCCGTGCCGGGGCAGGTGGCCCGCAGTGGAGGCGTGCAGGCGTCGCCACGCGTGGGAGACGAGGACGGCGTGGCGTCACCGTCACCGTGCATGCAACAAGGGCGCCGACGCTGCGGAGAGAGTTGCGGCGTCGCCGCACGCGGCCGCAGGTGCTGGCGGCGGCGGCAAGCAGCAGCGTAGCGCCGTCAAGGGTGCCATGAACGGTCACCTGCTGCCGGGGGAGCGCAAGCGCCTCAAGCGCGAGCAAAAGGAGGTGCGCGGCCGCCACCCCTGATGCGAGGCGTCGCCCTGTCCCACCGTGGACTGGTGGGGTTGATTGCATTGTTCCGCTTGGCCCCGTGAGAGAGGGAACAAGGCAGCAGCCAAGGCAGCCAAGGCAGCCAAGGCAGCCAAGGCAGGCGGGCTGTACCCACGCCTGGCGTTTCCCGATCGCTCCCTGCATCCCCATCCTGCACCCTGCGGGCGCGGTTGCTGTCTTCGTCCTGCCACGGCACGCAGGCCAAGCGCGCCGCCCGCAGTGCCCGCCGGGGCTTTGACGTGCAGCAGGCGGCCGACCGCATCCGCGCCTTTGTGCTGGCCAGCCCGCCGCCCGCCCCGCGCGAGGAGCAAGGAGGGCCCGGTGCGAGTCGAGCGCTGCGGCAACAGCAGGAGGAGGAGGAGGGGGAGGAGGCGGGGCAGGAGCAGTTGGGTGCGGATGGCGGGGTGCTGCGGCTTGAGGCGCCGAGCCAACACGCCCAGGTGAGGTGCGCCGAGATCGGTGGGAGTCGCCGTGAGTTGAGCTGTTTGGATCTTGGACAGCCATCATGTGCTTGCTGCGTGCGCGTGTTGGGGTTGTTTTACATCTGCTCTGCAAGCGCAGCCACCTGTGCTTGGCCTGCGCGGTGCGTGCGTGCGTGCGCTTGGTGCGTGCGTGCGTGGGCAGGAGGTGCTGGTGCGCATGGGCCGGCTGGTGGGCCTGCACGCCGCCTGCCAGGGCTCTGGCAAGCAGGGCGCCGTGCTGCTGTCCCGGCGGGCGGCGGCAGAGGGCGAGGCGCCGCGCCTGACCCCGGCGGCCACCGCTCAGGTGAGGCCCCACAATCGCTCAGGAGGCGCAGGGCGTTCTCGCCGGCAGATCGGCAGCCGCAGGCACGGCGCCGTCCCAGGCGTGCGCGCCCTGCAACGTGCGGCTGCCGGGGTTGCGGCAGCTGTTCGTGCGGCCCTCGCCTGCCTGCCTGCAGCCCCCCAAAACCACCCCCACCTCGTCGCTGAGGAGCGGTCTCTGCTGTGCCGACGCAACACCTGACCACATGGCATCTGTGTCACGCCCCATCGCCCGCACTGCAGCTCGAAGCCGAGGTGGCCCGGGAGCTGTCCGCGCAGCGCCAGGGCGCGCTGGTCGAGGGCAAGGTGGCGCCCGCCGGCATGGCGCTCAACCGCCCCAAGCACCACCGCCCGCAGCCCGGCGGCGCCGCCGCCTCGGGGGGCGCCGGTGGTGGCGGTGGCTCGGGGCAGCGGCGCGCGGGCGGCGGCAAGGGCGGCGGGCGGGACGAGGAGGAGCCACGGCCGGAGAGCGTTTACCGCCGGCCGGTGGTGTTTGTGAGCGGGGGCTTGCTGCAGGTGCGCTGCGGGCGTGCTGGACGTGCTGGGCGTGCTGTGGTGCCTGCTGGGCCTGCTGCTCGTGCGGCGATGGTTGGCACATGGTGCGCAGGGCGACGCCACGAGCGCGTGCAGAGCGTGGCATTTGCCATTCAGTCGTCCACGTCGCTTGTCGACGGAGTGAACAAGCCGCGCTGTGTGGCGTGCTGTGCGTGCTGCGACGCGGCAGGTGAGCCCGGAGGACGCGTGCCAGGGCGTGGTGATCCTGCCGCCCCGCCGGCCGGCGCCCCCGCGGCCCCCCGCCCAGCCGCCGGCGCAGGATGAGCCCTCGCAACAGCCCACCACCACGGCCACCACCGCCACCGCCGCTGCCCCTCCAGAGGCTGTGCACCACGCCGCAGCGGCGGGCGGCGAGCAGGGGGCGTCCACGGCAGGCGACGGCGCCCCTGGCGGGGCGAGAGAGCACGCAGCGGGTGCCGCGGGCGAGGACGTGGGTGAGGGCGCGTTGCGGCAGCGGCAGCAGGAGGGGCCGCAGCGGGCGTGGGGCTCGCAGCAGGAGGAGGAGGAGGGGCAGAGAGGAGAGCAGCAGGAAGGCGAAGCAGCGCGGCAGGAGCGGGAACGGGAGCAGCAGGGGAGCGACGTGCCGCCCACGCGTGCTGCCGGCGGCGTGGAGCGGCTGTGGGAGCAGATGGAGCGGCGCTTTGCTCCCGCCTTGGCGGAGCAGCAGCAGGAGCGGCAGCAGCAGGAGGAGCAGGCAGCTGGAGAGACGGGGCAGGGCGGTGACGGCGTGGGCGGCCTCCGCGCGTCGCTGGGACGGGTCAGCCTCCTGGAGGCACAGGAGGAGGACGTGGATGCAGGGGTGGGGAGACGCAGCGGTGCGGGGGACGCGGGAGGCGCGGGAATGGACCGGGCCGGGACGGAGGAGGAGGAGGGCGTTTCGGGGCGTGGGGCGGCGGCGGCGGCGGAGGAGGAGGAGCTGCACCTGGGCCTGGGCTGCGACGTCACCTCCCGGTGTGTGTGGCGGGCGGCGGACCGACTGGATAGGGGGTGTTTGCAGGGCATTGGGGCCCGATCCGCACGTCTTGAGGCCCGGCACGCCGGTTGCTTGGTGCTGATCGGGCGGTTGGCCTCGTGCGCGCAGGCGCGGCCACACGTACGAGCGGGCGGCCTTCACCTTGGGCATGGGGTTAGGGTTTGACGCCGCCGCGCCCGAGGGCGCGGAGCCGCCGGGCGAGGAGGAGGAGGAGGAGGGCGCGGCAGCGCTGGCGTGGGCGCTGTCCGGCGTTGGGCTTGGCGGCAGCCGCGCCGCCGCTGGGCGGGTGCCGGCGGCGGCTCCTCCCGAGGCCCAGCGAAGCGACGGGACGAAGCAGCGGACGAAGGGTGGGCAGCGGCAGCGAGGCGGCGGTGGGGGCGGCGGTGCGAGTGGGCGAGGCGGGGGCCAGGAGCAGCCGCGAGGCGAACGGGATGCGCCAGCCGAGGGGCGCGAGGAGGAGGGGGAGGAGGGCGGCGCCGGCACGAGCGCGGCGGCGGCGTGGCCCGTGCTTCTCAACAGCGCAGCAGAGGTCAGCGCCATGAACCGGACCAAGAAGCAGGCCAAGGTGAGCGCTCCGAGTTTTCGGGCGGGGTGGCGGCCTGCCGCTGCTGCATCAGGAACGCACGCGGGTGCAGGTCAGCGATGCCAGCGGCAGCTGCATGCCTTCGGTCTTGCTGTTGCTTCAGGCGGCGTCCAAGAAGGCGGCCAAGCTGGCGCGGCGGCAGGCAGCGGCGGCGGAAGCGGCGGGCGACGCGGCCAGGGCGGTCTCGTCCACGGGGCGAGTTGCGGATGCAGCGGAAGACGGGGAGGAGGCGGCGGAGGAGGAGCGCGGCGAGGCGCGGCAGGGGCTGGGCGGCGGCGCTGGCATGAGCTTCCAGTTTGCCGTGTTTGAGCGGCACACCAAGGGTAAGCTGCCCCGCCTGACGAGGAAAGCACCCGGCTCCTGCTTCCTTTGCCCATTTGGTGTTCACTGCTGCTGTTGATGCCGTGGCGCGCAGGCGTGGGCAGCAAGATCATGCGCGCCATGGGCTGGAGCGAGGCGCAGCCCGCGCTGGGCGCGGCGCGGCAGGGGCGCTCCGAGCCGCTGCAGCCCACGCAGCGGCCCAGGAACCTGGGACTCGGCGCCGACTCATGAGGGTGCTGCTGTTGGTGGAGCTGGTGTTGCTGTTGCTGGGCAAGTTACCGTTCTCGCTCGGGCCTCGAAGCCATGCTCGAGGTGGCAGCAACAGCAAGTCGCTCGCACACTCCGCGCCAATCCACTCGCACCACCACCACCAGCACAATGTCGATCTACAAGGGCACCGCGTCTCACCCCTGGTGCGCCACGCTCAGCCGCTGCAGCACTTTGCGGCGCAGGGGCGCTTTGAGCTCTCGATCGTGTGGGAGGGCGTTCGCCCCAGCGAGAGCTCAGCAGCGCTCAGCCTCCACCAGCAGGAGCGCGCTCGATGGCGCGGCAATTGGCGCTGGAGTGGCCCTCTCGCGAGCAGCAGCAGCTGAGGCTGTGTGTGCGCTCTCCCACATCTGCACACGCAGGCACGACCTGTCCCCAGGCAACAGCGACGTGCTGGAGCTGTTTTACGCGGTGATTGAGATTCCCCGCGGCAGCAAGGTCAAGTACGAGCTGGACAAGGACACGGGCCTGTGCTTCGTGGACCGCATCCTCTTCTCGTCCGTCGTCTACCCCCACAACTACGGCTTCGTGCCCAAGACGCTCTGCGAGGACGGCGACCCGCTGGACGTGCTGGTGCTCATGCAGGAGGCGGTCGTGCCCATGTGCTTCCTGCGCGCGCGGCCCATCGGCGTGATGCAGATGCTCGACCAGGGCGAGCGCGACGACAAGCTCATCGCCGTGCACGCCGACGACCCCGAGTTCAAGGGCTTCACCGACATCTCGCAGCTGCCCAAGCACCGCCTCGCCGAGATCAAGCGGTGGGTGCTCTAGTAGCGCGGGGGTGGCGGCCGCCACGGCCATTCGTGCGCGACAGCTGCTTGAGTTCGCCGAGCTCGGCGAGCGAGATGCCGCGGCTTTTGGGGCCAGCAGCATCTCGCAGCTGAGCACCATCGTCCCTTGCCAGCAGCCTGAGCCTCAGTGGGTGCACAGGGGCGCGCCGGCGGGTGTCGCGTGGGTCGCACGCCAGAAGCTGCACAGCGGCCCGCCCCCACGCCGCGTTCCGCTACGGCCTGCACCAACCCCCCTCGCAGGTTCTTCGAGGACTACAAGAAGAACGAGCACAAGGAGGTCAAGGTGGACGAGTTCCTGGGCGCCGAGGAGGCCAAGAAGGTGCTCCGCGACTCCCTGGTGAGAAGTGTGCTTGCACGGGCGTGCGCGTGTGCGGTGAGGCCCGGGCTTGAGCTGCCGTGCTGAGCAGACGCGGCTGTGGCACATGTGTCACGCATGGCGTGCCGCTGCGACCGTGTGTGCGTGGTGCTGCTGCACCCGCCCCACTGCCTTTCCCCTGCAGAACCTGTACCAGGACACGTACGTGCCCAAGAAGGTGCGGGCGCAGTACTGACTGCTGGACGGGGCGCAGGAGCAACGCCAGGCGGCGCTCAACGACAGCGCGACGTCTGGTGCCAGCCCTCGCCCCGCCCAGTCAGCGGCCCCGGCGCCGCCCCCGCCGCCGCCGGCTGCTGCCGTCGCCGCTCCGGCGCCGGCCCTGGAGGACGCCGTGATGGAGGAGGGCGCTGCGGCGCAGGAGGAGCAGGAGCAAGAGCAGGTGGCGGATGAGGAGGTGGAGGTGGACGCGCAGGAGGAGGAGGAGGAGGAGGGAGGGGACATGGCGGCCGGGCCAGAGGGCGCCGCCCCCTCCGCTGCTGCGTCTTTTGCGCCCCAGCAGTTGTGACTAGCTGCCCGGCGGTGGCTCACGTGGCTGTGGCGCCGCGTGAGCTTGATGGGGTGAGGCTCGCACGGCTCACGATGATGATTTCCATTCTTTGTGCTGCCCTTGCGTGTTTGGCGCAAGCGGCGACGCGTAGGGATGTGCTGCTGCACGCATGCACGCTTGCTCGACTCGGCTTCTTCTCGCTCTCTTCCTCTTCTTCCAGCAAACCAGAACGTTTGCTGCCTGAGGGAGCCCGCTGAGGTGACAGTGTGTGTGTGCGTCTTGCATCAACGGAACGGGCCACCGCCCGCATCATGCAGGAAGGAGCGAGGCAGATTAGGCACCAGCCCAGGCCAGAGCGTCACCCGTTGCAAGCCGCGAGCGGCGGAACAGCAAAGCTGCGGCGCACCCCCGCCCGGAGCAGAAAGTGACAGAAAGCAGAAGGGGAGGGAAGGGCGAGAGAAGGGAAGTGCGTCGGCGGAGGCAGGAG
>VFQP010003806.1_pt1 | contig 14851 bp, 12 predicted proteins | sample 3512351 | NCBI WGS metagenome assembly VFQP01 (sample SAMN10412372, study PRJNA504923) | tailings metagenome | isolation source: Relicate 1 Philex TSF1 revegetated site | place: Philippines: Tuba, Benguet | collected 2017-08-29 | reverse complement strand
GCGTCACCGGGTTGGCCGGGTTCTGCGGCACCATCTTGCAGAGCCGGTCGACCTGGCCGTAGGGCATCTGCAGCACGCGGCCGACGTCGCGCAACACCGCGCGGGCCTGCAGCGTGCCGAATGTGATGATCTGGCCGACCTGGTCACGGCCGTACTTCTGCTGGACGTAGCGGATCACCTCGTCGCGCCGGTCCTGGCAGAAGTCGATGTCGAAGTCGGGCATCGACACGCGTTCGGGGTTGAGGAAGCGCTCGAACAGCAGGTCGTAGGGCAGCGGGTCGAGATCGGTGATCTTCAGCGCCCAGGCCACCAGCGAACCGGCACCCGAGCCGCGTCCGGGCCCGACCGGGATGTCGTGCTCCTTGGCCCACTTGATGAAGTCCGAGACGATCAGAAAGTAGCCCGGGAACCCCATCTTGCAGATGACGTCGAGTTCGACGTTCAGGCGCTCGACGTAGCTCTCGCGCGTGTGTCCGGGCGCGAGCGGGTACTTCGCCAGCCGCTCGTCGAGGCCCTCGTGGGACTGCGCGCGGATCCAGGTGTCGAGCGTGTGCTCGCTGGGCACCGGATAGGCGGGCAGATAGTAGGTGCCCAGGCGCAGTTCGAGATTGCAGCGCTGCGCGAGTGCGAGCGTGTTGTCGATCGCGTCGGGGACATCGTCGAACAGCGCGGCCATCGCATCGGCCGTCTTGAAGTACTGCTCGCGCGTGTAGAGCTTCGGGCGACGCGGGTCGTCGAGTACCCGTCCGGTCGAGATGCACACGCGCGCCTCGTGCGCGTCGAAGCCGTCGGCGTCGAGAAAGCGCACGTCGTTGCCGGCGATCACCGGTAGCGACAGGTCCGACGACACCTGCAGCGCGAGCGCGTTGTGCACGGCCTCGTCGTCGAAGCCGCAGCGCGTCAGCTGCAGGAACAGGCGCTCGTCGAACACCTCGCGCCACTGGGTGTACCACTGCCGCGCCAGATCGTCGCGTCCCCCGGCCAGCAGCTTCGCGGCCGGGCCATGACGGCCGGCGATCGCGAACAGGCCGCCATTGCACGCGCGCAGCCAGTCCGGACGCACGACGACGCCGTCGGTGCGGTGGCCTTCCATCCACGCGCGCGTGAGCAGACGCGACAGCGACAGATAGCCGTCGTGATCCCGGCACAGCAGGGTCAGCGTGGAGGCCGGCTCGTCGCCCTCGGCGATCGAGATGTCGGCGCCCATCACCGGCTTGATGCCGGCGCCTTCGGCGGCGCGGTAGAACTTCACCAGCGCGAACAGGTTGTTGCGGTCGGTCAGCGCGACCGACGGCTGATCGAGCTGCGCGCAGCGTTTGACCAGCCCCTTGATCCGGATCGTCGAATCGGAGAGCGAGTATTCGCTGTGGACGTGGAGATGGACGAAGCGCGCGGGCATTGCGGTGGCGAGGCGGCCGGAGGGTCAGGGTAGGGCCCGGCCCGGGGGCGGACAAGGCTTGACAGAATCCCGGTGGCGGCGCGCCGGGACGGGGCCGCGCGTGCGACCCGGACGGCGTTCAGGCGGTGGCGTCGGCGGCGAACAGATCGGCCATCGGCGGCGGTGCCTCCGACCCGGCCGCAGGTGTCAGCAGCCGGGTGACCGGCGCGAAACTGCGCCGGTGATGCAGGCACGGGCCGTGGGTCGCCAGCGCGGCCAGATGTGCCGGCGCGCAATAGCCCTTGTGCTGGTCGAAGCCGTAATCGGGGAACTGCGCGTGCAGCGCGATCATCGCGCGGTCGCGCGCGACCTTGGCGAGGATCGACGCAGCCATGATCGCCGGCTCGAGGGTATCACCGCCGACGATCGCCCGGGCCGGGCAGGGCAGGCCGGGCGGCAGGCGGTTGCCGTCGACCAGAACGCGCTCGGCGGCCGGCGCCAGTGCGGCGACCGCGCGACGCATGCCGGTCAGCGTCGCCTGGTAGATGTTGATGCGGTCGATCTCCTCGACGCCGACGAATTCGATCCGCCAGGCCAGCGCCTGTTCGACGATCTGCGGGTACAGCGCTTCGCGACGCTTCTCGGTGAGCTTCTTGGAATCGTCCAGGCCGTCGATCGGGCGTCGTGGATGCAGGATCACCGCGGCCACCACCACCGGGCCGGCGAGGGGGCCGCGGCCGGCTTCGTCCACACCGGCAGTGCGCAGGCGCCGGGTCACGGACGCGGCTCCGCGGCCTCGGGCGCCGGCAAGGCGGGCGCTGCGAGGCGTCCGACGGCCTCGGCCGCCGTGGCCGAAGCGCCCTGGCGCAGTTGCAGATGCAGTTCACGATAGACGGGCTGCACCGCCTCGGCCGCCTGCGGATCGCGGAACCAGTGCAGCACCGCGTCGGCGAGATTCTCCGGCGTGCAGGCTTCCTGCATGAACTCCGGCGCGATCGTGCGACCGGCGAGCACGTTCGGCAGCGAGAAGCGATCCACCCGCATCAGCTTGAACAGGCGCACGAGGAAGGCGGTACTCGGCGCGATGCGGTAGCCGACCACCATCGGCCGCTTGGCCAGCAGCGCTTCCAGCGTCGCCGTGCCCGATGCGAGCAACACGACATCGCTGGCGACCATCGCGGTGCGCGCCTGGCCGTCGAGCACCTGCAGGTCGAGCGCGGCGAACTTCGGCTGTGCGCGCAACGCGTCGATCGCGGCGCGGCAGCCGGCGTTCGCCGCCGGCACGACGATGCGCAGGCCGGGCATCGCGGCGGCCACGCGCGCCGCGGCATTGAGAAACGCCTCGCCCAGCCGCGCGATTTCGCCGAGGCGTGAGCCGGGCAGAACCGCGAGCACCGGCGCATCGTGCGGCAGCCCGAGGGCATCGCGTGCCGCGACCCGGTCGGGTTCGAGCGCGAGCATCTCCGCCAGCGGATGGCCGACGAAGCGCGCATCGACGCCATGCGCGGCATAGATCGGCGGCTCCATCGGGAACAGGCACAGCACCAGGTCCGCGCTGCGCCCGATCTTCGCCGCGCGCCCCTGCCGCCAGGCCCAGATCGACGGGCTGACGTAGTGCACGGTGCGGATGCCGCGTGCTTTCAGGCGGCGCTCGAGGCCGAGGTTGAAGTCGGGCGCATCGACGCCGATGAAGACGTCCGGGCGCCAGTCGAGCAGGCGGGCGCGCAGGTGCTTGCGCAGCGTCAGCAGGCGCGGCAGATGCCGCAGCACCTCCGACAGCCCCATCACCGCGAGTTCGGACGCGTCGTGCCAGGTGTCCATGCCCGCCGCGCGCATCGCATCACCGCCCACGCCCGCGAAGACCGCATCCGGGTAGCGTGCGCGCAACTGCTCGATCAGCCCGGCGCCGAGCAGATCGCCCGAGGCTTCACCCGCCACCAGCGCCACGCGCAGCGGGGCGCTGGTGGCGTGATTGGTGATTGGTGATTGGTGATTCGACACAGCAGTTCCGTGCAATCGGTCAGATGGCAGCATTCTGCTCTTTCGAATCACGAATCACGAATGACCAATCACGGCTTCACCGCAGCAACGGCCGCTCGCCCGCATCGATGAAGTCGAGAAACGCGCGCACATCCTCGCTGTCCTGCGCCATCTCGGCCAGGCGTACGCGCGCATCAGCCAGCGAATCGCCGGACACGTACAGGGCGCGGTAGGCGCGCTTGATCGCCGAGGTGCGCGATGCGTCGAAGCCGCGGCGCTTGAGGCCCTCGGCGTTGATGCCGCGCGGGCGGCCGTAGCCGTCCTGCGCCACCATCACGAACGGCGGTACGTCGCCGTTGACGAACGCGCCCATGCCGATGAACGCATGCGCGCCGATCCGGCAGAACTGGTGGATGCCGGTGAAGCCGCTGAGGATCACGTGGTCGCCGACGGTGACATGGCCGGCCAGCGTGGCGTTGTTCGAGAACACGCAGTGGTTGCCGACGCTGCAGTCGTGGGCGACGTGGGTGTAGGCGAGCAACCAGTTGTCGTCGCCGATACGGGTGATGCCGCCGCCGTCGCCGGTGCCGCGGTTGACGGTGACGAATTCGCGGATGGTGTTGCGGTCGCCGATCACCAGTTCCACGCGCTCGCCGCGGAACTTCTTGTCCTGGGGCTCACCGCCGATCGCGGCGTGTCCGTGGATGTGATTGTCCCGGCCGATGCGGGTGGGCCCCTGGATGCTGCAATGCGGGCCGATCGTGGTGCCGTCACCGATCTCGACCTCGGCACCGATCAGCGTGAACGCGCCGATGCGCACATCCGCGCCGAGCCGCGCACCGGGGTCGACGACCGCCGTGGGATGGATCGACGCCGCGCCCATGTCAGCGCTTGACCTCGGCGCAGAGGATCTCCGCGCAGGCCGCCTGCTCGCCGTCGACGCGAGCGATGCCCGAGTACATGGTCATGTTGCGGATCTCGCGTTTGATCGACACGTCCAGTTCCAGCCGGTCGCCGGGCACCACCATGCGCGAGAACTTGGCCGCGTCCACCTTGACCAGATAGGAGAGGTTGTCCTCGCAGCTCTTGCCGCGGGTGAGATGGCTCAGGATGCCGCCGGCCTGCGCCAGCGCTTCGATGACCAGCACGCCGGGCATCACCGGATGGGCCGGGAAGTGGCCCTGGAAGAACTGCTCGTTGGCCGAGACGTTCTTCCAGCACAGCACGCGCTTGCCGGGTTCGAACTCGACCACGCGATCGACCAGCAGAAACGGATAGCGATGCGGCAGAAGCTCGCGAACGCCGTCGACGAGGATCGGCAGCTCGATGTGATGCGTCATTCTTCCCCCTTCCCGAGCGCCGTGACGCGGCGCGCGAGCGAATCGAGCTGGCGGATCCGCACGGCATTCTTCCGCCACTCGCGCGTGGGCTGGGCGGGAATGCCGGCCGAATATTCGCCGGGCTCGGTGATGGATGCCGACACCATCGTCATCGCATGGACGACGACGTGGTCGCAGATGTCGAGATGGCCGGCCACACCGACCTTGCCGGCGAGCAGGCAGTAGCGACCGATGCGCGTGCTGCCGGCGATGCCGACACAGCCCGCGGCCGCGGTGTGCGCGCCGATGCGCACGTTGTGGCCGACCTGGATCAGGTTGTCGAGGCGGACGTCGTCCTCGATCACCGTATCGTCCAGCGCGCCGCGGTCGATCGTGGTGTTGGCCCCGATGTCGCAGTCGTCACCGACCACCACGCCGCCGAGCTGGGGCACGTTGATCCAGTGGCCGTCGTCCATCGCCAGGCCGAAGCCTTCGGCGCCGAGGACCGCACCCGGATGCAGGGTGACCCGCTTGCCCAGACGCACGCGGGCGACCAGGGTGACGCGGGCGACCAGACGGCTGCCGTCGCCGACGACGCAGTCTTCGCCGATCACGCAGCCGGCGCCGATCGTCGCGCCGGCGCCGATGACGCTGCGGGCGCCGATGCTCACGTGCGGGCCGATCGACGCCGTCGGGTCGATCTGCGCGCTGGCGTCGACGACCGCCGAGGGATGAATACCGGCTGGCGCCGCCGCACGCACCTCGAACAACGCCGCGATGCGCGCGTAGGCCACGTAGGGGTCGCGCGCGATCAGCGCAGTGCCGTCGCGCGCCGCGGCATCGCCTTCCCGCAGCACCACGATGCCGGCCCGCGTGTCGGCCAGCTGCGGGCGATAACGCGGATTGGACAGGAATGTCAGCTGGTCGGCAGTCGCGGCGGCCAGCGTGCCGACGCCGCCGACTTCGGTGTCGGCGGGCCCGTGGACGGTCAGACCGAAGCGGTCGGCCAGTGCGGCTGCGCTGTAACGGAGGGGCGGTCGTGCCATCGGGTCACCTGCGACGGCGATCAGAACGCGCCGCCGAAGGTGAACTGCAGGCGCTCGACCTCGTCGGCCTGCTTGATCAGCTCACCCGAACCGCCACGCACCTCGTTCTGCTGACGCAGCGGGTAGGCGTAGCTGATCGAGATCGGGCCCACCGGTGCGCGCCACATCAGCGCCACGCCGGCCGAGGCGCGCAGTTCCTTGGCGTCCCAGCTGTCGACGTCCTTGTAGACGTTGCCGAAGTCGACGAAGGCCGAAATGCGCGCGGCCGGCGACTTGATCAGCTGCGGGAAGAACATCTCCACCGAGCCGATGGTCTTCACCGCGCCGCCAATCGGCTGCAGGAAGCTGCTGCCGAACGCGGTTTCGCGCGGGCCCAGTGTGTTGTCGCGGAAGCCGCGCACCGAACGCGGACCACCGGCGTAGAAGTTCTCGAAGAACGGCAGGCCGGTCGCGGTGACCGTGCGGATGTAGTCGGGCGACGCCGTCTCGCACGGATCGCTCGGTGCCGCACCCGGAATCGAGGTGTCGATGATGCCGTCGCCATTGCTGTCGACGAGGGTGGGCGCGGTGTAGCAGAGGTTGCGCACGACGTCGCTGCCGTAGCTGTCGCCGTAACCGAGCTCGGCGCGCGTGTTGAGCACCAGGTGCCGGTTGATCGGCCAGTACTTGGAGATCTCGTAGTTGAGCTTGTAGTACTCGGCGGTCGAACCCGGCAGCGTGGCCTCGAGCGAGACGCGCTGCATCATGCCGCGGGTGGGCTGCAGGAAGTCGTTGCGCGTGTCGCGGGCCCAGGCCAGCTCGCTGCGCCAGGCGTGGAAGGTGCGCGAACCGAAGGCGTCGATGTAATCGACGATTGATTCCGGCGACGAGCCCTGGAACGCGAAGATCTGGTTGCGGTCGACGCCGAACAGCAGCGAGATGGAGTCGTTCTCGGTCAGCGGAATGCCGAGAATCGCCTGGCCGGCCGCGCTGGTGGACGAGTACTGGGCGGTGTTGAACTCGGAGTTGTCGAACTCGCGCCACCACAGGTTGTAGCCCAGCGACATGCCGCCGTCGGTGAAGTACGGGTTCATGAAGGAGAACGAGTAGCGCTGCAGGTAGACGTTGCGCTGCGCTTCGACCGAGACCCGGTTGCCGCTGCCGAGGAAGTTGTTCTGCGACAGCTGCACCGACGTGGTCACGCCCGCCAGCTGCGAGTAGCCGAGGCCGAAGGTGAAGCTGCCCGAGGTCGTCTCGGTGACGCTGAACACCACGTCCACCTCGTCATTGCTGCCCGGCACCGGCTGGGTTTCCACGTTGACGCTGCCCGATTCGAAATAGCCCAGGCGCTGCAGGCGGACCTTGGAGCGGTCGACCGCGGCCTGCGAATACCAGCTGCCCTCGAACTGGCGCATCTCGCGGCGCATCACCTCGTCCGAGGTGCGGTTGTTGCCTTTGAACTGCACACGGCGCACCTGCACGCGCGGCCCGGGCACGACCTGCAGATTGATGGCGACGGTGCGGTTCTCGCGGTCGATCTCCGGAATCGGATTGACCTGGGCGAAGGCGTAGCCGATGTTGCCCAGCGTCGCGACGATGGCATCCGAGCTCAGCTCGAGCAGGGCGCGCGAGAACACCTGGTCCTTCTGCACGAAGACGCGCGTGCGGATCTCCTCCTCGGGCAGCACCGTATTGCCGGTGATCTGTACGTCCGACACCTTGTAGATCTCGCCTTCGGTGATGCCGGCGGTGATGTACATGTCGGCCTTGTCGGGGCTGATCGCGACCTGGATGCTGTCTTCGCTGAAATCGATGTAGCCGCGGTCGAGGTAGAAGTTGTGCAGCTTCTCCCGGTCGCCTTCCAGCTTCTCGCGCGAATACTGGTCGTCGCGGCGGTACCAGCTGAGCCAGTTGGACTCGCCCGATTCCCAGTTGTCGGTCAGCGTGTCGAGGTCGTAGACCTCGTTGCCGATGATGTTGATGTGGCGGATCTTGGCCGCCCTGCCTTCCTCGATGTTGATCGCGATGTCGACCCGGTTGCGGTCCAGGCGCGACACCGTCGGCGTGATGCGCACGTTGTACTTGCCGCGGTTGTTGTACTGGCGCACCAGTTCCTGGGTCACGCGGTCGAGATCGAGGCGGTCGAAGGTTTCGCCTTCGGACAGGCCGATGTCGTTGAGGCCGCGGGTCAGGTCCTCGGTCTTGATGTCCTTGTTGCCGGTCAGGGTCAGGCGATTGATCGCCGGACGCTCGGTGACCGTGAACACCAGGATGTCGCCCTGGCGTGCGACCTGGATGTCCTCGAAGAACCCGGTGCGGTAGAGCGCGCGCACCGATTCGGAAATGCGCGTCGGGTTGACGGTGTCGCCGCGTTCCACCGGCAGGTAGGTGAACACCGTACCGGCGCCGATACGCTGCAGGCCGTCGACGCGGATGTCGCTGACGGTGAATGTACTCGCGGCGGGAGGCGCCAGCGGCGCCAGCGCGGGCGCATCCATGGGCGCGTTGGCCGCCGTCTGGGCCCAGGCCGGAGCGGCAATCGCCGTGGCGAGGGCAAGGGCAAGCAGTCGGCGGTCGGGAAGTCGCGTCATTCTTTGGATCCGTCAGGGAAGGGGGTTCCGGCGCGGTGCAGCGCGGGAATCCGGGTCGGTAGCAGGCCTAGCGCACCAGTTGCAGGATGTCGTTGTAGAACGCCAGGCCCATCAGGCTGGCCAGCAGGGCCAGTCCCACGTATTGCCCGGCTGCCATCGCGCGCTCACTCACGGGGCTGCCTTTGACCAACTCGATAAGGTAATACAACAGGTGTCCCCCATCCAGCAGCGGGATGGGCAGGAGGTTCAGAATCGCCAGGCTCAGCGACAGCAGGGCGAGGATGGTCAGGTACCAGGCGGCGCCCTGCTGGGCGTAGGTATTGGCGGCGCGTGCGATGGTGATCGGCCCGGCCACGGTGTTTTCGATGGCCACGCGTCCGGAGAACGCCCGCCCGATCATGCCGACCAGCTGGCCGGTGAGGTGTCCCACCTCGCGCACCGCGACCGGCACCGCTTCGAGCGGTCCATGCTGCTGCATCGCATCCTTGGGCGGAAGCGGAAGGTTGCGCGGCGGCGCGATGCCCAGCGCCCAGTAGCGGCCACCGCCGTCGGGCCGTTCGACCGAGCGCGGGGTCATCTCCAGCGCCAGACGTTCGCCTCCGCGCTCCACCTCGATCATCGCCGGACCGCCCTGTTGGCCGAGAATCTGGACCAGCGGACCGATATCGTCGAACGCGCGTACCGGCTGGCCGTCGACGGCGGTGACCCGGTCGCCCTCGGCCAGTACGCCCCAGGCCGCGGTGTCGGGTTCGACGCGTCCGATCAGGGGCGGCAGCAGGAAATGGCGCGGCAGCAGGCCGATCGCCTGGGCGATGCGACGCTGGTCGAAATCGTCGGGCAACTGCGACAGCCGCAGTTCGCGGACCGCCGCCCGCGACTGCGCGTCGACCACCTCGAGCCGCACGTCGCGATGATCGAGCGCGGCCGGCAACAGCGCGAGCTGGACCTCCTGCCAGGTCGGCGTCGGCCGATCGGCGACCGCGACCACCTCGTCGCCGGCCCGCAGGCCGGACTGCTCGGCGATGCCGGTCGCCTGGCCGATCACCGGGGCATAGTCGGGCCGCCCGATCACGAACATCAGCCACAGCAGCGCCACGCACAGCAGCAGGTTGGCGATCGGCCCGGCGGCGACGATCGCGATCCGCTTCCACACCGACGCCCGGTTGAACGCGTGGGCGGCCTCGGCGGCCGGAACGGCGGCTTCGCGCTCGTCGAGCATCTTGACGTAGCCGCCGAGCGGAATCATCGCGATCTGGTAGACCGTGCCGTCCTTGCCCCGCCGTGCCCACAGTGGACGGCCGAACCCGACCGAGAAGCGCAGCACCCGGACGCCGCAGCGTCGTGCGACCCAGTAGTGGCCGAATTCGTGGAACGTCACCAGCACGCCCAGACTGACGATCAGCCACCAGACAGAGCCGAGGAAATCAGACATCGCGCACCCTCAGGCCACCACTCCGGAGTCGATCGCCTCGCCGGCCAGACGCCGCGCCCGCGCATCGGCATCGCGCAGGGCGTCCAGCGAATCGGCGGGGGCGGCGGGCAGCGCGGCGAGCACGTGCTCGACCAGCGCCGGGATGGCTAGAAAACGGATTCGTCCCTGAAGAAAGGCTGAAACGGCCACCTCGTTGGCTGCATTGAGGATCGCCGGTGCGCCGCCGCCGGCGACCAGCGCGGCCCGGGCCAGCGCCAGGCACGGAAACGCGTCGGTGTCGGGGGCTTCGAAATCGAGCCGGCCGTGCTGCAGCAGATCCAGTCCGGCAACCCCCGAGGCGATGCGCTCCGGGCTGCCGAGGCCCACGGCCAGCGCCGTGCGCATGTCCGGCAATCCCAGCTGGGCCAGGGTGGAACCGTCGATGAATTCCACCAGCGAATGCACCAGGCTCTGCGGATGCACCAGCACGTCCAGGCGCTCGGAGGGCGTGGCGAACAGGTGGTGCGCCTCGATCAGTTCCAGCCCCTTGTTCATCAGCGTGGCCGAATCGACCGAGATCTTCGGTCCCATCGACCATTTGGGGTGGGCGACTGCCTGGGCCGGCGTGACGTCCGCGAGCTGGGCGCGGTGGCGGCCGCGGAACGGGCCGCCGGACGCGGTCAGCACGATGCGCGCGACGCCCGTGCAGTCGCCGCCGGGCGGCAGGCACTGGTGGATCGCGTTGTGCTCGCTGTCGATCGGCACGATGACCGCGCCGGCCTGACGGGCGGCCTCCATCATCAGCGCGCCGGCCAGGACCAGCGATTCCTTGTTGGCGAGCAGCACACGCTTGCCCGCACGCAGCGCCGCGAGCGTGGAATCCAGCCCGGCTGCGCCGACGATCGCGGCGACGACGGTGTCGCAGGCGGACGTATCCGCCGCCAGCGCATCCAGCGCGTCCATGCCCGCGTGCGCCGCGGTCGCGAGACCGGCGGCCTGCAGGCCCGCGCGCAGACGGGGCAGGGCGTCGGGTTCGGCGATGACCGCGTGGTCCGGGCGATGGGCGATGCACAGGGCGACCAGCGCCTCGACGTTGCGTCCCGCCGCCAGCACGCTGGCGCGCAGCCGCTCGGGATGGCGGGCGATGACGTCGAGCGCGGACGTGCCGATCGAACCGGTGGCGCCGAAGACGGCGACGCTGCGCATCACGTGCGGCCGTCCGGAGCGGTCACGAGGCGCGTACGCATCAGAAGCCGAACCAGATCTGGCCGAACGCGAACACCGGCAACGCGGCCAGCACGCTGTCGATCCGGTCGAGCACGCCGCCGTGGCCCGGAATCAGGGTGCCCGAGTCCTTGGCCCCGGCGTGGCGCTTGAGCAGGCTCTCGAACAGATCGCCGACCACCGACGCGAGCACCGTCAGCAGGGCCACCAGGGCCACGAGCGGCAACTGCGCGGCCGTGGCACCGGCCAGCGGCGCGAAGGCCACCGCGACCACGACGCCTGCGATCACGCCGCCGGTCAGGCCTTCGACGGTCTTGTTCGGGCTGATCCGCGGCGCGAGCTTGCGCTTGCCGAAGCGGCGACCGGCGAAATACGCACCGGTGTCGGTGGCCCAGACGATCGCCAGCGCTAGCAGCAGCCAGCGGTTGCCGAAGGCGCCGTCCTCGTTGGCGTGGATCACGCACAGCGCCGCCCAGGCCGGAATCACCGCCAGCGTGCCGGCCGACAGTTTGACGATCCGCGCGCGCGCGTCGTGCGCAGCGGCGAAGGTGTAGCGGCGCAGCCACAGCGTGGCCGCGAGCCACCAGACCACGCCGATCATCGCCAGCATCTTCAGCAGCACCAGCGAGCCGCCCCCGGTGGCCGAGGCCCAGACGATCGCCACCATCAGCAGCAGGTTCAGCAGCAGCAGCGCGGTCCGCGCCAGCGTGTCCTCAATGCCGGCCAGTCGCAGCCACTCCCACAGCGCCGCCAGGAAGACGATCGCGGACACGGCCGCCATCCACGGGGTGTTGAGCAGCAGCACCGCCGCGATCGCGGTCGGTGCCATCAGCAGGGCGGCGAGAATGCGGGTGCGCGTCATGCGGTGGTCTCCAGGGGTGGACCGTCGCCGGCCGCGATCTGCGCACTGGTCAGGCCGAAACGCCGCTCGCGCGACGCATAGACCGCCAGGGCGCGTTCCAGTTCCGCCACGCCCAGCTCGGGCCAGAGCGTCTCGGTGAACCACAGTTCGGTGTAGGCCAGCTGCCACAGCAGGAAGTTGCTGATGCGCAGCTCGCCGCCGGTGCGGATGAACAGATCCGGCGCCGGCAGGTCGGCCAGGGCGACGCGGGCGCCGATGGCCGCCTCGTCGATGTCCTCGACGCGCAGTCGGCCGGCCGCGACATCGGCCGCGAGTGCCCGCGCCGCGGTCGCGATGTCCTGGCGACCGCCGTAACTGGCGGCGACGTTGAGGGTGAGTGCGGTGTTGCCGGCCGTGAGCGCTTCGGCGGCGGCCATGCGCTGGCGCAGCTTCTCGCCGAAGCGTTCGCGCTCGCCGATGAAGCGCAGGCGCACGCCGCGGCGGTGCAGTTCGCCGACCTCGCGATCGAGCGCGCCCATGAACAGCTTCATCAGCGCACCGACCTCGTCCTCCGGTCGCCCCCAGTTCTCGCTCGAGAACGCGAACAGGGTCAGCGCGGCGATGCCGCGCTCGAGGCAGAAATCGATGCACAGATTGACCGTGCGCGCGCCGGCACGATGGCCGATCACCCGCGGGCGTCGGCGCCGCGCGGCCCAGCGGCCGTTGCCGTCCATGATGATCGCCACGTGCCGCGGCACGGGGCGGACACCCGGGATTCGGGAAGCGGAGTCCGTCTGAGCGGAATCCTGCGGGTCGGCGGCCTCAGTCAATGGCGTGGCTCTCTTGCTCCGGCTCGCGCCCGATCCCGAATGTCCGATCGCGAATTCCGGCGCCCATCAGACCGCCATCAGTTCCTGTTCCTTGCCCTTGACCACCTCGTCGACGTCCTTGATCGCGGCATCGGTGATCTTCTGGATCTCGTCCTCGGTGCGGCGCTCGTCGTCCTCGGAGATCTGCTTTTCCTTGAGGAGTTCCTTGACCTGCTGGTTGGCGTCGCGGCGGATGTTGCGGATGGCGACCTTCGTGTCCTCGCCTTCGCTGTGGACGACCTTCGACAGCTCGCGGCGGCGCTCTTCGGTGAGGGCGGGCAGGTTGAGGCGGATCGTGGTGCCGGCGGTGTTCGGGGTCAGGCCGAGATCCGAAGCCAGGATCGCCTTCTCCACCGCACCGACCATCTGCTTCTCCCACGGCGTGATGGTGAGCGAACGCGCGTCGCTGACGGCCACGCTCGCGACCTGGCTCAGCGGCATGTCGGAGCCGTAGTAGTTGACCTTGAGATGGTCGACGAGCGCGGTCGACGCGCGACCGGTACGCACCTTGATCAGCGTGTGCTTGAGCGCCTCGACGCTCTTGGCCATGCGCGTCTGCGCGTCTTTCTTGATGTCGTTGAGCATGATCGGGCCGGGTCCGTGTGCGGAATCGGCCGATTATAAGCGGCCGCGGCCGACGACGGGCGGCGCGGCTGCGCTGCAGCGCGGCATCCCGCCCGCGCGGGTGCTCAGTGGCGGCCCTGCACCAGGGTGCCGATGGCTTCGCCGCGCAGGATGCGCAGCAGCACGCCCGGCTGGCTCATGTCGAAAATGCGTAGCGGCAGGTCCGAGTCGCGTGCGAGCGCGAACGCCGCCGTGTCCATGACTTCGAGGCCCTGGCTCAGCACCTCGTCGTAGGTCAGGCGCTCGTAGCGCGTGGCCCCGGGCACCTTCTTCGGGTCCGCGTCGTACACGCCGTCGACCTTGGTCGCCTTGAGCAGCAGATCGGCACCGATCTCGATTCCGCGCAGCGCGGCGCCGGAATCGGTGGTGAAGAAGGGGCTGCCGACGCCGGCGGCGAAGATCGCGATGCGGCCCTTCTCCAGGTGCCGGATCGCGCGCCGGCGGATGTAGTCCTCGCAGACGTCGTTGATCTTGATCGCGCTCATCACCCGCGCACGCGCGCCCCGCTTCTCCAGCGCATCCTGCATCGCCAGTGCATTGATCACGGTGGCCAGCATGCCCATCTGGTCGCCGGTCACCCGGTCCATGCCCGCCGCGGCGAGGCCGGCGCCGCGGAAGATGTTGCCGCCGCCGATGACCAGGCCGACCTCGGCGCCGGCCTTCTGCGCCTCAATCACCTCGTCGGCGAGACGCCCGATCACCTTGGGATCGATGCCGTAGTCCTCGTCCCCCATCAACGCTTCGCCGGACAGTTTGAGCAGGACGCGGCGGTAGGCGAGGGGTGCGGTCATGGCGGAACTCCGAGTGCGGGGGCGCGTGGATTCTAGAAGATCGGAACGCATGGCGCTCGACGCGGCATGCGCCGGCACTGTGCGTCGTGCGGCGTGTCCGCAGAGCGCGGGATCACGCGCACTGGCGGACGACGACCGTATGCGCCGGGGACGGTGAGGCCCCGGCGGCGCGTGGGCGGGAGGTCGGGGCGGGACCGCGGCACCGCCCGCAAGCAGATCGACCGGCCGGACGACATCCGCACCGGGTGTCGCCAGCGACGATCCGGATAGCCGCGAGGGCCGCGACGCATGCGGCCCTCGAGGTGGCTGACCGGCCGCGCTCAGGCGAGCATGCGCAGCCCGGGCTCGCGCTGCCACTGACGCGTTTTCGCGGCCTCGATGAAGGCGCCGGTGTCGCCCGCATGGACGACGCCGGCGTCCTCGCCGACGGCGCCGGCCTGCAACAGCGCCTGGCCGCCGGCGTCGGCGGCGATCGCCTTGAGATGCCCCCAGGCGTCGCGCGCGAAATCGACCGCCGCGGCCTCCTTCGCGAGCTGCGCGCCGGCCTCGGCCGAGAGCACGATCGCCACCGCGTCGAACACCAGCGACGGTGTGCCCGCCAGCTGGCCGTCCGCCGGCTGCTTGTTTCCGTCCGACAGCGTGGCGCCCCCGACCTTGGGAGCGACCAGCTTGACCATCGCGCCGGCCGCTTCGGCCGCCTCGCGCAGCGCCTGCAGCGTTCCGGCATCGGAGCCGTCGTGGAACAGGATGCCGATCGCACGGCCCTGCAGGGTGGGCTTCATCCGGTCGATGATGCGC
>VFQP010003805.1_pt1 | contig 14857 bp, 5 predicted proteins | sample 3512351 | NCBI WGS metagenome assembly VFQP01 (sample SAMN10412372, study PRJNA504923) | tailings metagenome | isolation source: Relicate 1 Philex TSF1 revegetated site | place: Philippines: Tuba, Benguet | collected 2017-08-29 | reverse complement strand
GGGAAGGCCCAGGCGTATTGCTTGATGAGGCCGGCGGCGCTGCGCAGGTAGTCCTTCATGGGTTCGCGTGCCACGGCGCGGGCCTGCTCGCGATCGCTGGCAATGAAGGTGTGCAGCATCAGCGTGACGGTGAACTTCGCTGGGTCGTGACCCGCATCGCGCAGCGCCTGGTGGTAGATCTTGATCTTGCTGCCCACCTCGTCCACGGTCTGGCCCAGCAGGTGGGTGAGCACGTTGGCGCCGATGGAACCCGCTTCTTTCCAGGTTTCCGGGTTGCCGGCGGTGGTGACCCACACCGGCAGTTCCTTGGACACCGGGCGCGGTTGCGTCACGACCTTGAAAGGTTCGCCGTTCGCCGTGGGGAAGGGCACGGCCTCACCGCGCCAGAGCTGGCGCAGTTGCTCAATGGTGTCGAACATCGCCTTCTTGTTGTGAGGCGGCGTGTTCTGCGGGCGCAGCACGAAGTCGTCGGGCTGCCAGCCGGAGGCAATGGCCAGCGCGGCGCGGCCGTTGGTGAGGTTGTCGATGACTGCCCATTCCTCGGCGATGCGGGCCGGGTGGTGCAGCGGACCGACGCAACTGCCTGCGCGCACACCGATGTTCTGCGTGACGGCCGCTACTGCGGCGCCGGTCACCGAGGGGTTGGGGTAGGGACCGCCGAACGCGTGGAAGTGGCGCTCGGGTGTCCACACCGCGCAGAAGCCGTGCTTGTCGGCGAACTTGGCGCCTTCGAGCAGCAGCTCGTATTTCCTGGGGCCGGCGCCATCGTCGTTGCCCCAGTAGTACAGGCTGAAGTCCATCTTCTGCGCCGAGATGGGCGCACGCCCGCTGGAGACGAGTGCACGGTTCTCGTCGCTGGAGAGCACCAGCTTGAAGCCGCGCGCCAGCGTGTAGAACAGTTCCAGCACCGAGATGTCGAAAGACAGGCTGGTGACCGCCAGCCACACGCCGGGTGGGTCGTGGCGGATGCGGTCGTCCATGCCGCGGAAGAAGTTCGCCACGTTGCGGTGTTCCACCATGACGCCCTTGGGCCGGCCGGTGGAGCCCGAGGTGTAGATCATGTAGGCGATGTCGGACGGCTGCACGCCGCTGCCCGGGTTGGTGTCGGGCTGGTTGGGGATCTGATCGTCCTGGTCGATCACCAGCACCTGCGCCTGGTGGGCGGGCAGGCTGGCCACCAGGCCCGACTGCGCCACGATCACCGGCGCGCCGCTGTCTTCGATGTAGAGCGCCACGCGGTCGGCGGGGTAGGCGGGGTCCAGCGGCACGTAGGCGCCACCGGCCTTCTGGATGGCGAGCGCGCCGATCAGCAGTTCGAGCGAGCGCGGCGTGTACAGGCCCACCAGCGTGCCCGGCTTCACCCCCATGCCGCGCAGGCGGTGCGCAACGCGGTTGGCGCGTGCATTGAGTTCGGCGTAGCTGAGGGCGGTGCCCTCGAACACCACGGCGGTGGCTTGCGGCGTGCGCTGGACCTGGGCTTCGAAGAACTGGTGCACGCAGGTGCTGCGTTCGTAGTCGCAGCGGGTGGCGTTCCAGCCATAGAGCACCTGCTCGCGCTCGGCCTGCGACATGATGGGCAGGCGCCCCAGCGGCATGTCTCCGGCCGAGGCGTCCGCCAGGGCATCCAGCACCCATTGGAGGCGCTGCGCCAGTTGGTGGGCCGCGTCGTCGGGCAGGCGGGTGGCGTCGTGCCACAGGGTCAATCCACCCGTGGGCTTGCATTCGGCGGTGACGGCGCTGCCTTCGACGGCACCTGCCAGCGACAACGCGACCTGCGGAACGGCCAGACCCTTCACGGCGGGGTCGCGCACCACGAGATCCAGCGCGAAGGCCGGATGGCGGCGCGCCTGCTCCAGCGCGGCAGCGCAATGCGCACTGAACTCGGAGAAAGGCGTCTGGCCTGCGGCGGCCAGGCGCAGGGGTACCCAGGTGGACAGGTAGCCCGGCGCCCGCGGGGCGGCGGGATCGCTGAACGCGAGATCGAAGGCGGCCTTGCCGCTCACGCGGGCGACCCAGGCGGCCACCGCCGCCAGCAGGCGGTCGCCCGAGAGCGAGGCGGGCACCTGCAGAGGGGTCTGGCGCCAATCGGCGAGGCCTTGCGCCGCCGTCGCCGAGGGCAGGTCGATCGCCTCGGGTGCCTGCAGGCTGCGGCGCACGGTGGCTTCCCCCGCCACCACGCGGGCCAGGGCGTCGGTCAGGGCCTTGGCGGCAGCCGGGTCGAGCGAAGGCAGGCGCGCGCCTGCGCGGGTGACGGTGGACGGGCAGCGTGGCTGGCCCTGCTGGTCGCGCAGGCCGGTCAGGCGCACCGGCACGGTGGCGGTACCGACCACCAGACCGGCTGGCGTGGCTTCGATCACCTCACCGGGCGCGGCGCTGCCGGCGGCAGGCTCGGCCACGGCGCCGGTGACCAGCAGCACCTGGCCGTCGATCTCCACCTTCGGGCAGGTCAGCGGGTTCCAGTAGGTGCTGTGGTCCAGGGCGGACACCAGCGCCACCAGGGCGGCCGCGGGCTGGGAAAAGTCGAGCCGTGCGGCGGCGGCGGGCCGGTCCAGGCGGGCGTGGTAGCTGCGCTGGCTGAGGTCCTGCGGCGTGCGTTTCACGCCGGCACCGCGCAGGTCGGCGAGCAGCTCGGCGAAGCTGTCCATCGCGGCTTCGTAGCAGCGCGTGTTCAGGGTGAGCGCGGTCTCGTTGGGCGCCATGTCGAACAGTTTCTGCTTGACGATGTCGCCTTCGTCGATGCCGCCTTCGATGAGGTGCCAGGTCACGCCATGCTGGCGTTCCTGTTCAAGAATGGCCCACACCGGCGCGTTCAGGCCGGCGTGCCGGGGCAGCGGGCCGTCGTGGAAGTTGATGGCACCCAGCCGTGCCTGGTCGAGCACGGCTTGCGGGATCACCGACAGGTTGGCGATGCTGAACAGCCAGTCGAATGCCAGTCCCGAGAGGCGCTGCGCGAGGTCCGCGCCCGGTGCCTCCACCCGCAGGCCCTGGTGCACGGCCCAGGCCCGGATGTCGGCATTGCGGGTGACCACGGCGCCGATCCGGTCGCCGCCCTGCAGCATGCGTTCGGCGCACTGGATCAAGAGGGACTCGTTGCCGATCACCACACAGGAAAAACTGCTCATGGTTCGCTCCGAAAACGTGAGAAAGACTCAGGTGGACTGGCTGGGCCGACCGCCCACCAGCCTGCGCTGCCACAGGCTGCGCAGCGCATGGGACACGAGGTCACCGAGAAAGCGCTCGGGGCCTCCGATGCCTTTGCCGCTCAAGGCAACCCGGGTGCGCCGGATCAGGGAGCCCACGACGTAGGCCAGGGTGGCCGTGGCGGCGTAGACGGCGCCGTGGTTCTTGGTGAAGTACCACAGGCGCGAGTCGAACCAATAGCCGGGCATGCGCTTCCAGCTCTTCATGCCGGTGGAGACCGAGCCGATGTGCATGATCCGGCTCTCCTTCACGTAGCGCGCGGTCCAGCCCGCGTGACGGGCGCGCAGGCAGAGGTCGGTTTCCTCGAAGTACAGGAAGTAGCGCTCGTCGAACAGGCCGATCTCGTCCAGCGCCTTGCGCCGGATCAGGAGGCTGGCGCCCGCCAGCCAGTCGACGTCCATCGACTGCGCGGGTTCCGGAATCGCCACGATGTAGCGGCTCAGCAGGCGCGATATCGGCCCGGTGCAGGCGGCCGATTCAAATTCGCTCTGGATGGTGGGGAAGCGGAACGCGGTGTTGTGGTAGACGCGATCCTGGCCGAAGGTGTAGCCCCCTGCAAAACCCAGTTGAGGCGAACCCAGCATGGTGTCGAGCAGGACGCGCACCGAGCCGGGTTCAGGAAACGCGTCGGAGTTGAGCAGGTACACGAAGTCGGGTGTCGAGCCGTCGGGAAGGCCCAGGCGGATCGCGATGTTGTTGCCGGCACCGAAGCCGCCGTTGTGGCCGGAAGCCACCACGCGGACCCGGTCCCATCCCCGCTCGGCGACGAAGTCACGGATCTTTTCGTACGAACCATCGCGCGAGTCGTTGTCCACCACGGTGATGGCGCCGGCGATGTCGGCGGTTTCGCGCACCGCTGCCTCCAGCGCCTGGAGCGTCATGTCGGCGGTGCGGTAGTTCAACAGCACGGTGAGGACGGTGGGGCCGTTGTTCATGGCTTGTGAGCCGCTTCGGCTTCGTTGATGCAGTTTTTGATGTGGCTGGCGAGCACGCGCACGTTGGGTTCCAGCACCATGGAGTCGTGGTTGCCGGGCACTTCCACCACGCGCAGGGCCGGCATATAGCGTGTCCAGTCGTTGTCGTCGTACACGTATTCGCGGGCTTCGCTCACCCAGCGTCCGCCCGTGACCTTCCAGTGGCGGTCCAGCGGCGGACGGAACAGCACCGCCGGGCCATCCCAGGACTTCAGCGGGTACGTCGGCAACGCGGCGCGGAAGGCGGTCTCGATCTCGGCGTTGTGCAACTGGTGGGCGCTGGCCGTCGGCGCGGCACCGCCCTGGCGGCGCTGCAGTTCCCACGCAATCCGCTGCTGCACCCATTGCTTGAGGAAGCCCAGGCCTCCCTTGCGCAGGTCAGCCAGCTTGATGAGCAGCTTGTCGGGGCGGCTCAGGGTCGGGCGCATGGGCAGCGGGGTGTCCAGCAGCACCAGCAGCGAGACCTTTTCGCCGGCCGCTTCGAGCTGGCGCGCGATTTCATACGCGGTGATGCCGCCGCCCGAGAAGCCGCCCAGCAGATAAGGCCCATGGGGTTGCACCTGGCGCATCTCGGCGATGCAGTCGGTGGCTGCTTCCACGAGCGTGGCGTGGGGTGCCTGGTCGCCATACAGGCCGCGGGCCTGCAAGCCATAGAACGGGCGTCCCACGCCGATAAGTCGGGCCAGGTGGCGCAGGTTGAGCACGTTGCCGAACATGCCGGCCACCAGGAAGAAAGGCGTGAGCACGCCACCTTCGCCATCGTGCATGGCGACCAGGTGCGTGAAGCGCCGCTTGGGCGCGGAGCTGGCGGCTGGTGTGCCGGCGGCGGCATCCCCCGTGTCGGTGTCGCCGATGCGCTCGCGAATCATGGCGGCGCACAGCGCAATCGTGGGTGCTTCGAACAGCACCGAGATCGGGAACTCGACCCGGTAGGCCTTCTTCACCATGGCAAACAGGCGCACGGCGATCAGCGAATGGCCGCCCAGGTCGAAGAAACTGTCTTCCACGCCCACCTGGTTCACGCCCAGCAGTTCCTCCCAGAAGCCGACCAGCGTGCGCTCCACGTCGTTGCGGGGCTCCACATAGTCGCTGTCCAGATCCGGGCGCTGGAATTTCTGGCCGGAACCCGCATCGCTCGCCATGGCCTGGCCAGCCTGGCGGATCAGCGCATCCAGGTTCATGGACGACACCACCACCTGGGGCAGGCCAGTGGCCAGCGCGCGGCCGAAGGCATCGGCGCCCTCGGCCGGCAGGATGCCCTGCGAAATGTTGTGCTGCAGTTGTTCTTCGGCGGCGGACAGTCGGGCGGCCTCGTCGGCGTGCCCGGCGTCGTCGAACACCAGTTCGCGCGCGTCGAGCCGGCTGCTGGAGGCGGCAAAGCCACCTTCCTGCAGGCGCTTGATCGAAAAGCCCAGCACCTCCACGCACACCTCGCCCTGCGCGTCGCACAAGCTGACGTCGAACACCGCGAACGGCGCGTCGGCGCGGTTGTCCTGCGCGTTGCGGACCCAGCTCCAGACCTTGGCGGGCAACGGGCAGTGGACCCGCACTTCGCGGTACGACACCGGCACCCACAGGTGGTCGGGGGCGTAGCCAGCGATCAGCCGCATGGCCCAGCCGGTGGCGAGATCCAGCAGGGCCGGATGCAACTGGTAGCCTGCGTCGAGATCACCCTGGAAATCGGCCGGCAGCTGCAGGTGCGCAATGCCTTCGCCGTCGCCGTAGGCCACCGACTGCAGCACGCGCCAGCGCGGACCGAAGTTCAGGTGCTCCTCCTGCGGCGAGCGCAAGCCGGCGGGATCGGTCTCTCGGTGGTGAACGCAGCGGGTCGCCACGGCACCGATGTCCACGGCGGGCGCCGCAGGCAATGCGCCCGGCACCAGCGTGGCCTGGGCATTGAGCTGGAAACCTTGCCGGCCTTCGAACACCACATCGCTGCGCACTTCCAGCGCATAGCCTTCTTCGCTGCGGGCCAGCGACACCCGCACGGCGCGGGTCTGGTCGTCGTTGACCTCCAGCGGACGGAAGAAATACAGGTCGCGAATCGCGAACGGCCCGGTCTCGCCGTTGCCGCGCAGGGCTTGCGCGGCCAGTTCCAGGTAGCCGGTGCCCGGCAGCAGCGCCTGGCCCGAGGCGGTGCGGTGGCCGTCGAGGATCCAGCGGTCCTGGGTCCGCCACTCGGCGGTGAACAGCCGGTGCCCGGCGCGGTCGAAGGTGGCTTCGTCGAGCAGCGGACTGTCGGCGCTGTGGAGCGGCGCGGGGGCGGCCTCACCCAGGCGGTTGGCCAGGGCCTTGGCGGCCATGCCGACCTCGTTCCAGATGCCCCAGTCGATCGCCAGCACCCGCGTGCGGCCACCCGCGCGGCTGTGCGCGTAGGCGTTGAGGTATTCGTTCGCGGCCACGTAGTCCACCTGGCCTGCCGGGGCGGTGACCGTGCTGGTGGAGGAGAACAGCACCAACTGGTCGATGCTGCCATCGGGGAACAGCTCGTGCAGGATCTGCACGCCGTGCACCTTGGGTGCGAAGACTTCCTCCACCGCTCCGGAGGTCTTGGTCAGCAGCGGGCCATCGTCCACCACGCCGGCGGCATGCACCACCAGGTGGATGCGGCCGAAACGCTGGCGGGCCTGTTCGGCGGCGGCCTGCATGTCCTTGACGTTGCACACGTCGGCAGCGACCACCAGCACCTCGGCGCCCAGGGCCTGGAGCCGGCGCACCGCGTGGATGCGCTGCGCCTGTGCGCCCTGGCCTTCGGGGCCCCGCAACAGGGCATCCCAACGTTCAGGCGCCGGCAAGGGCTGCCGGGTCAGCAGCACCAGCCGCGCGGATTTTTCCCGCGCCAGGCGTTCGGCCACCGTCAGGCCGATGCCGCCCAGGCCGCCGGTGATGAGGCACACCGCGCCATCGGGCAACTGGGGCAGCGAGGCGGTTTCGCCCAGGGGCAAGGGGGCGTAGCCAAGTTCGAATCGTTTGTCGCCGCGCAGCGCCGCCACGCGGTTGCCTGCGGTGGAGAAAAGCTCTTCCAGCACGCGCTCGGTCACGGCATCCAGTGCGCCGGTCTGGGGCTTGGCGCGCCAGCCTTTGTCCTGCACCGGCAGGGTCAGGTCCAGCACGCTGCAGGTGAGGCCGGGCAACTCGCGCGGGGCCACGCGGGCCGGGCCCATCAGGGTGGCTTTCTCGGGGTAGGGCAGGGCTTCGCCGCGCACGCGGGCCGCGCCGGTGCTGAGCACCGTGAGGTGCAGCGGCTTGGGCAGGTTTTCCTCGGCCAGCGCCTGCGCCAGGAACATCAGGCTGAAGAAGCCTTGTTCGATGTTGCGGTGGAAGAAGCTGCTGCCAGGTCGGAAACGCTCTTCGCGGGTGACCAGCCAGGCGTGCACGATCTGCTGGGGCGGGTGGCCGGTGGCCATGAGCTCGCGCACCAGCTCGTCGTAGCCCTCGCGGCCGCGTTCCGGCGCCAGCAGGTATTCGTGTTCGTTGACACGGGCGAACACGTCGCCCGAGCGCACCAGCGTGACGCGGTGGCCGGCGGTGCGCAGGCGCTGCACCAGCGAGTCCGCGAGGCCCGCCTCGTCCATGAACACCAGCCAGCTCTGCGGCGGGGTGCTGGCGAGGTCCTGCGCCACATCGAAGTCCACGTCGGCCTGGCGCGGGCGCCAGCGGGGCTGGAAGCCCCATTGGCTGACATCGTCGTTGCGCTGCAGGTGCACTGGCTCGGGCGCCGCATGGCGAGCCTCGCCGGGTTCGATGAAATACGGTTTGCGCTGGAAGGCGTAGGTGGGCAGCGGCACGCGGCGGCGGCGCGCTTCGCCCCAGATCGGCTCCCAGTCGACCTTGACCCCCGTGGCCCAGAGGCGGCCCAGCGTGCAGAGGAACCACACGTCGTCCGCAATCGCATGCTCGGCGTGGCGCAGTGAGTTGATGACCTGGCTCGCTGGCACCGCGTTGGCCTGAGCCAGCGAACCCAGCGCCTTGCCGGGACCGACTTCCAGGTACACCCGGCCGGTTTCCTTCATGAGCGCGGCCATGCAGTCGGCAAACTGCACCGTGTTGCGCAGGTGGGCCACCCAGTACAGGGGATCGGTCGCCTGCGCGGCACTCAGGGGCTGACCGTCCTTGTTGGAGTGGATCGGCAGCTTGGGTGCGCTCAGGCGGATGCTGCGCAGATAGGCTTCGAAACGACCCAGGATGGGTTCGAGCATGCGCGAATGCGCGGCGATGTCGATCTGGATGCGCTGGGGTTCGACCTCGCGCTCGCGCAGTCTGGCTTCCAGGGCGTCCAGGGCGTGCTGCGGGCCGGAGACCACGCACAGCTCGGGGGCGTTCACGCTGGCCATGTCGAGCTCGTCGCCCAGCAGCCCACGCACCTCGGCGGCGGGCAGCGGCACGCTGAGCATGCCGCCCACGGGCACCGTGTCGAACAGCTGGCCGCGCAGCAGCACCAGGCCGATGCAGTCCTCGAACGACATCACGCCGGCCAGGCAGGCCGCGGTGTTCTCGCCCATGCTGTGGCCCACCAGGGCCGCGGGCTTCACGCCCCAGGACATCCACAGCTGCGCCAGCGCGTACTCCACGATCATGATCAGCGGCAGTTGCACGGAAGGGCGCTTGAGCCGCTCCACGGCCTGCGCATGCTGGTCGGGTTCGGGCAGCCACAGGGAACGGATGTCGTAGTCCAGCTGGCGCTGCAGCACCTCCAGCCCGCGGTCCATCCAGTCCTGGAACACCGGCTCGGTGGCGTAGAGCTCGCGCGCCATGCCGGCGTACTGGGCGCCGCCGCCCGGGAACATGAACACCACCTCGGGGTCGTCGCCCAGGTGGCTGTGCGTGAACACGCGGCGCGTGTCGGTGCCTTCCAGCAGCGTCGCGGCCTCTTCGTGGGTGCCGGCCACCAGCACGCGGCGGTGCTCGAAAGCCCGGCGGCCTTCCTTGAGGGTGTAGGCCACATCGGCCAGGGGCAGTTCCGGATGGGCGCGCAGGTGGGCCGCCAGCGCCTTGGCGTTGGCATCCACCGCCGCACGCGACCGGCCGGAGACCACCAGCAACTGGAAGGGCCAGTCGGAGGGCTCGCTGGGCGGCGTCTCGGGGGCTTCTTCCAGCACGGCGTGTGCATTGGTGCCGCCCACGCCGAGTGAATTCACGCCCGCGCGGCGCGGCCCTTTGTGCGAGACCCAGGGGCTCAGCGTGTGATTGACCTGGAACGGGCTGCCCTCGAAATCGATCGACGGATTCGGGCGCTCGTAGCCAAGGCTTGGCGGCAGTTCACGGTGCTTGAGCGCCAGCGCCACCTTGACGAGGCTGGCCACGCCCGCCGCGGTGTCGAGGTGGCCGATGTTGGTCTTGACCGAACCGATGCGGCAGAAGCCGGTCTCGGTCGTGGTTTCCTGGAAGGCCTGCGTCAGCGCGGCGACCTCGATCGGGTCGCCGAGGTAGGTGCCCGTGCCATGGCATTCCACGTAGTCGATGGTTTCTGCGCTCACCCCCGCCACGGCCTGTGCCTCGGCGATCGCCTTGGCCTGGCCGTCCACGCTGGGGGCCAGGTAGCCCGCCTTGGCCGCGCCGTCGTTGTTGACGGCCGTGCCTTTGATGACGGCCCAGATGTGGTCGCCGTCGCGCAGCGCATCGTCCAGGCGGCGCAGCACCACCACGCCGGCGCCCGAGCCGAACACCGTGCCCTGGGCGCGGTGGTCGAAGGCATGGCAGTGGCCATCGGGCGAGAGGATTTCGCCTTCCTGGAAGATGTAGCCGCGCGCATGCGGCAGTTCGATGGTCACGCCACCGGCCAGCGCCATGTCGCATTCGCCGCCCAGCAGCGCCTGGCAGGCGTAGTGCACCGCCACCAGCGAGGTGGAGCAGGCGGTCTGGATGTTGACGCTCGGACCCTTGAGGTCAAAGATGTGGCTGACCCGGGTGGAGAGGAAGTCCTTGTCGTTGCCGGTGTGGCGCAACAGGAACATGCCGGTGTTGGCCACCAGGTCCGGGTTGGAGCAGATGTTGAAGTAGAAGTAGCTGCCCATGCCGCAACCGGCGTAGACGGCAATGGCGCCGGGGAAGTGCTCGGGCGGGTGCCCGGCGTTTTCCAGCGCCTCCCAGGCCACCTCCAGGAACTGGCGGTGTTGCGGGTCCATGATGGCCGCTTCCTTCGGGCTGAAGCCGAAGAAGTCCGCGTCGAACTGCTCGAAGCCGTCCAGCACGGCGGCGGCCGGCACGTAATTGCGATGCCGCATGCGTTCCGCACTCTCGCCGGCGGCCAGCAACTCGGCCTCGGAGAGTCGACGGATGGATTCAATGCCCTGGCGCAGGTTGGACCAGTAGGCTGTCGGATTGGCGGCACCCGGCAGGTGCGCTGACATGCCGACAATGGCAATGTCGTTCGATGCGTCTGATCGCGTGTTCACACAGTTCTCATAAGGTGCGTTACCCGGTCCATACCCCCCATGGGTAAGTAATTATGGCTCGGCCGTTTGTAACAACGGTGTGTGCTCGGTCACGCTTTTGGGAAATCAGACGCTGTTGAAAAAGGAGCACCGCCTCCAGCGGCGGCCGTCGCAGCGGTATGTCTGACGTTGACCCGCGTCAGCAGGGCACAACGTTATGGCGTGAAGTTGTTCCGGAGGTCCGCCGTCCTGCGCGGCCAAAGCGGACAGCCACGAGGCGATTTGCACTTTTATGCTGAATACTGCGTGGAGCCTTCTGTAAACTCCGCCGCCTATATGCCCAGCCTATCCATCATCGGGACCGGATTTGTCGCCGACCTGTACATGCGGTCGCTCGAAACTTTTCCGGACATCCGGGTATTGAAGGCCTTTGATCGAGATCCAACGCGCCTGGCGGCTTTTGCGGAATTCTGGAAAGTCAGCCCCGCAAGGTCATTGGAAGAATTGCTGGCCGTGGGTGGTGCTCCGGATGAGGTCCCGGATCTGATTCTGAATCTGACCAATCCGGGGTCGCATTTCGAAGTGAGCAAGCGTTGCCTGGAGGAGGGGCGGCATGTCTACAGCGAGAAACCCCTCGCGATGGACATGGCCGAGGCCCATGAGCTGCATGCGCTGGCCAGACAGAAGAATCTCATGCTCGCTTCGGCGCCCTGCAGCTACCTGAGCCAGGCGGCGCAGACACTCTGGCTGGCGATCCAACAAGGCACCATTGGCAAGCCATTGCTGGTGTACGCCGAGCTGGACGATGACTTCATCAGCCAGGCGCCCTATCGAAAATGGATCAGTGAATCCGGCGCGCCCTGGCCTTACCGGGACGAATTCCTGGTGGGTTGCACCCTGGAGCATGCGGGCTACTATTTGTGCTGGTTGATGATGATTTTTGGCTCGGTGGAGAAAGTCGTCGCGGCTTCCGCTGAATTGGTCAAAGACAAACTCGGGAATTCGGAGAAAACCGCGCCCGACTATTCGACCGCCACCCTGTTCTTCAAATCGGGCGTGGTGGCCCGGCTGACCTGCGGCATCGTCGCCCCACACAACCATGGCTTGCGGGTCATGGGTGAAAAAGGGGTGCTGGAAGTCGATGAATGCTGGAACAACGAGGCCAAGGTCAAGTTCCGCAAACGGCTGGTGATACGCCGGCGGTTGTTGAACAGCTTTTTCACCAGGACGCTCAAGATCCGTGGCGCCACCCATCCCAAAGTGCCTCGACGAGGGGCGGCGGCGATGAATTTCGCCCTGGGCCCCGCGGAGGTTCTGGCCGCGATCCAGGAAGGCCGCCCTCCGCGCGCATCGGCAGATTTCGCCCTGCATCTGAATGAAGTCACCCTGGCCATCCAGAACTCGCTGGACACGGGCGGGGTTCAGGTCATGCAGACGGCTTGCCCGGAACAGTTGCCCATGCCTTGGGCCAAGTGATCGCGAAACAGATGAACGAGATCAAGTTCGGCGTGATCGGGACGGGGCGCATGGCTGCGAACATGATGGCGGCATTTGCGCACGTGCCCGGATTGAAGGTGGTGGCCATTGCCAGTGCATCGCAGGAGCGGGCCGCTCGCTTTGCAGAAGCTTTCCTGGTCCCGAAGGCTTACGGCAGCAGCGAAGCCTTGCTGGCAGACCACGACGTCGACGCGGTCTACATTGCCAACGCCAACGAACGCCATGCCGCCACGGTATCGCTGGCGTTGCAAGCGGGCAAGGCCGTGCTCTGCGAGAAGCCGATGGCCACTGGCGCTGCCGAAGCCCGGCAGATCATGGCCGCCGCTCAGCGAGCGGGAACGTTGTGCATGGAAGCCATGTGGACGCCATTCCTGCCCGCCTACCAACGCCTGTTCGAGTTGGCGAACGACCCCAGCCTGGGCACTGCTCAGCACCTGTACACCGACTTCGGCTACCCCGCCGCCGGGACGAGTGCGGTTTGTCGCCCACAGACGCCTTCGGCCGCTTCGGGGGTGCTGCTGGACCGCGGGGTGTATCCCATTTGCCTGGCGTTGAAGCTGTTTGGAGCCGTCAGCCATGTTGCCGGGCAGGTCGTGCGCACGCCCGACGGTGTGGACGCGTTGGCCACCTTGCAGCTCGAGCACCGCAATGGCAGGCTGAGCCAGATGGCGGTGTCGTTCACAGGGCTGTTGCGAAACACCGCCGTCCTGTCTTTTTCGCAAGGCTCGGTGACGCTTGAACCCCCGGTGATCGGGGCCGAAAACCTGACGATTGTTCGTGCGCGCAGCGACGGCGGCGCCGCACGGATCGAAATTGCCGCCCGGCGGCCCGGCCTGAAAGAACGCCTCAGGCAATCGCCCTTGTTGCGCCGCCTTCACGGGTGGCGGTCATCCGGGCGCAGCGAGCATCACGCCTATGGGGCAAATCAGTACTTGCCCATGCTTCATCATTTCTGCGCGTTGTACCGCAGCGGCAGACTTGAAAGCGACGTGGTGCCGCTGGCCTTGTCGGCCGACGTGCTCCGCATTGTCGATCAGGCCAGAGACATCCAGGTTGAGCTGTTGCCAGCAGAGGGAGCCCCTTGAAAATTGCATATTTGATGAACTCCTACCCCATGACCAGCACGACGTTCATCCGTCGTGAAATGGAGAGTCTGGAGGGGTTGGGGTTGGATATTGAACGCTATGCGGTGCGCCATTGGGACGATGTGCTGGTGGATCCGCTGGACATTGCAGAGCAGAAGCGCACCCACTATCTGTTGACCAAGAACCTGTCCGGATTGTTTGCAGCCTTCTTCAAGGTGCTTGCCAGCAACCCGGCAGGGCTGTTCCGGGCCTTGTCGCTGTGGCGGAAGGTGTGCCGGAATTCAGGAGGCATGAGCGTCAGGCACTTTGCCTACCTGCTGCAGGCGGCCTACTTTTACCGTGCGACACGCCGTGACGGCATCGAGCACGTGCACAGCCATTTTTCGACCAATGCGACCACGGTGGCCATGCTGGCACACCAGATGGGCGGCAGCAGCTACAGCTTTACCGCTCACGGACCGGACGAATTCGTGGATCCCGAGTCGCTGAGCATGGCGCTCAAGATCCAGCATGCCCGGTTCGTGGTAGCCATATCCAACTACTGCCGGGTCCAGTTGGTGCGTTTCAGCAGCTACGACCATTTCGACAAGATCAAGATTGTTCATTGCGGGCTGAAAATGGACGAGTTCGCATCGAATTTCCATTTCGATGCGTCGAACCAGAATTTCGTCTGCGTGGGGCGACTGTGCCCGCAGAAAGGCCAGTTGTTGATTCCGCAGGCGCTGGCGGAATTGAAGGATGAATTCCCGAACCTGAAAGTGCATTTCATCGGTGGCGGCGAATCCAAGGCGGCGCTGGAGGCGGCCATCAAGAAATTCGATGTCGCTCGGCAGGTGGAAATGCACGGCTGGAAATCCAATGTCGAAGTCAGGCAGATGGTTGCGCAGAGCCGGGCGTTCCTGCTGCCCAGTTTCGCTGAAGGCCTGCCGGTCGTCATCATGGAGGCCTTTGCGCTGGGCCGGCCCGTCATATCCACCTACATCGCCGGCATTCCCGAACTGGTCGACAACAGCTGCGGCTGGATCATCCCTGCGGGCTCCGTTGAAGACATCGTGAGCGCCATGCGAGGCGCCTTGCAGGCATCACCCGAACGGTTGGCCGACATGGCCCGGGAGGGCAGGGGGCGGGTGGAGCGGGGGCACGATCTGAACGCCATCGGCCAGCAGCTGCATCGCGAATTCGTGGCCGCCACCCACGCCGCTCAAGGCGTCTGATCAGCCTTTGGGACTGTCCGAAGGCGTCGTGAACGCGCTGTCGCCGAACTGGCTGTTCGCCCCGGACTGGCTGTTCCTGAAACTGATGTCGCCCATGACGCCGTACTGGTTGCGGTCGTTCAGCACCTCGTCGACCAGGTGCACATCGATCAGCCGCGCCTCGGCGGCGAACCCATACACCAGGGTGGTGTCGCAAAGAATGTTGATGCTGCGCGGGATGCCGTGAGCGGCACGGGCAATCTTGGAGGTGGCCAGCGGTGTGAACAACTGGCGCTCCCGGCCCGCCACCTTCAATCGGTGATCGATGTAGTCCCCGACTTCCACCGAATTCAGGGGCGGGATGAAGAAATCGGCGGCCACGCGTTGGGCGAACTGCTGTAGTTCGGGCCGTTTGAGCAAGGTGCGCAACTGCGGCTGCCCGACGAGCACGACCTGCAGCAATTGATCCTTGTCGGCATTGATGTTGGAGAGCATGCGCAGCGACTCCATCGCCGCCGGGTTGAGGTTCTGGG
>VFQP010003804.1_pt1 | contig 14861 bp, 12 predicted proteins | sample 3512351 | NCBI WGS metagenome assembly VFQP01 (sample SAMN10412372, study PRJNA504923) | tailings metagenome | isolation source: Relicate 1 Philex TSF1 revegetated site | place: Philippines: Tuba, Benguet | collected 2017-08-29 | reverse complement strand
CTGAATCGAAGATGAGCGGCTGACTAAGAGGACGATCCATTTTCCGGATGCACGGGGGAGCGCAGCCTTCATGCTGGGGATGAGACATGAGCCACTGCAAGCCCGCTGCTACTTCGGTCACCCCTTCCTCCAATGCCCATACGCGGCTTACTCAAATTCGCGCATGACATCAATAACGCGTCTACCGTAGTGCAGAGCTGCATGTTCTGCGGCCTCGCGCGTGAAGTAATCGCTTTGGTCTGTCTCGCACCCACCGAACTCGAGCTCGGCAGAAGGAAAATGGATGCGCCCGACTCCAAAAAGGTAGCCCCATTTCGGGCCAGGAATGGAGGTAGCGCCATCCCTCGCCAGCTTAAAAGCAAGCGCATGCACGAACATGCCACGGTAACACTCGGAAGCCCATCGGACGGATTCAGCCATTAGTATCTCCGGAACGGACGTGACGCTAGCATGGAAGTTGAGTTAGTGCCAGACCGCAATGTCCCGGGGCGAACCCATCACGTCATGATATGTAATTGTTTCAAACCTCGCCGACCGAAACTTCGATAACGCAAATGCAAATACGAATACAACTCAAACGCTCGAACTCGAGAATGGGTATCCCTGCGCAATCCACCATTCAGCACTACGCTGCCGTTGCAGACGCGACTTTTCAGCGTACTCGGCGAGGAGCAATTCATCACGTGAGCCTACGGGCCCCACCCGCTGATCAATGTCCAAACAACAAAGAAAGCGACTGCGGTGGCTCGGCTGACCGAAGTCGACCGCGATGGTTATGGTGAGAAAGCTCCAATAGAAGCGCGGTCTTCGACCGCGCAAAAGGTGGATTTAGTCCGTCAACTCTTTTGGAAGCTTGCCGCCATTTGCTGCCAGTTCTTGCATGACCCGCTTGTGAAGCCATGTGTTCATCGCCGCCGAGTCATTGACGTCGCCCGAATAGTTCAACTCCCTGGCGAGCGTCTTGCGATTCTCCAGGCTGCTATCCACGCCGAGAGCCTTGAGCGTGTCGACGATCGATGTCCGCCAATTCAGGGGCTGGCCCGATTCGCCCGCAGCCTTGTCCATGACCGCCTCCACGTTGACTTGGGAAAGCGGCGGCTGGCCGCTTGCTGCAGCGGTAGATGCTGAGCTAGTTGGAGATGACGCTGTACCGGCAGGAGGCTGCGCTCCCGCTGGCACTGCATTAGCCCCAGACGACGTGCCGGGCATAGTCGCGCCAGGGGCCTGTGTCGCCGCCCCTTGCCCCCTGTGAAGGAGCTTGTTCAGAATATCTTTGAAAATGCTCATGTCGAGTCTCCCATATCAGATTGAACGATTGCTTCCTGCGACAGCACATCGGCAAAGCAATTTTCGCGCTCACCAGGGTTCTGGTCATCACTGCCCGTCGCTCACTGGTATCGGTGACGGCGGTAACCGACGGATACCGCTCGTTCACATCACTGATAACTGCTGTGCCACGCTGACATTCGGTGTATTCACGGCGACGTTGAGCATCTTCGTAGTTGCTGTAGCTGGCGCCGGAGCCATGCCACCAGACAGCCGTTGCATCACATGGAATGTACAGCTGAGTTGGTCGGCTGTGAGTGTCACCAGTGCATAACCCTCTGCGTTGGTGTCCACATGGCGCAGCCACGGATTGAACGTGCGCAACGTGGTATCGAAGGTGTTGACCACCGTGCCGCCGACGTTGCTGTAAATGAGGTCGCGCAAAGCGGCAAACGCCTCGTCGTTGTCCACCACCGAGCGGAACGAACTGAGCAGCGAATTGCTCGACAATCCGGCCGTCACCAGATCGACCATCACGGGTGCTGGGCTTGCGGCGTCGTAGTCATCCATGACTTGCCCGCCAAAGAACGCATGGATATCGCCACTCAACGCCACGACATTCCGGACGTTGTTTGCCTTGAGGAATGCCATCAAGTTCTTGCGCTCGGCATTGAAGCCATCCCATTGGTCGGCGTTGAGAATGAATTCTCCGAGTAGGGAAACACGCGGCAGGCGTGCCTCGATGAATGGTCTGATGTTCGCATCAAAGTTTGCCGCATCAATGCCGACCTGCGCAAGCACGTTACGCAGCGCTGTATAGGCAAGGTTGGCATATGTGCCGGCCACTCTGGCTGCGGTAAGGTCGCTGGCCAAACCCGTAGCAATCGCGTTCTCTACCGAAGCCAGTGCGCTACTCGACAGCACCAGGGCGTGGGCGATCAGCCTTGCTACGGCTTGTGTAATATCGACCTGCATACGTAGCAACGAGAGTTGGTTGCCCCAGAGCTTCCATGTCGTGTTGGCCCCGCCGATGCGGTCTTGCCACCAGGCTCGCTGCGCGTCGCCCAACATTGAAACCGGCGTCAAGGCCCCGCCCGCATTCGCGATCTTGGCGGCTTCGGCCGACGCCAGTTTGTCGGCCGGCACCAGGTACAGGCTGCCAACCGCCTGACCAACCGATTGCTCGGAAATAACATGATCGGCACGGAACAACCGCTCGTCCGTCATCATGAGAGTGGCGAGATTGCCAAACGTGAACGAACGGTAAATCTGAATGTTCTGGAACGATGGATTGTCCTGGTCGAAGCTTACGTCCGCCGGCATGTATTCGAACCACGCCTGATTGGCGGCACGCCGGCGTGCGGTGCGTGGCGTGAGGTCGTCATCGGAATTATAGGTCTGCCGGTCTTGCCAGCAGTTGTCGGAAAATTCGTGGTCGTCCCAGATCGCTATCATGGGCGCTGCCGCGTGTAGGGCCTGCAGCCGGGTGTCGGTCCGATAACTACGGTACAGGTATCGATAGTCGTCGAGCGTGGTTGCATAGACGCTGCCATCGGGCAAGGCGGTGCCGTTTGGCAGTCTCAATGCGGTATGCCGGTCCTCAACGTTGCCGGCGCGCGAGCCACCGGGCACAGCTTCGTAGATGTAGTCGCCCACGTGGACAATGAAGTCTAAGTCCTGCTGCGCAAGTTCTTCCATGCCCGCCCAGTGATTGGCGTTCCAGTCCTGGCAACTCACAAACGCAAAGCGCAACTGCGCCAGCGCGGTGCCCGCCGCGGCCGCAGTACGGGTGCGGCCGACGGTGCTGGCCCGGTTGCCGAGCAGGAAGCGATAGTAGTATCGCGAACCGGCACTCAGTCCCGTAACCTTGTTGCGGATGGTGTAGTCCCATTCAGGCCGCGCCATCAGCGGCTGGTTGACGATCAAGCTTTGTGCGGAAAAATCCTGCTGCGTGGAGACTTGCAGCCGCACGACGACCGGCCGCTTACCATTGTTGCCCTCGACACGCGTCCATACAATCACGCTTTCGGGCCGCGGGTCGCCAGAGGCTACCCCATGGGCGAAATTGAAATTTTCGGGATTGCCGGTATCGGGAGGCGGATCGTCTCCGCCACCCCCGCAAGCGACAAGCCCGCCGGCGGCAACGGAGACGGTAAGGAAACCACCCAGCCTAAGAAAATTGCGACGGTCCATGACTGTTTCTTTCCTATATGCGAGGGAGAAACGAGATACCAGGCAAGGTATCAGGCTGTCTTGTGGGCCGGGCCGCATCAGATTCCGGGCACGTCGTCAGTGAATCTCCGACATCTATATCGATAAAAAGACGGAAGCGACAGGAGCTAACTTCTCGCCAATGCCACAGCTGCGTCAGCTGATCCGTCGATTCCCTATCCAGCGCGCCGTCGGCAAGAAAACAGGAATCCGTAGGCCTGACAAAAATCGGCTACGGCCGCGGAACGGGTCCCAACCAACCGGCGGGATACTTACATCTTTGCCTTCGTGTTGTCGGCAGCGCCCTGAACCTTCTCGCCGCCGCGCTCGATATCCTTTCCGGCGCCATGAACTGTGTTGCAACCCGTGATAAGGGCCATTCCGGCAAGCATGCAGAGTGCAAGTAATTTTTTCATTTCGAGCTCCGTTCCGTCGCGTTATATGCGATTTGATGATAGCAACGGGCATGGCACCACTGCAGTAAGGAGGCGTCCTACATTGCTGTCGGTGAATCGAGCGAAAGAGCAGCCAGCTATCTGGCCCACACATTCGAAGAGACATCGAGCATACCGGCATGGAGGGGTCAATGCGAACGGTGCGACAGGCTCGCGCGATGCGCCGCCTCATGCGGACTGGAAACAATCTTTGCTAATACCGCTTCCCTACCGTCGGTAGACCCCTAATGCAGTACCAATGAAGGGTGATAGGCACGACCACTAGCATGTCGTTGTGCCGGCAATCGCCGCGCCGGACACGCTTCGTGCGGGGGCGCGCAAGGCGTGCTGAAAGCGAGACCACCCAGGCCAGCCGGAATAGATGATGCGAGACAGATAGTATCTCCCGAGAGACGGAGGATGTAATGAAGGACATTCGACAAAGGGAAGCGGAACGCCAAAGGTTGTATCGCGAAGTACGCATAGAGTGCGAGATCGCGCCGCTGGATCATCGGATCGCGCGGCTGCGCGCGGAAATACGGGAACGTATACACCACCTGCGGTCTTTGAGGGACAAGGGTTTCCCGGATGCAGACTCGCAACTAGTATTGCGCCTCGTATGCCGTACTCTGTCTGTAGATCGCGAGTATCGGCAGACCCTCCTGAGAACGATCCTGCGTAGCCGGCTTGCATAGCTGGAGGGCTGTAGACTCTACAAACTGTGGCAAAAAGTTCGGTAGCACTTGCGAGGTGTAAAGATCGCGGACTGACACTGCCCGCAGGATTAAATCCCGGCGCCCGCTGAAGAGGGCTCTTCCGTCCGCATTTCCTGGCGGAAAAAGCGTGACACATCTTAGCCCGCTTGTTATTGCCTACGCCTTGATAACCATATAGACCGCGGGCGGTGAGGCCGTGCCCTCACCACACCTTCCCTGCGATAGCTGTTCTACGAGGACGCCCTTTACCACATCCTGACTAGCGTGGCGACAACACGGCAGTTCGGGCTTGTGCCAGGCGGGCATAGCCGGCCACGTTGATTTCCCGGTCAGCCAAGCGGCGTGCGCTGAAAATGCAGGCGGTGAAAGCGTATGAAAACCAACACTGCGGCTCTTCACGCTAGATAGCTGGCCGATATCGGTGCCCGGGAGCGATTTGGTCGCTCGATTCGGAGCCGGCGCTGGCTGACTTCGGGAAGAAGTCGCGAGCGCATGTCGGCATGCAATGCCGCGCGCCAGCGTGCTGTCATTCGCCGCTATCGCGGATTCTCATAATGGTTTGGCGCGATACCTTGAACCTACGTGCCACTTCGCTGACCGTAGTGCCGACCCGCAGCGCCGCCCGCACCTCGTCATGGATGGTCGACGCCAGCGCCGGACGACGACCTAGCCGCCCCCCGCGTTCTACGGATTGCTCGGCGCTGGCTTTCATTCGCGCGCTCCGGCTGTCCCGTTCGAGGGCTTCGACCAGCACGAGGGTGCGCAGGGTTGGCGACGCCGCATCGGTCAGCGCGGTATCACCCGTTTCCATGCAATAGAGACTCACGCCTAACGACCTGAAGCGTGAGACGGTAGCCAGCACGTCACGCACCGAAACGCCCAGGCTGCACAGCCGGAGCGTGATCACGATATCGCCAGCACGCAGCCGGCGGAGCAACTGCTGCATGCGCGGCCGTTCCAATGCCGCAACGGATGCGGAGACACATTCCCACCAAGCTCGCCCGAAATCGACGACATAACCCGCCGCGTCAAATCTGACGCATTCCGCCTCGAAGTCTCGGAGGGAAGCGGCTTCATTGGTGTAGACGTGAACTGACGGCATGGATGCGCATGATTGTCGGGTTTAACCGGGATGAGCGCGTAGTCCTTAATGCTGACATTCCGGACACCTCTAGTTTGCACCAAACAGCTTGATACATTCTTACAATCGATTTATCGCAGGTATGGGATGTGAGACGGCGGAAGGAAAGGAGCCTTGTCATGGCGAGACAGCAATATTTCGGCCATACGGTCGAGGGCACTGCCGTGCTAATCGGGGAAGACTGCTGGAAAGCCACCGGTCGCGTCGAACAACGTGGCGCACTGCTCGCTCAGTCATGCGATATCGGTTCGTTTCGCACCGCGGAGCGCGCCATGGCTGAGGGCTTGGCTTGGAGCAAACATTGGATTGATTGCAACCAACGCGTTGACCGGATTCCTACAGATGCGGGACGTCCCGCGCACATCCATGCATAAATCGCCCCCTTCCCACCCTCGACGTGACGTTACCACCCAACTTCAAGAGTTGGACCGCTACATCGCAGATGGACGCGACATCATGCGCCGGCAGGCACGTGAGCTTCGAGAAATGCGCAGGGATGGACAAGCGCCGGTTACCGCCAGAACCCTGCTCGCCGCGTTGTGCGAAACCATAGCGGCCCTACAGCGACATCGCACCGTGCTGCGCACACTTGCCACCGCGCAACTCGATGCAAACTCCGACCGCTCCCACCCTGTCAGCCAGCCCGCAGACGCATAAGCGTCGACAGCAGGTTGTCCAGCACCACCGGTTTAGGCAAGTGTGCATCGAAGCCCGCCTTGATTGCCGCGTTGACGTCGCTGAGGCGTCCGTAGCCACTGATAGCAATGGCGGGCACATCGCGCAGTGCTGCGTGCTGGCGCATGCGCTGCATCAGCTCATAGCCATCCATACCTGGCATACCGATGTCGGACAGCAGCAGGTCCGGCCGCTGAGTATTCATCCGGCCTAGCGCAGCCTCCCCGTCAGTGGCAATATCGACCACCGCACCCTCCAGCTCCAGCAGGATGCGGAAGGTTTCGACCGTGTCGAGATCATCATCCACCAGCATGATGTGCAAGCCATGCAAAAGCGAGGATGGAACTGCTCCCTCATTCGCGACCTCTTTCTCTGCCGCGCACAGCGGCAGCTCCACGACAAACGTAGCGCCCTTTCCAAGCCCTTCGGACGCCGCGAGGGCCCTGCCACCATGGAGCGTTATCAGTTCCCTGACCAGGCTCAGGCCAATGCCCAGCCCCCGGGGCCGACTGCCTGCCACAACGCCCGCCCCGCCTTGCCGATACATGTCGAAGATGTGAGGCAACACTTCGGCATGAATGCCCTGGCCGCCATCTTGCACAGTCAGCCGCACGATCTTTCCTTCCGGCACCAGCGCTATTCTGATCCACTCACCGTTCTGCGTGAACTTCAGTGCGTTGCTGAGCAGATTCCAGACCACCTGTTCGATGCGCGTCACGTCGGCGGAGATCCAGACCTGCTGCTCAGGCACTTCCGCGTCCATCTTGACACCCTGCTGTTCGGCCTCCTCCCGCACCGCCGCACAGACATGGCGCACCACCTGCGCGAAATCCATGGTGGAGCGCCATAGCGACAGCTTTCCGGTACGAATACGCGACATATCGAGCAGGTCGTCAATGATCTGTGCCTGGCTGAGCACCGTGCGCCGGATTGTCTCGGTAGCGCGCATGATCAGAGGATTGCGGCGCGCCTCGGCCGAGCGCGCAATCAGTTCGCTGCTGGCGCTGATCAGGTTCAACGGATGCTTGAGCTCGTGCGATGTCACGGCCAGGAACTCGTCACGATGGTCGAGGCCATGCACTGTTCCCCCGACCAGGTCACCGCGCGGCGCGCCAGGTGGCAAGATCTCGTCAAGATCACGGGTGATCTTGGCGTAGCCACTGATGCCAGCCTTGTCGATCCGCGACAGCACGCCGCCGGAGCGGAAGCGCGTGCCGTCTTTGCGTACGTGCCAGCGATCTTCCTCGACCCGCCCGAGCTTGCGTGCCCGCGCCATCTCCTCGGCCGGCACCCCGCGCTCGCAGTCTTCCTGCGTAAAGAGGATATCGGACGAACGTTCCAGCATTTCGGCTTCGGCATACCCGAAAATGCGTTCGGCACCAGGGTTCCAGCTTGTGATGCGGCCTTCGTCGTCAAAGGTGATGATCGCGTAGTCACGCGTACTTTCGGCCACGATACGCATGCGGTGCTTGCCATCGCGCACCTGCTCCTCGGCGGCCTTGCGCGAGGTGATATCAATAAAGGACAGCACCGCGCCATCGATGCGATCCTCGGTGGTCCGATACGGCAGAAATCGTGCGAGGTACCAGCGATCATCACTGCTGCGCACCTCGCGCTCGATCAACCGCAGCGAATCGAATGCTTCCGCCGCATCGTCTGACAGCTTGTCATAGTCGAGCCGATGTGTGATATCGAGTAGCGAACGGCCAATATCGGACGGAATGATGCTGAATACGTCGGTGGCACGCGGCGTATAGCGCTTGATACGGATACTCCGGTCGACGAAGATGGTACCGATATCGTTGGCGGTGATCAGATTCTGCAGGTCATCGTTGATCTTGCCGGTTTCTTCCACTTTGGACTTCAGCTCGGCGTTGACCGTGGTGAGCTCTTCATTGATCGACTGCAGTTCTTCCTTGCTGGTCTCCAATTCCTCGGTGGCGGACCTGAGCTCCTCATTGATTGCCTGAAGCTCTTCGTTGGAAGCCTTGAGCTCCTCGGTGGAAGTCTCGGATTGCTCCACGGTCGCCTGCAATTGCTCCTTGGTTCGGAGCAGCTCGCTTTCGAGTTGGCTGACGATCGGGTCGGGCTGACGCTTCTGCAGCGCGTCGGCTGCCTCGCTCATGCTGTCCTCGACCTCGTCGAACAGGATCAGCACGAAGTCAGCATTCGCTTCGGCATCATGCACTGGCCGCGCGATCATGTTGACAAAAAAGCGTCGGCCATCGCGCGTCAGTTGCACCCGTCGCGCCTCGACGCTGCGATTGGCCTGCAGCGCCTGGAAGATCGCCGTGCGCAACTCCAACCGCAGCTCGGGCCGCACTGCCGCGATGATATTGTGTGATGGCTCGCCGCCCGCGTAGTGCAGGAAGCGGCCAGCGCGGTCCGAGAGATGAACGATGTCCGAGTTACGACTCACAAGCACGCTCGGCGGTGCATGTTGCTCTACCAGACGCTGGTGCAGATCACCGAATGAGAACTTGCGCCTGCCAGGTTGCTGCAGCACCGATGCGGGCAGGCGTGCGCTTTGGATGGCAGCCGACATGGGCATGGGCGCCTCGGACCTTACCGCCACATTGGCGCGGTAAATGCGGGCCTTTTTGTCCACCACGGCAAACAAGTTGCTGACACTGTCGGCCGCCTCAGAACTTCCCAACAAAAGATAACCACCAGGGCGCAACGCAAAATGGAACGTGCGCAGGATATCGAGCTGCGCCTCGCGGTCCAGATAGATCAGAAGGTTACGGCAGCAGATCAAGTCGAGCCGCGAGAATGGTGGATCGCGCAAGACGTTGTGCAACGCAAACAACACGTGCTCACGCAGCTCCTTCTTTACTCGGTAATGGGCCGCGTCCTTGGTCAGAAATTGCCGGGCGCGTACCGGATCCACGTCAGTCAGGATCGATTCGGGATAGAGTCCGGTGCGTGCTAGCGCGATCGCACGCTCGTCGATATCGGTCGCGAACACCTGGAATGGCACCCCCTCTGCGCTATCCGAAGACGCCTCCTGGAGCAGCATGGCAACCGAATATGCCTCCTCGCCCGTTGCACAGCCGGCCGACCAGACCCGAATTGGCTCACCCTCTGCACGATGCGCCAGAAGTTGCGGAATTATCTCGATGCGCAGCGCATCGAATGCATCCTTGTCACGAAAGAAATTAGTCACGCTGATCAGCATGTCCTGCAAGAGCTGCGGCGTCTCGTCCGGATGACCGTGCAGGAAATCCCGATACTCGTGCAGTTCCGCCAGCCCATTGACCTGCATCCGTCGCTCAATCCGGCGTAACACCGTGGCTCGCTTGTACTGCCTGAAATCATGCGCGGTACGGGTGCGCAAGATAACCATGATCTCGCGCAAGACCTTCTCGATGTCATTGGCCAGCGCGTCGTCGTTCTCCGTTCCGACATCCTCTGCCACGCGAATGCGCCGTAGATTCGACCACATTTCGATCAACCGCTGCGGCATGTCGGCAACCGGCAGCACAACATCAACCTGCCCGGTCTGTATCGCCGCGCGCGGCATGCTCGAGAACGCTGCATCGTCGGGTTGCTGGGCAATGACAACACCGCCAAGCTCCTTTAGGCGCGTGATGCCCACCGCGCCATCAGCTCCCGCGCCCGACAACACGACTGCCACCGCGCGTTTGCCATGCGCATCGGCGAGCGCGCGGAAAAACAGGTCGATCGCCGCGCGGCGGTCGTCGCGGGAAGCGGGGTCCTCTACCCGCAGGCAGCCATTGACCATCGTCAACACCATCGACGGCGCGATCAGGTAGACATGGTTGGCTTTGATCGGCGTTGCCTCCTCGACCTGCAGCACCGGCATAGCAGTTACGCCGGCGAGGATTCCCGGCAGGAGACTTACGTGATCCGGTGAAAGATGCAGCACGATGACGTATGCAGCGCCAGTGTGCGCAGGCAGTGCTTCAAAGAAGCCTTTTAACGCGTCGATGCCGCCGGCGGATGCGCCAATTCCCACCACGGGGAATTCGGGTTGACTTGTAATGGATGTCACCTGGGGACGAACCATGAGTGTGCGCACGCTACCGCATTTATGAACAAGGATTGCAATGTTACTACGCAGGTAAGCCCTACAAGCAAGAAGCCCGCCACGTGACCAAAGCACCCCTTGGCGCCGCTATTTCAAAAAAAAACCGCTTCAGAGCGAAGCGGCCGAATAGGAACTGCACCCTTGCGCGGCGCGAACTCTCTGCAGGGGCATCCCGATAATATGTCGCGCCATGATCCAACATTCCGTCCTTAAAGCTTGCTATATGGACGCCACCGCCGTAGTCCACGCGAGCAGTGTTGGCACCCGGTAAAAACCATGCATGATCCGACAGATGTACCGGCATGCGGTCCAACGGAAATCCCCATGTGGTGACAGGCATTGACGGGCACAGCCCAAATTGCGAGTTGGCACGGTGGATGCGTGGAATCTTTATCTTTCCCAGAGCCTTTGTCTTTCCCGGAGCCCATGATGGCCGAAATCAAGTCCACATTAACCAATCACCGCTACGGCGGGCACAGTGGCGTGAGCGACGATCATGGCAAGCGCGAGTATGCGCAGGCCATGCCCGGGCATCTGGACAATTCGCCCGACCCGATCTATGACCCTTGTGGTACCACCGAGCCCGACGGCATCGAGCAGCACGGCATGTACGGGACCGCTCCACGCGACGAGCCGCCTTTGGCCCCGCTGACAGATACTACGCGACCCGTCCCGGGCCCCGCGGCGCTTGGACAATACGACAACGCGGACATGGACCCGATCACTCCACAGACCGATATGCAGCGGCTTGAAGTACTGAACGAACGACTCGCGCAATGGATTGATCCCGGCACGGTTCGCGTGGTATTTACCCGGGGGCGACAAATAGATGTCTGCGTGCTGCGCGGTATCGTCCGCGATGAAGCCATGCGTGACCGTGTCGCACGCGTCGCGTTGGAGTGCTTACCGGAATATGGCATACGCAACGAACTCGAATGCTCGGCGCTGGGCGGCTAGAACAGGCTTCGTGTAACACGATCGACGACCACCGCGAGGGCCGCTGCCGATGGAAGTCCACCGCGTGTTGCTGGCCCGGATCGACAGCTCCGCCTCTAGCCCACATGAAGCCGCGCAAGGCGGTAACCTGCCGCGCGAAATTTCAAATTGCGGGCGCCCACGGCGCCTCACGCGTAGCGGCCGGCCACCGAGTTCCTGGTCCACTTTTGCGCAAATCGCGGTGCTACTCGATTCGGCGGCGGCGATGCGGTCGAAGAGAAACATGCTTCGAAGCTCTAGCTGCCGGTACCGTACACGCCGCTGGCGACACGTCAAGCTTTCCTCGGTCAGCGCGCTGTCTTCATCGCTGGTCAGCTTTTTCTGCAACGATCCGGCAGAAATTACCGACCTCACCATGCAAATCAGCACCCAGGCTCATGGGTTCCTGCTGCAGCGTGCAGCAACTCAGCCAGCTTTTCGCTTTCTTCAATTCGGCCCTGCTCGAGCGCCGCATCGACCTCGTTGCCCATGCGCTGCGCCCACTGTTGGCGCTCTCGCGCGAAGATCATCCGTTCGTGAACTGCGCGGATCGCGCCCCAGATTGCGTCGCTAGTACTTTGCGCGCCCGCTTCCTCGAGCGACAACGCGGAAAAAGCGTGCCCGGTGTGACAGCGATAGCGCAACGGCCGCGCGTCCCGCATACGCCACAGCGCCCCATTGCACGTGGGGCAGGTAAGCGCTGAGCGCTCACCGATTTCATCGAGCTCCTGGGGCGTGACGATGCCGCTTTCGGCAAGCTGCGCCTCGCGATCGAGGTCGGGGCGGTTGGTCATGGCAGCCTCCTCGCGCCGCTTGGCACCTGTCACAGCGGCATGAAACACATCGGGCAGGTGGGCCTGGGTCGTCACCGCGTCGGCCCCGGCAGCGTGGATGGCGCTGCGCGGCATCGATGACGCCTCACAGTCGTCGGGGTCTTGCACGACGCCATATCCCCCTCGTGCGCGGATCGCCGCGAGCCCCGCAGCACCATCGTCCAGGTCACCGCTCAGAACTATGCCGACAACGCGCTCCTGATAATGGGCAGCCGCCGATCTAAACAAAGGGTCGGCGGCCGGACGTGCGAAATTTTCCGGCGCAGTATCTAGCAGGCGCACAGTTCCGTCACCCACCACCATGTGCCGATCGGGCGGAGCAACATAGATCCTGCCACGCTGCAATTTTTCCCCATGCACGGGATGGCTTGCCCGCAATCGCCCCCACCGCGACAGCAGTTCCGGGAGAATGCTCGGATGCCTACCAACGTGCAGCACGATCAGGATCGTGACTTCCAGATCCGACGCAAGATTTTCAACCAGCGTCCTGAGAACCGGAAGTGCCCCACGCGATGCTGCGACCACCACGATATCTCTGTGCATGACGTCCCCTTTCATCCAGACCTGCAATTTCCGGGCCCGACGTCAGGATCGGAGGCAGGCTATTCGGCCCTACGTGTTGTGGGTCCGCGTGGACACGGAGTCGGGGTCCGTCCTGTCCCGCATCGCAGTACCGAGTGTGTCGAACAGTTGCTGGAAGTCGAGGGGCTTACCAAGATGCACATCGAAACCGGCTTCCCGCGCGGCCTCTACGTCCTGCTCCCGGTCGCGCCCCGTCAAAGCAACAGAGAGAATCCCGGCCCATTGGGCGTTGCCCCTGATCTTCCGCATCAATTCGTAGCCATCCATGTCAGGCAGCCCAATATCCGAGACGATCGCGTCGACGCTTTCGTGGGGCAGCATCTGGAGCGCTTCCGTCCCGTTCATCGCCACGCTGACACGCGCGCCCTCGAGTTCCAGCAGCGCCGTAAGCGCAGCAGCGGTTTCCCGATCATCTTCGATCAGGAGAACGCGCAACCCGGCAATGCTTTTACTGCCATCACCGTTGGCATTCAAGGGCGCGGCGCGGTCTTCCGGGACGGCCGGTAGCCAGACCGTCATGGTCGTGCCGCGGCCCTGGCCCTCGGACACCGCACGTATCCGACCGCCATGCATCTCGACCAATTGCCTGACAAGGGCCAGCCCGATACCGAGGCCGCCCCGCATCCGGTCCCGACCGCCCTGACGATACATGTCGAAGACATAAGGTAGCACTGCGTCGTCAATACCCTGTCCGTCATCGCTCACGTCAACCCGGAGCATCCGTCCCTCACGCGAGAGGCGAAGCTCTATATGCCCGTGGGCATCGGTGAATTTGAGCGCGTTGGACACCAGGTTCCAGAGAATCTGCTCACAACGGACTGGGTCGGCCAACGTCATGGCAGGTACTTCCGGTAAAGTCACCCGCATCGTCATCCCACGCATGGCAACTTCCTGTTCGCAGGTATGTGCGATGCTCGCGAGAATCGAGGCCAGATCCACGCGCGAGACTTCGAGTGCCAGTTTGCCGGTCTGCACGCGAGATAGGTCGAACAGATCGTCAATGATCTGCGCCTGGCTGCGCACCGCCTGCTGGATCGACCAGGCCGTTTCACGAACGGCTGCAATCTCGCGCACCTCTGGCAGCCGCGGGAGCATCTCCGCCTTGACGCCGATGAGGTTCAGCGGGTGCTTGAGCTCATGTGACAGGACGGCAAAGAACTCGTCTTTCAACTGGTTCGCGGACAGCGCCTGCTCGCGCGCAGCCTGTTCCCTTGCCAGCGCCTCGCGGTTCGCGTCCTCATGCAGCTTGCGCGCCGTTAGGTCACGGGCGATCTTTGCAAAGCCGTGAAACGATGTATCGATGATGGGCGTGACCACCCCGCTGCAATAGATCCTGCGTCCGTCCTTGGTGCGATACCATCGTTCGTCGTCGGCGCGCCCTTCCTTGGTGGCCGTTTCCCGCTCGCGCGCGGGCACCAATGTCTGGCGATCGGGGGACTCATAGATAAGTTCCACATCCTGCCCGAGCACTTCGGCTTCCGAATAGCCAAAAATCCGCTCGGCTCCGGCGTTCCAGCTGACGATGCCGCCTGCGCGATCCTGAATGATGATTGCGTAGTCCTTGGTCGATTGCGCTACCAACCGCAGTCGTTGCTCACCCTCGCGGGCGGCCGCCTCAGCCTGATGCCGATCCGTGATGTCGATCAGGGTAATTACCGCGCCGTCGATATGGTCGTCCGCGGTGCGGTAAGGCAGCAGCCGCATCAAATACCATCGGCCCGCCTCGCTCTGAATCTCACGCTCGGTAAGCCTGAGCGACTGGAACGATTGCCGGACGTCGTCAGCCAGCGTGGGGTACCGTAGCGAATGGGTAATGTGGAACAAAGAGCGGCCCACATCGGAGTCGATCAGGTTGAAGATCATCGTTGCGTTCGGGGTGAAACGCTTTATCCTGATTTCCTTGTCGACGAAAACCGTGGCGATCTCGCTGGAAGCGATGATGTTGTGGAGGTCGTCGTTGGCCTTGGCCGTATCCTC
>VFQP010003803.1_pt1 | contig 14861 bp, 17 predicted proteins | sample 3512351 | NCBI WGS metagenome assembly VFQP01 (sample SAMN10412372, study PRJNA504923) | tailings metagenome | isolation source: Relicate 1 Philex TSF1 revegetated site | place: Philippines: Tuba, Benguet | collected 2017-08-29 | reverse complement strand
GCCTCCCGCTACCAACGTTATCGTACCTTTGATCCTATTCCGTTCCGCTTGGTTGACTGAGCGGCGCGCGCCGGAATCCGCTCTGCGGCTGTCCGCCGGTCGCCACCTGGCTTTCGATGGCCAGGTCTTTACGCACACCCAAAGAGATAGCCTGGAATTCCTCCCGCAACGAAAAGCGTCGGCTCGCAATTTGAACGGAAGCGAGCAAGCAGTGTCACCGGCGCGCCACTACCCGATGGCTTTTTGCCCGGCACCGCGATCAGCAACGCCCAGAATTGCGCGCAGACGACCATCAAAACTGGCGACTGCCAGTGGTGGGGCATTGCCGGCACCATCTTCCACGTTCCCACCGGCCTCTACGTCTACGGCGGCTTCGGCGAAACACAGATCAGTTTCTTTCCGGGCAACCCCGGATTGGACGACGATGGCACGACGTGGTTCGTCCAGGCCGGTATCGAGCGCAAGTTCATCCACGTCGGCACCACGACGATCTTCGGCGAGTATCGCCGGGATGATGCGGGGTTCACCGGAACGGCCTTCACCGGCGACAACGGCGCCGGTACGGCTCGGATTTCAACTTCATCGCCGTTGGCGTCGTCCAGAACCTCGATGCCGCCGCCATGGACCTCTACGTGATCTGCCGCCATAGCGAAGGAGACATTACCTCCAACGCTGGGGGCGTCGCCGCGACCACGGACATCGACGATTTCGACATGGTCATCACCGGAGCGCGCATTCAGTTCTAGCGCCCCGCTCCGGCCGCCACTGGCGAAGTCACGCGCTTGAATCGAAGCCGAGCTTTTTAAGGGCCCTCTCACCCAGATCGCGGTCGGATCCGCCATTCTCGACGAGTTGGTCCAGATGCCGGACGATCCGCGACAGGTTGCGTCGCATGGCCTCGCGGAAGAAAACTTGCGCGACGTCAGCCTCCGTCATCGCCAAAATAATGTGGGCTTCGGATCGAGCTTCTTCCAAGCTGCTTTTAAATGACATTTTGAATACGCGCGCAAAATCAGAACGAGGAAAGATCGCATCTTACATTGCATAGCTCACTGACTAAAGTTAACCCACCAGCCCTCGGATTTGCTGACCGAAGTCGCTCGCCCGCGGCCGGCACGAGAAAGCGCCGATGTCTACGTAGGTTAGTGCCGACACCTACGGATGACGTACGCTTAAGTCCCGCTTCACTCGCCCCTGCTAGAAGCGAGGTCAGGGGAACGGCGGAGAAATCAATGTATTGGTGCGTCAGCTCCATTGCAGCTTGAGCGCAACGGACAAGAAGTCTTCTTGGGCGAAGTTCGCTCGAAAATCGACACTGCGCTTCAACCGATCGCTGATATCCGCAACGGCACCGCGCACGGTTTCGAAGCGTTGGCACGCAATACGCGGGCGCTCGGTTTCCCGTCCATTCCAAAATTCTTTGCGTTCTCGGAGCGCCCGGGCGTCCGCGCCAAAGTGGACCGCATTCTCTGCGCAAAGTCCGCCGCCAAGCTTGTGGCGGCCAACAAACCTTCGAACGCCCTCCTGTTTCTCAATCTCGACCGCAAACGCGTAGCCGCCATCGGCGAGACCCTTCCTGCCCTGCTGAAGAGCAGCGTGAACGTGACGTGCCGGCCGCCTAGAGGGTCACCTGCTTGACGCCTGCCGCGTCGAGAGCCGCTAAGCGGCGGCGCAACACGATGACGTAATAGAGCATGTAGAGATACTGGAACGTCTCCACGACCTCGCTCGGGCGTATGTAGATCGGGGACCCCAGGATATCCTTCCCCAGATCGTCGATCACTTTGAACCCCAGCGCGATCGCTGCTGCGGGGGCAATCGCGAGCGCCGGTGTGAGGAGCGCCAACAGAGGTTGCCGGAAAGGTCCCGTCCAAAGTTGGACGAAGGGGATCAGGAGACCGCCGATGAACATCGCGTTGTCGAACACCAGCTTCGGACGCTGATTGAACCACGCGGACGTGTTGTGAAGATTTGTCTCCTGCTGGCGGTTTATCTCCGACCAGTAGGACGGCGTGTTCCAATTGAAGAAGTGCTGACCCCAGCTGTGCTCCTCGCCGGCGATGTAGAAGGCTGCCAACGCGAAGAAGAGAACCGCAAACCACAGCAACCTGCTGTTTTTCACGACACCGTAGCTCAACGCCCTGAAGCAGAGGAGAGACGCACCGGCTGCTAGGAAGAATTGGGTGAGTTCCAGAAAGCCGAAGCCTTCGGGCAGGACATGCGCACGGTAAAAATCGGGAGCCGCAAAATGGATCGTGACGACGGCGATCATGATGACCAGCGGCAGATATGTTGTCCACCACGCATCTGAGCGATCCGGCGACCAGGCGCGATCAGAAACCACCTCCAGCGGAGGCGGCAAAGCCCGAGCCTGAGAAGAAATGATCATTTTCAAATCCCATTTGAAAGGTGCGCAGGCACAGCGAAGCGCATGCCACAAATGGCAAATTTGCGACTGCCTCACAAGCCCGCAATAGCCCTTGAATGCCGCTTCCCCTCAGGGGAGGCGCTTACGGGCAACAAGCCCTTTCCGTCTCGTAGCGATCCCCCCCCCCAGCGCCAGCCCTACAAAAATGAACTTTTCTTAAGGTCATCATTATCAACGCGTTTCCTCTTGAAACGCGACGGCATCAAACTATTTTCGCGCTCGCAATCGCTGGGATGAAACGTCAACGACAACCGCACCCGGCGCCGCGAGGAGGGTTTGACCATGGCCGCTCTTATAGAAGCCGATGGGCTGCGAAAGACGTTTGGTCCGATCACGGCCGTTGATGGCATCACGCTCAGCGTCAGGAAGGGCGAGGTCCTGGGCTTCCTCGGTCCCAACGGCGCCGGTAAGTCCACGACGATGAAAATGATCACCGGCTTCCTTGAGCCGGACGCCGGAAAGGCATCCATCTGCGGGCTGGATGTTCAGAACGTCCCGAAGGAAGCCAAGACCAGGCTCGGCTATCTGCCCGAAGGCGCGCCCGCATACGGAGACATGACCCCCGCGAAGTTTCTCGCCTTCATCGCCGAAATTCGCGGGTTTGAGGGCGCAGACATCCGCGCGCGGGTCGAAGCAGCGATCGCGCGCGCCGGGCTTCACTCCGTCGTCGACCAGCGCATCGAAACGCTGTCGAAAGGCTTCAAGCGCCGCGTCGGCATCGCCCAGGCCATACTTCACGATCCCCCCGTGCTGATCATGGACGAGCCGACGGACGGTCTCGATCCGAACCAGAAGCACCATATCCGCGAACTCATCCGCGAGATGGCGCCTCATAAGGCCATTATCGTTTCGACACACATCCTCGAGGAGGTCGAAGCTGTCTGCACGCGCGCGGTCGTGATCGCCAAGGGTCGCATTGTGGCCGACGGAACCGCCGAAGAATTGCTGCGGCGGGCGCCGGACCACGGCGCCGTAGCGATCCACGTCTCGGCAGCCGACTCCGCCAAAATCGCCAAGGCGATCGGCGCCCTCACGGGAGTGGCAAGCGTCGAAACGGCCGGCAAGACGACGACGGGCGTGAAGCTGCGCGCGCTCGCGAAGAACGGCGCGCTGGCGCCCCATTCGGTCGCGGAATTCTTGCAAGGTCAGCAGATGTCGTTCGAAGAAATCTATGTCGAGCGGGCAAGACTTGACGACGTCTTCCGCGACATCACCACGAAAGCTCAGGCCTGATGCCCATGCGTGAAACGTTCAAGACCGCCTTCATCATCGCCAAGCGCGAATTCGCTGCCTACTTTGCAACGCCGCTCGCCGCGGTCTTCCTGACCATATTCGTCGCGGCGACCGGCGCCTTCGCGTTCTACATCGGCGGCTTTTTCCAACGCGGGCAAGCGAACCTCGACCCGTTCTTCGCCTATCACCCTTGGCTCTACCTGCTGCTGGTTCCCGCGGTCGCTATGCGGCTTTGGGCCGAAGAGCGCAAGAGCGGCACCATCGAACTCTTGATGACGCTGCCGGTGACGCCTGCCGAGACCATCCTCGGCAAGTTCTTCGCCGCCTGGGCGTTCATCGCGCTTGCGCTGGTCCTCACCTTCCCCATGTGGATCACGGTCAATGTCCTCGGCAATCCGGACAACGGCATCATCCTCACGAGCTACATTGGCAGCTTCCTGGTTGCTGGCGCCTTTCTGGCCATTGGCGCCTTCATCTCCGCGCTGACCAAGAACCAGGTGATCGCGTTCATCCTCTCGGCAACCGTATGCTTCTTGCTTCTGACCAGTGGCATGGAGCTGGTGCAGAACACACTCCGCACATGGGCCCCCCGCATCGTCGCCGATGCGGTCGCCAGCATGAGCTTCTTGACGCACTACGAAGAGATCACCCGCGGGGTGCTCGGACTAGGATCGATGATCTTCTTCGTTTCCCTCATCGCGTTCGCCCTTTTTGCGAACGCAATCGCCGTCAGCCAGAAGAAATCCGCTTGAGGATCGGCCGCCCATGAATGACTTTCTCTCCGCCGTGCGCGCCCGTCTCTCTGCAGGTTTCTCCGGCCTCGTCGGCTTCGCGTCTCGTCTTACGCCGGCCCGCCTGGCTTGGGGCGGACTTGCATTGGCAGCCGTCACGCTGCTCTCCGTGAACCTGATCGCTTCTCAGACCCTCGGTGGCTGGAAGGCCGACCTCACGGAAGACAAGCTCTATTCCATCTCACCGGGCTCGGTGGCCGTGCTGACCTCGATCGACGAGCCGATCAAGGCGCGCCTCTATTTCTCGAAGAAACTCGGAGAAATCGCGCCGTCCCACGCACGCTACTTCGACCGCATCCGCAACATGCTGGAAGAGTATCAGCGCATTTCGGGCGGCAAGCTGCAGCTCGAAATCCTCGACCCGGAGCCCTTCTCCGACGCGGAGGACCAGGCCGTCGCGGCCGGCCTGCGCGGCCGCCAGCTCAACGCCGAAGGCGAGATGGGCTACTTTGGCCTCGCCGCATCGAATTCAACTGACGACCAGGAGGTCATCGGCTTCTTCTCGCCCGACCGCGCGAATTTCGTCGAATATGACATCACCAAGCTCATCCACGCGCTCTCGAGCCCGAAGAAGCGTGTCGTAGGCCTTATGACGTCGCTGCCGCTCGATGGCGGACAGAACCCCATGACGCAGCAGCAGACCCAGCCCTGGCTGATCATGAGCCAGATCCGGGAATTCTTCGAAGTGCAGAATGTCGACCAAGGCGTCACTGAAATTCCGAACAATATAGACGTCCTCATGGTCGCCCAGCCCACCAAGCTGACACCGCAAGCCGCCTACGCAGTCGACCAGTACGCGCTCAAGGGCGGCAAGCTCCTCGTCCTGATCGACCCAATGGCCGAAGCCGCCCAGCTCGAACTGCTTCAGAAGCAGGGAGAGGGACGCGCCGAGTTGGCCAAGCTGCTCAAGACTTGGGGCGTCAGCTTCGATCCTTCGAAAGTCGCCGCCGACATTCGCCACGCCCGCCGCGTTCAGTTCGGCCGCGAGGAAGGCATGGTCACCGAATATGTCGCCTGGCTCGGCCTCGACCAGAGCAACATCGACCAACGCGACGTGCTGTCGAGCGGCATCAAGGATCTGAATCTCGCGTCCGCAGGCATCCTCACGAACGTCGACGGCGCAACCACGACGGTCACGCCGATCGTCACCACGTCCTCGGAGGCCATGGAGATCCCCACCCAGAAGGTTGGCATGTCTGCCGACCCGATCGGGCTCCTGCGGTCCTACAAGCCCGGCGGAAAGCCGCTAACGCTAGCTGTCCGCATCGCAGGCGACGCAAAGACCACGTTCCCCAATGGCGCACCGAAGCCCGAGGAGAAAAAGGACGACGCCGCGAAGGCCGAAAACGTACCAGCCCCAGCCCCAGCCGCCGACGCCGCAAAGGAACCGCCTAAGCCCGACACCAAACCCGGCCCCGGACACGTGGCCTCAGGACGCGTCAACGCTATCGTCGTGGCCGACACCGATCTGATGGCCGACCGCTTCTGGGTGGAAAGCCGCGAGATGCTCGGCCAGCAGTATGCCGTTCCCTCCGCCGGAAATGCCGCCTTCATCGTCGGCGCTCTCGAAAATCTGACCGGAAGCGACGCTCTCATCGCCCTGCGTGGCCGTGGCATCAAGGACCGCACCTTCACGCTCGTCGAAGACCTGCGTCGTGATGCCGAGCAGAAGTTCCGCGAGAAGGAGGAAGCGCTCACCGCGAAGCTCAAGAACGTGGAGCAGCAGCTCGAAAAGCTCCAGTCAGCGGGTGCCAACGGCAACGTTGTGACCTCCGATAAGGAGCGCGAGGCGGTCGAAGACTTCACCAACCAGATGATCGAAACGCGACGCGAGCTCCGCCAGGTCAAGCTCGCGCTGCGCCAGAGTATCGACAGCCTCGACGGCTGGTTGCAGTTCGCCAACATCGCGCTGATCCCGCTTTTGATCGCGGCGGGCGGAATCGGCTGGTCGGTCTGGCGTTCACGTCGCACCCCGCCGAAATCGTGACGAGAGCCTACTTCCATCGGAGCGCACAGCGATGAAACCCACGCACTTCGCAGCCCTCGCCACCGCGGCCGGATTGTCCCTGATCGCGGCCATTGTCATTTACTCGGCGCGCGCGCCCTGGTCGGCATCGACGGCTGGAACCGGGAAGGCACTGCCCAACCTGCAATCCGATGCCGGGAAGGTGGCGCGCATTGTCGTCACGCAGGGCGGCAAGACCACCACCGTCGAGAAGTCCGGAGACCAATGGCTGGTCAAAAACCAGGGCGGCTATCCGGCAAGCGCCGACAAGGTTCGCGCGCTTCTCACCGCTCTTTCCGACGCCAAGCTGCTTGAGCCCAAGACCCGCGTAACAAGCCGCTACGCCATGCTCGAGGTCGATGACCCTGCGGGCAAGAACTCGAACGCTCGCCTGATCAAGCTGGAAGACGCCAGCGGAGCCACTGTCGCCGAAATCATTGCGGGCAAGCCGCGTGTCCACGGCGGCGCGGGTGGCACCGGCGGTGCATCCGGAACATATGTCCGCAAGCCGGGCGACGAACAGAGCTGGCTCGCAAGCACCACCATATCCGGCGGTTCCGCGCTGAAGGACTGGGCCAATCCCCGCGTCTTCGAAACGCAGACCGAGAAGATCAGCGAGGTCTCCGTCGAGGTACAGGGCGAGCAACCGTATGTGATCAAGCGCGGCGCCGATGGCGCCCATCAGCTCGACCAGATCCCACCGGGCAAGAAAATCAAATACGTGAACATGGTCGACAACATCATCGAGGCGGCTTCGTTCCTCGACTTCGAAGGCGTCCGCAAACAGACCGGTGGAGACGACGGCAAGGCTGGCTCCATCACCTTCAAGACAGATGCCGGCCTGACGATCACGCTCAAGGTTCGCCGCGACAAGGACGGCGTCTGGACGACGGTCGAAGCTGCGGGAGAGGGCGAAGCGAAAAAGACCGCCGACGACATCAATGTCCGTGCGAATGGTTGGGAATTCGGGATCATGCCGTCGAAGGCCGACACCATGCTCAAGAAGCAGGCGGACCTGTTGGAGGACGCGGCGTCCTGAGCCTCAGGATTTCGCCACCGCCTTCACTGTCTCGCACGTCTCCCACACCGGCTTGCTGAACCGCTCGACGAGGAAATCGATGAACACGCGCGTCTTGGCGGCAAGAAACCGGTTCGGCGCGTAGAGCGCATGAATGGTGACGTCCTGAGGCGGATAGTCGGGGAGCACCACGGCGAGCTTCCCGCTCGCGATCTCCGATCCCACGAGAAACGCCGGCAACCGCGCGATACCGATCCCTTTCACAGCCGCATCGCGCAGCGTGTCGCCATTGTTCGAGCTGAGGCAGGCCGCCACTGGGACCGAGATCGGCTGACCGTTCTCCGTCAATTGCCAGCGCGGCACCGTGGTCGAATGGCCGTAGTGAAGGCATTTATGGCCGACGAGATCGGCAGGCGTCTCGGGCGAGCCGTTGCGCGCGAGGTATGCCGCGCTCGCGACAAGCACGACGCGCACGGTCGAGATGCGCCGGGCGATCAGGCTTGAATCGACCATCGCGCCGATCCGCACCGTGACATCGACACCTTCTTCCAGCGGATCGATCATGCGGTCGGTCAGCGTGAGTTCGACCTTGAGATCCCCATAGCGCTCCATGAACTCTGCGATGGCCGTGCCGAGGTAAAGCGTTCCGAACGACATCGGCGCATTGACCTTCAGCACGCCTTTCGGTTCGTCATGAAGCCGCGAGATCTGCGCTTCCGTCTCGGAGATTTGCGCAAGTATCGCAAGGCACCGCTCGTAGTAGGCGAGCCCAGCTTCGGTCGGAACCACACGCCGCGTCGTGCGATCGAGCAGCCGAACGCCGAGCTCCTGTTCGAGCTGCGTGATGGCCTTGCTGATGGCCGAACGCGTGACTCCAAGGCGGCGAGCGGCTTCAGCAAAGCTGCCGCTCGCGACGACCTTGACGAGCACGTTCATGGCATCGAGCTTGTCCATCCGGACCCGCGATCTTCCCTTAAAGGAGCGTCTTGAAGTTCTTGTAGAGAGTCCGCGCCACCGCCGTATAGGTCGGAAGCAGCTTCGCAACTTCGCCATCGAGTCGCTCGACACTCCCTGGACCGAGCGTGGCTTCGAGCGCGCGCGCATATTCAGGGATCGCCGCCCAATCGGCTACCGTCGTGCCTGTCGCTTCCACATGGCACTGGAGTCCATAGGCGCGGGTCGCGTAGCGGAACGCTTGTATTGCGCACGCATCCGACCGCGCGAGGGTTACGCCGCCTTGCGGCAGCTCCTTCACCTCGGCGCCATGCCACTGCAGCACTTCGATCGGATCGGGCACCCCAGCAAACAGCGGATCGCGTTTGCCCTCTGCGGTTTGCGTGATCGTCAACGCGCCCACTTCGGGCTTGGCGCCGGGCCCGACCTTTCCGCCCAGCGCGTCCGCAAGGAGCTGATGTCCGAGGCAAAGACCCAGGTACGGGCGCCCCATGTCGGCGACGAAGCGCCGGATCGCCGCCTTCTCCGCCTTCAGCCAGGGGAACTGGTCCTCCTGCCACGTGTCCTGCGGACCGCCCATCACCATCATGACGTCGAACGGTTCGAGATCCGGAATCGGCTGTCCCTGGTCGAGCTCCACCGTTTGCCACTCGAAGCCATCCTCACGAAGAAAATCCCGGAACACGCCGGGATGTTCGACCTCGAGATGCTGCAGAACCAGAACCTTCATGCGCAGTGCCCTCCGTCTTCGATGACTGAATGTTTGGCATGGTGATGCCCAAAGGAAAAGCTGCGGCATCGTCACGCGCGCGCCGTGCGAAAGAGGACGATGGCGGACAATTCCGAACCCGCTAAGCTCGAAGCGAGCCCCTTCTTTCTAACCGTCCGAATGCACATGCCGCCGTCTCTCTTGTCTATCCCCGTTGAACTTTGGATGTTCGGCGCGATCCTCGCTGCGGTTGCGGTCTTCCACCGCCACACGCTCGTGGTGGCGCTCACCGGTGTTGCGGCGATCGCCGCGTACAGGGGGGCCGTCACGGGCTTCAAGGATGGCCCCGGCTTCCAAGGATTGATCACCCACTTCGCGCACGAAGGCGTACTGCTCGGCAATTTGCTCTTGCTGCTGACGGGTTTCGCACTGCTCGCCCGTCATTTCGAGGAGTCGCAGATCCCGGCCATCATGCCGAACCTCTTACCCGACAACTGGACCGGCGGATTGGCACTACTTGCCGCGATCTTCGTCATTTCTGCATTCCTCGACAACATCGCGGCCGCAGTGATCGGCGGCACGGTCGCACGCACGGTCTTTCGCGGACGCTTGCACATCGGTTATCTCGCGGCCATCGTCGCCGCCTCCAATGCCGGCGGCTCCGGCAGCGTCGTTGGCGACACCACCACGACCATGATGTGGATCTCCGGCATCAGCCCCGCGGACGTGCTGAATGCTTACGTGGCCGCGGCCGTCGCATTCGTTGTGTTCGCCGTCCCGGCCGCATGCAGACAGCATCGCCTCCAGCCGATCGTGAAGGATGCAGCACCCGGGACGCACATCGTCTTCGGTCGCCTCGCCATCGTTCTGCTGATCCTGGTCAGCGCCATCGCCGCCAATGTGCTCGCGACGCTCTACGCCCCGGAGATCCTCGATCACCTTCCCCTGGTCGGTCTGGCCGTGTGGGCCGCCATTCTGGCCGGCGCCATCATCTACCCGCCCGACTGGAAGATACTGCCGGAGGCTGCGAAGGGCGCGCTCTTCCTGCTCGCACTCGTTAGCGCTGCATCGATGATGCCGATCGACGCCTTGCCGGACGCCTCCTGGCCCACGGCGCTCTTGCTCGGATTCGTTTCTGCGGTCTTCGACAACATCCCGCTGACGGCCCTCGCGATCAAACAGGGCGGTTACGACTGGGGCTTCCTCGCTTACGCCGTGGGCTTCGGCGGCTCAATGATTTGGTTCGGTTCGTCAGCCGGCGTCGCGCTCTCGAACCTTTATCCGGAGGCCCGGTCGGTGAAGGCTTGGGTCACCGCCGGCTGGTACATCCCGCTCGCCTACGTTGCTGGCTTCATCGTCATGCTGGGCTTGCTCGGCTGGTCGCCGTAACTTACCCGCCGGAGATCGCGGTCAGAATGTAGACCCGGTCGCCGTCGCTGAGCTCGGTTCCCAGCGCCGCCCGGCGTCCGCCGACGAAGACGTTGATGTGTCGCCGCACGCGCGGAGTTGTGTCGCAAAGCCGGTCGCGCATGCCCGGCCAGCGCGCATTGAGGGCCGACATCACCTCGTCGACGGAACGCGCCGCCAGCTCAACTTCAGGAGGTGCCCCTGGAAAAAGATCGAGCAGCGCACGCGGAAGCACGACTGAGATAGTCGCACTCTTCACCTGTGTTGCTCCATCCATCGGCATGACGGCCCTAGTCGATGACGAGCGTTTCGACGGACGAGATCGCCGGAAGATGCTGCGCAAGGCAGCTCCAGCTTTCGCCTTCGTCGGCGCTCGCGAACAACGCGCCGCCGCCCGTCCCGAAATATACGCCAACGGGATCGCGACGGTCCGTCGCCAGCGCCTGCCTCAGGACGCCGAAGTAGGCGTCCTGCTGCGGCAGACCGCTCCGGAGTGCCGTCCAGGAGTTCCCCGCATCACGCGTCCGCCAGACCGCCGCCCGCGCCTCGGGCATGTAACGCCCGTGGATGTCTCCGTTCAGCGGCAAAAGAAAGAGCGTGTCCGGATCGCGCGGATGCACCGCCGCCGGAAAGCCGAACGTGGACGGCAAACCGGCCTCGATGCTCGTCCACTGTTTGCCGCCATCGTCGCTTCGATACATGCCGCAATGGTTCTGCTGGTAGAGCCGCTCCGACCCGTCCGGCGCGAGCGCGAGGCTGTGCACGCACTGCCCCCATTCCGGATATCTCTGGTCTTCGGGCATGTAGTCCGCGCGCGTGCCGCGATTGCGCGGCTCCCACGTTTCGCCACCATCCGCTGAATGGAAGACGCCCGCCGACGAGATGCCGACCCAGATCTTCTTCGCATCGTTGGGATGAGCAACGACGTGATGAAGGATCAGACCGCCGCCGCCCGGCTGCCAGTCGGGGCGCGTGGGGTGATCTCGCAAACCGGACACGTGCGCCCAGGTTTCACCGCCGTCTGTGCTCTTGAAGAGCCCCGCCGGCTCGACGCCCGCGTAAAGGCCGTCCGGGCCTTGCGCGAGGCTCCATGCGGCGGCAACCGGCTCGCCGCCTTCGCCGTAGTTGAGGCCCTCGCTGGAATGCGTCCACGTTTCACCCAGATCGGTAGACTTCCAGATTGCCCCTCCGAACCACGCGTTGCCTCCGGCGGCATAGATGGTGGCGCTGGCCGGATCAGCAATGACGTGCTGGATCGGCCATGTGGCACAGAACGGTCCTCTGAGCTTCCAGTCCCGGCGCGCGCCATCGCTTTCAAGAATGAAGGCGCCCTTCTTGGTCCCGACAAGGATGAACGTCTTCGCCATAAGAACCTCCTGATGGATCGAGCTAGGCTTGCACGGTCTTTTCGGACACACCTTCAGCCAGCGATTTGAGGCTGGCGAGGCCCTTGTCGAACTCATCCCCACACATCCGTTCCATATCGACGAAGACATGCAGGACTTTCGCGAACAAAGGCACGTCGCCCCGCATTGCCCAGGTGACTGTCGTCCTAGTGCCCGAGGGGACAAGCGTGAACCGGATATCGTTGAAGGCTTTCATGGGCCGAACCATCTGGAGTTCCATATTGACCTCGGACGATGGCACTGTCCCGAGGATCGTCAGTGTCCCCCGGCCAACCTCGGAATTTCCATCCCAGGCGAGCTGCTGGCCCTCACCACTCTCCGGTCCGCTATAGATCCGCTTGATGTTTGGATCTTTCTTTTCGAACGGCGACCACGTGGAGAGCAGTCTGAGGTCATTGATGAGCGGAAAGATTTTTTCGGGTGTCGCTTCGATCGTCGCGGATCGCGCCGTATGGAACGTATCCGGCCGCCGGGACGCATAGGCGACCAATGCCAAGATCGAGATTGCGATGCCGAGCACTATGTAAAATGCTGTTGCAAGCATGGTTGACCTCTCCCCTCTTCCCTCAGCCAATCTTCTCAACGCGTTGGCGAAGACGCTCTTCCTGCTCGCGCAGCTCGGGCGTGAATTCAGCGCCGAAATCCTCCGCCTCGAAAACCGGCCGGATTTCGATCTCGCTGGGGCCGGCATGTGGATTCGGACACCGCTTCACCCACTCGATCGCCTCGTCCAGAGAACGCACTTTCCAGAGCCAGAACCCGGCGATGGTATTATCAAGCGGAAACGGCCCTTTCTTCACGGCGCGATCGCCTCCTGAAAACGCCACCCGCGCGCCTTTGCTTGTCGGATGCAAGCCCTCGCCCGCGACCATGATGCCGGCGTTCACCAGCTCTTCGTTGAATTTGCCCATGGCGGCGAGCAGCTCCGTACTCGGCATTTCGCCGGTTTCGGATTCTGTGGTGGCTTTGACAATGACCATGACTTTCATTTTCATTTATCCCTGATCGCACTGGGTTTCGATCGCTGTGCGGGACTAGGACGAACGGACCAATGAGGAGCCGACAGCGCGCAATAAAAATCTAGACGAAAATATCCGTCGGTATCTTGGCGTTACCGTGCTCTTGTGCTGGCTTTCTTTCTGCTGTCGGATTTTTTAGCTAGCCGATCGAGCACAAGCCGAATGTGGGCCGCTTCCTGAGCCGTGCGCGCCAGGGCGATAGCCCGGTCGAAGGCCTCGCGTGCATCGTCCGCCCGCCCAATCTCGGCCAGCAGGGCGCCTTTGAGCCCAAAAAAATGGAAGTACCCGGAAAGCTTGGGCGCCAGCGGTTCGATCATTGTCAGCGCGGCTTCTGGGCCCTTGACCTTACTCACTGCAACGGCTCGGTTCAGCGTCACAACCGGTGAAGGCTGCATTTGCTCAAGCCCGGCATAGAGGCCATCGATCTGCGCCCAATCCGTTTCCTCGAACGTGGGAGCGGTGGAATGCAGGGCCGCAATCGCAGCCTGAATTTGATACGGCCCCGGCCGGCGATGGCGCATGGCCTTGTCAATAAGGGCTTCGCCCTCGGCGATCATGCCCTTGTTCCAGAGCCGCCGGTCTTGATCTTCGAGCAAAACGATCGCGCCATCTTTGTCGAGCCGCGCCGACGCCCGCGCATGCTGAAACATCATCAACGCGGCGAGGCCGAGGATCTCTGGCTCCGAGGGAAAGAGGCGCAACAGCAGCCGCGCTATGCGGATGGCCTCTTCGCAAAGCGGTTCACGCACGTGGGCCTCTCCGCCGCTCGCCGAGTATCCTTCATTGAACAGCAGATAGATCATCGCGGCGACGGCACCCAGCCGCTCGCTGCGCTCCACGGCGCTTGGTGTCTGGAACGGCACGCCCGCTTCGGCCACGCGCCGTTTGGCCCGCGTGATCCTTTGCTCCATCGCCGCTTCGCTGACGAGGAAAGCGCGTGCGATCTCGGCCACTGTAAGGCCCGATACGACGCGAAGGGCCAGCGCGATCTGTTGCGTGCTCGGCAGCTCCGGGTGGCAGCATATGAAAAGCAGCCTCAGAATGTCGTCCCGGTAATGGGCATCATCCAGCCTATCGACGAGCGCGGCCTCGGCGTCATCGAGATCGGACAGCACGTCGTCGTCGGGTAAGGCTTCCGACTTCTGCTCGCGGCGGATCGCATCGATCGCCACGTTGCGGCCAACCATGATCAGCCACGCGGCCGGATCGCGCGGCGGACCGTTCTGGGGCCAGGATTTGAGCGCCTTGAGCGATGCTTCCTGAAACGCCTCTTCCGCCCGGTCGAGATCGCGGAAGTATCGAAGCAACGCGGCGATCGCCTGTGGACGAGCACCCGTTACCGCCGCATCGAGCCAGGCGAGATCCGTCACGTTTGGGCGCTCCAGTCGTGAAAGAAACCGATGGGCCGCACCTCGTAGGCCCCCCCCGGATTGGCATCCGCCAGCTCACGCGTAAAATCGAGCGCTTCCTCGAGGCTTCCGCAGTCGACGACGAAGAAACCGAGGAGCTGCTCCTTCGTCTCGGCGAAGGGTCCATCGAGAACGACGGCCGGTTCGTTGTCTTTGCGTACCGTGGTTGCGGCCGTCGTCGGCATCAGCCTCGCAACGGGGCCGAGCTGGCCCATTTTCGCCCGCCGCTCCTGTACGGTCAGCAGCTTGCCCATGACGGCCTCGTCGTGCTCCTTGCTCCAGGCGCAAACGACATTTTCCGCGTGATAACAGAGGATTGCGTACTTCATTCCGGGCGCCCCGCTTGTTGTTCACCTCAAGGACGAACGACACTAGGCGATCCCGACCCCAGTCGCCAAAAAAACGAAAAAATTCTCAGTCTGCTCAACTCGTTCCTTCGGGAACAGCGGGCCGGCTGCTTTAGGGGCACTCTCACTTCATCA
>VFQP010003802.1_pt1 | contig 14869 bp, 11 predicted proteins | sample 3512351 | NCBI WGS metagenome assembly VFQP01 (sample SAMN10412372, study PRJNA504923) | tailings metagenome | isolation source: Relicate 1 Philex TSF1 revegetated site | place: Philippines: Tuba, Benguet | collected 2017-08-29 | reverse complement strand
CGCACCGCGGTCCCTCCATGGGCTGGGCTTCCTGCCTGCGTGGGCGGCACGGGCAGCCGCCACCTGACCCGACCCACGCGGGCCACGCCTGAACGTCGTCGACCACTGCGTTGCTTTTGCGACCGCCTTTTGCCGACCCTCCAGCCGCACACGCAACGGGGGGCACACTGCTGGCCGGGGCAACAGCTGCCAGTCGTGCGGAGCGCGCACCTTGTTTCCCAGCCCCGCACCCCACCCCACCCCTGCTTGGCGATTGTCTTGGCGCACTGACCAGAGCTCGCCCCAAATCAAAACCGTGCTTGTGGACGGCGCGCGGAGCATGCGCGCCCAACAGAGCCTGGCCCTCGCCCACACACAGCATGTGCGGCGCTGGCTGCCCTCGTGCATTGCGCGCGAGAGAGGCCGCCGGCGCCGGTCTCACGAGCCTGGACTGGATTGAGTACAGGTGCATCCATGGAACTTGCAGAAGCCCGTGGGCAGAGGGGCAACCGGGCAGCTCGCGCGGCACGCATAGATGCCCTTGGAAGTGCTCCCGTCTTGATGTCTGCACGACATCGGGGCCCCCCGCCCGGCCCCCATCGATGCCTTTGCGGGCCGCTGATGCCCATGGGTCCCCGCCGCCCCCTTCCCTCCGACCACCACCATTCTGCACGACACAGCCCACACACACGCACTTGAACGCTTCAAACCGCGGGCCGCGGCAGCCCGCGCCGCCGCGTCGCGCCTGCGCCCGGCACCCCGCGCGCACCTCAAACACGCACTCCGCCTGCCAGCCCAGCAGGGGGAATTGTTGCTCGTCTCCTCCAGAGGGCAGAAGCCGCACCACGGCGTCACTGGCTTGCGCGCGGCGTCCTCCCCGCCTGCCCCTCCGTGCGCCGGCTCTTTTCTGGCTTTTGCTTCCCCTTCCCACATGGTCGGTTCTTCTCTCTCGGCGCTGCTCTGCAGACCAGGGCCCCGGCGGCCCTTCCCCCACGGGCCAGCCGCACTCAGCATGTTTCTCGTCTCGCACCGTCTCGTCCTCCAACCCTGTATCGAGTTCTCGCCGCGCCGGAGCTGTGTGTCACGCAGCTTCTGCGCCTGGCCGTGCGCGTTGCACAAAACCCGCGCGTGGTTGGTGGTGGTGCCTGCAGCTCTTGCGAGGATTGTCCTGGGTTTGCATCGCCACCTGTGTGCCGTGGACCTCTGCACGCGGCCATTGAACGATGTTCGCCGCCCTGTCCCCCGGGCCTTGTCGTGTTTGTTTCAGGGGGGTGCTGCACCAGGCGGACGGCGAGGGCATGACGCGCGCTTTGCGTCAGGCGCGTCAGCGCGGACAGCGCGCCTCTGCGGCACGGCGGGGGAGCCACGCGGTGCGGTGAAGGGCGACGCAAGGGGACAGCAGAAGCGCTGAGAAGTGAGAGCACTCTCCTTGCGGCTCTGCGTTTTGTTTGACATCTCCAAAGGACAAGCGGGGTGCCTGGGGCGAGGGCGAGGCGGCTGGGTGCTTCTGGGCAAGTGCATGGCTCGGGCTGGTAGCTCGGACCTCCTCCTGCTGCGCGCTTGCAATGCCAAGCCTGATGGAAGACGCAAAGGGAACTGCCAACGACGCAAAGGGAACCTGAGCCAGAGCAACGAGGAAAAGCGCCAGGTTGGAGAAGGTAAAAGTCCGACAGATTTCAGAGCGTGGGCAGCAGCTCCCTCGCGTTTTGTGCGGCTGTCTCCCGCAGCACGTCCGCAGCATGTTCACCAGAGCAAAAGAGCAGGTGCGTGCAGCGCAGCAGGCCCATACCTTTACCCTCAGTTCCACTGGCATCCGTGGGCGCCCTCGCCCTTGTTCAAGTGAAGCTGCGCAGAGTCCTTGCTCCTACTCGTCCTCGACACCAGTGCTTCGCCCGCTGCTAACGCTTCGCAAAAGGCTGCAGGCACCTGCCCAGCGCCCTCCGACCCCCCACAGGGTTACCTACGACCCTCCGGACCCAACAGAAAAGAGAACGGCTGCACCAGAGCGTCGTCGCGAGAGAAGAAAAGCTCGTTCCCACCTGCCAGTTTTATCATGCAGTGCCAGAGTGCAGTCCGGGGCGTGCGCTCACCAATGACCCGCACAGGTCATGGGATTTAGGATCTCTGCGTGGCCACAGCTGGCCACAGCTGCTCGTCAAAGTTGAGGGCTCGCATGCGTGATGACGCTTGCGTGCTTGTGCGGCGTGAGCGTGGCGCCAGACGTGCACGCGACCATCCCGTCGAAGCCCGCGACGAAAACACGCCCCCCCTGCCCTCAGCGCGGCTGATGGGCGGCGGCATGGGGCGACGCCAGCGAGGCCATGGACGCCCCGCCGCCACGCAGCCCCGCGCCCGCGTGGTGCTGCAGCTGCGGCTGAGGGTGCGGCTGCGTCAGCGCGCTGCGCGGCGCTTGCAGGTGGCCTGGGGCCCACTGCACAGGCCTCGCGCCGTCCGCTTGCGGCGGCACGGCCTTGGCCGCCGGGCTGCCGTTGCCAGAGGTCGGCGCGACCTCCTGGATGTTTGACAGCGAGCTGGTGCGGCTCATGCGCGCGTACGGGTGCCGCTGCCTCCACTGCTGCTGCTGCTGCTGGTGCTGCTGCTGCTGCTGCTGCTGCTTGAACGCCATCCAGGCCGCCACCTCGTCAGGGCCCACCCAGCCCCAGGGCGTGGACATCGCCTGCGCGGTCGGCGGCTGCGCCCAGTGCTGCTGCTCGCGCGGGAGCGGGGCCGCAGGCGACGTGAGGCCGCCGAACGCGACGCCGTCGAGCGCCACGAGCACGTCGTCGGACGTGAGCGTCGGGCCTCGGGAGGCGGGCCGCGAGGAGCTCGAGGGGCCCGCCTGCAGCGTGGTCGGCGCGCTGGAGGCCGGGGTGCCGGCCCTGCGCTGCTGCTGCTGCTGGTGCTGGTGCGCGGCCGCCGCCTGCTGCTGCTGCTGCAGGATGGCCTGCAGCATGGGTGTCACGGAAAGGCTGTGGCCCTGCTGCGGTGGCAGCTGCTGCTGCGCCGTCGTCATGGAGATGCGGTGCTGCGGCTGCGAGAACGACGCTGACACGGCGCCCGGGCTCTGGGCGGCGGCCCTGGCCGTGGCTGCGGCGCCTTGCGGGAAGGACAGCGGCGAAGACGCCTGCCTCCTCACCGCCGCCTGGTGGGGCGGCGCCCCGCCGTGGCCGCTGTGGCGGGTCTGCGCCGCCTCAAACTGCTGCTGCTGCTGCTGCTGCTGCTGCTGCTGCGTTCCTCTGCCGCTGTCAGCGCCAAAGCCGCCGCCGGCGTGGCTGCCGCGCTGCGCGGCCGCTGCGGCGCGGCTGGCGGCGACGGCCAGGCCAGGCAGGTAGGACGGCGCCGGCTCGCTCACGGGGCCAGCACCAGCGGCGCCGGAGGCTGGGCCATGCGCGTGCGCCCAGGGAGGCGGTAGAAGCACGCCGGCGGGGTGAGCGGCGAGGCGGGCGCGCTCCGACGCCGTCGAGGCCATGGGCGTTGCAGGGCCCCGGGAGGCGGGGCTTGAGCCCGTTGCGGCGCCCGCGCTGCTCGGGCCCACCGTCTGCACGAGGGAGGGCGTGCTCAGCCGCGGCGGCGGGGCCCAGCCGTGCCGCGCGGGCGCGCCGACGGCGCTATCGCCGCCGCCGCCGCCGCTGCCGCCCACGCGCGCATAGGGGGCCTGGAGCTGCGCGGGCGGGGCCAGCGAGAAGGACGGCGGCGCTTGCCAGTGGTGCTGGTGGTAGGCGCGTCCCTGCGGCTCCTGGTGAGGCTGCTGGGGCGCCGGCGCGGCGACGGCGTGCGTCCGCGCGCTGACCCTCGGCGACAGCGACGGGTGCGAGGCCATGGCCGAGGCGCCGCCGCCAGACGTGAGGTGGCCGCCGCTGCCCGCCGCGGCGCTGCTGCCCCCGCTGGTCCCGGCGCTGAACTGCGTGGCCAGCGCCTGCCGCTGCCACTGCAGCGCGGCGGGCCCGACGCCCAGCGCCGCCAGGTGGCTCAGCGACGCGGTGGCGAACGACACGGACTTTGGCGGCGTCGACGGCGGCTCCACGGGGTCCGAGAGCGCCGTGCGGATGCGCTCGCCGCTGCCGCCCGTGGATGCCGGCGAGGACCCGTGGCTGGCGGCGGGTGTCAGCGCGGGCGGCGGCAGCGCCGTGGAGCGGGCGGGGCTGGCCGCGGCGGCCGCTGCGGCGACACGGGCGTCTGGCGTGCCGCCGCTGCCGGCGGGCACCAGGCTGGAGCCCGCGCTGCTGGTGCGGTCGGCGAGCAGCTCCACCAGGCCGTGCGCTGTGAGCTTGAACGAGGCGCTGAGGGCGCGCGCGGGGGAGGCGAGCCCAGCGCCCGAAAGGCGGCCGCCGGCGCCTTCTGGCGGGGCAGCCGGGGGCACGCCTTGTGGTGTTGGCTGCTGCTGCTGCTCCCAGGGGGGCTGGGGCGCAGGCGGGCGGGGCTTGCTGCTGACGCTGGCAGCGTACTGCGTGGTGCTACTTGTGCCTGCGGCCGCCAGGGCCGGCCTCATCGTGACCACCATGTCCAGGGCGCTGGAGCTGTCCCTCCAGTAGGTGTGCTGCGCCGCGCTGCTCGTGGCGTGAGACTGGCGGGTGGAGGAAGAGGACACGTGAGAGGCGGAAGTGGTGGGCCCGTCATGCCCCGCCGTGCTGGTGGTGGTCTGGCGGTCCGCTGGGAATGGCGCTGGTGGCGCCGTGGGCGTGCCCAGAGCGCCGGCCCTGGTGTGCAGAGAAGTGGGCGCGGAGAAGTGGGCGTGCGCCGCCGCATGAGACGGGCACGCCGCAGCAACGCTGCTGCTCCCAGCGAGCGTGAGGGAATGGCCTGAGAGTGATCCTCCGCTGACGCTGCTGGGCAAGGTCCCGTGGTGGCCAGCAGCGACCTGCGCACGCAGGAGCGGCAGGGACGCTTTGTGAAAGGGGAGGCGCGGGCGACCGGGGCCTGTGCGCACGGCCGCGCGAAGCGAGTGCCGCACCTTTTCCAGGTGCTTGCGCGCCCCGCCGCTGCTCGTGCGCGCCGAAATCCCGCTTGCCGCGTGCCTGTGCGGCGCGCACGAGCACACGTCAACATGGCGTGCCGAGGTCGCAAAAGGAGGAGATCACCACGGAGGGAGCTGCGCGCATGTTGCATGACGCCTCCCTCGACGCTGATCATCATCGCTTGGTGGCCGGCTGATGTGCGTGCGCGCTCCCCAGCCCGACAGACTCACGACGAGGGCGCGCTCTGCTGCGTCGCCCGAGCGCGAGCGAGCGTGTGAGACAGCATGATGATCTTGCTGCTGCTGTCGCTGGCGAGCGTGAGCGCTGCGGCAAACTGCTCGTCGGTGAAAGTGGTGGCCGCGTGCGCGGGAGGCGCAGACGCCACCACCGCATCCGCGGGGCTGCTCTTCGCACAACCCATCCACCTCCCACCTTCCCTCACAACAACTTTCCCTTCATCCTTCTCCTTTTTCTCGTTGAGTTTTTGAAACTCGTACGGCGCCACCTGCGACAGCTCGTGCGCCACCCAGGCCACCGGGGCGCAGCAGTGCGTCAGGACTGGCGTGCAGAGGAGGAGATGGGCTTCTTGAGGGGGAGCGACGGTGAGGGCGGGATGCGCCAACACGGTGATGAGCCAAGCAGGGCAAGAGGCGCGCAGGGCTCTCAGGGGCCTTCACAACTGTTGGCAACGTTGACGCGCCCCAGGGCCACCATCGCAGGCAGCGGAGGGCATTGGCAGGAGAGCACCACCAAGGGCGAGCGTCAACGGGAAGCGTCTGCATACGTTCGAGAGTCTAGCGCGTTGCTTCTCCAAGCGCATACATAGCCGGGCGCACACCATGATTCTTCGCGGCGCTGGTGCGCCATCAAGTGCGGGCCATCTCGGCCTGCTGCCGAAGGAACGCTTCATGCTGGTGCTGCTGCTGCTGCTGCGCCATCATCATGATCATCATCATTTGGTCCTCATCTGATGGCGTGGGACGGCCAGCGGCGCTCTGCCTGCCGCCGGGCGCAGCGACCGTCCTGCCGGGTGCCGGGTACCACGCCTGCTGCTGGTGGGCAAACATGGCCTGCTGCTGCTGCTGCTGCCACGGCTGCCCTTGCGGCGCAACGCCACCGCGCGGGCCCAGCCCGCCGCCACCGCCCCGCCCCGCTTGAGGGGCAGCGCCAAAGCCTCCAACTGACGGGACCACGACCCGCTGTGCCCCAGCGCCTGCCCAGGCAGCCCTGGCCTGGGCCTGCTGCTGCTGCTGCTGCTGCGCCGCGGCAGCAAACGCCTCGGCGGACGCGTGCTCGTGCTGCATCAGCAGCTGCTGCTGCTGGTGGTGGTGGTGCAGCGCGTGCGGCTGCATCGCGGCCTGCAGCGGCACCGGACGCAGCGGCATGCCGGGCGGCAGGCCCACCACGAGGTGCGTCGGGCCCGAGGCGCCGGGGGCTCCGGGCACGCCTGGCTGGGGACTGAGCGGCATGCTCGCCGCTGTGGGCAGCGGCACGCCAGAGGATGAAGTGGCGCCCGAGGCGCGCATCAGGTGGGGGCTGCTGGGGAAGGCTCCCAGCAGCACGGCGCCGGCGCCCCGGTCCATCATGGCCAGGGTGCCAGGGCTGCTGGGGCCACGCTGCCGCACAAACTGCCCCGGCGCCACGGCTGCTGGGCCGCCGCTGCCGCTGCTGCCGGGGCTGCTCTCGGGCCCGGCGGCAGCGGCCAGGCCCTTGGACGCCTGCCGCTGCTGCTCGCGCAGCCGCGCCTGCAGCATCGGCAGGAAGGACAGCTGGTGGCCGTCGCCGCTCGCTTGCGGCGGCGTGGCCGCCTGCTGCTGCTGCTGCGGAGGCGGAGGCGGAGGCGCGGTGGTGACGGCGGCGGCCACGGCGGCGCGCGCCGGCAGAGACGCCGCGGCCAGCACGCGCTGCCTCAGGCCCGGCTCGGACTTGCGCGTCGGCGGCGGCCGGCCGTCGCCAGGCGACGGCGTCCCGTGCTGCTGCGCGGCGGCGCCGTTGTGCGAGGCCTGCGGCGAGCCGCCCAAGGACTTCCTCTTGCTGCTGCCGCCGAGCGGCTGCTCCGCGCCGTCGCGCGCCGCGGCGCTCTCCGCGCTATCGGGCTCCTGGACGAAGGAGCTCTCTGTGGCCAGGCTGTTGGCCTCGCTGCTCGAGGGCGGCTCGACCGACGGCTCGAGCTGGAACGTGACGCGCGTCACCAGGGAGGGCCGGTTGCTCAACGCCGAGTCGCCGCCGCTGCCGCTGCCGCTGCCAGCGGCCACCACCGCTGAGCGGTGCGGCAGCACTGACGAGCTCTGCGCGCGCTGCGCCGGCGGCGCCGCCAGCGAGCTGGGCGCGCCGCCCGGCTCCATCATGCTGCTGGCGCGCAGCGCCGACGCGCCGGCGCCGCCGGCATCGCGCACGGCCATGCTGCGGCGGCCCGCGGCGCCGCCGACGCCGCCGCCCTCCCAGGCCTTGCCGCGGGGGCTGGAGGGCTGCGCCGTCGCCGTCGACATGCTCGACAGGCGCGACGGGAGCGGCTGCCCGCGCACGCCGCCGTAGAGCAGCACGCCGGCGCTCGCCGCAGGCGGCGGCGGCGGCGGCGGGCGGGCGGCGGGGCGCGCGTCAAAGGCCTCCTGGCGGCCCGAGGCGTTGGAGCTGCGGTCGTCGGCGTCGGTGGAGGCCGCCGAGAAGAAGTTCTCCTCGGTCGGCGTGGCGCTGCTTGGCAGCGCCTCGCCCAGCTCCGACCTGGTCCCGGCCAGCAGCTGCTGCTGGAAGGGCGAGTCGAGGGTCCAGCTGGCGCCAGAGGGGCCCAGGGGGCCGCTGTGGCTGTGGCCCGGCGTGCGCGGCGAGGGCTGCTGGCTGGGAGGCGGCGCCGCCTGCGGGTGGTGGTGGGGGGGGCGGGTGGGGGAGGGAGGCGGGTGCTCCTGCCAGGGCTGGTCGGCGCTGGCGGGCGCCGCGCTGAGCAGCGGGGCCGCCGCCACCACGTCCAGGAGCCTGGCGCCGCGGCCGGGCAGGTGCAGCGGCGCCGAGGCAAGGTCCCTCGCGCCGTCGCCACCGCCCGCCAGTGGCGTGGGCAGCGGCGTGGACGGCGGGCTGCGAGCGCGCAGCTGCAGGCTCAGCGGCTGCGGCGGGTGCGGAGCGGCAGCAGCAGGAGGAGCAGGAGCAGGAGGAGGCAACGGCGGCGCGGGCGGTTGGTCGCCGCGGAACGGCGTCTGCGCGTGCGTCATGGAGGCGCCGCCGTAGGTCAAGTTGGGCAGCTGCGAGTCGGACGTGGTGCGCGGCGCCGGGGCGAGCGGGATGATGGGCGCCACTGCGGCGCCCGACGAGGCGTTCATGCTGGCGCTGCCCTGCTGCAGCAGCTGTTGCCGGGCCGCATAGCCGCCGGAGTGGAAGCCATTGCTGCTGCGCTCCGACCCGGGGCCGCTGTAGAAGAAGGAGGAGGAGGGCGGCGGCGGCATCATCATGGCGGCGGCGGCGCCGCCGCCGCCATTGAGCGTGCGCGGCGTGTAGTGGCTGCTGTTGGCGCTGGTGCGGTTGGAGCTGGCCACCGAGAGGGAGGGCGGCGCGTTTGCGCGGGAGAGCGAGCCCGCCGTGGACGAGGGGAAGCCGGGCGGGTGGGCGGCAAAGCCGCCGGCGGCGGCCAGCTGGGCCAGGGCTGCGGCTGCTGCGGCGGCGGCGTGTGGCTGCGAGGGGAACTGCTGCAGCAGCTGCTGCACCAGCTGCTGGTTCTGGACGTGCTGCAGCTGGTAGGCCGCCTGGTAGGCCGCCAGGAGCTGCTGCTGCTGTTGTTGTTGTTGCTGCTGCTGCTCAGGCGTGTCCTGCGCAGCGCAGGAGTGAAGCGGGAGTGGCAGAGACTCAGTAAAGGCAGCGCTGCAGCGCTGTGGAGGCGGGGGACGGCCCAGCTGTCCGTCGTGCTCACCTGGCGCTGCATTTGCTGGAGGTCGGTGGGCGAGCGCACCAGCCGCGCGTCGCTGTCAGCCGCCCGCGCGGTGGTGCTGTTGCCGCCGTACCACGACCTGTGCGGCGCGCGACGACACACCAGGCGGCTTGGTTGTAACTACCCTTGGTGATGCGTGGCAACCTGGGTGGCAGAGGCAGAGCTGCTGCTCTTGTCCCTCACCATCCGCGCGATGCGCCGCGGCCGCCCGCGTCGGTTGAGGGGGTGGGCGCGTTGCCGGCACAGGCGGCGCTGGAGGCCGAGGCCACTTGCGAGAGCAGCAGCAGCTTGGTGGTGGAGGACTGCGCCGTCGCCGCGTGGCGTGCGAGGTCCAGGAGACCGTGCGGCACTTGCGACTGGGAATGCAGATGCGGCGGCGCGCGAACGGCCTGGATCCGGGGCGAAGGTCCAGGCTGCAGCCCCACCGAAGACGACGCGTCGACCGACGTGCGCACAGGTGGCCGCGCTGGGGATTGCCCAGCGCCTCCCTGTTTGGCGAGGTGGGGCGCAGCGTTTGGGGTGGCCACGCCCTGCAGCAGCTTGGCTCCTGCCGGGCCGAGCTCCCCGAGTGCCGCCGCGGAGCTCCTGTCCGAGTAGGCCTCCTTCGGCGCGTAGCCGCCGGAGCTCAGGCAGGCGCCCATGATAGGTCGTCAAACTGGACCCCAACGGCCGCCTGGGAAGACGGCCGAACTGTGTTACGCCAGTGGCGTGATCAATGCCTTCACGGCAGCATTGTTGCGCTGCCGTTTTTTCGCTCGCGTGCGGCTGCTTGGTGCAGCGACGGTCGTGCAGTGCCTCTGACCACGGCAGTGCCGTGCGCGTGGGAGACGAGGGACCTCGTCTCTTCTTTCCCGCCTAGCACCCAGCGGGTGACGGGAAGGAATTCCCAGCTGCTGCCACTGCTGCGCAGCTGCTCGCCCTTGCTGCGTTCTCGCACACGAGAGGGCTTGGGGTGCCCATGCTGCGTGTGGGAGCTCGCACGCGCTTGCGGCGCCCGCTGCACGATATGCGAGTGGCCTCCACGATGCGTGCGGGCCCCGCCTGCCTCCGCAGGGCAGCATCGCTGCACACGATTCGTTGCCATGGCTCGCTCGCACGAGCAGCAGCTGCCCTGCTCCACGCGCCCCACCACTGCGGCGCGAAAAGCACCAGCGGCGGCAGCAACAGCACGCAGTCGCCGTCACTGGTCCACCGGCCCTCTCTAATCGTCGCTGGAGCGCCAGGGCCGTCTCGCGCGACCAGGCGGATATGGGCCTCTGCAGCGGCGGGCAGCAGCACTGCGGCCATCGCAGGCGAGTGCTGGTGCTGCCTCAGTCACCTTCAATCAGATCCTCCCCCTGTTTTGGCAGGGGGCGGATCTCGGCGCTGCAGGGCGGCGCCGGCGACCGTCACCCCCGCCGGCGACCGTCACCCCCACCTGCCGCCGTCGCGCTCAACCGGTGTGGCACGCAGGCCAGCAGCTGGAGCAGGAGCAGCCGCAGCGCGCTCTGCCCGCCGTGGTCCTCGAGGTCGGCGGCATGAAGTGCGGCGGGTGCTCGGCGGCGGTCAAGCGCATGCTCACGCAGCGCCCCGACGTCGAGTCCGCCGCCGTCAACCTCCTCACCGAGACGGCCGCGGTGCAGTTCAAGCCAGGGGTCGGCGCAGCGCTGGACGCAGACGCCAGCGCGCTGGGCGAGGAGGCGGCCAAGATGCTCACCAGCAAAGGCTTCCCCTCCAAGGCACGCCTTGGGAGGCCGAGCGGGCGGGCGGCCGGCCGGCCGCACACCCTCTTGCCGTGCGGGGCCGTATGCCACGTAGCAGCACTGAGCGTCGTCGTCCCACAAGATGATGATCTGCTCGGTGCGGCGCGCACTCATGCAGGTGAGGGCGGCGGACGGCGCCGACGTCCTGGGCGCCGGCAGCGGCGAGCTGGCGTCGCGCGCGGCGCAGCGCGCCCAGCAGGCTGCCGAGGCGCGCGGCACGCTGGTGGCGGCGTGGGGCCTGGCGGCCGTCAGCGCGGCGCACCACGCCGGCCACGTGCTGCACCTCATGGTGAGCGCCGCGGCGGCAGGCGCCGCGCTGCGTCTGTTTGGACCTGAAGCAGGAGGAGCACATGCTAAGAGGGGGCAAGGCGCGCCACGCAGGGCCGTCACCTCCGCGCCAGCGCACCAGCTCACTTTGTGGCAATCAAGGCGCCCGCCCTGGCGCGCATCCCGCCCGCCAGTGGCGCGCTGTTCCCCCTGCGTGGGCGGACGATCCCACCGCGTGCCGCACCGTGCACGGCTGACCGATGCTGCAGGGTGCGCACGAGCTGGCGCACGCGCCGCTGCTGGTGGTGCTGGGCAACCCCGTGGTCAGCGGCGTGCTGGGCGCGGCGGCGCTGCTGGGCCCTGGCCGCGAGTGAGCGCCACCCGCCCGCCTGCCCGCCTGCCATCCAGCAGCCAGAGCAGCGCCTCACCAGTGACGACTGACCTCGCGGGGGTTCCTGGGCGCGAGCCGCCTGCCGCTTTCTTCGCTGCGGTCAGCGGGAATGGTCTGAATGTTGCTCCTCGCCGCAGGCTCCTGTCCGAGGGCTTCAGGTCACTGGCCATGGGGTCGCCGAACATGAACAGCCTGGTGGCGGTCGGCTGCACCACCTCGTTCCTGGTGCGCTGCCCCACCCCTCCTCTCTTAGCCTGTCTGAGTCTTGCCAGACGTCTTACCGCAGCCTGCAGCCCGCCGGTGCAGTTTGCGAGCCGCTTGCGGGCCCCCACCCTGGCGCCATCGCGCGTGCGGTGGTGGTGGTGGTGGTGGCCGGCTGCAGGTGGGCGCGGTGGCGGCGCTCTTCCCCTCGGTGGGCCTGGGCTTTGACGCCTCGTTCCTGGAGGAGCCCGTCATGCTGCTCGCCTTTGTGCTGCTGGGCCGAGCGCTAGAGGCGCAAGCAAAGGTACCCCAACGCGGCCCTGACCACCACGCGCTCCTCCCCGCGCTGCGCTGTGCGGAAGCGCAGCGGCGCACCGTCTCTCCACCTTCAGAGGTGTCACGCTGCCCTGCGCGCCGCTTTGCGACCGCAGGTGCAAGCGGCGTCGGACCTGACGGCGCTGGCGTCACTGCTGCCCGCCTCGAGCCGCATGGTGCTAGACCCCGGGCAGGCGCCCGGCGGCAACGGCGCCAAGCCGGGCGTGGAGTGCATCCAGGTGCGCCGCCCGCCTCGCGCCGCCGCCGCTGGGTTCGCCGGTCGCTGCGGCGGCCCCGTCGCTGCCATCCCAATCTTGCAAACGATGCGCGTGCGGGTGTGCCGTGTGCGTGGGCGGCAGGTGCCGACGGCGGGCCTGCGGCCGGGCGACGTGCTGCGCGTGCTGCCCGGCGAAAAGGTGCCGGTGGACGGCGTGGTGCTGGCGGGCGTGGCGGCCGCCGACGAGTCCATGCTCACCGGCGAGTCACGCCTGGTGCCAAAGGTGATTTCCCTGGCTGACCTGGGCCTATTAGGGGTGTGCTGAGCTTGCATCCGGTGCCACTAGCTTGATGCATGCGCGAAGTTGTAGCTAGCGGACGGGATATCATCCAGCAGGTGTGCTTGTGCCTGCGTGCCTTGGCCCCGCCAAGCGCAGGAGCCTGGCAGCACGGTGACGGGCGGCACGGTCGTGTACGAGGGGTCGCTGGACGTGCGCGCAACCAACACAGGCGCCTCGTCCACGCTGGCAGGTGCGTCAGTGAGGGCCCTCGCCCTCGCCCCCGCACACACGCACCTGTGGGGCGTGGCGTGCCGTGCGCGCCCACCTGTTGCTCGCCTGGCACCTTTTTCAGTTTCACACATCGGACGGCGTGCCCCCAGATCATCCTCTTTCGCACGCTCCGGGGGCGCCCTGGGACGTCGATGGCCCCTGAGGTGGCTGTTCCCGCCTGCTCGTCATCGTGGTTTGTCGTGCGTGGCGCAGGGCTGGCGCGACTAGTGAGCGAGGCGCAGTCCAAGGAGGCGCCCGTGCAGCGGCTGGCAGACATGGTGGCGGGCCGCTTCTGCTACGGTGCGCGCCTGCGCACGCGGCAGCTGCCTCGCTCTCCTTCCCACCGCAGCGCTTTGCGGGGTGCGGCAAGACGAAGCGTGGGCGGCGAAGGTGAACGCGCTTTGCAGTCCACCTTTTGCTGCGCGTGCTTTGCGTGCCGCGCGCTGCGCAGGCGTCATGTCGGCGGCGGCGCTCACGTTTGCGTTCTGGTCGCTGCTGGGCACCAACCTCTGGCCGCACGTGCTGCAGCAGGGCGGCTGGGCAGGTGCGTGCGCCCACCCTCCCCCCTGCCCGCACGCCTCCCTCCCCCGCAGAGTGTGCGCGCTAGCGCGAGGCAGGCCCCCAACGCACGCTGACTTCTCGCCAGCGCTCTGGTGCACACACCGTGCTCTGAGTGGCCTTTGCTGCTCGCCTCATATCCTAGTGGCCTTTGCTGCCCGCTATCATGTATCGCTGCAGACTCCATGCTTGACTGGGCGGCCATGACGAGCGCCATGCACGGCGGCGGCCTGGCCGGCGCCGCGGCGACCGCCGGCGAGCCCACCGCGCTGCTGCTGGCGGTGCGCCTGGCGGTGGACGTGCTGGTGGTGGCGTGCCCCTGCGCGCTGGGCCTGGCGACGCCCACGGCGGTGCTGGTCGCATCAAGCCTGGGCGCGCGGCGCGGGCTGCTGCTGCGCGGCGGCGGCGAGGTGCTCGAGCGGCTGGCCGGCGTGCGGGCGGTGGCGCTCGACAAGACCGGCACGCTGACGCACGGTGCGTGTACTGTAGGGGCGGCGGCCGCGCTTGAGCGCGCTCTGGCACCTCGCCGCTCCCCTCGCGGTGCCGCGTCGTGCGGAGGCGCGCTCGCTGCGGACGGGACGGGCCACAGGGCGCAAGGGGCATGCAGGGGACGGCGCGTGCGGCGCTGGGCTGTTGTTCGCTCCTGGCTCTCCTCCTGATGAGCGACAGAGCTCCGGTGTCCACGCAAGCGCCTCTGGGTGGCGTGCTGTGCGCGCGCGTGTGCAGGCAAGCTGCGCGTGACGTCAATCCGGCTGGCGCCGGGCGCGGCGGCGCGGTACGGCGAGGAGCGGGTGCTGGCGGCGGCGGCGGCGCTGGAGTCGCAGACGCGGCACCCGCTGGCCGCCGCCGTGCTGCTGGAGGCCCGGGCGCGCGGCATCGAGCCGCCGCAGGCGCTCCCGTCCACTAGTGGTGGCAACGGCGGCGACGGCGGCAGTGGGGAGGCGGGCGTGGTGACGGTGCCGGGGTGCGGCGTGCGGGGCCGCGTGGAGGGGCGCGCGTGGTGGGTGGGCAAGCGCAGCTGGGTGGAGCAGCAGTGCGGCGCGGCGGTGCGGCAGGCGGTGGTGGCTGGCGCCGCGACGGCGTCGGCGTCGGCGTCGTCAGGGGCCCAAGGGGAGGTTTCGTCGTCATCGTCGTCGGCGGCGGCAGAGCCGGCGTGGGCGCGGGCCGAGGGCGACTCGGCGTGGAGCGGGCAGGCGGCGGCAACGTCGAGTGTGTGGGTGGGCGTGGAGGGCGAGGGGCTGGTGGCCGTCATCCACGCGCGCGACACGCTTCGGGAGGACGCCGCGGGCGCCGTGGCGGCGCTGCGCGAGCGCGGCATCAGGTGCGCATCAAAGGGGAGCACGTCTCGGCGCGGCGAAGTCGAGCGGGGCACTGTCGCGTGTGCGGCGTCTGGAGAGAGAAAGAGAGCGATGGGAGCGTGCGTGCGCTGTGTGTGCTTGGGCGTGCAGCGTGCACATGCTTTCCGGCGACGCGCCGGCGACGGTGGCGGCGCTGGCGGGCGCGGCGGGCATCGCGCCGGAGCAGGCGCGCGGCGGCATGTCGCCGGTGGAGAAGCTGCAGGAGGTGCACCGGCTGAGGGAGCAGCACGGCAGCGTGGCCATGGTGCGTTGTCCTCCTTTGCTGGGTGGCGCCAAGGACCAGCGGAGGGGACGGGCACCAGGGGCAACAGCCGCTCGCGCATCGCGGGGCAGGGCGGGCGTGGTCGTGCGTTGGCACTTGCATCTTGGCGGGGCCGTAGCCCACGCACCGGCCGCATGCAGAGTGCAATGGCGTGCACCTCG
>VFQP010003800.1_pt1 | contig 14871 bp, 12 predicted proteins | sample 3512351 | NCBI WGS metagenome assembly VFQP01 (sample SAMN10412372, study PRJNA504923) | tailings metagenome | isolation source: Relicate 1 Philex TSF1 revegetated site | place: Philippines: Tuba, Benguet | collected 2017-08-29 | reverse complement strand
GCCGCATAAAGCGCTTCATCGGCGCGCTGGTACAGGGCTTCGGGCGTGTCGCCCACGCGGAAAGTGGCCACCCCGCCGCTCACACTGACGGTGACGGCGGTGACCGGCTCATCAGTGGCACCCGGGTTGATCTGGTCCGGATGATCGGGGTGGGGAATCGCAAGCAGGGCCACGGCGCGGCGCACGGCTTCGGCGCTGGCCAAGGCCTCGTCGGGTCCGGCGTCCTCCAGCAGCACGCCGAATTCCTCCCCGCCGATGCGCGCGGGCATGTCCAGCCGGCGGCGCGTGGTGTCGCGCAGGCAGCCGGCAATGGCCTTCAGGGCTTCGTCTCCCGCCGGGTGCCCCAGCGCATCGTTGTAGCGTTTGAAGTGATCGACATCGAACACCACCAGCGCGGCGGCGCTGCCGTGGCGCGCGTGCCGGGCCAGCAGGTGGTGCAGACGCTGGTCGAACGCCCGGCGGTTGGGCAGGTCGGTCAGCGCGTCGGTGGTGGACAGGTCGCGCAGTTCGCCCACCTGGCGGCGCACCACCGCCAGCAGCTGGTTGAAGAAGCCGGCCAGTTCACCGATCTCGTCACGCCCGCTCTGGGTGACCGAGCCCTGCCATTGCCCTTCAGCCACCACGGTGGCCAGTTCGTGGCGCAGGCGCGCCAGGCGCTTGACGACCAGCTGGTCGAGCAACAACACCAGCAGCACGCCGGTGAGTATGACCAGCGCCACCATCAGGCGGCGGGCGGCAGCCAGGCGCTCGTTGGCCTCGGTCATGTCGCGCCGCGCGGACTCCACCCGCAGCTCACCCACGGGCAGCCCCAGCAGGTTGTAGGCGGTGGTGCGCATCACCAGCCGGTCACCCGCACGCTCCAGGGTGGGATCGCGGTCGGCGAACAACTGGTTGCCGCTGATGGGCCGGCCCTCCTCGGCAACGGCAGCGATGCCCAGGTGTATGGTCTGACCGGTCTGGTGGCCCAGGCGCACCAGCATCTCGGGGTCGATCCAGCGGCCGATGACGACCAGACCCACGTAGTCGCCGGTGCCGTCGCTGTGGCGCTGGGCGGTGTGGCACAGCAGCGACAGCTGCTGCCCCGCGCGTATGAACCCGCAGTGTGGTTCGGGCCCCACCTGGGCGAAGTAGGCCTGGTAGCGGCTGAGCTGGGCGCGCAACTCGTGGGTGATGGGGCTGGTGCCATCGCCACGCGGCACCTCCACCTGTTCAATGATGCGACCAAAGGTGTCGGTCTGCAGCAGCCAGTCGAACTGCGCGACCACCAGGGCCTCAGGCGTGAGTTCGGCCCGCCGGAACTCGGGCGAGGGCTTGACCGCGTGGTCGTAGAGGGCTGTCCAGTTGGACCACGACAGCAGCACGCCGGCCAGGTTCTGGGCCTGCCCGTCAACCGATGCCCGCACCCGCTGGAAATCGCCGAGCGCTTCGGCCCGCTCCAGCACCAGCAGGTGGCGTTCGGTATCCCGCTGCAGCACCCATTGGGCCAGCGCGGCCAGCAGGGCCAGGGGTATCAGCAGCAGGATGGCAATGCGGGGTCGCAGGCCTATGGTGGGCACAAGCAGGCTCCGGGCGAAACGTGTTGTTGGTGTTTGGCTCTCAGGGTAGCCGCATTCCCGGTGGGCTGCAATGCGGAAGATGCTACGGTTGTCAGACCTCTGGCGGCAGCGCATCGGCACGCGCCTGCAGCAGCGCCTTCTCGCGCGTGTTCCCCGCCAGATCGGCGGCGCGCTGCCACGCGGCACGTGCGGCACCGTGTCGCCCCAGCTTCTGCAGCAGGTCGGCCTGCACGCTGGGCAACCACTGGTAACGCGCCAGCGCCGGGTGCTCGGCCAGCGCCTCGACGATGGCCAGCCCCGCCGCCGGCCCCTCGGCCTGGGCCACGGCCACCGCCCGGTTGAGCTCCACCACGGGCGATGGCATCACGCGAGCCAGTTCGCCGTACAGCGTGGCAATGTGGTGCCAGTCGGTCTGGTCAGCCCGCGTAGCCCGGGCATGGCTGGCCGCTATGGCCGCTTGCAGGTGGTAAGGCCCTGGGCGGGGCGCCAGCGTATCGGCACGCGCCAGCGCGGCCAGCCCGCGGCGGATCAGCAGGCGGTCCCAACGCGTGCGGTCCTGATCGGCCAGCAGCACCGGCTCGCCAGCCGCGTCGGTGCGTGCGGCGGTGCGCGAGGCCTGCAGCTCCATCAGTGCCAGCAGCCCCAGCACCTCGGGCTGGTCCGGCGCCAGCTCCACCAGCATGCGGCCCAGGCGCATGGCCTCGTCGCACAGCGCAGGGCGCATCCAGTCGTCGCCACTGGTGGCGGTGTAGCCCTCGTTGAACACGAGGTACACCACCTCCAGCACCGAAGCCAGGCGCGGCCCCAGCGCCTCGCCTCGCGGCACTTCGTAGGGCACGTCGGCCTCGGCCAGGCGGCGTTTGGCCCGCACGATACGCTGGGCGACGGTGGGTTCGGTGGTCAGGCAGGCCCGCGCGATCTCGTGGGTGGTGAGCCCCCCCAGCAGCTTGAGCGTGAGCGCCACGCGCGCGTCGGCCCCCAGCACGGGGTGGCAGGCGGTAAAGATCAGGCGCAGCAGGTCGTCGGCCACGGTGCCGGGGCGGCGATCGTCCAGCGAATCGGTGAAGTCGGGCACGGTCAGGGCCTCCTGCGCTTCAAGGTCGGCGGCGATCTCGTCGTGGCGTTCATGGGCCAGCTTCTGGTGGCGCAGGTGGTCCAGCGCACGCCGTTTGGCGGTGGTCATCAGCCAGGCGCCGGGTTTGTCGGGCAGCCCGTCCACCGGCCAGTGTTCCAGCGCCGCCAGCAGCGCGTCCTGGGCCAGCTCTTCCGCCACACCCAGGTCGCGCACCAGGCGCATCACGGCGCCGACGATGGCCGGTGACTCCAGCCGCCAGACGGTGGCAATGGCCTGGTGAACGCCCGAATGCATGGGCTCAGAACTGCGCGGGAGCCGCGGATGCGTCCATCCAGAACACCTCCCACTGGTGGCCGTCCAGATCGGCAAAGCCGTGCTGGTACATGAAACCGTGGTCCTGCGGTGCGTTGGGTGTGGTGGCGCCGGCCGCCACGGCCTTGCGCACCACGTCTTCCACCTCGGCGCGGCTCTCGCACGACAGGGCGATCAACACCTCGGTGGTCTGCCGCGCATCGGCCACGGGCAGCTGGGTGAAGCCCTGGAAGAAGGGTTTGGTCAGCAGCATGGCGTAGAAGTTGGGGCCGATCTCGAGGCTCGCGGCCTGCTCGTTGGTGAAGCGCTGGTTGAACGTGAGCCCCAGGGCACGGAAGAAGGCCATGGACTTGGGCAGGTCGTTGACCGGCAGGTTGACGAAGATCTGTTGGAACATGATGAAAAGTCCGGGTGGGGTTATTCGGGAAGCACCTGGCGGATGCGCTCGCGCGTCTCGCTGGGCGGGAACTCGTCAATGTCGATCAGCTGGCGCAGCTCAATCACGGCGGCCTGCCCCCGGCCAGCGGGGTTGGGGAAACGGCGTGACCATTCCAGCGCCTCCTCGCGGCTGCGCACCTGGATCAGGGTGTAGCCGGCGATCAGCTCCTTGGCCTCGGCAAACGGGCCGTCCACCACCCGCGTGCTGCCGTCGGTGCCATAGTGGATGCGCCAGCCGGTGCGGCTGGGGTGCAGGCCGCTGCCGTCCAGCAACACGCCGGCGCGGGCCAGTTCCTCGTGGTAGGCGGCCATTTCGGCCATCAGCTCTTCGGGCGCTGCCGGTGTCACCTCGGCCTCGAAGGCCTCGCAGGACTTGACGATGATCATGAATCGCATGGTGGCGCCTCTTCCAGGGTGGGTTGCAACATGCTCAGCCGGTTGCCCTCGGTGTCCACAAAGGCCACGTAGTCACCCACACCAGGGATGGCCATGGGCTCGCCCAGCACACGGCCACCGGCCTCGTGCACACGGGCCCTGGCAGCGTCCAGATCGGGCACACCGATGACCACCGAAGGCTGCTGCATGTCGGCCGGCATGTCCGGGCTCAGCGCAAACATCCCGCCATCGATGGCACCGGCCGGTGCGCCAGGTTTGGCATCGGTGGTGGCGGTGGTCAGCAGCAGGTAGTGGCCCATCTCGGGGCCCAGCACCTGCGTCTGCCAGCCAAAGGCAGCGCGGTAGAACGCGGCGGCACGCTCGCGGTCGCGGTAGGGCATTTCGAAATGCACCACCGGGCACATGGGCACGGGGCGCACCGCCGCTCCCATGGCGGCGCTCAGGGTGGCACTGGAGGCGAGGCTCATGGCAGCGCTCCTTCGCACAGCGCCTTCAGGCGCGCCAGGGCCTTGGGCCAGGTGTCGGCCATGTAGGCCTCGTAGCCGCCGAACACGTCGGCGTCCACTCGCACGCGGGTGCCATTGGCCTCGTCGCTGAAGGTGTAGTTTTCGTGGCACGGCGCCCAGGCGCGCACGGCCTCGCTGGTGGTGTCTTCCACGCCGTTGGCAATGAAGCCGAGGTGACGGATGGAAACAAACTCCGCCGGCCGGTGCTCCGCGATCTGGGACACCATGCCATTGCCTTCGGGGTCAAAAAACCGGATGGCCTGGCCCGGGTCCCACGAACCCTTGTAGTGCGAACCCTCGCAGAAGGCGGAGGTCCACCGCTCGTAGGTGGGCGAATGCAGCATGGTGCGCCACACCGCCTCGCGCGGGGCGTTGATGTGTATGTCGAAGTGCTGGGTCTTCATGCGGGGGACTCCTGTTCCGAAACCACCTCGGTGTGGTTTCTACAGGCTCGACGTGCGAAAGCCCCCGGTTTCGACAAGCATCGACCGGGTATTTACCCTAGGTTTCGTAACAAGGTGCCAGCGACCGCACCTCCACCGTGGCCCACTCGGCCGCCGGGCAGCGCCGGGCGATCGCGACCGCCTCGTCCCGGGTCACGCCGTCCAGCAGGAAAAAGCCGCCGATCATCTCCTTGGCTTCGGCAAACGGGCCGTCCAGCACGCTGGCCCCCGCAGCCGACACCCGGGTGGCGTTGTCCAGAGAACCCAGCGACTCCACCGCCTTGAGCTGACCGCGCGACTGCAGTTCCGCCGCGAAACGCACCATGCGGTCGTAGACCTCGCGACCCTCGGCCTCGGTGCGGGTGGCACGCTGGCCGTTGGGTTCGACGATGAGCAGCAGGTAGGACATGGCGGGTCTCCGGGTGAGGCGATGGGGTCAATGGCGTTGCATCACCACGTACCAGCCCGGCACCGGGCGGCCCTGGTCTTCGCGAATGGGCGCCTCGCGCAGCATACACACAGCCAAACCGTGTTCGGCCGCCAGGCGGCGCAGGTACGGCTCGGCGTGGGCGTGGCGCAGGCTGGGCAGCAGTTGCACGTCCATGTCGTCGGGTGCCCGCTCTACCGTGAAGGCGAACCAGCCACCGGTCCGCAGGGCACGCGCGACACCTGCAAACACGGATTCGAGCCGGCCGACGTAGATGAACACGTCGGCCGCGATGACCAGGTCCAGCCGGGCGGCGTCGCCCTGCAGCGCTTCGGCCACATCGGCGTGGTGGAGCGCGTCGTAGTGGCCGTTGGCGCGGGCGCGCTCCAGCATGTTGGCTGACAGGTCCACGCCCTCGATGCGGCCGCTGAGCGGACGCAGCAGCTCGCCACACAGGCCGGTGCCGCAGCCCAGGTCCAGCACCGCCTCGAAGCGGTCGGCGCCCTGCTCTTGCAGCGCCTGCAGCAGGCGTTGGGGCCCCTGGTAGCGCAGGCCTTCCACCAGGTGGCGCTGGAAATCTTCGGCGTAGTCGTCGAACAGGGTCTCGACGTACGCACGCGGCACGGCGCCCTCGGGCGCGGGTTGGCCCGACACGGCGGCCAGGTAGTAGCGGTGCAGCTCGGGATCGGCGCCCAGCGCCAGGGCCCGCTCGAAACAGCGCGCCGCCGCGTCCAGCCGGCGCACCTCGCGCAGCAGGCTGCCGCGCAGCGACCAGGCTTCGGCGATGCCGTCATCCAGCGCCAGCGCCCGCTCCAGGGCCGGAAGGGCCTCGTAAGGCCGCCCCAGCTGGGCCAGGCAACGCGCCAGCACCACCCAGGCAGCGGGCTGCTCGGGGTCGGCGGCGGTTGAGGCCGACAGGTGGGCCACCGCCTCGTCGAAACGGGCCTGGTGAAAACGTGTCAGCCCCAGGTTGGTCAACACCGAAGGCCGGCCCGGCGCCAGCACCAGCGCGGCCTCGAAATCGGCGGCCGCCTCGTCCAGGCGGTGGGCCTCGAAGTGCGCCACGCCCTGCAGGAACAGGTCGCGCGCATGCGCCAGCGCGTCGCTCACGGTGTCAGACTTTGGAAAAGTCGGGCTTGCGCTTTTCCATGAAGGCACCGAAGGCCTCGCGCGCAGCTGGCTCACGCAGCATGCGGCCGAAGCTGGCGCCCTCCTCGACAATCTGGGCCAGCACCTGAGGGGCCTGGCCTTTTTTCATCAGACGTTTGGTCTCGACCAGCGAGCTCAGCGGCTTGGCAGCCAGTTTCTTCGCCACGGCCTGTGCGTAGTCATTGGCTTCGGTGGGCGGCAGCACGCGGTTGACCAGGCCCACCTCCAGCGCGGCCTCGGCCATGAAAGGCTCGCCCAGCAGCAGCGCCTCGGCGGCGCGGTGGTAGCCCATCATCTGCGGCACCAGCAGGCTGGAGCCGGCCTCGGGGCACAGGCCCAGGTTCACGAAAGGCATGGAGAAGGCGGCGTTGTCACCCGCATAGACCAGGTCGCAGTGGAACAGCAGCGTGGTCCCCACGCCCACGGCTGGGCCGCAGACGGCCGCGATCAGGGGTTTGGGGAAAGAGGCGATGCCGCGCAGGAAGCGGAACACGGGCGCATCCTGACCGGCCGGTGGCTGGTTCAGGAAGTCGGCGATGTCGTTGCCGGCGCTGAAGATGGTGGCGTGGCCCTGGATCACCACCACGCGCACCGCCGGGTCGGCCTGGGCGGCGTCCAGCGCATCGGCCAGCGCGCCATACATGGCGGCGGTGATGGAGTTCTTCTTGTCGAGGCGGTTGAAGGTGAGGGTGCTGACACCGGCTTCGGTGTGGACGAGGATGTCACTCATGGAAACAAACCCTGGGGGCTGACGTTGAAAAGTGGCAAGTTATCACGAAAGAGAACCCCTAAACTGTCCGCCATGCGATTCTGGACAGCCCTCTCCATGGCCCTGCTGCTGTGTGTGCCCGCCCTGGCGCCGGCGCAGGACAGCGGCCCGGCCGCCTCCGTGCCCGCGGCTCAGCGCCCGCGCACCGCGCTGGTGCTCTCCGGCGGTGGCGCCCGCGGCTTCGCCCACGTGGGCGTGCTCAAGGCGCTGGAGGAGGCCCGGGTGCCGGTCGACCTGATCGTGGGCACCTCCATGGGCGCCATCATCGGCGGGCTCTACGCCAGCGGCATGAGCGCCGACGACATCGAACGCGAGCTGCTGAAGGTGGAATGGGGCGGGCTGTTCAACACCCGCGAGCCGCGCCAGCTGCTGTCGCAACGCCGCAAGGAAGAAGACTTCGACTTCTCGCCGGTGCTGCAGCTCGGCTTTCGGGACGGCGAGTTCCGCCTGCCCACCGGCGCGGTGTCCAGCCGTTCGCTGGAAATGCTGCTGCGCCGCTACACGCTGGACGTGCGCAGCCTGCCGGATTTCGACCGCCTGCCCACGCCCTTCCGGGCCGTGGCCACCAACATGGAAACCGGCGAAGCGGTGGTGCTGGACCGGGGCGACCTGGCGGCCGCGCTGCGCGCCAGCATGTCGGTGCCGGGCGTGTTCTCGCCGCTGGAGCTGGACGGCCACATCCTGGGTGATGGCGGGCTGGTCAACAACCTGCCGGTGGACGTGGCGCGGTCCATGGGCGCGCAGGCCGTCATCGCGGTCAACATCGGCACACCGATCGCTCCGCGCAACACCCTGGACAGTCTGGTGGGCATCACGCGCCAGATGATCAACATCCTGACCGAACAAAACGTCAAGCGCAGCCTGGACAGCCTGACGCGGGCCGATCTGCTGCTGACGCCCGACCTCGGCACGCTGACCTCGTCCGACTTCGACCAGGCGCCCGAGCTGGTGGCGCTGGGCCACACCTACGCCCGCAGCGTGGCCAGCTCCATCGCCCGTTTTGCGCAACCCGCGCCGGTCTACGCCGCCTGGCAAGGCGAGCGCGAGCGCACCGCCGCACAAGGCGCACCGGCGCCAGGCTCACCGCTGGCTTTCGTGCGCATCGAAGGGGTGCAGGCCGACCGCACCTCGCGCCTGCAAAGCCGCCTGGAAACCCTGCCCGGCCAGCCTCTGGACACGGCAGCGGTGGAACGCGATCTGCAGCGACTGGCCGCCAGCGACGACTACTCGCGCGTGAGCTACCGGCTGGAGCGCGAGGCCGGCCGCGACAGCGAGGGACTGGTCTACGAACTGGCCGAAAAGGACACCGGCCCGCACCGCTTCCGCATCGGCCTGGGCCTGCGCACCGACTTCAGCGGCCAGGGTGCCTTCAGCCTGGCCATCAGCCACACCCAGCACTGGTTCAACGAGAGCGGCGCCGAGTGGCGCAACCGCATCCGCCTGGGCGAACGCCAGGGCATCTACTCCGAGGTCTATCACCCGCTGGACCGGCGCAACGACAGCTTCCTGGCGCCCTACGTGGATTACCAGCTGCGCCACGTGGAGTTGTACGACCGCGCCGGCGACCCGCTGGCCGAATTCACCCGCAGTTCGGTGCGGGTGGGCCTGGACTACGGCTGGACCCTGGGCCGCGACGCGCAGCTGGGCGAAGCCCGCCTGGGCCTGACGGCGGCGCGGCTGCGCGCGACACCGGACATCATCGCGGCGCCGCTGACCACCGGCCCCACGCAGCGCTGGAGCGAATACGGCCTGCGCGGTTCGCTGGTGGCAGATCAGTTGGACTACGCCAACTTCCCGCAGGCAGGCTACCGCTTGCAGGCCGACCTGCAGGTGGGCATGCGGCACAGCCAGGGCCAGAAAGACGGTTTCACGCGCCTTCAGACCACGCTCACCGGCGTCAAGAGCTTTGGCCCCCACACCTTCAATGCGCAGCTGCAGTTCGCGCATGCCAACAACATCCCGGTGGGCGCAATCGAGGAGTTCTCGCTGGGCGGCTTCCAGCAGCTGTCGGGCTACCGGGTGGGGCAGGTGGTGGGCAACTACCTGGCCTTCGGCCGCCTGAGCTACTACCACCGCCTGCCCTACAACCCCGGCATCGGGCGTGCGCTGTTTGCGGGTGGTTCGCTGGAACTGGGCAACGCCTGGACCAACCGCAAGGACATGCGCTGGAGCGAACTGCGCGCGGGCAGCAGCGTGTTCCTGGGCGCCGACACCGGCCTGGGCCCGATGTACCTGGCGCTGGTGCACGCACCCCGTGGTTTCACGGGCGTGTACTTCTTTCTGGGCCGGCCCTGAGCGGCCGGCGTGCGTGAGCCCAGGCCGGCAGGTCTTCGGCCGGCAAGGGGCGCGAGAGCAGGTAGCCCTGGATCTCGTCACAGCCCCATTGGCGCAGGCGCTGGCACAGGTCCTCGGTCTCGACGCCCTCGGCCACCACGCGCATGCCCAGGCCGTGCCCCAGGTCAATGATGGCCCGCACCACCAGCGCGGCCTCGCTGGCGTCGGTATCCAGGCCGTCGAAGAAGGACTTGTCGATCTTGAGTTCGTGGAATGGCAGGCTGCGCAGCGTGGCCAGCGACGAATGCCCGGTGCCGAAGTCGTCCATGGACCAGGCCACACCATGGGCGCGCAGTTCCATCATGATCCGGCGCGCGCGCAGCGGGTCTTTCATGACGGCGCTCTCCGTCACCTCCACCACCAGCTGGCTGGGCAGCACGCCGTGGCGCTCCAGCCCGCCCAGCAGCAGGCGCACCAGGCTGTCATCCTCCAGATCCTGCGCCGAGACGTTGACGGACACCCGCCACACCTCGCCCGCCGCGTTCCAGCGGGCGAGCTGCGCCAGGCCTTCCTGCACCACCCACGCGGTGAGCGTGCGCATGAGACCGGCGGCCTCGGCCAGCGGGATGAACTCGGCCGGCGACACCCAGCCGTGCACTGGGTGCTGCCAGCGCAGCAGCGCCTCGGCCGCACCGATGTGACCATCGCGCAAATCCTGCTTGGGCTGGTAGAACAGGCGCAGCTGGCGGTTGGCGATGGCCTGGCGCAGGTCGCGCAGCAATTCGCGGCGGCGTTCGCGCGGGGCCACCTGGTCGGCCAGGTGCCAGACGAGCGGCTCGCTGGCTGCGTGTCTCTCACGCATGGCATGTGCGGCCTGGCGCAGCAGCGCGTCGGGCTCCCAGCCGTCGTCCGGGTATACCGCGGCACCCAGGCGTGGCAGCCACTCGGCCACGTCGGGCGTTTCGGCGCCCAGGGCCGACAGCCGCGTGCACAGGCCACGCGCCCAGCCCTCGGCCGACGCCCGATCCCCCACCTCCAGGGCCAGCACGAACTGCTCGCCCTCCCAGCGCGCGGCAAACCCGCGCGAACCGATGGCCTCGGAACACACCTGGGCAATGCGCTGCAGCAGGCGGTCGGCCGTCTCGGATACCGGCACCTCGACAAAACGCTCCAGGCCCAGGTGCACCAGCACCAGCGGGTTGTCGTGCCGCAGGCGGGCGGCCAGCCAGTCCCGCAGGGCCAGGGCGTTGGGCAGGCCGGTCAGGGCATCGTGCCGCTGGGCGTGGTTCACCTCCCGCACCAGGCGGCTGTGGGCGGCTTCGGCCTCGGCCTGGGCACGCTGGCGGTCGCGGCGCCAGTGCAGGCCGGCCGATGCCACGGCCACCGCCATCAGTGCCATCTGCACGGCAGCGCCCAGTTGCAGCGGCCACAGCAACCCGCCGGGCAAACCGTCGCCGATGAGTGCGGTGTAGTGCAGGGCAACACCGGCGAGCACCGCCAGGCCGCCCAGTGTGATGTACGCCGCATCGCGGCGGCCCCTGCGCCATTCGCGCAGCGCGAGGCCCCAGCACAGCAGGGTGAGCGATACGCCCGCGAGCGAACCGATGACGGCCCACACGCTGTAGCCCGCGGCGACCAGCGGCACGTTGGCGAGGCACGCCACCACCAGCAGCCGCACCAGCCCACGGGTGGCGTTGGAAATGACCTCGCGCAGCTGCAACTGCTCGACGATGAACAGGCCACCGCTGAGGTAGCAGAACTGTGCCGCGTACAGCACCGACTGGGCATGCCAGTCGGGCCGGTCCGGCCAGAGGTACATGCTGTCGAACCCCTGCACGCCGGCAAAAAACACGCCCAGCGACACCAGGTACAGCAGGTACCAGCCAGCGGCCGGCAACTGGGTGAGCACAAAGGCAACCAGCGCGAAAACGGCCAGCAGCAACATGCCACCGAGGTAGGTGGCCTGGATGAAATCTGCCCGCTGCTGGCGCAGCAGCCAATCGTCGGGGTCGTTCAGGCTGGGCGTGAGAACGTCGAACCAACCGTCCGGACTGTCCAGTCGCAGGTAGATGTCTCGGGTGGCGCCTGGCGGCAGGATCATCGGGACGGCCAGGGCGCGCACGGGCAGCGCGCGTGACGCGAACGGCCGGTGATCGCCGGTCTGGCCCTGGGCCTGCAAGCTGCCATCGGCCGCCACCACGAACCAGTCCACCAGGTCCTGCTGCGGGTTGCCAAGGTCGAGCACGCGGTGGCGCGACTCGGTCGACGGGTTGCGCAGGCGCAGGTGCAGCCAGTACACCGAATGCGAGACGCCAAAGGCAATGGTGGGCCCGTCCACGGACTTCCAGCCGCTGGCGGCCCGCACGTCCCACAGCGTCAGGGTGCGGCCCGGGTCCTCCAGCCAACGCATGGTCGCCGCCACGGTGGGCGGTGGCGGCGCCAGGGTCAGGGGCACGTCGGCCAGCGCGGGCGGGCAGCAGCACAAGGCGCAAACCCACAACCACACCCAGCGCCACCCCCAGAACCTGTGGCCCCATTCTGTTTTCGGGCGGAGGGTCTGGCCCACCGCCGCCTCCCTAGACGACATTGCTCTCTCCCTGCTGCATCGGTTCGGTCGACCGGTTGGGGACAAGTATGTCGTAACAGTGAAACTTTGTGACTGACATTTCGGACCAGAAATGTCAATCTATGCAAATTCTCCGCCCCCGTCGCGACAGGCGGTCAGGGGGGCGGCCCCGACCCCGGATCAGCCCTTGAAATACACCACCTGGTGCGTGGTCGCGAGCAGCGCACCGGCTTCGTTCCAGAGCTGGGCGGTCTGGTCGAAAAACCCGTTGTGAAACCCCTGGGCTTGCGCCTGGCCCAGCAGCCAGCCGCTGCCGGTGGCGGCGAATTCGGCCGCACCCGCGTGGAAATACACCGTCATCGACACGGTACCAGCGGGCACATGGGTGGCACGGCGCAGCCACACCCGCGGAAAAAACACATCGGACAACGCGGTCAGGCTCAGGTAGTCAAGCGGGCGCGCCGGCTCGTCGCGCACCCACAGGCGCGACCGGCTGGTGTCGCCACTGCCATCCCAGTGGGTCGGCAGCAGGCCGTCCACCGGGCGCATGGCGTAACGCCGGATCCACTCCACAGGTGACGGAATGGGCACCTGGGCCACCGCGTCCGGTCCGGGCACGTCGGGCATGCGCGCGTCGTCCACACCCCAGGTGTCGCGGCGCGCTGCGGTCACGGCGGTGCCGGTCAGCACCACGCCGTCGGCCTGGCGCATCTCCAGCACCCAGTGCTGGGTGGACCGGTTGGTGCGAACAGGCCGGGCCTCCAGTTCAAAATCGCCATCAGCCAGCGCGGCAGCGAAATTGACCGTGAGCGCCGTGGGCGTGCCCAGCCGCTCGGGGTGGCTCAGCACCGCATGCAGTGCGGTGGCGGCGGTGACGCCACCAAAGGGCCCCACCATGTTGGCAAAGGCGGGATGGGTGCGGCCGGTGTAACGGCCGGCGCTGCCGGTCAGCGCAACGGCTTCATCAAAAGCGGTGGCATTCATCGTTCGGAGTGTGGCTTCTCAGGCGGGCTCAGACAGTCTGCCCCGCGACACCGTCACGCGCCATCACCTGCCAGGTCATGAGGGTCTGCACCACGCGCGGCCACAGGCTCTGGCTGAAGCCGTCGCGGAAGAACCCGAAGTGGCCGATGCGGCGCGCAGCCACATCCTGGGGCGCAATGGTCTCTATGCGGCTGGGCGCATTGGGGTACAGCCCCACCAGGCTGTGCGTGCCGCGCAGCGTCATCATCTCGTCGTCCGTCATGGACCAGGCGATCAGCGGAAACGCCACACGGCGGTAACTGGCCTGGACGGCATCGCCTTCCGCCCCCACGCTGTAGTGCGGGTCCAGGCACCAGCGGCGCCACTGCAGGATGACGCCGGCCGGCAGATCGCCCACCTTGCGCAGCTTGCGCCCCGGGAAGTAGCCACACAGGCGGGTGGCCAGCGGCACCAGCACGTACCAGAAATACGGCACCAGGCGCTTGAGCTGTGGGGCGTTTTCGCGCCAGTAGCCACTGCCCGCCGCCACGCTCAGCAGGCCGGCCACGCGCTCGGGCCGCTGGAACAGCCCCGGCAGTTGTGCACCCAGGCTGTGACCCAGCAGGTACAGCGGAACGTCCGGCACAGCGGCCTGGGCCTGGGCCACCACCGCCTCGTAGTCTTGCCCCCAGTCGAACAGGTCGGCGCGGTAGCCTTTGAGCGATGCGGGCGCCGAATCGCCCGAGCCCCGGTAGTCAAACGTGGTGACCCGGAAACCCTGCTGCGCCAGCCATTCGGCGAAGCCGGTGTAGAAGTCCTGGCGCACACCCATGGCCCCGCCAATGACCACGCTGGCCGCCGCCGACCCAGCGGGTTCGTACACACGCAGCGCCAGTGCCACGCCGCCGTTGTCCAAAGTCTCGCTTCGCATACCGAGGTCTCCTCAGCAAACAAAAAGCCACCCGGAGGTGGCCTTTTTCACACAGTCAGACGCGCTCAAAGATACCTGCGGCGCCCTGCCCCATCCCGACGCACATGGTCACCATGCCGTACTTCTTCTGGTGGCGTTGCAGCGCGTGCACCACGGTGGCGGCGCGGATGGCGCCGGTGGCACCCAGCGGGTGGCCCAGCGCAATGGCGCCGCCCATGGGGTTGACCTTGGCCGGGTCCATACCCAGGGTGTTCATCACCGCGAGCGACTGCGCCGCGAAGGCCTCGTTGAGCTCGAACCAGTCGATGTCGTCCTGCTTCAGGCCGGCATAGCGCAGCGCGGCCGGAATGGCCTCGATGGGACCTATACCCATGATGTGAGGCGGCACGCCCTTGCTGGCATAACTCACGAAGCGCGCGAGCGGCTTGAGGCCGAAACGCTTGACGGCGGACTCGCTGGCCAGGATCAACGCACCCGCGCCGTCGCTGGTCTGCGAGCTGTTGCCCGCCGTGACCGAGCCGCGCGCGGCAAACACGGTGCGCAGCTTGGCCAGGCCTTCGACGGTGGTGTCGGGGCGCGCGCCCTCGTCCAGGCTCACGGTGCGTTCGCTCACCACCACCTCAGCAGATTCGAGGTCCACGCTGCGCTCCTGCACGGTCACGGGCGTGATCTCGGCGGTGAACTCACCGGCCTTCATGGCGGCGATGGCCTTCAGGTGCGAGCGGTAGGCGAACTCGTCCTGCGCGTCGCGGCTTACCTTCCACTGCTGCGCCACCTTCTCGGCGGTCAGGCCCATGCCGTAGGCGATACCGTAGTTGTCCACGTCATCGGTGTTGGCGAAGATGGTGGGCGACAGGCTGGGCGAGTTGCCCATCATGGGCACCATGCTCATGCTCTCGGTGCCGGCGGCGATCATCACGTCGGCCTCGCCCACGCGGATGCGGTCGGCCGCCATGGCCACGGCCGACAGGCCCGAGGCGCAGAAGCGGTTCACCGTGATGCCGCCCACGCTGTTGGGCAGGCCCGCGAGGATGGCGCCGATGCGCGCCACGTTCAGGCCCTGCTG
>VFQP010003799.1_pt1 | contig 14872 bp, 13 predicted proteins | sample 3512351 | NCBI WGS metagenome assembly VFQP01 (sample SAMN10412372, study PRJNA504923) | tailings metagenome | isolation source: Relicate 1 Philex TSF1 revegetated site | place: Philippines: Tuba, Benguet | collected 2017-08-29 | reverse complement strand
ACGGCGTCATCTTGTGCAACGCACGCGCGATGGGTGAGTTCGGCGCGGTCTCAGTCGTCTCGGGCCACATCCGCGGCGAGACCAACACCATGCCGCTGCACGTCGAGATCCTCTATAATGAGTATCAATTCGCGGCCGCATTCGCCGTCGCGTCGCTTCTTGCGCTGCTGGCACTCGTGACGCTCGCGATCAAAACCTACATCGAATGGCGCGCCGGGCGGACGGTCGTCGAGGAGACGCTACCATGAGCATCGAAATCGCAAACGTTTCCAAATCGTTCGGCACGTTCAAGGCGCTGGACAACGTCAACCTCGAATTGCCGCGCGGCGAGCTCATCGCGTTGCTTGGCCCCTCGGGCTGCGGAAAGACGACGCTGCTCCGCATCATCGCCGGCCTGGAGCAGGCCGACGAAGGCTCGATCATCCTCTCGGGCGAGGACGCTTCGCACAAGCACGTGCGCGAGCGCCATGTCGGCTTCGTGTTCCAGCACTACGCGCTCTTCCGGCACATGTCGGTTTTTGAGAACGTGGCCTTCGGGCTGCGCGTGAAAAAGAAGCACGAGCGTCCGTCTGAAAAGGACATCCGGGACAAGGTTCGCCGCCTGCTCGAGCTGGTACAACTGGATTGGTTGGCCGACCGCTTCCCGTCACAGCTCTCTGGCGGCCAGCGCCAGCGCATCGCGCTGGCCCGCGCGCTTGCCGTCGAGCCGCAGGTGCTGCTCCTCGACGAGCCATTCGGCGCTCTCGATGCCAAGGTGCGCAAGGAGCTGCGCCGCTGGCTCCGCCGCCTCCATGACGAGCTTCACATTTCGTCGGTCTTCGTCACTCACGACCAGGAGGAGGCGCTCGAGGTCGCCGATCGCATCGTGCTCATGAACAAGGGCCGCATCGAGCAGATCGGATCGCCCCGCGAGATCTACAACGAGCCGGCGACGTCGTTCGCTTATGGCTTCATCGGTACGGTCAACGAATTCCGCGGCCGTGTCGAAGGTGATTACGTTCGCGTCGGTAACGATCTCCTGCGCCACGGACGCACCGATCTTAACGACGGCGCATCGGTCATCGCGTTCGCGCGCCCCCATGATACCGAGATCTTGAAGGGCTCCGAGGGGGAGGGCGTCGTCGCCAAGGTCAACAGGATCCTGTCGAACGGCGCCATCACCCGCGTTGAGCTGATTGCCAACGGGGATGCGCGTGATGGCCGGAAGGACTATTTTGAGGTCGAGGTAACCCCGTCCAGCCTCGCGGAGCTGGGTTTGTCGACCGGCGATCGCGTCCGCATCAAATCCAACCGCCTCAGCTTGTTCGGGGAAGGCGAGAAGATCCAATGAACTTCCAGCAACTGCGCATCATCCGCGAGACGGTCCGCCGCAATTTCAATCTGACCGATGTCGCCAATGCGCTCTACACGTCGCAGTCCGGCGTATCGAAACACATCAAGGACCTTGAGGACGAACTCGGCGTCGAGCTGTTCGTTCGTCGCGGCAAGCGCCTCTTGGGCTTGACGGAGCCTGGCCGCGAGCTGGTCGGCATTGTCGAGCGCATCCTGCTCGATACGCAGAACATCAAGAAGCTCGGAGAGCAGTTCGCGAACAAGGACCGCGGACAGCTCGACGTCGCGACCACGCACACGCAGGCGCGTTACGCGTTGCCGCAAGTGGTCGCCAAGTTCCGCAATGAATTTCCGAACGTCCATCTTGTGCTGCATCAGGGCAGCCCTGCCGAGATCGCCCGCATGCTCGCGGAGGGCACCGCAGACATCGGCATCGCGACGGAAGCGCTGCAGAACGCGCCCGAGCTCGTATCGTTTCCGTATTACAGCTGGCACCACGGTGTCATCGTGAAGGCTGGCCACGCGCTCGAAGGCGAACAGAACCTCACGCTGGAAGCGCTCGCCGAATGGCCCCTGATCACTTACAGCGAAGGCTTCACGGGCCGGCCAAAGATCGATCAATCGTTCGCTGACGCCGGCATCGCACCCGATATCGTCCTGTCCGCTCTCGACGCCGATGTTATCAAGGCGTACGTCGAGCTGGGGCTCGGCGTCGGCGTCGTCGCCTCCATGGCGTTCGATCCCGTGCGCGACCCGGAGCTTCGCCTCATCGACGCCAACCATCTCTTCGAGGTCAACGTTTCCCGGATTGCCGTCCGCCGCGGAACTTACTTGAGGGGTTATGCGTATCGGTTCATCGAATACTGCTCATCAGCGCTAACGGAGCAGGTTGTGAGGGCGGGGGTGGAATCGGCTGCGGAGCCGAACCGCGTCTGAAGCGATCTGTGTCCAAAATTTCCATATATTTTCGCGTATTAGCAGGTCATTCACAAAGAATGGCCACAGTTGCGGTGTTTGAGCCACTTACGACAAAACGCGAGGGTTGATGTAAGACACATCATCCTCCCGCTGGCTTGGATGGCACCGCCCGGAATGAAACGCTTCTACTCATTTCTCAGTCCGCCATGGCCGGTCTCTTTCCTCCTCGCACTGTCGATCATTGCGCTTGCCGTGCCGCTGCTGGCGCTTCTGGGCATGGAAGCGGCGCGCCTGACCTCATCGGAGCGGGCACGCCTATTCGGTGAGGCCGGCCGCACGGCGGAGCGGATCGCCGCCGACCTCGATCAGACCCTCAACGGATACATCGCCATTCTTGAATCGCTCGCGACCACGCCCGCCCTGGGCGAGGACGATTTCGCGACGGTGTATCGTCAAGCCGAAGCCGCGCTGGGATCGCGGAAGCTCTACGCCTTCCTCCGCGATCTGAACGGACAACAGCTCTTCAACACGCGCGTCCCATATGGCACGCCCCTTCCAAAAAGCACGGGTTTCGATGAGCAGGTCGTTACCACCAAGCGGCCCTACGTATCCGACGTCGTGGTCGGCGACGTCGCCAAGCGGCCCGTGATGGCGGTCAGCGTGCCCGTGTTTCGCAATGGCAAGCTGCGCTATCTGCTGTCTCTATCTCTCGAACCGGCCCTGATGAAGGAGCTTCTCGAACGCCAGAAGATGCCGCCGGATTGGCGCAGCACCATCACGGACCGCAAAGGTGTCGTCGTCGCGCGGACGCGTCTTCATGAGCAGTTCGTCGGCAAGCCTGTGAGCGAGGCGGCCCAAACCGACCGCCAAAAAGGCGAAGCGGAGGGGACCGATCTCGAAGGCCGCTCGGTGAAATGGGGCACGGCCCCCTCGGCGGTCTCGGATTGGAAGGTTTATGTATCCGTCCCATCGGCGCTCGTCGATGCGGCCGCGCGCGAAGCGCTCGTGAGCTACATCCTGATCGTCGCGGCATTCACTTGCGTGGGTATCGCCGGCGCCGTCGGCGTTGCACGCATCATCACGAAGCCGCTGAACTTGGCAGAGGACGCAGCCAAGGCGCTGGGCGAGGGCAGGCCCGTAGCGTTCAAGCCGACGCTCGTCACCGAGGCCAATGCCATCGGCCATGCGCTCGTTGAGGCGGCGCAACTGCGCGAGCAGGCCGAGCAGCAGATCATGCTGCTCATGCGCGAGGTGAACCACCGCTCGAAGAACATGCTGGCCGTCGTCCAGGCCATCGCGCGGCAGATGCCGCATACGGATCCAAAGCTTTTCGTGCGCCAGTTTTCGGATCGCATTGTCGGTCTTGCGGCCAGCCAGGACCTGCTGATCGAAAGCAACTGGCAGGGTGTGCGCGTGGCCGACCTCGTTCGCTCTCAGCTCTCGCTGTTCCGGGAGTTGATCGGCACGCGTATCGAGATCAAGGGGCCACCGGTCCGGCTCCAGCCGCCCGCCGCCCAGGCCATCGGCATGGCCCTGCACGAACTCGCGACCAACGCCAGCAAGTACGGCGCCCTGTCGGACAACGACGGCAACGTTTCAGTTTCCTGGACCCTGGAAGGATCAGGTGACTCGCGGGAATTCTGCCTGGAATGGAAGGAAAGCGGTGGGCCGGAGGTCAAGGCTCCCGAGCGTCGCGGCTTCGGCTATACGATCATGGTCGCAATGGTCGAGAAGTCGCTCGATGCGACGGTGACGATCGATTACGCCCGCGAGGGTTTGACCTGGAAGGTGCGGGCGCCCGCGCGCTGCACGTATGACGGCCCGACTACGGGCGGTGGTCCCGCCAAGCGGCAGGACGGCTAAGCGCCGTCCGATCTCACGCTATTTGCAGATGCGGTTCAGCCCGGCCAGACCGTGACGCGCCAGATCCACGTGGAAGTGGTCCGCATGGTTGCTGTCGTAGTCGGGGCTGAGAACCGTCATGAAGTTCTGGCACGCGCCGCGATGGGCGGCCCGCAGGAAGGCCTGCTCCTGCACGTCGCCCTTCCAATGCCGCTTGATCGAGATCTTGCGGCCGTTCGCAAGCGTGAAGCCCGAGACGTCCAACGCATTGGCATAGCCGTGCTCGGACAGCCGGGCACCGGAAACATGGTTCATCGGGCGGCACGAGTAGGAGCCCGCGACGGAAATTTCGACCAGTTCCGAGCCGAAATAATAGCGGGCAGCCGGGGCGACGCTCTCTCGAATCCACCGCTCGACCTGCGGGATCATGGGGCAACGGAGGAGGGCGACCGGCTTTAGCTTCACCCGTCCATCTTCTACCGCGGAAAGCTCGAAAGGCCGTTCACTGCCGCAAACGCTGGGACCGCCGAGCGCCGACCGGCTGGCCGCGAACGATGTGTGGACGAGCACGCCGGAAGCGATGCACGAATCCTCTTCCTTCGCCCGCCAGGGTTCCACCTTGGCGACGAAATCCGGTCCGGAGCTGCATCCGGAAAGCAGCGCCGACGCGAGCGCCGGCAGCAAGAGAACGCGAAGACTGAGACGCATGACGCTGGGACACTACGCTCGTTAAGGCTAACGAACCGTCAACGGTCCCATCCTCCCCATACGTCCTATCGCAATATTTTCAGGCTGTTTCCGGCCGGGTCTGCGGCGGCCGTTAGGCTCTTGCGCGGCTGATTCCGGGCGGCGGAATCCCCGCTTATCCACAGATAACGTATGAAACAGTGGAGAATCCGTGGTCCAATGATTTGAGTGTTTGCTACAATCTGAGAGCTCGAATGTGAGACGCTGAACGGCTCAGACGAGACCATCCCTCCCTCTCAAAGGATGCGTCTGAGCCGGTACCGGGCACCGTATGCGTAAGAGCGTCGACAATCCTTCTCGTGCGTCGAGGCCCCGGCCAGACGACAGAGCTGCTCGCTCGGCATCCCCCACGATGTTCCCTCGACGAGCAGGAACTGTCCTCCCCGGGGCCTTGTGATTCAGCCCTGCTCCGCCGCAAGCCGATGACGGCTCAGGAACGAGAGCACCGCGGCCTTGAACGTCCGGTCGCCGACCGCCTTCATATGCTCGCGCCCCTCGATCACGAAGGACTCCGCCCCCGGAATGAGGGCGGCGAGGTCTGCCGCCGGACCGCCGACCACATCGTTTTCGCCGACCGCGACGAGCACGGGCGCCGTTAGCGTGCCGACGGCTTCCGCCGTGATCGGCGCGCGCGCAGAGCGGATGCACGCAGCCAGCGCTTTGAGGTCGCTTTTCGTTTGCTCGGCAAACACACGGAACGTGCGCGCAGCCTGGCTCTTTACGTCCTCCGCGCTCGGCGCTTCGAGAGCGTGTGCGATCGGCCCAGTCCCCGCCATACCCCGCACCATATTGAGGCCGAGCCCCCCGAACACGAGGGTTGCCACGCGCTCCGGATGGGCAAGCGACAGGAATGCCGCGATCCGCGCCCCCATGGAGTATCCGATGATATGCGCCTTCGAGACGCCGGCGTGATCGAGCAGCCGCCGCGCATCCTCGGCCATCAACGGCGCGCCGTAATCTTCGAGGCGGTACAACTTCTCACTGGCGCCGTGTCCGCGATTGTCGAATGCGATCACGCGGTAGCCCGCCGCCAGCAGCTCGGACGCCCAGCCGGTATCGACCCAGTTCGTGGCAGCGTTCGACGCGAAGCCGTGGATCAGAAGAACGGGCTCGGCATCGGGTCGCGGTCCCGGCTCATCGAAGTACGACAGGGTCACCCCGTCCGATGAGAAGGTTTTTGTGGCCGGCCGCGAGTGCATCCCAATGGTCCTGTTCTGGTTTCGCCCAACAGAGGGACCGAGGGTGGCAGCAAACAGGCATGTTGTGCAATGCCTTGCGGGTTCGCAGCGACCGCGCTACGCATGCGGGTGAAAGCGATGACCCGCAGCGATCTGATGTGATCCCATGGCCAAAAGCGCGACGCCTCACTTTGCCAACGACCTTGGAGCCGAAAAGATCTTTGTCGGCGTCAAGGAACTGCAGTGCATGGGCGCCCGCCCTCCGTTCGACCACCCGCACGTCTTTCTCGACATGGGTTCGGACAGCCAGATCCTTTGCCCATATTGCTCCACGCTTTACGTGCACGATCCGCGCCTCGACGGAAATGAAAGCGATCCGCGTGATTGTCTCGTTGCGCAGCCGGGTGAAATCGCAGCATAGGCTCCAGCCGGCAGCGGACCATGATTCAACGTCCGCCTCCAGACGGCGCGCCTCTTGAGAAAGTCCTGATCGCGGGCGGCGGCATCGGCGGCCTTGCAACCGCGCTCGCGCTCGCCAAACGCGGCATCTCATCATCCGTTCTCGAACGGCGGCTGCTGTTCGGCGAGGACGGCGCTGGAATTCAGATCGGGCCGAACGGCACGCGCATTCTGGAAGAGTTGGGTGCGGCGGAATTCCTCAAGGCGCGCGTGACCGCTCCGGACGCGCTTCGCATTCTCGACGCCGCGACAGCCCGCCAGCTCGGCCACTTTCCGCTCGGACGCTGGATCGCCCTTCGCCATGGGGCGCCCTATTGGGTGGCCCACCGCCGCGATCTCCACAACGCGTTGCTGAGCGCCGCCGAGCGTGAGCCGCGCATCCAGCTCCGTATGGGCTTCGACGTGACGGCCGTGCGCGATGACGGAACGCTCGTGGTCGCCACTTCCGTTCACGAGGGCGAAGCCCGGGGCGACGCACTTATCATTGCGGACGGCGCATGGTCGGCCCTGCGGTCCCGCGCCTTTTCCGGCCCGCAAGCGCTTTACACCGGCAAGTGCGCGGTGCGCGCGGTGTTGCCGATCGACGATGTGCCGGAAGCCCTGCATCGCACAGAGGTGCATCTGTGGGTCGGGCCCCGCGTACATGTCGTGCACTATCCCATCAGCGCGGGTCACGCGGTGGCGCTGGTCGCAGTCTTCGATGACCGCAACGTCGCCATCGACTGGTCGACACCGTGTGATCGCGCCTGGGTGACTGCGCGGACGGTGGGATTTGCGCCGCTGCTGCGGGAGCTGCTGGCGAAGCCGGAACACTGGCGGCGCTGGTCCCTATTGGCACTGCGGGAACCGCCTCGATTGGTCTCGGGCCGCATGGCGCTGCTCGGCGATGCCGCTCATCCGATCCTGCCTTTCCTCGCCCAGGGTGGCGTCATGGCGCTGGAGGATGCGGTTGTCCTGGCGAGCGCACTGGCCGCCAATCCCGGAAATCCCGCCAGTGCCCTGAGCGCATACGAACGCGCGCGTACCAGCCGTGTCCGTCGCGTCGCGCGCGCATCGCGAACAAACGGCCGCATCTTTCACATGCACGGCATCATGGCCGCGGCGCGCAATTTCATGCTCGGCCAAATGCCGCCGGAACGCTTCATGCGCCGCTACGATTGGCTGTACGGCTGGAAAACCACGTAAGACGGCTCAAAGCGAGTTGACGAATTTCACGAGCGCCTCGCGGTCTTCGCGCGGGAGAGCCGCGTAGGCATCGCGGGCTTTCTGCGCTTCGCCGCCGTGCCAAAGGATGGCCTCCTCGAGGTTGCGCGCGCGCCCGTCGTGCAAGAGGAACGAATGACCGCTCACGATCTCCGTGAGACCGACGCCCCACAACGGCGCCGTCCGCCACTCGCGCCCGTCGGCGACTCCCTCAGGCCGGCCGTCGGCGAGCCCTTCGCCCATGTCGTGCAGCAGGATATCGCTGTAGGGCCAAATGAGCTGTTTGCTGAGATGGGGTTGCCCTTCGACGACTCCCGTCGTGAAGGAGGGCCGGTGGCAGGCCGCGCATCCAGCGTTGTGAAACAGCACTTTTCCCTTCAGGACGGTCTCGTCGGCCGCGCCGCGCCGCGCCGGAACGGCGAGATTTTGCGAATAGAACGTCACGAGGTCGAGCAACTCTTTGCTGACCTCAAACCCGCCCTGACGCTCCGAATTGCCGTTCGGTGCATTGATGCATGAAGTCTGCGTTGCTGTGCAGTCGCCCGCCGCCAGCGGCACCAGCGGTGTCGAGAGGCCGATATCGGTCGCAGCCGCAACGGCGCTTTGATCGAGGATCATCGCTTCGCCGGCTTTCCAGCCAAACCTTCCGAGACGAACTCTATTTCCGGACACCGACCACACTTCGTTTGCGCGGCCCGAGATCCCGTCTTTGTTGGCGTCGTCGGGGTCGGTGTTGGCGCGGATGTCTGCTTCGGGGATCGCTTCGATCAGGCCGAGCCCGATCATCGGCGTCGCAATGCGCGGCGACAACATCACCTTCGGATGCATCGGACCGTAGGCGAGATCGGTGACCGAATAGGCCGGCTTGCGCAACGTCACGACCTGCCCCCCGGCGAGCGTCACGGGCACATCCGAGTAGGTGATGTGCATGTTGCCTTCGCCGGCATGTCCCGGAATAGCGATGTTCTGGAGCTGGTTTCCATAGACGGGGTCCGGAATGGAAGCGATCCGGCGCTCGGCCAGCAGCTTCTTCTGTTCGTCCGTCTCCGGCGGGATCGAGAGCCGAAGGAACATCGACACGGCCGTTTCGTCGGGGAAGTTCGAAAGCGGCGGACGGCCGCGCCCGTCCTTCAAGTGACAGTTCTGGCATCCGCGCGCATTGTAGAGGGGGCCGAGCCCGTCGGATGCTTGCGTCGACGAGGGAGCGGCCACCCATAGCTTGCGAAAGATCGCGTTGCCGACGTTGAAGCGCGCTTCGCCCTCGAGCCCGACACCATGTGACGGATGAGAGAAGGCGTCCCGATTGGTGACGCTGTTGCGCGAGGTGGCGCTTCCGCCCGGCATCTGTTCGCCAGGCTCGACCGTGGCAATCACCTCGATTGCGGGTTTGGCTGTCCCCTTGGTGATGACGCTCGATAATGCGCCGGCGGCAACCGGCACGGCGGCCGCAAGACCGGCGATCCATAGGATTTGTCGCGTCGTGATACGGGGCATTGGCAACGCTCGTTTGCTCGGGCGGGCCGGCCGGAGCAGAGTATGATGCGGACAGGCAGCATGGCGCGCGGGCGGGTTCAAGACAAAACCCTGCGACCCATTAATCCCTTAGGTGAACGCCTTAAAAAGAAATCTTCGAACCGGCGATGACGGTATCGAAATCTTCTACGCTTCGGGCTGCCACGGCATTCCCGGCCCCATCGACCAGATCGAAACTCGCCGTGTGATGCCGGTAGCCGATGTAGAGCTGCATTTGAGCGGCTTCGATCTGTTGCACGAGGCCGACGCCCCAAACGTCCGCCTCGTTGCCTGCGATCCGCGTGGCGGCGCCGGTTGCGTTGAGCGCGTCCAGCAGATCGACGTTGTCCGTCGCGCAGATGTAGTCTTTGAACAGGCCATACTCGGCATAGAAGCCGGTCGGCCCCAGGCTGTTGAGCTTCGCCAGCCAGCCGAGCTTTGTATAGATGTAGCGCGAGTCCTTCGGCGTCCGCGTTACGCCGTCCAGATCTATGAGCGCTTGGTCCCACGTGCGATTTCCCGCCGCGAAGGTGACGTTCAATCCGGTCTCGGTGTGCAACAAAGAGAGCGAGCCGACGAGCGTGGACTGCGCGAGCCCGAGAGGATTGCCGATCAGCTCGTCTCTGCCGTCCGTCAGCTCCGTGTAGCCAATCGCGGCCCCGAAATTCAGGCCGCCGCCCTCGTGCGTGTACCTGAGGGCGACATCCCAAACGTCGTCATCGCCCCACGTCGCCGAGCCCACAAACCCATGGTATTCGCGCGTGTCGTAACGGACGAGATCGGCCGTATCGCCATTGAAGTGATTGTAGACATCGCCCCAGACGACAGGGGCGAGCACGCCGTTGGAAAGCCTGAGATTGAAGTGGCCGCCGATGTCCTGCACGCCGGCGTAGGCCGCCACGGCCGTTTCGGAAAGATCGGTCTCCGGCACTGTGTCCGTCGCGCGCGATGCTCTTCCAAGAGAAAGCTTTCCGAGATGCTTGCTTTCGATCCACCAATGGTTCTGCCAGATGAATAGATCTTCGCCGTCGTTGACGGTGTCCTGGCTCACGAGGTCGGAGAGGTTGTCGACGAAGCGGATGGTTATGTCGTAACCGGCCCGCCATCCCGACGCGATCTCGGCCTCGCCGGTCAGCATCAGGTTCGTCTGGTCGTTCTTGTTGCCGACAACGTAGACGTTGTCTTCGAAACCGTCGTCCCAGCCGAGGAAGGCTTTGTTCACTTGGCCCGCGATGGTGAGGGAGACTTTGCGGTTGCCCTTGCGCACCGTCGTCGCCTCGAGCTCTGCGATCCGCTCCTCGAGATCGGTGCAGCAACTTCCGCCGAGATCGGCCGCCGAAGCGCCGCTCGATCCGAAAGCCGAGGCCGTCGCCAGAATTGCGCTAGCGATGATGCCCGAAGCCGTTGCTATTCTCATTCTTCTTTTCCCTGACGCGCAGAGCACCAAAAGGCAAGGTGTCTGATTTGCGTTGAGCCGTCGACAGGACGCAGAGGGCGCGCGCACCCCAATAAGCGGGCGGTATTTATGCCTAGGTAATTCCTAGCGTCCGAATTCCATCAGACGCAAGACAATGTGTCCGAAAACATCCAGCAATCCTCAAGGTGGGGCACAATTGTAACGGGGCAAACCCTCGATCGGCCGGCCCGTTTTGAAGCTGTCCAGAACGGCGCGATTGGCTACTTTCCGGCCCCGACTTTGTCCGGCGCATCCAGGCTGTCCGAACCCTCGAACTTGATGTCCTTCAGGTTGAGCACGGCAATAGCCCGCTCGAACTCCTTGGCCTGGGCGATCAACGCATCGATGCCGGCTTGGACGACCGCATTGCCCTCGGCATTGTCCAGACCGATCATCTGGTCATAGGCCTCGACCTTGTTTGCGCGATCGACCAGCGCGGTCATCTTCGCCATCGTCTTGTCGATCGAGGCCCGCACGCGCTCGTCCGTCTCCGGCGACGCCGCCTTGACCAGATCCGAAGCGCTAGGCCCTGAAACGACGCTGCCATCCAGCCGCTTGTAGCTTCCCAGGTAGACGTTCTGGATGCCGTGGGCATCGCCGTAATGCGAACTGTGCGTATTGTCGGAGAAGCAATCGTGCTCCTCCTCCGGATCGTGAATGATCAGGCCGAGCTTCATGCGCTCGCCGGCAAGCTCGCCGTACGAGAGGCTGCCGACGCCCGTGAAGATGGTAGTCAGTCCCGCCTTGTCGTCCTGCATGACAAAGGCCCGCGCTTTGCCCTTCGGTCCCCACTGCTTCGCCATCCAGCCCAGATCCTCGACAAGCATGTCCGTGACGGTCGAAAGATAGGCGGCGCGGCGGTCGCAGTTGCCGTTGGTGCAGGCCTTGAGGTCGTAGTCGGTGGCGGAGCGATTGCCCGCGCCGGGCCCGGTGCCGTTGAGATCCTGGCCCCAGAGCAGGAATTCGACCGCATGATAGCCGCTCGCGACGTTGGCCTCGACGCCGCCCGCCTCGTGGAGGCTACGAATGAGATCCGGTGTGATCTTCGAGGCGTCGACAGTCTTGCCGCCGATCTTGAGCGTCTTGTTCGCGATCACGTTCGCCGCGTAGTACTCGTTCTCCGGGTTCTCCGTGCCGTACGCCTCGGCGACGTAGTCGATCAGCCCCTCGTCGAGAGGCCAGGAGTTCACGCGGCCCTCCCAGTCATCGACGATCGGGTTGCCGAAGCGGAAGGCCTCGGACTGCATGTACGGCACGCGCGCGGCGATCCATGCTTTCCGCGCGGCGCCGAGCGTCTCGGCGTTGGGCGTCTTGATGAGCGTGTCGACCGCGGTCTTGAGATCGCGCGCGGCATTGAAGCTGTCGGTGTAAACGGCTTCGCCGATGTTCGCGTAGTTGGTCAGCACATCTTTGATGGCGGGGGCATCGGCGCGAGCGTGCATGGGCGCAAGTGCAATCGCAGCAGCCAAGACTGCCGCTGCGAGAGACGAACGCGCCGCGAAAATTGCCTTCGGCAAGGCGGCCTCCTGGGGCGGATTGAGATGGGACCAAGCGTCTAGGCTTATTGACGCAGTCAGTCAAGAATGCGAGAAGTCATCGCGGATTTGGCGCTGTTTTCCTGCGCTTTCAAGAGCCAAGTGCCTGATTTTTGTCAGACAAATGGTCGAAAGCGGTGGCAGTTTGGAATTAGTCTAGATTGAGTCTAGAATACGGAAGTTCGAAAAGCGAGACCGTGTGAGGGGTTTGGCACGGGCGAAACAACTGGAAAACCGATGCGCCTAAGCAAAACGACGAACTATGCCATCCGCATCCTGCTCGATTGCGCGATGTCCGATCCGAACTTGGTGAAAGTCGCTGAGATTTCCGAGCGTCGGGACATCACCCTCCAAAACACTTTCAAGATCGTGCATCTGCTGTCACGCGCCGGATTCATCCGCGCGGTGCGGGGGCGTCATGGCGGCGTGCGGCTCTCGCGTCCTGCATCGGAAATTCGAATCGGCGACGTCGTGCGGGCGATGGAAGCTTTGCGCCTCGAGATCGAGCGGGAGGATGGCGAGGCCCAGCTCGCGGCGCTCGACCAGCTTTTCGACAATGCGCTGGGGGCCTTCATCAGCGTTCTCGACGAGCACACGCTGGAGCAAATGACTAAAGTTCAGCGCAAAGACCCGGTAGGCAACCGCGCAAAGACCAAGACATCCAAGCGGACCAAGACTTTGGCCGTGTCGGGCAGCGGTGCGCGGCGTCAACAATCCGGCCTAGGCTGAAGGCGCTTGCGCTGGCTTCTGTACTTTGGAACTCTTCAAAACAAACATTTGAACGATTCCAATAGCCTAATGTGTCACCGCCACACTTGACTCTAGGGCCTGAAAGAGGTTGCTTACGCGCGAGGTTGCGTCAAAGCCAGCCTCTTACGATATCCTTTTCGGGGCCTTGAACCCCGACAATAGGAAGGTCCGATCGATGTGTTTCGAATTACGCCCGCAGTGGGTGTTTCGCGCTTCCTGCGCGCGTTTTTCCTCCCAAAATTCAGTCTGGGCGGGCCTTCCGGTGGAGGGTCGCTATGCGTCGCTCTAACGTTGTCCCGCTTGCTGTTTCGATGCCGGCTGCCCACACGCTCTCCGGCGAGCGTGGCGCGGAGCGCCTCATCGGTCTCGGCTTCCGCTATTGGGTCGCAGGCTACAAGTCTGGCGATATCGATCGCTGGGAAGACGCCTGGCGCATTTACTCCCAGGCGCTCGGTCCGAACGCAGCCCGCACGGCGGTATCCGAATTGTCGGCCTGGGTTCGCGCCGTCAGCGCCGCCGCGCGCCGCGAGATCGAGGTTTGCTCGGGGGATTGCGCGGGCTTCTGCCGCGATGAATGCCTAGCCGTGTCGATGATCGCCGCTTGCCAACACAACACTTGCCCCGCCATGCGCGCCTGCGCCTTCACATTGATCGAAAGCTCGCTGATCGACGAGGTCGTCCATCACGCCGAGAGCTTTGCGGTAACCATGCGCGGTCTCGACCAGGTCCTTTCCCCGGGTTTGATTGTGAACGCTGCAGCGTATGCGTCGGCCTCCCACGCCGCTCCGAGACAATAGAGTGGCAAGGAAGCATTGAAAAATGATCGTCTGTTCTTGCCAGCAAATCTCTGATCTCGACATCGAGCTTGCCCTTCTCGACATTCTGAACCAGCCCGAGGCGCCCATTCCGACGCCGGGCGTGGTCTACCGCTACATGCAGAAGCGCATGCAGTGCTGCGGCTGCGCGCCGTTGGCCGTCGACGTGATTTACGCAAAGCTTGAGAACCTGGAGCAGAGGGGCCTCATCTGCCCCTACCGCAGTTTCTCGACGCGCGAGCGCCTCTTGCGGATTCAGCAGCAGCGCCGGAAGCAGCCGGCGACGGGCGGCGAACTCCTGGATCAATATGAAAGCTGCGAATGAGAATAACCGGCGGTCGTTCGTGACTGCTTCTTCTCTTTCGCGCGAGGCCCGCTCGGCCTAAACATCGGGGCGTTTCGGCCCCGAGGAGTTTCCCCCGTGACCCCAGTCCGGCTTTTTGCTTCGGCCTTGATCGCATGCCTGGTCGCATTTGCCGGTCTCGCCCCGGAACCTGCCCAAGCCCTTCCGATCCGCAAAAGCCATGCGACGATGGTGATCGACACCATCGACAAATTCATCGTGCCGCGCGTCGATGCTCTGTCGGCCAAGACCGCCAAGCTCACCACCGCGATCGAAACGGTTTGCAAGCAGGGCGGTGACGAAGCTTCGCGCAACGAAGCGGTGGCCGATTACGCCGAGATCGTCCGTGCCTGGGGCGGCCTCGACTTCATCCGCTTCGGACCCGTCTCGCGAGAGCACCGTTTGGAGCGCATTTTTTTCTGGCCCGATCCGCGCGGGTTCGCGTCACGCCAGCTCAACGGTCTGATTGCAGCCAAGAAGCCCGAGCTTCTCGAGCCGGGCGCTCTGGCGCGCCAGAGCGTCGCCGTGCAGGGCCTGACTGCACTTGAAATCCTGCTCCACGACGAAAAAAATCCGCTCGGCACCGGAACGGACGAAGCCGCAAAATACCGCTGCGCGCTCGCCGGCGCCATCGCGGCAAACCTCCATACGATGGCCGAAGAGATCAGCGCCGGATGGAAAGGCGATGACGGCTACCGTATGAAGATGCTGACGCCCGGTTCCGACAACGCCCTCTATAAGGATGCGTCCGAAACGGTGCGCGAGGTTGCCAAGGCTATGGC
>VFQP010003798.1_pt1 | contig 14875 bp, 12 predicted proteins | sample 3512351 | NCBI WGS metagenome assembly VFQP01 (sample SAMN10412372, study PRJNA504923) | tailings metagenome | isolation source: Relicate 1 Philex TSF1 revegetated site | place: Philippines: Tuba, Benguet | collected 2017-08-29 | reverse complement strand
ATCCTATTCGATTTTGAATGCAAAGTCACTATCTAAGGCCAATCCCCCAAAAAATATTCTTGATCCCCAAATACCCAGATTAGGGATTCCGTCTTTGGTAGTAAAGCGAGTGAAGGTCTTTCCATCGTATCGGCTAAGCCCGGCTCCGCCAAACCAAAGATGCCCTTTTTTGTCTTCTATGGTCCGGGTAACCATATTACCGGCTAAGCCATCTTTTTCAGTAAAGCTGGTGAATGATTGACCATCATACCGGTAAACACCACCCCAATTGCTGAACCATAGATGGCCGTTTTTGTCTTGTAATTGTGGCCATGCCCAGTTATGCGGTTTCGGTGTTGGTCCGCCAAATTGTAGTAGGTTGGGTAATGCCAGATGACTCATCGATTTGCCATCGTACTTAAATACACCCTCATTACCTCGTCCTCCAAACCAAAAATTGCCAGCTGCATCTTCTACAACATATTCTGCCTGACCGTTATTAGTCAAATAACCTCCCTTGGCTCCATCAATATTAAAGCGAGTAAAAGATTGGCCATTGTACACATAAATACCATCAATGGTAATAAACCATAGCTTACCATCTTTTGCCTCCATGATGCTGAATATCCAATGCGATGGGTAGTTGGGATTATTACTGGGTGGCAGATCTTTAGGTAAGGGAATAGTGATGGGCCTAAACTGTTTACCATCATACATGCAAAGCCCAGCCGTAGTACCAATCCATATATTGCCAGATCGATCCTGCAGCATACAATGAATATTATTGCTGATGAGTCCATCACCTACTAAAAACCGGGTAAACGATTTGCCGTCATATTGGTATAAGCCATTTTCGGTAGTGCCAAACCATAAGTTACCCGCTTTGTCTTCCAGAATGCATTGCACATTTCCATATCGGGGTGAGCCAATGGTTTTGATGAGTTTGGGCTGGGATAGCTTTTCTGCTGATCTGGCAGATTGATCTTGGTTACAGGAGCCAATTGTAATAATCAGGAGGGAGAGAATGTAAAAACGTAGGTATGTCATGTGGGATGGGTTGTGTATGAAGTGCACCCAAATTACGTGGCAATCTTTGTTTGTGGGGTATAGATGTGTAAATATTGGTGTAAATATTGTAAAAGTTGGATGAAGCGTGTGGGAAGGGGGATATGGATAAGCCTAAACTCAAGTGTAAATGAAAGGGGGTGTGTACTATACCTTTTTACTTTGCTATCATATTGCAGAAAAAAATGCAATCAGGTTTAATTAGTGGGTCTTACATCACAAGCATGGCGCTCTCTACCTCATTTATAATTAGCTATCTTCTTCAAAAAAAGCGTGTACATATTCTTTTTCCTCCTGGCGGAGGGCATCATTGTGCAGCAATTCATATTCCTTGTCTTTTACCAGAATTCTGTACCAGAGGGGCGAATTGATATTTTTGCCCGAATGTAATTCAAGGCGAACCAGGATTTTATCATTGGGTTTGCGATGGGCATTGAGCAGTTGACTTAGTTCTGCCGGTTCAATGCCAATTTGCTGGGCAAAATCTTTGTTCTTTAGTTGTAGTCTGCTGATGTATTCTTTTAGGAAGAAGCCAAATTTTACGGTTGTTGTAGTATCAAATCTCGAATCTGTAGCACAACTGTTTGAAAGAACGATGATGCCACGAAAAGTGATTTTGGCAATATAGACGTGCTTCTTAAAACGCCGATTCAAATTCACAATCCGATAAATTATTGAAAACCAATTAAATAATTAGTGCTGTCTTTATTTTCAAAAAAAATTAAAATGCTACGTCTTTTAATTGATTTAATTTCTTAATTTGTAATGCATAAGCATTTTTTGAGTCTGCTATTTGCTGCTCCTCCCGCAGAAATCGCCGACAATCGTTTGGGAGACCCATGAGAAACTTATGTCCACGATGACTACACGTTTTCTTATTGTTCAAAATTGACGAAAATTAGTGAAGATTGTAAATCGCATAAACTTATCTATCATATGCAGCAAACGTTAATTCAAAAAATTCTTGCTAAGGGTGTTGCGGATTCCGGTTTTATAGATAACCAAAATTTAATCGCAAAGCTGAGCCTACTGGAGTTGCTCCAGAAGTATGAAAAATATTTATGCCTTGACAGTACCTACAGCACAACCTATTATAAACGAATTGAAACCTCACTTCATTTTATTCCAGACAAATACCAACATGTTGCATTAACTCTCTTTGCTAATGTCTTTTACGTCGGTGAGGGATTGTTATCAGATGCGTTGGTTTATCTTTTCAAAGAAGTCTTGTCAAAGTATGAAAACGACTACGAAAAGGTTGTTAAGTCAATGCATATTTTCGAAACCGATCCATCTGGATTAATCGAAGCTTTTTTTCGTGTGAACCATATTGAAGGCAGACTAGATGCAGCCACTTTTTCCAGGTGCAAGTCTGTGGGAGAATTTATCACATCGTTGAATAACTTCAATACTTGTGAATCATTAAGACAAAATACGGCACTGCAAACAAGTATCAAGGCATTGCTAGATAAAAAAATTTGGATTCTCTTAACAGATTTTTCCTTTAGTGGAACTTCAATTAAATCCGATATTGAACGGATGATTAAATTACGCGATATCTGTTATGATCCAAATGATAAACCCCAAATTATTGTATGCGCACAGATAATTTCTTCAAAAGCATTAAGAGCAATTGAAGCAAAGTTCAGTGCGCAAGGGGTTTCGGTATTTTATGCACAACTCTATAATGACCAACTGAGAATCGTCCCTGAAGAAGTTTGGAAAGTAGAGGGCGAAAGTGAATTACCGTCAACATTACTTTTTGAGAAAGATCAGGAAGTGTATAAACAGGTGCTTGAATTATGTAACTGGTTCGCCAGTAAGTATATTGACAAAGATCCAGCTCATGATTATACACGAGATAAATGTGATAGAAAGACAATGGCTTACGGCTTTCAAGATTGTGGATATACAGTAATTCCACAGCGGAACTCGCCAAGTAATTCTCTCCCGATTTTTTGGTATAAGCCAAGCAAAGAGTTTATTGCTAAATATGGTATCAACTACATACCACCTTTCCCCCGAACTATTTCAAGAGTTACGCAATCGAAAAGTGGTGATGGTGATCACCTAAAATCGATAGAAGACAATAAAGAGCAGTTGCAAACTTTATTGAAAGCATTAATGTACCCGCCAAAAGTACCTGTATGAAGGAAATCGATATTGAACAACTCGATTATCAAATCGATATCAACAAGTCGTATTTATTCTTTATTTCTCCGAATTATGAAGACCGTTCGATCGGCTTTCTGGAAGAGATTCTAAAACTTTCAAAAAAGAATTTTCGAGTTGTTGTGATCAAGTTGCAATCGCACAGTTACAAAATAGATATCCTTGATGATCTAAAAGTTAATTTGTTCAATAAGTCTGTGGAGAAGCTCAAAGCTGCCGGAATTGATTACAAGGTAGTTGAAATCACGTATCCCGATAGGTATACACCTATGAAGATTTTGCATTTGAAAAATGATTATCTCAAAGATGGGGATAATGTCATTTTTGATATTTCATGCATTCCGAAATCTGTTGTTATTCATGTTTGTGAGGAATTTTTGAGAGACGAGAAATTGTCAGATTTTTCACTGGCTTATTCAAGCCCTAACAGTTATCCAAAAATCAGATACCCACAGGCTATTGGTGAGATGAAAGGTGTTCTCAATCATGAATCGATCAATAAATTGATTGATAAGCATGTACAGGGAACCTTGATAACTTTTCCAAGCGATCTTGGCTATAGCGGGCAGCTTATTGCTGACCAAGTTGCAAGATACAACAATTTTGAGCAGTACTTGTTTGTTTATATGCGTAGACGCGAACCGATGAGTTCCTATAACGCTATAGCAGGCAATATTAATTTACTTGGGGAGGCATATAAGGAATGGAGAAACAATGTTGTTAACCATTTTTCGATTCAGGATGGATTTCGTAAACTCGAAGATGTTGTTAATCACATTATTGATAGGGTTAAACAATCAGAGCGTGCCAGATATTTGGTTCTTTTTGCTCCTTTTGGCCCCAAACCCTTAATTGCAGGATGTTATCTGTTATGCCAAAGGCTGCGGGAGGCTGGATTCAGCTGTGAAATTGTCCAGGAATCGTCTTTTCAATATTCCAGTGTCTATTCCTTAGGATTAAATAAGACTTATCTGTTCAAAATTAAATAAATTAGCGATGTCGCGTTAGCGATTCAACTATTCGTATGGCAATCACAAAAGACAAGGAATTTATAATTGTAATGAAGGTCGGCCCTTTTTGTGGCTACGGTCTGGATGAAATTATCCAGATAAAAACCAACGAAGAAAACAAAGTGGGTGTGTTTTATTTCGGATATGGGGGAGTGTTTTGTCATCCCGGTAAAGTCCGTCGGTTTGTTGACCAGGCACAAAAGCAGGGGGCGTCCTCCATCAAGCTGCTCTTTATAACGACAAAATCGGATTTCTCATCATCGCTACTAAAATCGGAGTTTTTATCAGAAAACGGCTACGATTGGGTAAGCCTACACCCGGAGGTTTTATTGGTGGGAAGTAAATTTGCTTTTGTCGCTAAAGGCCTGAAAGAGGTGAACTATGATCTTGATTTGTCGCAATACAGATCCATGTTAGGCAAGCGAAAAGGAAAATATCTGAATGAGCATCTGCGTTTCAGAACGGACAAAAGTTGTGCACAATATGAACCAAGAGATTGTCCACCTACGCCTGCACGAATTGAATATGAAAGCGAGTTGGTATTTCCGTATTGTGTATTAGTTAAATGATTCGATATCCATGACCCCCAAAAAAATACTAAAAGTATGCAAGATCGATTCGATCGCATTTGCCAGTTTTGCGCTCAAACAAAAAGCTGATTTTTTCGGTGTGCATGTAATCTACAAAAATGATATTGGTAAACGTTTTCAATTAGTACAGGATATAAAGGCGCAAAATGGGAAGGTGATTATTGTCACTTACATCAATGATTTAGTGACTCTTCAAGAACTGATCGCTCTTTATCAGCCTGCCGGCGTTCAATTCCACTACCCGTTCAACCCAGAATTGGTTCGAAAAATTAAACAAATGAATCCGGGATTATTGCTATTTGGCGTTTTGAGTGACGAAGAATCGTCGCCTAACTTTGCTCAAATGGATCAACTTTTAGATTGGATCATATATGATACAAACTATCGCGGTGGTACTGGTGAGGCAAGCACTTATCAACATTTGAAGAATATACCGCCGAGCTTGTTAAGCAAAACCCTACTAGCTGGTGGTATCAATCCGAAACGGGTGCGTGAACTTGCAAATGTGGGAACTGCTGGGTTTGACGTACAGAGTTTATTTAGAAGCGGCAATCTACTCAATTTTCGCAGCCTTGAGAATTTAGTGGATGTGCTTAAGTTTCCGAGAACAAGGTCTTTCTCTGTTAGCCTTACAGATATTCCGTTGACTCAGATGAAAAATATAGGCAGATATTTTGTGGATCCCAATCTTGATTATCACCTCGATTATTCCGATACCACATTGTATCCAAAGTTTGATACAACAAAATACGGAATTGAAGAAAAAGAAAGGTTTTTATCACAACTGCCACATTCAATTCATTTTTTTTTGAATTCGAATGAGAAATTGCGTGAACACATTGCGGATTTTTATAAAAAATATAGCCTTTCTTTAACTCGTGTGTTTCTGCAATATTTTCCTGAAATTGATTGTAATTTGTTTACCAGTCAACGCAAACATGACTGTGAAGATAAATTCAATGATTCAGTTTTAAAAGTAATTCCTTCGGTGTTCTACAAAGACTTGGATCTTTTTTTTGAACGCTTTATTGAATGCGATTTCATTTCAATTGTTGTTCCTCCGCCAGAAAAAAAACAAAACATCGAATCCTTCATAGAAGCCTACAAACGGCACGAAAATAAATTTAAGGGCAAAGAAGTGTGGCTCGATCGAAACCTAAATATTGAATTTGTCAAAATGTTTCAAGAAAGGCTTGGAAGAGATTTCAACTACATAATCGGAAAGGAAGTAATTGCCGATTGGACTAAACTACCTGCAATTCATGAGCAAATTTCTAAAACGTAATCAAATCGAACTGGTGGTAATAGACTGGTTTGGTGTTTTGTCGTCAAACTTTTATTGGTGTCGTCAGTCGAAAGAAAGTAAGGCGCTCAAAATCTGGTGTGATATGGTATTCGATAATCCAGAGTTGCTAAATGACCTTATGCGGGGTAGGTATTCCATCACGGAACTTTCTCAAAGAGGTGAACCCATTGAAGAGTCATTTATTGTAGAAATGTTCATGAAAGATATCGACTGTTACCGACCTGATTTTGAACTGCTAGCCTCAATTCAGGCGATTTTTCCTAATGCAAAAAAGGTGTTGGCCTCAGATAATTTTTCTCTCTTTGATTATATTGTTAAAGAATATCAACTCGAAAGCCATTTTGATCGTCTCTTTTTGTCGCATAAATTAGGTGCTTTGAAAAACGATACCGAATCGCTTTTTGAAAATATTTTGCACGAGTATTCTCTTGATAATTTCGAAAACTGCATTTTAATCGATGACAGCGAAGCAAACTGTGCAAAATTCCGTTCTAAATTGGGGAGGTCAATTTTGGTTAGTTAGCCTCACCTAAGCCCCCTTCTTCACCGTACAATAAAATGCGATTGAAAGCATCTTCATGGAGCGGCATTGATGCTGCTTGAATCCCCTTCACAAGGTACCGATCCAAACAAATTAGTGGATCGCCCTCAATAGAGGTGAGCAAGATTGGGTGATTGATGTAGTTGCGAATATATCTGACCGGCACTGAAAATCGTTCTTTTTCATTTTGTTGATGGTTAATCTTGAATTTTGATTTTGACTGCCCATAAGTTAAAGCTTTTCCCGTCACTTCCACAACTGCATATACTCCACGCTCCAAACGCATTCTGCCATTCAATTCAGACGAACTACGGGAATCAAATCCTACGCGGATAACACCTAGTTGCCCCTTCTCAAAAAAATCCTTCTGCCAAGTTGTGATCCGGTATTCACTTTTTGCACCAATGCGGTGCGTTCTTAGGTAATCATCCACCGCCCAGTATTTAGGGTTGCAGAAAAATGTCCAAAACCCAGTTATTATTGTTGTGCCCATTAGTTAAGTATTCGCTGGTTTCTAGTTATTGCAAAATAGACCCTCTAATCGCCAGTCGTTTATAAACTAAAATACAAAAACCTTCGCAACTGCTCTTGCTTAGAAATAAAAAAGTACTAGGTCGTGACTTTAACAAACTTACTTTACCGGGTTACAGCGCAGAATTTAATTTTAGGCATGAAATACGCAACCCACAACTGATGTAAACAGTTTTCTTTCCTGCGGTCAGACTTATGATCCGAATGTGGCTCGAAGGAGTAACTAAACAAAATTTACCCAATCAGCTAATAAGCTGGGTAAGGTACACAATACTGAAGTACTTGTTTTCATGAAGAAAGTCAAACAGATTTCATTAGTCCTTTCGTTTATAAAACTCAATCCTTCTATAGTACATTTGAATTAGGAACTGAATCTTACGATATAATGAACATGGATTTAGGGTCGGATGACGACTATTAGATCTGAAATCTGCTAACAAGCAATACTTTTGTGATAAATTAATCCCATATGACCCGACATTACAATTTTGAGAGCGTCGAGTTGAGTCTTGTAATTTGAATTAGTTTTTTGTTTGCATAATGGTCAAACCCTCTGGTATCTTCCTTTTTTCCATAACATACCCATATTTCTTTTCCTTTTTCTTCAGCAATCCTAAACAGGAGTGCCAAGTATACAGAATGAACTGGATAATACAGGATTACAATATCTGAAATGTGTATGTCGTTGATAGCCTCATGAAGATAATTCCTACCCTCAATCTCAGTGTATTGTTGTTTGCCGTCTATTACTTCAACCCGTTTTCGCTCACCACCTATCCAGTCATCAATTATTTCATATTCTTTCTTCGATGAAAAATAATTTCGTAGTAAAGATAGCGGGTCAAAATGATCGGGTATCACTACTTTGTCGCAAGCAATGAATACTTTAACGGTAGATGAATCTTTTATCGCGTCCTTCTGTGGTTGGAACTTGATCCTAATTGGATTTTTAGCCAAGTGAGTTTTAATTGATTCTTTTGTTAGATCAAATTTTTTATTCCTACCGAGGTAGTCTCTCATGTTTGCAGAAGCAGTATAGTTAGCCTCTCGCAAAACACAACATTTCTTTAATTCCTCTATATTAACTCCGCCATGCCCTTCCATTCTCATTTGAGGTATTCGCTTCGCTTCCGGGTGGTATACGCAAGCAAAATAAAGATGCTTTGCATTGTTCTTTAGTGCATCAATTATAATTTTCGCAGTCCTTGCAGTAGTTATCGAATCATCGACTATTAAAATATTTCTAGTAGCAAGTTTTGTTTTGTTATCACTTGCAAACTGTTGGACTGATTCTAAGTTCGAACTCTGATCAGTTTGAGAATAATTAGATATTTTAAGATGTTTGATCTCAGCCTGTTGATATATAAAATGTTTAATCAAAAACGGAAGTTCAATGCCGCCGAATCGTATTCCAATAATCCAATGAATTTCATCGGGTGGAAGGTTCTTTTTTAATTTACTTATAAATAAAAGGTTGTCTAGCGGTATGTCTGCCTCTTTGTAGTTTCTTAATGGTTTAAGGTCTTTATTAAATTTTTCAAGATAATTAATGATGAACTTTCTTGCAGAATTGACAAATTGCATCAATTGTGAATGACTGATGATAAACTGCGGAATACCCAAAATATAATTGTAGTAGTTACTGATTGCACATCCTGTCAAGCTTTCTATTTCTTTGATATCAAATGAAAATTCTGAAATGTTTTCCAAGATATCCTCATAGAGAATTATGAACTTGAATCTGATATCATCCAATATAGATGCTAATATAAAATTGTCGCTGACGTAATCGCTGTTTTGAAGACCCTGCAGAATTGCTAAATTTGTATCTAAAAACATGCACAGGTTAATTACCTGAGAACTCCTGGAATCATCTAAAAGCGTAGAGTAGTAGATCTCATTCCGGTTTTTTAGTTTTCCATTTTCCCTGATAAAATAATGTGCATAAGAAAAACGGCTTTCAACTTCTTTCAATAACTTCTGCTCAGGCGGGGTTAGTTTAGTAATGACTTTAGAGCTGATTCCAGTTTTTACCTCAAAATTATATTTCCCGATTACCTCTTTATTTTCGGCAACTGTGCTATCAAACTCTTTTTTAATTTGATTGGTAAACTCAATAAAATCCTTCCTCACTTCTTCTAATCGAGAAGGTGAAAAGAATTCGGGTAGTAGCGATATATTTCCTCTGTGTAAGTCTTGCATTGATGAGCATCTAACTATCTTGTCAGTATTATATCAACCTCTCCAGGTTTCTTTGACTGATCGCCATATAATTTGGTTTGTGTTTTGGTATTTTCTTTTAAAGGTTTTTTGATGATTTTTACTGTGTGTTTTGGGAAATGTTTTTTTAAAATTTCTAAAGTTGTATTTAAGGTATATGCACGTTTATCGGTCCGTACGTAAACTGTACTCTTATTCGCCATCATTTTTGCACATAGCCCAAAAACTTCGTCTAATAGTGAATAGTATTCCTCTTTGCTCACAAATCTTCCTTTGTATTTTTCTTTCAGCGCTTTCGGATTTTCAGGACCGCCCAAAAGCCACAAACGTAGCCATTGGTCTGCGTGATAATCCGTAATTGAACAGTACGGAGGAGAGGTAAATAGTAAGGAGAACTTAATATTATTTTGTACGGCTCTATCTGAAATAGCTATTAATTCCTGTGCGCTGTTGCCAAATACCACAGCGCTTTCGGTAACAGATGGAGTCCCTTTTTCGTACCGCCAATTTATTTTCTTTATAATAAACTCATAAGGGTTTATTTTAGGTGGTTTTGTCATCTTTTTTTTTCTCCACCAATCAACAGAATACTTCATTCCCATAGACTTGGTCATTCTCATTTGATTAGAAAGACCCTCTCCAATTTTTGCATGGAGGTAGATGAGAAGAATGGACATTAGAGTTGCGTCCACATTATTATTTTTCCAGTCTAGGAGCTTTCTGGCAGCCAGAAGAAATTTCAAAACCTCATCGCAATAACACATTTTGTAAAATGTATCCATTTTACTGGCCGTAACTTTATAATAATTGCGTTTCCGATAAATTTCTAAGAGTCGTTCAATAACTTCTTCCTTCGATGCTGGTTGAAGTTTAACGGTTCCATAGAGCCAGCCGACAGGGTTAATTTCGATACCAAGGCTGCTACGACCTAAAACGCCACCTGCATAAATGCTACTGCACCGGCCAGCGAAAGGATCAATAATGTAATCTCCTTCTTTTGAGTATTTCTCAACAACCTTAAAAGCAAACTCTAATGGAAACATCGCATAGTATGGACCAAATCTTGCCCAACGCGATTCCGCAGTAGAGAATCCTTTTAATATTTTTCTAGTTTCAATCATCTTAATGAGCGTTCTCTGATTTCGCGAGCGATGTCTTCAAAAATTCTTTTACCGAAATATAATGGGGTTACTGCTTCTGAATGCGCTGAGATGAGAGCGGAAACAGAGTTAGGGTACTGATTTGATTCTAAATGATCCAATAAATTCATTACATCATTTAGGCGTGGAAATTGATCCGGTGTTGCAGTCTCAAGATCTTTTTGGGCGTCAGTATACGTAGCAAGTACAGCTACCAGTTTTTGACCATTGTTTGTTTTATAAAAGAGCTTTCTTCCAAAATAGGTATCCTGACCATAAGGTTTGATGCTCTCTGAATATATAATGTTCTCTTTAATGTATTTGTCGGTCAAGAGTAACGCTGATTGCCTAGGAAATTTGTCTGTTAATCCATCGATTGATGTGTCAATATCAGTAAAGTGGTTATAAAAGCTTCCTGACTTTTCTATACCGATTAGCAGAAGATCAGTTCCATTCATGGTTTTTTGAAGGTCATTTAACCGGCGTAGCTCAATTGCAATTGTTTTTGCCAACCATGATGATGTATTAAATACTGCCAATGGTCCGTCCATGATAAACGCAACTCTGCGTAAGGTGGCTAGCCACCCTTTTCTTTCAAATGCCCTCAGGATATGGATCAACCAAAGTTTCTCAAGAGTGGATTTTATCTGACCAAACAACTCACCGTTGCTGCCGCTTGGGGTCATTAATTCATGTAGTCGCAGCGCATCGGTAGAGAACAATGGTTTGCCTGTATGTTTGCAGGGAAATTCTCCATATCCATAGGTCATTTTTTCATCAATGCCTTCTATTGGGCTATCCGGCCCGGATTTTTCTGAATCAGGGAAACGGCTCCTTTTTATCTTTAACAAATATTCATAGGTGTCAAGCAATGTTTCGCCTTCAGAAAAGATACTTTGGCGTTGCATTTCGTCGAATAAATATCGCCGCAGAGAAGATTTCGGGCTGCTTTCTCCAGGTACGAATACATTATTTCCCGGGAAAACACTTTCGAAAGTAGAAGCTTTTTCCGTTTCCCGAAATTTCCTTGGGCTTATGAATTCCTCTTTGGCGAGTTCATTGATTTGTTGCATGTCGATCAGTACTGATGCAATTGTAACATATCCTATCTCCGCGCCTGGGAAACCGTTCGCTGGTTTATAGGTGCGGCTGTCACCATCGATCGCTAGTACTAAATCCGGTTGATAATTACTTTCAGGTAGATTAGCTTTTTGGACCAGTATTAGTTCTCTAGCAGCATCGCCATCGTGAAGCCGGATACGCATACGGTCCTGTAGTTCCTGTATTCTGGGGCTATCGAGTATCCTGCGTAGTGGCTCGTAACTTCCAAATTCTCCTTCTAAACTCATAAAGTATCGACTTGAAATTTATCAACTTGAACTGGAATGACAAAGGGGTTACTGAGTGTTTTCACTCTTAAAAAACCTTTGTCTTGCGCCCTTCTAATTGAAGGTTCAAAATCAATAAAGTCGTAGTATTTACATAGTTCTTTAGTTTCGTCGGTATTGTTTAAATGCGCAATAAACCAGTTCGACGTATTCCTTAATATGTTTTTCTGTATGCTGCTTACTTCTTGTGTGGCATAGACCATTCCGATTCGATATTTGGCGCCCTCTTTTGCTGTTCTAACCCATATATCCGATAAATCAAGATCATTACCTGCAGGTAATATGTTATGTGCTTCCTCGATGTAAATCAAAATTTCCGGAATGGTTAAAGATCCGCGTATAAACTGTTTTTGATTTTCACGAAATATCCTCGCCATAATCCGATTCGCTGATGATTTATTCAGTTCAGGTTCGCCGCAAGATTGATCTACTATCACAAGCTTACCGGAAACGAGATGCGTATATATATCCTGCGCATAATCATTGCTTGTATCAGCGCTGTGTTGTTCAGCAGCTTTGCCGATCTTCCTAGTTCCGTTCGCATATTGAAAAATACCTATGATTTTTTTCAGGTCTTCATCTGCCCAGCTTTCTCCAGATCCATTTGGCCTGCTTACGTATGTAATTTCAAATGCACGATAGCCACTTTGACTATCACGAATAAATTTGTCTAAGTTTTCGAATGCGCTCGCGAGCTGGGCCCATGAAGGATTTTGATTTGAGAATATTTGCGCTGCGGATTGGTAATCCGGTGCGAAGTTGCTTTGACTATCCCGCATTGCCTGAAGTAACTCACGATTAAAGAGGTTTTTAGTATCGGCACGAATCGCCGATGGGACAGGAAATCCAGCTCTGGCTAAAACAGACCTGTACGCCAGAACACGGCGTTTAAAACGTGTCGTTGCGCTCATGTCGTTTGGATCAGGCGGCTCAAACGAAACCTGCATGAAATTCTTCATATAGGTGGTAGAATCATCCGATAAGATGCTGTCAATGATTTCTTTACCTATTTGAAGATTTTCATCCAAATAGAAGTTTAACAACATAAGAATCCGATCTGGGTCACTCGGATGCCGCGTTATTCCATAAGTAACAACTTCATTCTCCCTCCGTGCATTAGGAATGAGACTCCAGATGTTTTTTAAAGCGTTGTTATTATCTTGTTCATTTTCATTCGCATATTCCCCGTTAGGATCAAAAATGATTTGACCAATACGCAGCGGATCATCACCCGGAGTACCTTTACGAAGTTCAAAAACTGATTTTGCAATTAATTTTGTTGTGTTCGATTTACCGGTTCTGGTCATACCAAAAAGAGCAGATTTTTGGCTAAGTAGATCTGCAGGATATAGAAATACCGGAACGTCGTCAATTTGTTGGTATTTCCTATTGGTTGAGGCGTAACGTACGTACCCCAATTTTACACGTTCGGTATTGTTGTATTTGGCTCTGTGCTCTTGCTTGTTGATCGGATCACAATAATTTACAATTTCTTCTAGCGCAGAAGAATTAGGCTTATAAATTTTAAGACCTCGATTGGGATAATAATTTGAGATATCGCTACCAAACTTCATGGACAAGGGAGCTTCAGAATTCTGAAGATTATCTTCAAGAAAAAATGTCCCTATAATTCTGCATTCAACTCCTGCATATCCAAGGAGGACTCTCGTTTTTGCGTCCATAGCCCCGTCTGAATCCCAATGTTTTTCAATTTCACCGCTAACACGCTGCGCTGTTTCTACTCTTATTCTTTCTGCTTCTTTATCTTGGGGAAGTGGTGAGCTGTCCATCACCCGCAAGAGAATAAATGATGCATCCTCAGATTTGAAGTCAATGTTTGAGGCACTTGACGGATCGATTCGTGTAGCGATTAAAAAGCTCAAACTTGGGATTCCACCGACTTTCTTTCGCTCACTATCGTGGATGATCACGCGAGCCGTTTCATAGTTTATTGAATACAGCTCACCGACATATTCTGTATGTTGTATAAGCTTTTGAAACCACTGTCGTGTCTCATTTACTTTGACGGCCTCTATTTTTTGAATGAGTTTCTTTTCTATGCTCACTTGGTAAATATTTTAAATGCGAAGATAGTTTCCCTAATTGAAATTAGTTAAAATTTTATCTAGCTCTAAGGTATTAATTCACAGTCGAATAGCTTTTACGGATAACGTTCTGTTGTATACGTTAACCTATTTGATGTTTCAGTTTGGAATCGAGGGGACAGTATAGTATGAGATATAACTTTTGGAAAGTTTCCAAACTTTCCAAAAGTTTATTTCGAGGGTTAGACATAAAGAAAAAGCCCCACATTTCTGTGAGGCTTTCTCTTTTCGTTGCCCGACCTGGATTCGAACCAAGACATACTGAACCAAAATCAGTTGTACTACCCTTATACTATCGGGCAATCTGCTTCCTTTCTTCCCTTAGCACCTGCTTTGTAAACCTTCCGCAAAAATGGATCACGCAAAAGATGTTGCAAATGCACACAATTTTGGGTGCCATCTATTCCATTCACCACTTCATCGGTTTTTCCAGATTCAGGAATGCGATCTCAATAATAGAATGTGGCAGGCAGGCATTTCTTTTCAAGTTATTGATAATCAATGGCTACATATTTGGCATTTTGTTCGTAATAACTGTGCCAAACAATAATAGTATGCATCAACAAATCACTAAAAAGACATTCATCGTAGACGATGATCCATTTTGGACAGCCATTCTATCCGAAATTCTTCAAAGCCTTGGTTATACCAATATCAGCACATTCCGTAATGGAGAAGAATGTATTAAGAACCTGCATTTAAATCCGCATCTCGTTTTCCTGGATTACCAGATGGAAGATATGGATGGTATTGAAGTGTTGCGCCAGATCAAGGATTATTATCCGGGTATCGGTGTGGTTTTTTGTACTGCTCATGAAAACCTGAGTGT
>VFQP010003797.1_pt1 | contig 14877 bp, 17 predicted proteins | sample 3512351 | NCBI WGS metagenome assembly VFQP01 (sample SAMN10412372, study PRJNA504923) | tailings metagenome | isolation source: Relicate 1 Philex TSF1 revegetated site | place: Philippines: Tuba, Benguet | collected 2017-08-29 | reverse complement strand
GCGCTGTGCGTGTTTGGGGACGCTTGCTTTGCGCGTGCGTGGCGTCACGCCCGGTGGGCCGCCACCGCTGGCGCGCAGTGCCTCCCTGGTAGTTCTAGAGAGCAGGGCTTTGCTTCCTCTCCCTCCGATATCACAATTTCGCACCTGTCCGCAAGCAGATGCGAGTTCGTGTTCGTGCCCAGCCCTGCTTTGCCTGCTCCGCCACCCCAACACCGAGCTCGCCCCCACCCGAGCACCGCACGAGCACCACACACAGGGGCTGCAGCACATCACGTCTCGTGCGGGGCAGCCATGGCGTTCGGCGGCGATGGAGCGGTCCCCGCGGAGATTTCGCGGCTCGCCGCGGAGCAGACGCTGGAGCTCTCGACAGTGGACGCCGCGCATGTGAGCTTGTGCTCGAAGCTGCCGCTTCGAGCACGTGCAGCTCCACCTGTGCTCTCCTCCTGGCGAGCAGTCGTACGCGAATGCAGCGCGGCCCTCGCTTGCAGCCCGCGCATCAGCGCACGAGCGCACCAACACGCGCGGCGCGCGCCTGTTGTGCATGCAGGTGTTCTCCATCATCAGGCAGACCGTCGAGAAGCTCACGCTGGTGGGCACCATCACGGTGGACCCCAAGGTGCAGGCGCAGGAGCTCACGCAGCGCGTGGGCGAGGAAATCACGCGCATGATTGGGCAGCAAAAGGACCTGGAGGGCCGCTTTGAGGAGCTGGTGTCGGCGCAGCACACGCTGCGCAACCTGCCCAACAAGTCCAAGCTGCGCGAGAACCAGGTGCGCGCCGCAGCACGGCGTCTCCTCCACCTCCTCACAGGAAGTGGCGCGCAGTGTTGAGGGCGTGCAGTCAGGATGGGTGGTGCTCACCGCCGCGCCGCCACCATCACGCCGTTCGTCCGCATCCTGCCTGCAGGTCCAGCTGCAACAGGTGGCCGAGGCGTTGAGACAGAGCACCAAGACGCTGTGCCGCAACCTCAAGGACAACCCCAACGTTGCGGAGAACATGGCCAAGGTGGTGGATGACCCAGGGGGGGGGGGCGCGATGATGATGATGTGGCAGCTGCGGCGCTGGCAGGTGCCGTGCCGCGTGTTGACCCGGGTTGCCCCTCACCACACGCGTGCAGGTGGCGGCGGAGCGGCAGTCGCTCTGCGTGCTGCTGAGCGGCGTGCTGAACGAGCTGGACGTGTTCCGCAAGATCACGCCGGCCGTGGAGGTGGTGCTGGCGGCAGAGGCGGCAAAGGTGGCGCAGGAGCACACGATTGAGCACGAGCGCACCACCACCAGCGCCGTCAAGCAGCTGCGCAACGACCTCAAGGACGAAAAGGTGGACGCCGAGGACAAGGTGCGCTCCGTGGTGGTGCAGGCCCCCCCTTAGCTAGAGCTGCAGCACGAGAGGGGGCCCTGCCGTGATGCTGAGCCGTGCCGCGCCGCACGCCATGCACAACACGCAGATGCGGGAGAAGAAGAAGCTGGTGGCGCAGCTCAAGACGCAGCTGCGCGAGCTCAACATGACGAGCGCGGTGGACACGCGGTACATGGGCAAGGAGCGCACGGCGGACAACGAGGCGCTCCGGCGGCTGGAGAACGTGACGCTGGCGGACGCGCGCGTGGAGCTCACCCAAGTGCTGCAGCAGATAGACATCGAGGTGATTGTGGGGCTGGTGTGGACTGAGTGTGCGGCAGCCTCTGTGTCAAGCGTCACCCAGCACCTCCGTGATGCCGCCCGCCCGCCGTGATGCCGCAGGCGAGCGTGCACAACGCCACCATGGACTTCCTGAAGCGGGCCATCACCAAGCTGCAGGAGGAGAGCATCGCGTGGGGGTCACGGCGAGAGGACGAGCTGGCGGCCAAGGAGCGGGACCTCGAGGTGCGGGGCACGTGTGCAGCAGCCGCGCTGGTACCTCCTCACCCTGACGATGCCAACCGACCCCGTTCCTGGTGTGCGCGTGCCCCACGTGAGCGCAGCAACTCAAGCAGAACCACGTGCGCGACGAGCGGCGGTTGCGCGAGGCCGAGGAGCGGTGGCGGAGCGAGGACACGCTGCGGCGCGAGCGGGAGGCCAAGCAGACAGAGGAGCGCGAGCGCGAGGAGATGGCGGCGCTGCTGCAGGCCAAGCGCGTGGCCAGCGCCATCAAGATCCAGGCGGCGTGGCGCGGGTGCGCGTGCAGGCGGGCTGGGTGCTGTGCTGCTCATAACTGGCGCTCACAAACACCAAGCCGCGCCTTCGTATTGCATCGCGCCCCCCACACCCCCACCCCTCCCCTCCTCGCCGCGCAGGTACCTGGTGCGCAACGCCGGCAAGGCCGGGAAAGGCAAGGGCAAGGGCAAGGGCAAGGGCGGCAAGAAGGGCAAGAAGTGAAGACGCACGCCTGCCCTGCCGCTGCAATGCAAACATCACGTGCCATGTCTCTCCTTGCGAGGCTGAGGCGCCTCCTCTGAGAGGTGCGGCATGGCCTCGCGCGCCGCCGCCAGCGCCGCCGCCAGCGCCTGGGCGTCGCGCGACGTGAAGGCCAGCCGCGTGCGCCACCCCGCCGCCTCGGCGTCCTGGTCGTTCACCACGTTGGGGTACGAGCCAATCTGCACCTGCGCCAGCCAGAGGGGGGACAGGTTGTGCGCACAGCGCAGCGCTAGATGAGCGCCCCGCAGCGCACGCCACAAAGAGAGCACCGCATGCGGCGTACCAGGGGGTGCTGCTTGCTGACGGCGGTGAGGGCCGTGGCGATGAAGCTCTCGCCCAGCGCGCTGTAGAGCTCTCGCGAGAGCGGGGGCGCGCCGCCGACAAAGCGGTGCTGGTGCGCCGTCAGCAGCTGCGTGAAGAGCCGGGGGATGCCCGGCAGGACGTAGACGCCCTGCAGGTTGACCAGCGGCACCCTGTGGCTCCACGACATTGGGGGTGCCGCGTCAGCACTCTGAGCCCCCGCACCGCGCGTCGCCCACCCCACCGACAAGGAGCGCCTGGTCGTGAGCGCACCAGGTGCCGGGCGTCACCAGCACCTCGGCCGGGTGCGGCAGGGTGGCCATGCGCAGGCGCGCCTCGTTGAGCTCCAGCCCGCGCTGAGAGTAGTGCTCGCGCATTAGCTCCACCGTGGGCGCGTGCAGCCTGAGCTCCACGCCAAACGCCTGAGCCAGCGCCTCGTACGTCACGTCGTCGTGGGTTGGTCCGATGCCGCCAGACGTGAAGACAAAGCCCCCGCCCTGCTGGTCCAAGCCCACGCGCCGCCGCAGCCGCGTCACCGCCTCGACAATGTCCTCCACCCGGTCGGGCACCACCTCGACCCGCGTCAGGTCCACTCCCTGCCTGCAGCGAAGCTTGCACGCACGTGTTCACCGGGCGAGCCTCAGGAGATGGTGCACGAGGTGGCTTGCCGCACAGGTGCTCCTCCCGCACCTGTGCAGCAAGCCGGCCAGCCAGGGCATGTTGGCGTCCGTGACGCTGCCGCGCAGAATCTCGTCGCCAATGAGCAACAGGGCTGCCTGCACGGCAGGAGGGGGTGACGCTGCTGTGGCCGCTGCGCGCCGGGCGGTCCCCCTTGCATGCTGCTGCTGGGCCGGCAAGCAGCAGCTGCGTGACGCGGCCGCCAGCAGCAGCTGCCGGCGCATCCCTCCTACTGCGCTTGCTCCTGCTCTGCTGGGCTGTGGAGGCCCAGCACCAAGCCCGGCTCCCCATGGCAGGTGTGCGCCTGTTCCCCGTGCAGCTGTGTGGTAGTGCTGGACAGCGTCGGTGCTCGCAGCTGCATCCACACTGCTGAGCGTAGGAGGCGCGCCTCGGGAGGAGGGAGCCTTCGAGAGAAGAAGAAAGCAAGGATGGCCGACATAGGGGCGCAGGCCGCGCAGTTGCCCCGCCGGATCATCAAGGTGCGCATCGGGCGAGCCGCGGGATCCCGCTCACCGCCCCTCGCTGGGCCGGCCCTGCGGCCTGCGCCACCGCGAGGAGCGGAAGATCGTGTGCTCCAGGCGCGCTGCTCCAGGCGCAGCAGAAGCGAACCCTGCCTTGCCTTGCCTGCTCGTGGTGGTTGGACGCTCGTGCAGGAGACTCAGAAGCTCCTGCAGGAGCCCGGTGCGTGCCTGCACCGCTCGTTGCGGGGCCGAACGGTGCTGGGGTTGTGCGGCACCATAGTGCTGGGTCAGAGGAGCCTCACCCCTCCTCGCGTGCTCACCGCCCGCGCGCAGCCCCCGGCATCAGCGCCTCGCCCTCGGACGACAACCTGCGCTACTTCAACGTGATGATACTGGGCCCCTCGCAGAGCCCCTACGAAGGTCAGCGAGCGAGAGAGCGGCTGCAGCTGCCAGCAGCACTCGCTGCACAGCGCGGGGGTCCTGACGAGCTCGTGCTTCCCACACTGGCGCCGCAGGGGGGGTCTTCAAGCTCGAGCTCTTCCTGCCAGAGGACTACCCCATGGCACCACCCAAGGCAAGACAGAGCTCATTATTGACCAGAGGGGGCTGCAGCAGCAGGAGCAGGAGGCTGCAGCAGCAGGAGGAGGGAGCAGGCTGCGGGGGGCGGGGCGTGCGCGTGCTCTGGCGCGCGGCGGCAGTTGTCATCAGCGTGGAGGAGCCACAGGTGGCGCGCGCGCTGGGAGGAGAAAGGCTGGCCCACTTCTCACCAGTGGCCCTGCGGCGCGTGCCACGCGGTGCCCCCGTCCCCACGCGTAGGTCCGCTTCTTGACCAAGATTTACCACCCCAACGTGGACAAGCTGGGCCGCATCTGCCTGGACATTCTCAAAGACAAGTGGAGCCCGGCGCTGCAGATCCGCACCGTGCTGCTCAGGTCAGCTGGCGGGAGGGCTGGGGGCCTGGCGTGCGGCGTGGCGCCGTGCGCGCGCACCGTGGGCAGCAGCGCACCGCAGCGTGCTGCCACCCCTGGGCCCGGGTTGTGGTCACGCAGTGGACGAGCAGCTCCCGCTGATCAGCGGCGCGCAGTGTGGGTGCGCGGGACCACCAGACCCAGCACGGCCCGTGTCCGGGCGCCCTGCCGGGGGCCAGCAGCAGCTGCCGGGTGCATGCACAAGTGGTCAAGGGCAGGCCGCAGCAAGCGAGCTCAGGGGCATGTTGCGCTGCTGACGCCTTTCGTCGCCGCCCTCCCATGCATGCGCCCCCACGCTCGCGCGCGCCCCGCAGCATCCAGGCGCTGTTGAGTGCGCCCAACCCTGATGACCCCCTGGCAGACAACGTGGCCAAGCATTGGAAGGATGACGAGAAGGCAGCCATCGCGACGGGTGCGAGTCTTGGCTTGCTGCGTGGTGGTGCAGGAGGTGCTGCCTTGGGGCGCGCCTGACCTCACCCGTTTGTGTGCTGCTTGCCGGCGTGCTGCTTGTGTGCAGCGCGCGAGTGGACCCTGGCGTACGCCCAGGGCTAAGCCTACCAAGCCAGGCAGCCAGCAACCTGTGGACTCCACGAACTCTCTCTCTCTTGCGCCTCCGTCCCCGCGCCGCCGTCCCCGTCTCTTCCCTTTCCCTACGCTCCTGTGCTGCAGTGTGCATCCGGTGATGACGGCACGCACCGCCCTGCTGACCCTGACTGCCTGGCCCTGACTGGCAACTCTGACCCGTCTGTCTGTCGCGCGCTCAGATCATGAGAATCGCGCGCTCGAACTCACAAGACGGCCACGCAGTCCCGGCCGCAGAGCCTGCCCTGCGCGCTCGCTCAGCCAGCAGCAGAGCGTCAATGCCACTGGCGCGCCGATGCCGACACAGGACCTCGCCGCAGCCGCTCGCGCGGCGCGCAGCTGCGCTCCTGCTTCTCCTCCTCGTCTCGGGCGGCGGTGGCGCTGCACAGCACAATCAGCTGCGGGCTCCACAATCAGCAGCTGGGCATCAACAGCAGCAGCAGCATGCGCGCACAGCACTGGCGGCGGGAGGCGTTGCGCGCCGGGTCCTGCGCAGCGAGGCGGGCGCGGGGGCACCTTGGCACCCCCTGCTGCACAACGACACGGCCATCAAGAGCACGGCCGTGAGCGACAGCGCCACTCCGTGCAGCCAGGAGCACGTGGCCATCGTCGTCAACCACTACAAGGAGGAGCCGGGCGACGTGCGGCGGGTGGTGAGGCGGCTGCGGGCGCTCTTCACGCAGGGCGAGCGGCCCTGCGTGCACATCTACACCAAGGGGCCCCTCAACGCCACCGAGGTCAAGGCGGTGCTCAGAGGCGTGGGCGACTACTACTACCAGGTCGAGAACATCGGGCGCGAGGGGCACAGCTGGCTCACGTGAGTCTGGGTGGCCGTGAGGGAGGCGTCCAGGTGGTGGTGGTGCTGCTCACGCGGGCAGCGACACCTCCAGCTGCGTGGACAGGTCCTGGTACGCGGGCTGAGCGTGGCCGTACTGGCCGCCCGCCCCACCGAACTGGCCCGCGCCCGTGTCCTGGCCGGCCGCAGGTACATTGTGCACCACTACCACCGGCTGCCCGGGCACGTGCTCTTCACCCAGGCGCTGCCCAACGGCGAGGACCGCTTCTGGTCGCGCGCCGCCGAGGCGGTGCAGCACTACCGGGAGGACTCGTTCGCGTGCCTGGGTGACAAGTCCTTCATGTACAAGTGCGACGGCGCGTCCATGATGGGCCGCGTGGTGCGGCTGCGCGAGGTCTGGGCGCTCACGCAGCACCGCCTGTGCCCGCCCACCGTGCACATATGCTACCGCGGGCAGTTCCTGGTCAGCAACGAGTCGGTGCACAGGCAGCCGCGCCGCTTCTACCTCATGATGAAGCAGTACATGGAGGCGGGGCCGGCGCACTGGATCCACGACGACGTGGAGCACATGGACCGCCGCGACGGGCACTACGACGCCATAGTGGCGGCCAGGCACACGCGCGACAACAGCCTGCTGGGGCACGTGATGGAGCGCATGTGGATGGCCGTCTTTGACTGCCAGGAGCGCAACCTGCGCCAGGACCGCAACTGGGCCTGCGACGCCAGCAAGCTGCGCCACAGCGGCGCCGGCGGCGGGGACAACAGTGTGGCTGCTGGCCAGCTGCAGCACCCCGCGGCCCCGCAACATCAGCAGCAGCAGGACTCTGGCCTGAGGCGGCTCTGGCGGTTCTGGCGGCGGAGGAGGAGAGGTCTCTCTTGAGACCGTCGTGTCAGGCGTGCGGTGACTGCAGCAATCATCACGCGATGGTGGTGGGGGTGGGCTCGGGGCTCAGCATGGGCAACACCATGGGTGCGGACCGGTGGTGCAGCGAGAGCGCAGAAGTAGCAGACCCAAAACGACAGACCACAGCACACACACAGCTGCACACAGAGCCCTCAGCAGCAGGCGCGGCGCCCCTCCCTCACCCCCCGCACGGCGCAATGGCAGCGCTGGCGCTCGGGCCGGCGGACATGATTGCCCGCAAGACGGGGGAGGGTTACGAGAGGCCGCAGGGCGACCAGCTGATGCCGCTGGACATCAACTACAAGACGCTGGTGCAGTGGCTGGCCAGCCGGCAGAAGCTGGTGGCCGACTGGAGCAAGCGCCTGGCGGCCATCCAGGCCAAGGCCTCTGACCTGTTCTTCAAGGAGCTCAAGCCAGAGCTGATTGCGCAGCTCAGGGGCGGGCCGGAGGCGCCGCTGGACTACCTGCGCGCGGTGGAGATTCGCGACGCCTTGGCCAAGACGGCCGAGCGCACGCTGTTCGGGGGCCTCACGGGGCCAGCGGCCGAGTGGGACAAGGTCGTCAAGGCATACGACAAGGGAGGTGGGTCGGTGTCGCTGCGTGCGCGTGTCCTCCTGCCCACTGGCAGAAGATCTCCCGGGCTGCTCACCCTTGGCAAGCCGCACTCGCTCGCGCCGCAGGCATCCAGCTGGGGGAGGCGGCTCTCAACCTGGTGCAGAACGCAGAGTACGAGCTGCCCTTCCTGCGCAAGCAGGTGTGTGAGGCGCGCTGGTGCTTGGCGATGGGGCGGAGGGGCAGCGCGTGCAGATTATCACGCAGCGCTGCACTTCGTTCCTCCTCCTCCTTGATTGCACGTGAGCAGGCTGCCAAGCTCAGGCAGCAGCTGGAGGACTCGGAGCGCCGGCAGGCCGAGTACACGCGCAGCGCCGCCACCTGCGCCGCCGCCTACCAGCAGGTGTGAGCCTCCTCCAGAGCAGAGCAGGGCGGCGAAGCCCACACGCAGCAGCGCTCACCGCACGCACACCGGGCGGGACGTGCGCGCTGCGCAGGAGTGCGCCAAGATGGGCATCTCGGCCAAGCCGGGCGACGTCAAGCGGCAGCTGGCGGGCCTGGCACAGCAGCTGCCGCAGTGCATGGAGAGCACGGTGCTCGACGCCCTCCGCACTCCGCTGCTGGCCGACGCCATCAAGTGAGTAAGCATGAGACCTCCCTGGCGGCGTGCCGCAGAGTGCTGCACCGCACACACCTCCGTGCCCCTCGACCCGTCCGCCATTCGCCTGCAGGCACTATCAGAAGTTCGTGTCGTTCGCGCACCAGCTGGCGCCGGACGCGCCCGTGCTCACCACGCTCCTGGAGGTGCACGAGGGACGCACCGCGCCGCCCCCGCCATCCCAGCAGCAGCAGCCAGAGCCAGACGCTGCCAACGCGTCAGCAGCCGCAGGGTCAGCAGCACCGGCAGGCATCAGTTGGGACCTGGACGCTCCTGCCAGCAGCAGCGGCGGTGCGGGAGCCGGCGCCACCGCCGCCACCACCAGCGCGGCTGCAGCCGGGGGCATCTCCTGGGACCTCACCGGGGAGGAGCTGGCGGCCGCCAGTGGCGGCGCTGAGGGTGGCGCACAGGGCGGCGGCAGCGCGGCGGCGGTGGAGATTGCCTGCGACGTGGGCGCCGTGCAGGTGGAGCTGGAGGGCGACGCCGGCGCCAGCGCAGGCGGCGGTGGAGGAGGTGGCGTGGACTGGGACATCACGCTGGAGCCGGAGGAGGAGGAGGAGGAGCAGCAGCCGCGCCAGGCAGCCATCGACTGGGACGTCAGCATATCCGCCCCAGAGGAGGGGGGCGCCGCTGGCGAGGGAGCAAACGGCGACGCGCCGCACGCTGCTGCCGCCGCCACGAGCAGCAACGCAGTGGTGGCCCGGCTGTGCGCGGACGGCGACTACCGCGCTTCGCTCGTCGACGACTTGTTGGAGTTGAGGGCCTTCCTGGCGCAGGTGAGGGTGGGGAGCCCCGGTTGCTCGCCTGTGTGTGCTGATAGTGCTTGTGTGACTCTCCGGTGCACACACGTGCGCTCCATTGCGTGCCCCCACGCAACTCGCAGCGCCGCACGGAGCAGGGCAGCCACCTGCTGCTTTCGTCGTCCATGCCCGAGGAGCTGCAGTCGGTGCAGGGCGACACGCTGGCCTCCATGGCGGCGCTGGTGGACGCGGCGCTGGGCGCGCTCAGGGCAGAGCGCCTCTCCCAGCTGCTCATGCTCGCCAGCTCGCAGCGGTGCGCCTGCTCTTGCCTAGGGAGAGGAGATGCGCGTTGGGGTGGCGTGCTGAGCCGCCCCGCTGCGACGCCTGCGTGCGCGCGTGCAGGTACGTGGACCGCCTGGCCGGCGCCCTGGCGCGCAAGGCGGGCCAGGAGGCCAAGATGCACGCCGCCGCAAAGGGCGCCGTGCAGCGGGGGCACGAGGCCAAGGCGCAGCTCGTCGACTGCTCGCGCAAGGTGCGCTCACCGTGCCACTCCCCGCCACCTGCTCTTCCCCCAGCGCACGCAGCCAGCATTTAACACGCACGCACGCGCTGCAACCTGTCCCGCCTGCTGCAGGTGGCCGAGCTTGTGGAGCGCACGCGCGTGCTCAAGGCGCACGTGGAGGCGTCCATCAGCGCGCTGTTCCAGAACCGGCGCATCAACATCATGGGCGACATCAACGCCGCCCTCGCGTCCACCAGCGCGTGAAGGATTGCCGTGGGTCCGTGTCCGGAGCACGGGTGTTCAAAGTTAAACGCGCGACAGCTTGGACGTGTGGAACTTCCCTGCGAACACGCGTTTCGCTGCGAACACGGCAAATTTCATCTGCAGTCGCCGCTGATATGGCGGGGCTGACGCTGATAGCGGCGCGCTGAAGAGAGCAAGTCGAACCTCCTGCAGCGCAGAGGAGGAGCAGCGAGACATGCTGCCGAGCATGCTCCCCCCAGGAGGCGCGCCGGAGGGAGGGCTCGCGCGCAAGCTGCTCCTGCGCGAGCTGGGGGGCTCCCGCGGTGAGCATTGCTGCGTCCTTTCCTGCTTCTTCTTCCTCCCGAGGCGCGCAGAAGGAATTCCTACCTCACCCAGCACAACGCCCTCACGCGGCCGCACGCGCGCAGGGCATGGAGCTGGCGCCGCGCCGGAGCTGCCGCTGCAGCGCCTGGTTCGCCTGGAGCACGCGCGCGTGGCGACGGTGCTCACCAACCCAGAGGGGACGCCTTCGGTGCCCCTCTGCGCGCAATTCTCCCAGGCGAGCGCCCCACAGTGCGGGAAAGGAGCCTGCAGCAGCGTCACCCTCCTCAGACGTCGGCGCGGCTCTGCTCGCGGCTCTTGTTCCTCCCTTTGTGAAGGAACAACATCGTGTTCCCTCTTCGGCCCCCTGCCCGCCCGCAACAACGCAGGGCGCGCAGCGCCTGGCGGTGGCGACAGAGGCGGGCTTTGTCAGCGTGCTGGACACCTCCACGCTCGGCGGCTTGCCCCAGGCGCTGGAGGCCGACCCCTTTGGCCGCGCGCCCGTCGCCAACTGGGAGGCGCACCGCAACATGGTGCACGAGCTGCTCTGGACGCAGGCAAGGGCTCCTCTTGCCATTGAGTCTCAACTGGGGTCCTGGCAAACGCAGCATTCTGGGAGGGGGACGACCCAGCTTGCGCCGCGCTTGCTTGATTCCTAGCAAGCGGGCTGCATGGCTTGGAGCTTTGCGCAGGGCGACACGCGGCTGCTGACGGCCTCGGCCGACACGTGCGTGCGCCTGTGGGACGCGGAGACCGGGGAGATCCTGGCCAACTTTGCCGGGCACAGCCAGGCGGTCAAGTGCATCGCCGTGCCCGGCCAGGGCCAAGGCGACGCGGGCGCTGGCCACCCGTCGCTGCTCGCCAGCGGTGAGCCCATACCTTTGCTCAGCGCATGGCATGTGTGCGCGGGCGCGTGGGCTCCTCCTCAAGCTGACCCGTGCAGTGTGGCGGCGGCGGCGACCGGGTGCGCGCAGGGGCACGGGACGGGAGCATCCTCATCTGGGACGTGCGCGTGGGCCACCGCAGCGGTGACGCGCCAGACGACTCGCCGCCGGACGAGGGCCTCACGCGCACGCAGCCCGTCCTGCGCATTGACGTGCGTCCCACCCACAGTTGGGGCGCAGGAATAAGCTCCTGAGAGTCGTCGGGCGCTCAGACGTTGCCGCTGCACTGACCGCGCTGATGCTTGCCATGCATGTGTGGGGCTTCTCGTCGTTATTGCGTGGGCAGGCGGCGCATGCCCCTGGGCCGCAGCACGCGACGCCGGCGGCCAGCACCGGCGGCGGCAAGCGGCCGCGCTCGGCCGGCCGCACGCCCGGCGGCAGCAGGGGAGGGGCTGGGGCAGGAGGAGGCGCCGGCGGCGCGTCGGTGGGGCGCGGCGTGAGGGTGGGCAAGCTGGCGGCCCCCGCCTGCGCCAGCGTCACCGCGCTGGCCTTCCTGCCGGGCAGCGCCGGCAACCTGCTCGTCAGCGGCGGTGAGCGGCCGGGCCAACCGCACGAGATTTCACCGCTGCCCGCTTCAGCGGCACGCACAGACACGTCCACCTGGTCTTTGGGTTCTTGCGTTGCAGGTGCTGGGGACTGCCTGGTCAAGTACTGGGACCTGAGGCAACTGCCTGGCGGGCGGGCGGGTGGCAGGGCGGGCGCCGCCACGCAGCACGCCAACGCGGCGGCAGCAACGGGAGGTGGCAGCACCACCACGCCGCACAGGCCCGGCGCGCGGGCCGGCAGGGGCGCCGCGGTGGCGTCCCCCGCGGCGGGCGCCGCCTCGCCGGCCACCCCGGCGCCCTCGCGCCGCGGCGCGGACGGCGTGAGCCGGCGCGTGCACGAGCTGCTCAGCTTTGCGAGCGCGCCCTCCATGCCGACGGCGGCCCCCGCCCGCGCCGCCTCTCCGCTGCCGCTCGGTGGCGGCGCAGGGGGAGCGGCCGCCGTCCCCAGCAGCAGCCCGCTCCCCGCTGGCCTGGGAGGCGCGGCGTGGGAGGCGCGGCCCAGCCCCTCGCCTGCCGCAGCAGCAGGGGGCGCATGGTTGGCCGGGGCGCAGGTGCCTCAGCTGGGCATCGTCAGCATCGCCATGTCCCCCCAGGGTGCGCGCGCCTTGCGCGGGGCGAACGAATGGGTGTGGCCACCAGGAGGTTGCGCTACTATGCACCTGGTGCACCAATTGGGTCTGACCTTGACGGCGCGTGCCAACCTGCGCAGGGGACCTGATGCTGGTGCACCGGTGCGACGGCGTGCACCTGCTCTACAGCACGCGCGGGCCGCAGGTGGGGCCGGTGGCCACCTACCCCGCCCCCAGCGGCTCGCTGGCGGCGCGCAACCTGCACACCTGGTGAGCGAGGAGCGAGCCTTGGGGCGCGTCCTCTTGGTGAACGGTGGGGGAAGGAGGCAGCCGGGGAGGCGACTGGCGTCATGAGTGCGCTAGAGCACTGCTCTGAGAGTGTGCGGATCACTGACTCCCCTGGTGCGCGCACACGCCTCGCCCCCTGGGCTCCCCGCGCAGGTTTGTGCGCACCAGCTTCAGCCCCGACGGCTCGCAGTTTGCCTTTGGCGGCAGCGAGGGCCGTGCCTACGTGTGCCAGGTGCGCCTGCCTCACCACCTGAGGGAGCGTCAAGCCAGGACTGGCCTCCATTCACGGCCCTCTCTTCCGGCGCCTCACGCTTCAAGTCGCTCCCCTTGCCACCTTCAGGTGGACGCTCACGGCGGGCAGGGCCACGCCGCGGTGGGGCGGCACAGCCGGCGTCGGCCGCGGCGCGACGCGCACGTGGTGGAGGTGCTGCGGCACGGCGGAGCGCCGGTTGGGGGCCTGGCCTGGGGCTGGTCCAGCAGCCAGGGCCGCGCGCTGCTGGCCACGTGCGCCGACGACCAGCAGGTGCACCTCTGGTGCGCGGGCGGTGGGGGGCGCCACGGGCGCGGCGCGGCGGCTGAGCCAGGGCAGGAGGAGGCGGAGGCGGAAGAGGAGGAGGCGGAAGAGGAGGAGGAGGAGGAGGAGGAGGACGATGAGGTGGTGGTGGTCGGGGAGAGGCCGGCGCCTCCCTCGTCCGCACCCCGCTCGGCGCGCCACGCCGGCGCAGCAGGGGCGCGCGCAGCCTGGAGCGGGTCGCCGCCAGAGGAGGAGGAGGGGGAGGGTCGGCGCCGCCGCGCGGCTGGAGCGCACCACCTGGACGCGGCGGCCTGGGAGAGGCGGGGCGCTGAGCTGCAGCGGCGACAAAATGAGGAGGGGAGCAGCGCAGAAGAGGAGGAGGAGGAGGAGGAGGGCGGCAGGGTGAGCAAGCGCCGGGCCGCCGCGCCGGGCCAGCACCAGCCGCAGCACCCACCCGTCCCCCCAGCCGCGCCGCCGCCCCCCCTCCCAGCCCCCCCGCCCCCTCCGCCCTCGGCCCTCCCACCGCTGGCCTCCCCCTCCCCGGCCCTGGCGCCCCCGCAGCCCATGCAGCTCTCCCCGGCCCCCTCCCCGCGCCACCCAACGCCCGCGCCCGCCCAGCCGCCCCTGGGCGTGCCCGCCGGGTCCCCGCTGGCCCCGGAGGGCGCGCCCCCGTCCCCCTACGACCCCGAGCGCGACGCGTTCGACGACAAGGAGAACCAGGCGCCCGCCCTGCCCTTCCCGCCCTCCCCACCCGCCACCCGCCTGCTGGCCGGCTGGGCGGGCGCGGCGCAGCTGCACGCCGACGGCGACGGCACCAACAGCAACCCCGCCACCCAGCACCAGCACAACAGCGACTCGCAGGGCGGCAGCACCGGCCACACGCTCATGATGCCCCCGCCTCCCCCGCGCCGCTGGTCCTTCCCCCCCGCCTGGGGCGCCTCGCTGCCGTCGCCCGGCGACGCGCATGGCGGCGGCGGCGGCGCGGCGGCGCTGCCGCCGCTGCCCCCACACGGCCCTCAGCAGGGCGCCGCCACCTGGCCGCCGCACCAGCGGCACCTCAGCCGCACCGCGCACCTGCAGCCGCTGGCGCTGGTGCTGCCCCCGCCGCTCGCCCACGCCGCCCCGCACCCTGCTGCCAGCAGCGCCTCTCCCCAGCAGCTGGAAGCAGGAGCGGGCGCAGGGGCGGCGGACCCCGTTCACATGCAGCTGGCCACGGTGCGCACGCGCCGCCTCTCCGCCTCCCTGCTCCCCAACAGCAGCAGCAGCTCAGAAGCGGCAGCAGCGGCCACACCAGTGGCAGGGGCGCACGCAAGCGCCCTCCCCTTCCCCTCGCCCTCGCGCTCGCCCTCCCCGCGCATCCTCCGGGCGCCCGCCTCCCCCACCGCGCTGCTGCTGCCGCCGTCCTCCTCCTCCCGGGCGCCCCTCTCCAGCCCCAGGGCGCTGGACGTGGCCGCCTACGCCGCGCGCACGGCCGCCGGAGGCGCCACCACCCCCACGGGGCGCGGCACCGCCGCAGCAGCCCTCGCCGCGGCGCGCGCGTCCCCGCACCCGCAGCAAGTGCTGCTCCCGCCGCCGCAGCACGGCGGCAGCCCCGCGCGGTGGGCGGCGGCGCTGCACCTGCCCCCCTCGCACGGCGCGCCTGGGGACGCGGTTGCGGTCGCCGGCGATGGCCAGCTGCAGGGCGCGGCGTGCAAAGGCGGCGTGGCAGGGCCCCAGCGCGAGCAGCTGCACCCGGCTGGCGGCGCGCTGGCTGGGGCCGGGCAGCACGGCAAGGGGGGCGCGGCGGGGGCCGCGCGCGGCACCCTGCAAAGCTTCTTCCCCCGGCTGGTGGGCAACGCTGCGGGGGCCCCAGCACCAATGGCGCACGCCGCGCCGCCCCCTCCACCGCCACCACCGCCGCCGCCGCCGCCGCCACCACCGC
>VFQP010003796.1_pt1 | contig 14877 bp, 12 predicted proteins | sample 3512351 | NCBI WGS metagenome assembly VFQP01 (sample SAMN10412372, study PRJNA504923) | tailings metagenome | isolation source: Relicate 1 Philex TSF1 revegetated site | place: Philippines: Tuba, Benguet | collected 2017-08-29 | reverse complement strand
CGGCCAGCACAGCAATCTCAGCGTCCTTTAGCTTCGGCCCCGGCGGCATCTTCAAAGGCCCTGCGTTATGCATGACGGCCTTCAGAAAGAGGCTTTCGGCTGGCTTGCCCTCCACCACACTCGCCCCACGCGAGCCGCCCTTCATGAGGTCCTCGCGCGTATCGAGTTTCAAGCCTCCCATGATCGGCTTGCTAGTAGCCGCATGGCAGCTTAAGCAGGACCGAACTAGAATCGGCCGGACATTGCGCTCAAAGTACTCCGCCCCGTCTACTTGAGCCATCAAGCTCGCGGCGGCGAGCATTACGCCAAACATGAATGAAGCTTATCATTCACACCTGCAAATCCTCAATCCGATCCGCGCTTGTGCGGCAGGAGGCCTTGTTTATGGCATTTGCAATGAAAGGCCCCGGTCCACAAGGTGGAACGGCCTACAATGTGGAGCAAGCCGTCGGCGCGAATTCCCCCAACAATTCCGGCGACGTCCGCTTGATTCAATACATGCTTCGGCACATTTACGGCAACGCGGCTTTCGGCCTGGCCGTGGATGGCTTTATCGGCCCGGTAACGGTTTCCTGGATCAAGAAATTCCAGAATGACATGAAGGCGCTTGGTCAGAACGTACTGGTTGATAGCCGCATTGATCGCGCCTTCGGCCAGGTCTCCACGGTTTCCAAAACAACCTACGCCATTCTGCTGATGAACCAGGAACTCAAGAAGCGAAACCCGTCAGCCTGGAATTCGCTACCGAGCCAAGTCCCTCTCAGCGAAACACCCAAGTCTAATCCTTACAACCCGAAGGCCAAGGTCGTCAAAGACTATAAAGTAGTTCTCCTGCCGGGCGGCAAGAAGAAGGTCACCTACACCTACACGGATGGCACCAGCGAGACGGTCATCGTTGCGGGCAACGTCATTATCGACGGCCAAACGGTGCCAGGTGTGAAGGAGATCGTTCAGGTGATCATCTTCTTCCGCGATGGTAAGCAGGTAAAGATCATCCAATACTCAGACGGGTCCAGCGTCGAGATCTCTTACCCTCTACTGGCCGCCTAGCGGCTATCCTGACTGTTGCGCCATTGCAGCTTCAGGTCCATATCGGCAGCTTGGAAGTCACGGCCCCTAGGGTTGTGCGCTTTGGCCGCTTCGACGCCGCCAATCTGATTCGAGGCCACTTCGGCAAGGAACTTTTCCGGGCGCAACCGGAGCTATACCAGCGCCTCTACAATCCTGAGCCCTTAACCGACGGCCCCAGTGGCTTCGCTGACCCGCCCCGGCCCATCCGCCTGATTACCAGGCATCTCGCCGGGCGTTCTTTCCAGGCAGGCCAACCCATCGGCTTCCAGGTCCATCTCTTCGACCTTTCCTTGCTTCCCGCCTTCGGGGCCAACAGTTTTCGTACCCTCCACATCGATCTCAACGCCCCCTTCCCCGCCACTGCCGAACTAGAGATCCAATTCCTGACGCCCACCGAACTTCGAGGCGTTCCCGAACCAGACTTCGGCCCACTCTTCGCCCGGCTTCGGGACCGGCTTAGCCTCTTGCGCACCTTTTACGGCGACGGCCCTCTCGAAATCGACTTTCGCGGCCTCGGAGAGCGTGCCCGCCAAGTCCAACTCCTCTCCACCCACCTCGAATCCATGCATGCCAGCCGGCGCTCGACTTCTCAACAAACCCGCCACCCCCTCGGCGGCTTTTTCGGTACAGCCCGCTACGCCGGCGACCTGACGGAGTTCCTGCCCTACCTCTATGCCGGGCAATTCACTGGACTCGGCAAATACACCGTCTGGGGTCAGGGGGAAATTTCGATTCCTATTCTCCCCGCCGCAACTTCTTCGCTTAAATAGTGTTTAGAAATACGTGACATCAGTGGCCGCTCTGGAACGCGACGCCGAGTTGATGCTCCGGGTGCGCTCGGGGGATCAGTCGAGCTTCGCGCTGCTGCTGGAAAAGCACCGGAACCCTGTTGTCCATTTCCTCTATCGCATGGTGCAGAACCAGGCGGTGGCCGAGGAATTGGCGCAGGAGGCTTTCTTGCGGGTGTACCGGAGCCGGGAGAGCTATGAGCCAACGGCGAAGTTCACAACCTGGCTGTACCGGATCACAACGCATCTGGCCTTGAACTATGTCCGCGACAAGCGCCATGACAAGCTGCACGATTCTATCGACGAGCAACAAGACGATGCGGCGCCCAGACAGTTGGCCGACCGCGCCCCGAATGTGGAAGAAGGCATGGTGCGGGATTCGGCCCTGGCTGAGATCCGCGCGGCGATTGAATCGCTGCCGGAAAAGCAACGATCGGCCGTGCTGATGCACAAGTATCAGGAGATGGATTACGCGCAGATCGCGGGAGCGCTGGGGTGCTCCGAGTCCGCCGTAAAGAGCTTGCTATTCCGCGCTTACGAGACATTGCGCAACCGTTTGAGTCATTACGCGCCGAAGGAGAACAAACAATGAACTGCGTCCTCGAACAACACGAACAAGAAGATCTACTCCTTGGCTACACCACCGGCTCTTTGGATCTGGCGACGGCGCGCACCTATCAGCAGCACTTAGCAACCTGCCCCGATTGCCGGCGGCTGGTGGACTTGCAGAACGGGGTTTTCCAGACCATGGCGGCGTGGGAAACGCCGAAGGTGAGCGCGGACTTCGATGCGAAGTTGATGGCGCAGATCCGAGCGCAGCATCCGCCCCAACCTTGGGGACAACGTTTGCTGGAATGGTTTGGCTGGCCACCGACGCAACATCCCTTCCGCTGGGCGATGGCGGGAATGCCTCTTGCGGCGCTCGCGCTCGGCTTGTTCTTCTGGCCGCAAGCCGACGGCAACGTACAGCAGGCCCTCGATGCACAGGAATTGCAGGAAGTGGAACGCAGCTTGGATGACATTGAAGCGCTGCAGGCCTTGCACGGAAGCGACAAGGCCGCCGCGCCGCAGGAATTACTATGAAGCGCCGCCTCGCATTTCTCTTGATGGCCGCGCCGTGGTTGGCGCTGGCCCAGCCGCGGCCGAACATGTTCGAGCGCTTGCAGCGCATGTCGCCCGGCGAGCGCCGCCGCTTCCTGAACCGCATTCCCCCAGACCGCCGCATGGAACTCGAAAGGCGCTTGCGGCAGTTGGAGGAGATCCCTCCCGATGTCCGCGAGCGGCTTCGCCGCGAATACGACGAGTTCCAACAACTGCCACCGGAACGCCAGGCGGCGATCCGCAAAATCCTCAAGGACGTCAACGACCTCGGACCACCGCGGCGCGGCCGCGTGCAAGGCGCCATCGGCATGCTACGCCGCATGCCCCCTTCCGAGCGCGAGCAGCGGATGAACTCCAAACGCTTCCGGGACAACTTCGACGAGGCCGAACAGCGCCTAATCCGCGAGGCCCTGGAAGTGCTGCCTCCCTTGCCACCCCCACCGCCGCCGGGCGAAGAAAAGCTATAGGCGTTTGACACACCGATTCGCTAGTGTCACCATAAAAGAGTCACAACGCGTGCGGATGTGGCGGAATTGGCAGACGCGCTAGATTCAGGTTCTAGTGCTCGCAAGGGCGTGGAGGTTCAAGTCCTCTCATCCGCACCAACACAAGTTTTTGAGTTTCCAAGGGGCTACCTAACAAGGTGGCCCTTTTAGCTTTGAAGCCAGCAACTTAGTACGAGCGCACTATGGCCTTTTTAAGGATTGGCTGCTACGCTCGCAACGTGGCGTTTGAGGTCCTGAAAGTAAGCATGATGCTGATTGCCGTCAGCCTCTTGGGCTACTGGCTCACTTGGTCGTTGGCCATCATCCTGAATCTGGAGCAGGCTCCGGAAAACCACAGCGCCTATAAGCAGCCTCCGATTGGTTGACCTGAACTATTTCCAGCCCGAAACCTGACTGCATAAACTGTTAGCTGTAACGGCTTGCATGTGAGGTTTTGTGAAGACTGCTCTTCTCTGCTTTAGCGTCGGCCTGTATGCGCAGGCGCCGGACCCGGCTTTGTTCGAATCCAAGATCCGGCCGGTGCTGACCAAGAGTTGTTACGCCTGCCACTCCTCAAAGATGAAAGCGCCTATGGGTGGGTTGGTGCTGGATACCAAGGCGGGTTTGGCTAAGGGTGGGGTGTCGGGGCCGGTGATCGTGGCGGGCAAGCCAAGGGAGAGCAAGCTGCTCCAGGCCCTGACCTATGAAGACGCTCATCTTCAGATGCCGCCTAGCGGCAAGCTTCCGTCGAATGTCCTGCAAGGGTTTGAACAATGGATCGCGGCGGGGGCCTTCGACCCACGCGTGGATGCGACGACATCGGCGACGACGCCCCTGCGCGGGATGCCAGTGGAAGAAGGCCGGAAGTGGTGGGCGATCCAGAAGCTAGCAGAGTTTCCCGCGCCGAAGGTAAAGGCCGCCGCTTGGCCGAAGCGGAAGATCGATCCGTTCCTCCTCGCGAAGCTGGAAGAGAAGAAGCTGACGCCGTCCGCACGCGCGGACAAGCGCACGCTGGTGCAGCGGGCCTACATCGACCTCCTGGGTTTCCGTCCAACCTTTGAAGAAGTCGAAGCGTTCGCCAAGGATGACGCTCCCGATGCTTACGAAAGACTGATCGAGAAGCTCCTGGCTTCGCCGCACTATGGCGAGGCATGGGGAAGGCATTGGCTCGACGTCGCTCGCTATGCGGAGGACAACCCAACATCCGAGGCGACGAATCCTCCCTATCCTTACGCATGGCGTTACCGGGACTGGGTGATCGAAGCGTTGAACCGGGACGAACCCTACGACCGCTTCATCAAGCTCCAACTGGCCGCCGACTTGATGCCAGATGTGAAACGCGAAGATCTGAGGGCCTTGGGGTACTTAGGCGCCGCGCCGGTGTATCACAAGGACCAACGCCTTTCTCACGACGTCATCTATACATTCCTTACCGACGACTGGGATGAACGCGTCGACGCTGTGACGCGCGGACTTCTGGGGCTGACGGTAGCCTGTGCGCGCTGCCATGACCATAAATTCGACCCGATTCCGACGAAGGACTACTACGGCCTAATGGGCGTCTTCGCGTCGACGATGCGCTCGGAGCGCCCGCTCTTCGATGTGCCGGCTGACGTCGAGCAGCGCTACCAATGGCTGCAGAATCGCTTGTTTGATTTGGCCTATTCGCGAAACCTGCTAACCGGCGAGGCATCTACCGTGGTCGGTTCCGAGGAGCGTGTAGCGCTGTGGAAGCAAGAGATCGAGAAACTGCGACTCGAAGCCGAGACCCTGCGCGAGCGTTATCCGAAGCTAGTCGAAAACCTGGAGAAGTATTGGCGTCCGCCCGCGCAGCGCAGCGGTGCACAAGCGGGAGCGGCAAGGCGCCGGCCAACGGCATCGAACGAACCCTTCATGAATGCCGTCTACGAAGCGGCGCAGTACGTCGATGGCTCCGATGCCAACTACACCTTTATCCACTACAAGCCTGGCGAAGCTCGGTCGCTTCTTGTGATGCGCAGCGGCAATGTCGCCGCGCCGGGAGAGATGACCGAGCGGCACTTCCCGAGCGTCCTGAGCAAAGGCGATGCACGCTTGGGGCCGGGATCGGGCAGGCTGGTGCTGGCCGAGAAGATCTTCAGCGACAGCGCCCCCTTGGCGGCGCGCGTCATCGTGAATCGCGTTTGGGCCTGGCACTTCGGCAAGGCACTGGTAGGCACGACTAGCGACTTCGGTACGCAAGGCGACAAGCCAACACACCCGGAATTGCTCGACGACTTGGCCGCCCGCTTCATTCAGAACGGATGGAGCTTGAAGTGGCTGCACCGCGAGATCATGCTGTCGGCGGCGTATCAGCAATCGAGCATGCGCCGGCCCGAGGGCGACCGAGTAGACCAAGGCAATAGCCTGCTCTGGCGGATGAACCCGCGGCGCTTGAGCGTGGAGGAGTTCCGCGATTCGATGCTGCGCATTGCGGGGAATCTGAACGCGAAGCTCTATGGCGTATCCGAGGATGTCGAAGCCGAAACGAGCGTCCGCCGGACTATCTATGGCCGCATTAGCAGGAGCCGCGTAAGCAACCTCTTGCGAACTTACGACTTCCCAGACGCGACACAAACCAGCCCAGGCCGCGAGCTCACCATCACGCCGCTCCAACAACTCTTTGTATTGAATGGCCCCCTCCTGCGCGCACAATCGCAGCTCTTGGCCAAGGGGCTGGCAGCGGCGGAACAGAGGCAACAGATCGAAGAACTCTATCGGAAGGTTCTCTCGCGCATGCCCACGCCAAATGAGATTGACCTCGCGCAGCAATATCTCGCGCAAGGCACCATCCAGGAGTACGCCCACGTGCTCCTCTCCACAAACGAGGTACTGTTTCAAAAATGACCCGCCGTGAATTGATGCAAAGTCTAGCGGGCGGCGCACTGCTGGCCGAACAACAACTGCTCGCCGATCCGATGCGCCACTACACGGGCACGAAACTGCCGGTGAAGGCGAAGCACGTCATCTTCCTGTTTCTCGCCGGTGGGCCTTCGCACGTCGATATGTTCGACCCGAAGCCCGACCTGCTGAAGTACCAAGGGCAGCGGCCAGGCTCCGTCGATCTGCGGACGGAACGGCAGACCGGCGGACTGCTACCGAGTCCCTTTACGTTTCAGAAATATGGACGGGGTGGCGTAGACGTGAGCGAGTTATTGCCGCAGATGGCATCGGTGATCGATGACGTTTGCGTGATCCGCTCGATGTACACCTTTAATCCCACGCACACGCCCGCCCGCAACATCATTCACTCCGGCAGCCTGCTGGCGACACGGCCGTCGATTGGCGCATGGACTTCCTACGGGCTGGGCACGGAAAACCAGAATCTGCCGGCCTTCGTGGCGCTGACGCCAGGCGGCAACGGAGGGCCCTTCCTGCGCAATGGCTTCCTGCCGGCCGAGTATCAGGGCACGCCATTTAACGATGCCGAGACCGAGCCCGAGAAGATGATTGCCAACTTGCGCAATCAGCATCTCGACAAGGAAAAGCAACGCCGCTATCTCGACGCCGTGCAAGCCTTGAACCGCGAGTTCGGCAAGGGCTTCGGGCCCGATGAGTTCCTCGAAGGACGCATACAGTCGATGGAGGCCGCCTACCGGATGCAGTTCGAAGCGCTAGACGTTTTCGACATTCGTAAAGAAAGCGAGGCAACGCGCGCCGCTTACGGTTCCTCGTCGTTCGGCAATGGTTGCCTGCTGGCGCGGCGTCTCGTGGAGCGTGGGGTGCGCTATGTCCACGTGAACCACAGCGCCGGCCAGGACTGGGACGACCACAAGGACATCGATACGAACTTGCGCAAGCGCTGTCCAGATATGGATCAAGCGGCGGCGGCCCTGATTCGGGATCTGAAGCAGCGCGGGCTCTTGGACGAAACCTTAGTGGTATGGGGCGGCGAGTTCGGCCGCACACCGGTGTCCGAAAGCGGCTCGGGCCGCGATCACAATCCTTACGGCTTCACGATGTGGCTTGCGGGCGGCGGCGTGAAGGGCGGCATGGCCTATGGCGCAACGGACGAATTCGGATTCAAGGCGGTGGAGAACCGCGTGTCGATTCACGATCTCCACGCTACGATCCTGCACCAGTTAGGCATCGACCATACGCAGTTAACGTATCGCTACGCGGGGCGGGACTTCCGCTTGACGGACGTTTTTGGCGATCCTGTTAAGGCGATCTTGGCCTAAACGGCGGCGTTAATCGCGAAACAGAAGCTGCGCGTACTTGCTGAGATAGATCTGCCAGTTCGGCCAACTGTGACCGGCGCCGGATTCGTTCCAGACGTGCTTGACCTTCTTCTGGTCGAGGAGTTCGTGCAGCGTCTTCATGCCGGGGTAGGCGAAGTCTTCCGTCCCGCAGCCCAGCCAGATGAGCTTCAGTTTGGAGTTCAACGAGGCGGCATCGGTCTTCTCCCATTCCGTACGGTTGCCGGAGGCGCTAAAGGCGCCTAAGTAAGAGAAGTGGTCGAGGTTGTGCAGCGCGATCATCTGCGATTGGGCGGAACCCATGGACAGGCCCGCGATGGCGCGGTTCTTCTTATCTGTCAGAACGCGATACTTGCTTTCCACCATGGGCTTGATGGCCGTCATGAGTTCCTTTTCGATTAAGGCGCCGTCGGTGGGCGCGTTAGCGGCGCTGGGGTTGGCCACCGTCTTAATCTCCCGCTGCACATGCCCGAAAGGCATCACGACGATCATCGGCTTGATCTTGCCGTCGGCGATCAAGTTGTCCATGATGACGTGCGTGCGTCCGGTCCAGGTCCAGGACGCTTCGATCTGCCCATTGCCATGGAGCAGATAGAGGACCGGATACTTGCCTTTGCCCGCCTCATAGCCGGGTGGCGTATAGACGTAGACCATGCGTTGGGTATTCAAGTTGGGAGAGTCGTAGAAGTTGACGTGGATCGTGCCGTGAGGAATCTTACGATCGTCAATCGGCGCCTGGTCAAGGCCGGGAATTACGAAACTGCTGGTGGGTCCCCAGCGGCGGAGTTCGAGGTTGGGGTTCGCCGGATCGGGGATGCGCAGGGCGCCGTCGACAGAGTAGCCGTAGGTGTAGAAGCCGGGCGCCAGCGGGCCCACCGTCAAACTCCAAACGCCGTTGTCTCCACGTTGGAGCGGCGTGGGCTTCTTCAATACCTCCAGAATCCCCGGTGAACCCATGATGAGGACTTCGCTCGCTTTGGGGGCGAAGAGACGGAAGGTCACTTTGCGATCCGCATGTACTTCGGGAGAAATGGGGATGTTCTTGGTGTCTTCATAGGCAGCGGGAGCCGGCATGCGGAGGCCACCAGGCATAACCTGGGCTGCGGCCAGCGCGGCATAGACGGGGATGAGCGCAACGGCGTTGTGGAAGTTCATGGGATTTCTCCTCGGGATTTCTCCTCAGTGATAGTAACCGAACGAGAGCAGCGCACGCTGTCATAAAATCGGATTGTCCATCCGCAGAGCATGAGTTTTATGTCCTTTTCCCAGTACAGCGCCGTGATGGCGCTTGCCGCCATTCTATTGACCGCAGAGCGCGCGGAAGCGGCGAAGCCCTTCGCGGAAGCGGATGCGTTCCTGCGCAAGAACTGCGTTGCATGCCATTCCTCGAAGGCGCCCAAGGGCGGCGTGAATCTGGCGGCGCTGGAATTTGAAGCGGCGAACCCGGACAACTTCGCGACTTGGGTGAAGGTACACGATCGTGTGGCGAGCGGCGAGATGCCGCCTGCAGGGATTCCAAAGCCAGCGGCGGCCACGGTGAAAGACTTTACTGGGCGGCTGGGCCAAGTGCTCACGCAGACGGAGAAGACCCGCAGCGTAAGCGCGGGGCGTTCGCCTCTGCGCCGGCTCAATGCTTATGAGTACGAGAACGCCATCCGCGATCTACTGGACACGCCTTGGTTGCAGATCAAAGACAAGCTGCCGCAGGACGGCATTGCGCATCGTTTCAATAAGACAGGCACGGCGTTGGACGTCTCGCACGTCCAGATGGCCCGCTACTTGAGCACGGCACAGTTGGCAATGAAGGAGGCGATGGCGGCAAAGCTAATCCAACCGGGGAGCGCCGTCAAGCGGATCTACGCCCGCGAGGAACCAACGCTATCGCGTAACTTCTGGCCCAGGGAAGGCAATACGCGTACGGACCGTTTGAACTTTCCCGTACTCGATTCGCACGCGCAGCCTGAGGTGAGAGCGGGGCGGCAACCAGTGAGCAGTCCGGAGCTGAAGGAACGCGAGGCCGTGGGCCGCGTGTCCAGTATCTTCTCCGACGCGGGCGGCTTTAGCTGGACGAACTTCCGCGTGCCCGCGGCGGGCCGCTATCGCATTCGTGTGAAGGGTTACACGATCTGGGTGAGCGGCGGCGGCGTGGATCACTGGAATTTCACCGGTTTTGGCAAAGAGAAGACGGCGTATCTGTACACGACCCGCCCGGAGCGGCCGAATCCCGATGAAGTGTGGCCGGGCCGACGAAGTGAGCCGATCGGCGTCTATGCGCAGAGTTCTGGCCAGTCGCGACCCTTGGCAACTTTCGATTTCACACCGGAACCGACGGTGAAGGAAGTGGAAGTGCTGTTGAGCGCCAACGAGACGATTCAGACCGACACGATGCGCTTCTTCCGCACTCGCGTGAACGGCAGCGAACTGGAGTATGTGAATCCGTTGGCGGAGAAGGACGGCATGCCAGGCGTGGCTTTCCAGTGGCTGGAAGTGGAGGGTCCGTTGCCGGGCAGCGCCGGCGAAGGCTACCAGCGGCTTTTTGGCGACTTGCCCTTGCGCCGCGTGAACGCGGGAGAAGAAGGTGGAGTAACGGTCCAGATCGCCGCGCCGCCCGCGCCACCCGACCCGGCCGCGCCCTTCCGTTTCCGAGCGCCGCGCTTGGTGGATGCAGTTGTGACCGTAGATTCAAAGAATCCTCGGGCCGATGCCGAGCGCTTGCTACGCGCCTTCATGCGAAGGGCCTATCGTTTGCCCGTCGTCGAAGAAGATGTCCGACGCTTTCTGGCGCTCTACGAACAGCAGTTCGCCTTGGGCCACGGCTTCACGAAGTCCTTGCTAGCGGCGTATACGGCGGTGCTCTCATCGCCGGGATTCTTGAATGTGTTGGAGTCGCCCGGCAAGTTGAATGCCCACGCATTGGCCACGCGTCTTGCGCTCTTCCTTTGGAACTCGCCGCCGGACGCCGAATTGCGCGCGCTGGCCGATAGCGGGCGTTTGAGCAATCCAACCGTGTTGCGTGCGCAGACGGAACGCTTGCTCAACGATCCCCGGTCCAAGCGATTCATCGAGGCGTTTACCGACTATTGGCTCGACTTGCGGAAGATCGACGATAGTTCGCCGTCTACTACTCTGTATAACGACTATGAACTGGACGATCCGTTGAAGCTGGCGGCGGTGGAAGAAACGCGCCTCTATGTCTCGGAGTTGTTTCAGAAAGACTTGCCCGCGCGCAACATCGTGAGCTCGGACTTCACATTCTTGAACGAGCGTCTGGCGAAGCACTATGGCGTGCCAGGCGTGGAGGGCGCGCAGATGCGGCGCGTGGATTTGCCCAAGGACTCCGTGCGCGGCGGACTGCTGACGCAGGCAAGCGTGCTGAAAGTGACGGCGAATGGAACGACGACTTCACCGGTAATACGCGGTGTGTGGATTATGGAACGGATCTTGGGCTTCCATGCCGCGCCGCCGCCGGGCGTGCCCGCCGTGGAGCCCGATATCCGCGGGGCGGTTACGATCCGGCAGCAATTGGACCAGCACCGCGCGGACCCGAGTTGCGCTTCGTGTCACCGCAAGATCGACCCGCCGGGTTTCGCACTGGAAAGCTTCGACATCATGGGCGGCTGGCGCGAACGTTACCGGGCGGCCTCCTCCGAGGCCAAGCCCGAAGCGGGGATTGGCTTCTCGGGGCAGAAGTATATGTTTCACTACGCGCTACCAGTGGACTCAGCCGGCGTGCTCAGCGATGGCACGGCTTTCCAGGGCGTGAAGGACTTCAAGCAATTACTGGCCGGGCGCGAAGAACGCAGCGTGGCGCGCAATCTGGTGCAACAGCTTGTCGTGTATGCAACGGGGGCACCAGCGGGCTTCGCGGAGCGGCCACGTGTGGAAGCGATCCTGGACGCGACGCGCAGTAAAGGTTATGGAGTGCGCGGCTTGGTGCACGGGATCATTCAGAGCGAGCTATTCCAATATAAATAGGCAGGCGGTCATGACAAGGAACAACTTGAAACGCAACAATGTCCAACGATCGGCGCTCTCCCGCCGGACCATGCTTCGCGCCGCCGGAGTCAGCTTAGCGCTACCGCTACTTGAGGGGATGCAAGCCCAGCCCATTCCGCGCCGCATGTTTGCCATCTGCAACAACCTGGGCTTGTTGCCTGGAGACTTCTTTCCGAAGGGCACAGGTCAGAACTATGAACCCTCGCCTTACCTCAAGGTCTTGCAAGAGTATCGCGATCAGCTCACCGTGTTCTCCGGCGTCTCGCACCCGAACGTGGATGGCGGGCACCCTTCGGACATCAGCTTCCTGACGGCAGCGCCGCATCCCGCGAGCAGTTCCTTCCGCAACACGATTTCGCTCGACCAATACATCGCCGAGCGCATCGGCAGCCAGACGCGCTTCCCTTCCCTCACCTTGGCGGTGAACACGGGCGCGCGGTCCTTATCCTGGAGCGGCAGCGGGGTGGCCATTCCGCCGGAGCAGAGTGCGTCGGCGGTGTTTCGTCAGATGTTCCTGCAGGGAACGCCGAAGGAAGTGGAAGCGAAGGTCGCAGAGCTCGATACGGGTCGTTCGATTTTGGACGCGGTCACCGATCAACTGCGGCGCTTGGACCGGCAGAGTGGCGCGACGGACAAGGCGCGCCTCGATCAATACTTAACAAGCGTCCGCGAGTTGGAAGGCCGTCTGCAGGCTTCGAAAGGTTGGGAGCGCAAGCCCAAGCCGACGGTGAAAGAGCCAGAACCGCAAGACCCGCCGAGCCCCGCGCAATACATGGCAAGAACGGCCGCGATGTATCGGTTGGTGCGGCTGGCCTTTGAAACCGACTCGACGCGCGCGGTTACGTTGATGCTCGATAGCGTGAGTTCGCCAGTGTTACAGATCAACGGCGCGACGATCAACGACGGTTATCACAACCTATCGCACCACGGGAAGTCCGAAGAGAAGCTCTCGCAATTGCGGATGATCGACACGATGCACATGCGACTGCTGGCGGATCTCTTCAAGGGTTTGAAGGGCGTGCAGGAGAATGGCGAGACTTTGCTCGATCGCAGCATGGTGCTGTATGGCTCGAACCTCGGCGACGCGAACGCGCACTCCACCACAAACATGCCGACCTTGCTTGTAGGCGGCGGTTTCCAACATGCGGGGCATTTGGCCTTCAACCGCGAGCAGAATTATCCGCTGCCGAATCTCTTTGTCTCGATGCTGCAGCGCATGGGAATCGAGACGGATCGCTTTGCGTCCGCGACGGGCACAATGACGGGCTTGGAGTTGAAGAAGTCCGCATGAGCAGAGTTGCCAAATCGACGCTCTTCTTGCTAGCTGGTGTCTCGGCCTTGGCGGCGGAGGTGGTGGTGGATTTCGAGAAGGCCGCCGTGCTCTTGCAGCCCAATGACAAGGCGCACCGCGTGGAGCAATGGGTGGAGAAGGATGTGGTATTCAAGCTTGCGCATGCACCGAAACAGTCCCAAGCCAAAGGCTTCGTGATGTTCTTTGAACATCTGTCGAACGGACATAAGGGGATTGCGAGCGCGATGGCGTTGGAATCGATTCCGGTGCGGGCGACGTTGCCGAAGGCGGCGTCGAGCGTAACGGTGGCGTTTTGGGGATCGACGGCGACGCCGGCACTGCTAGAGGCCTTCGATAGCGAAGGCAAAGTTTTGGACCGCGTGAGCATGGCGTCGATACCGGGCCGCAAGACGCCGGGGGAACCCGTGCCGATTTTCAGCATGACGGTGAAGGGGCCGAAGATCGCCTATGTGCAGTTCTCGGGACCGAGGCCGGGCGAATATCTAGCGGCGGATGAATTGCGCTTTACGCCCATGTAGCGGCGATCGAGGATCTTGATGAGATCGCCCAGGCGAAGAGCGGGAGCGCCCAGGCGCAGGTTGATGGCGCCGGTTTCAAAGGCGATGCGCCAGTGCGCAAAAAGGGCGCGGTAGGCGTCCAGGATGCCGACGCGAGGATCGTAGATGTGAGCGGGTTCCGCGCCTACTCCATTGAGTTCGAGGACTTGAATTCCCTTCCCCGCTTGCAGGTCTTCCCGTGAAGGCACGCGGATATCGAAGCGTCCAAAGTAGAAGCCCGGGTGCGCATGGGCGATAGTGTCGATGGCGGCTTCGAGTTGTGGCGTGCAAAGGGCGCGGGCGTCGTCGAAGATTGTGCCGCGGCAGTGTGAACCGATCTCCACGAGCGGGACGACTTCGCCTTTCTCAGGGATGCCGTCGAGAGGGACACGGCAAGCATCTTCGTAGGCGGACTCCAAGAGGGAGGCGCGTGGGTCTTCGCGAATGAGCTCGCGGATGCTGCGATGGCCGTCGCCGGTAACGGTGGGGAAGCGCTTGCCAGTGATGGAGAGGATGAGTCCGCTTTCGGCAAAGGGATGGCGGGCGTAGAAGATGCCGAACTCCAGGCCGGGAACGTAGTCCTGCAAGATGGTGAGGCCGCGGGAGGTGGACAGATATTGCTCGAGTTCGGCCGCGTCTCGAATGATGCGAACGCCTTGGCCGCGTTCGCCTACGTCGGGTTTCGCTACTAGTGGATATTCGCGGTTCCAAATGGCCGGGGACGAGCCCGCTTCCGCCGTTGTGAAGTAGGGCGTGGCGCCAGGGGAGCGAGAGAGCCAACGCAGGATGGAAGACTTGGATTCCCCGGTGAGGCCGCCGGAGGCAATGCCGGGATTGGCGGCGGCGAAGACGGTGGGGCTGCGATGCTTGATCGAAAGCCAGAGGAAGTAAGGGGCGACAGGAATGTAAGCAGCCCAGGCGGGCCAGAATTCCCATTGGCTGTATTTGCGCCAGAACATGCGTGGGCCAGGCCGGGTGAGCGAGAAGAGGATGAGTGCGATGGCGATGAGGTAGGTCAGCCAGGATTGCGAGCTTTCCAGTCCCCAGACGGTGGCGCCGACTAAGAGTGGCGTCCAGAGGCCGACGGCGAGGAGGAGCGCGAGGGAAAAGCGGAGGAAGTCCAGACGAAGAAGGCCGGCGGCAACGTAGGTGGGCAAGCGCAGCCCGGGTACGAAGCGGCTCAGGAGGACGGCGAAGACGTCATGCCGTTGGAGGCGGAGCTTTGCATGCTCTAGCTTCGCGGGGCTGACACGTCCAGAGAGATCGAAGCTACGGCCGGCCAGGTAGAGTAGAAGGTCGCCGAGGAACAAGCCAGTGGCCGCCGCGCCGAGACCGGCGGGCCAACGCAAGTCTCCTTGCGCGATCAAGACT
>VFQP010003795.1_pt1 | contig 14883 bp, 13 predicted proteins | sample 3512351 | NCBI WGS metagenome assembly VFQP01 (sample SAMN10412372, study PRJNA504923) | tailings metagenome | isolation source: Relicate 1 Philex TSF1 revegetated site | place: Philippines: Tuba, Benguet | collected 2017-08-29 | reverse complement strand
ACGGAAATCAATCCAAGCACAAAGGTCATGACGATCCAGAAGGCAATCCATGCGACGCAGAGCGCAATCGATTGCCAAGCGTGAAAACGGATCTTTGGGTTCTTGTTGTAAGGCTCCAAGACCAGGAATGCGATGCCGGTGATTGGGCCCAGCAGATACGCGAGCGCTCCCGCAACGTTATCGGTCAAGCCGGCCTGCCCTGCCCCGGCGCCCCCGCCCATATTGGCACTGGGTGGCGGCACGGTTGCCCCCATCGCCATTCCACACTTGCCACAAAAACTTCCCTGTACATCGCTACCGCAGTTTGCGCAAAACGCCATTCCGCTTCTCCTTGTTCGGGATATCTGGGCTACGTTCCAGTCCCCTTACTATATGCGAGAAATCCGGCGCAAACGGGTCGAAAAAAGTGAAGTCTTCAAGAGGGTCTTGGGAACAAGGTCGAGTAGGCCTCCAAGTATTTCAAGCCCGCGCCGGTGTTGTAGATCACGATGCGATCATCGGCTTTCAAGAATCCCGAAGCCAGCAAACGCCGCACCGCCTCCACGCAGGCCGCGCCTTCCGGCGCCACGAACATGCCTTCGGTCTTCGCCAGTTCGATTCCAGCGCGCAAAGCGGAATCGTCGTCAATCGCAATCGCCGTACCGCCGCTCTCTCGCACGGCGCGCAGAATCAAAAAATCGCCTAGGGGCTTCGGCACACGCAAGCCGCTCGAGACAGTCTGCGCGTTTTCAAAGAAGGTCGATCGTTCCGCACCTTGTTCAAATGCCCGCACTACCGGCTGGCATCCTTCCGCCTGCACAGAGATCATCTTCGGCCGCTTGCCCGGCAGGATCCAGCCCAGCTTCTCCATTTCCTCAAAGGCCTTCCACATACCGATCAGCCCGACCCCGCCGCCCGTCGGATACAAAATCGCATCCGGCAAGCGCCATTGCAGTTGCTCGGCAAGTTCATAGCCCATCGTCTTCTTGCCTTCGATACGGTAAGGCTCTTTCAACGTAGAGACTTCAAACCAGCCTTCCGCTTCTTTGCGTTCCGCAACGATCTTTGCGCAATCGCTGATCAAGCCGTCCACCAGTGTTACGTAGGCTCCAAATGCCTTGCATTCGATGAAGTTCGAATGCGGCACATCTTTCGGCATGAAGATGTGGCATTCGATTCCCGCCGCTGCGGCGTAGGCGGCCGAAGCGGACGCGGCATTCCCCGCCGAGGGAATGGCGATCTTTTTCACGCCCAGTTCCTTGCACATCGAGAGGGCGCAGGAAAGCCCACGCGCTTTGAAACTCGCCGTCGGGTTTAACCCTTCGTCCTTCACCCACAAGTCGGTGGCGCCCAATTGCTTGCCCAGCGCATCGGCCTTTACCAGAGCTGTCATGCCCTCGCCCAACGTGACGATGGCCGCGGGATCGCTCACCGGCAACACCGGAGCATAGCGCCACATGTTCGTCGGGCCCGAGGCAATCCAGTCCCGGTTCCAACCATCGCGCGCCCGCTCCAAGTCATAGCGCACCAAATACGGCCATCCGTCAGGTGATAAATTCTGCGGCGTCTTGTGGGAATAGGTCTTCCCGGTCCCCGAACACTCGAGGTGCGAGATGGTAGTCATTTGCGTGGGTAAATCGCTATATTAGCGGAATCATGAATCGCCTCTTCGCCGTTGCATGCCTCTCCGCGGCCTTGCTGTTCGCCCAACCCTCCGCATCCCAACAAAAACTCGACGAAGCCTACACCGCGAAGATCCGCGAGTACACCACGGAAAAGCATTTCCTGACGGAATTGGTAGATCATCTCCCAGCCGACCCCAAAGTCCCCACGCCCGAGAAGATCCTCGGCTATCCCGCCGGTACGCCTTTCAAACTTACACACGCCTCCAACGTCCACAAATACTTCCGCGCTCTTGCGGCTTCCACGCCCCGCGTCCAAGTCTTCAACATTGGCTCAAGCGAAGAAGGCCGCGAGATGATCGTCGCCGTCGTCTCCGACGAAGCAAACCTCGCCAAGCTGAACCGCCACAAGGACCTCATGGCCCAATTGGCCGACCCGCGCAAAACGCCTCCTGCGCAGGCCGCGCAGATCATGAAGGAAGTCGTGCCTATGTACTGGCTTACGGGCTCACTTCACTCAACGGAAACCGGCAGCCCAGAGATGCTCATGGAACTCGCCTATCGCCTTGCCGTCGAAGACACCGAGTTCATCCAAACCATCCGCAAGAACATGATCGTGATGATCACGCCCGTTGCCGACGTCGACGGCCGCGAGCGCATGGTCGATCTCTATAACTGGAAGCGCGCACACGAAAAGCAAGCGGCGCCCAGTCTGATCTATTGGGGCAAGTACGTCGCCCATGACAACAACCGCGACGGCATGGCTCTATCCCTTGCCCTCACGCGGAACGTCTGGAAAACCTTCTTCGACTTCCACCCTCTCGTCCTCCACGATCTCCACGAAAGCGTCCCTTTCCTCTACGTCTCCACCGGCATGGGTCCCTACAATGCCTGGTACGATCCGATCCTCATCAGCGAATGGCAGAAGCTCAGCTACCACGAAGTCGAAGAGATGACCAAGCGCGGCGTGCCCGGCGTTTGGACGCACGGATTCTATGACGGCTGGGCCGCGAACTACATGTTCCTCGCGGCCAATGGTCACAACGCCATCGGCCGCTTCTATGAAACCTTCGGCAACGGCGGCGCGGACACGCGCAAGCGAACCGTTCCCGGCGCCTCGACTACACGCACTTGGTTCCGCCCCAATCCACCCTTGCCCGAAGTCAACTGGTCCATTCGCAACAACGTCAACATGCAACAATCCGGCTGCCTATTGGCCCTGAACTACACCGCCCGCCACAAGCAAGAGTTTCTCGACAATTTCTATAAGAAATCCCAGCGCTCCATCGCCAAGGCCACCACCGAAGGCCCAGCGGCATATGTCATTCCGGGTGACACCAAGCGCCCCTATCTCGCCGCCGACCTTCTCAAACTCATGGACCTCCAAGGCGTCGAATACCACACGCTGAACGCCGAGGCTGAAGTCACGCTCAAGAACGGCAAGCGCAAATTCCCCGCCGGCTCCTATGTCATCCGCATGGACCAACCCTACTCCCGCATGGCCGATATGCTGCTCGACCTGCAGTATTACAGTGTCAACGACACTCGTCCTTACGACGACACCGGCTGGAGCCTCGGCTATCTGCGCAACATCGAAACGGTCCGCGTTACCGACACCGCGATTCTGAACGCGGGCATGACCAAGCTCGCCGCCGCGCCCGTCATTCCGACGACGATCAACGGCGCCGCCAGCCCCAAGGCTTACATCGTTGCCCACACCGCGGACAATGGCCTCGCCACCTTCCGCTACGCGTTGAAAAACGTCAAGATGCTGGCCGCCGAAGACGCCTTTGAAGCGGGCGGCCAGAAGTTCCAAGCCGGCGCGGTGATCATCCCGGCGGAGAACGCCTCAAGGTCCGCTATCGACGCGGCCGCGAAGAATCTGGGCCTGAAGATCACGGCCGTCGATGCTATGCCCAGCGTGGCCAAGCACGACCTTGCCGCCGCCCGCATCGCACTCGTCCATACATGGACCAGCACGCAAAACGAAGGCTGGGTCCGCCTTGCGCTCGACGCCGCCAAAGTTCCTTACGACTACATCAGCGATCACAAAATTCGAGACACCTCCGACCTTCGCGCGAAGTACGATGTCATCCTGTGGGGCCCCATCAACGGCTCCAGCCAACGAATTGTCAATGGCATCCCGAAACGCGCTGGCGAGCCCGCCATTCCCTGGAAGGCCAGTGAACTCACACCCAGCTTCGGCACCGGCCCCGACCAAACTGACGACATTCGTGGCGGCATGGGCCTCGAAGGCGTCTTGAATTTGCGCCGTTTCGTAGAAGCTGGCGGCCTCTTTATGACCATCCAAGGCAACGCCTCGATTCCCATCGACTACGGCATCGTCGAAGGCGTGTCCATCCAACCCACGCGCGAATTGCAGGCCAGCGGCAGCGTGCTGTCCAGCTATGTCTCCGACAAGCTCAGCCCGATCGTCTACGGCTACGACGAAAAGATCCCGCTCTACTTCAAGAATGCTCCCGTGCTGCAAGTGAGTGTGACCGGCGGCGCGCCGCAAGCCCAAGGCGGGCCAGTGCCCCGTGTCACCGGCCGTGGCGGCATCAACGATCCCGATGTCGTCCAAGCCCGGCCTCCTGCGGCGGAAGCTCCCCGCCCCGCCCCCGTTCGTCCTGGCGAAGATCCACCGATCAGCGATGAAATGCGCGAAGCTATGCGCGCCTATCTGCCGCCCGACAACATGATGCCGCGGACCGTTGTTCGCTGGAGCCCAGACAGCGAACTGCTCATTTCAGGCATGCTTGCTGGCGGCCGCGAACTGGCCCACAAAGCCGCTATTGTCGACGTTCCCGTCGGCCAAGGCCACGTCGTGATGTTCGCCAACAATCCAATGTGGCGCCATGAAACGCAAGGAAGTTGGTCCCTGGTCTTCAATGCCGCCATGAACTTCAGTAGTTTGAACGCCGGAAGAAAGGCGAAAGTATCGCTCAACGGATCGGGCGCGCCCAGCGTCATAGCTCATGAGCAGTAAACATTGGCAGTGAAGTTTAGCGCCCTTTTATTCGCAATTTCTTCGATTCCGCTCTGGAGCGCGCAGTTCGCCGTGCTCCAGAGCGGGTTTCATTTACCCTTTGATCGCGCGGAAAAAACGAACGGGGAGATCCGCCTTTACCGCGGCGATGGCCACATCACGCTCCGCGAATCCGATGTCGTCGAATGGATCCGCGAAGAGGAACCCACTCCCATTCGGCAGCCAGACGCTCTAGCACCCGCAACACCTGCGCCAGTTACGGCGCCCTCCGTTCGGGAGCTGATCGCCGAAGCGGCAAACAAACACGGCCTGCCTGAAAAATTCGTCTCCAGCGTCGCCCACGCCGAAAGCGCCCACCAGCAAAATGTCGTCAGCCCCAAAGGCGCCATCGGCATTATGCAGTTAATGCCATCCACTGCCCGCGCGCTCGGCGTGAACCCCGAAGATGTGCGCGAAAATATAGAAGGCGGCACCAAACTTCTGCGCGATCTCCTTCTCCAATACCAAGACGACCCCGACCAAGTCCGCAAGGCCTTGGCTGCCTACAACGCCGGCCCCGGCGCGGTAAAGAAATACAATGGCATTCCGCCCTACCGGGAAACGCAGACCTATGTCGACCGGGTGCTGAAGAACTATCAGGCGAAAACGAACTGATGGCCCTTAACTAATGGCAACCGATAAAGTCATCCTCAAAAACACGGAGCAAGAAGAAACGGAAGCCCGGCGCTTGGCGCTGCGCTATCGCGCCGAATATGTCGATTTGAAGAACGCGCAGATCGATCACGACCTCTTCCGCACCATCCAAGTCGACCTGATGTTCCGTTACAACTTCGTTCCGCTCCACGCGGACCACGGAACCCTCGAGATCGCCATCGCCGATCCGCGCAACCTACAACTCATCGACGAACTTTCGCACCTGCTCGGCAAGAAACTCCGCATCAAGGTCGCCACACTCAGCCAAATCTCCGTCCTGCTGCAAAAGACGGAGCAATCCCAGCGCGTGCTCGAAGAGGTCACCGAAGGCTTCACGCTCGACGTCGTCGCCGAAGACAACCCTGAGGAAACTCTCTCCATCGACAAACTGGGCGCCGATTCCGATGCCGCGCCCGTAATTCGCCTGGTCGATACCACCATCTTCAACGCCCTCGAACGCCGCGCCTCGGACATCCACATCGAAACGCGCGACCAGGAAGTCGCCATCAAGTACCGCATCGACGGCGTGCTCCACTATGCCATGCCACCGATTGCCAAGGATTGGCATAGCGCCATCATTTCGCGCATCAAGGTCATGAGCGAACTCGACATTGCCGAGCGCCGCGTCCCGCAGGACGGCCGCTTCCGCGTGCGCTATAAAGGCCGGCTCATCGATTTCCGCGTCTCCGTTATGCCCACCGTCCATGGCGAAGACAGCGTGCTCCGCGTGCTCGACAAAGAGAGCATGTCGGAGAAATTCACACGCCTGACGCTCGACGTAGTTGGCTTCGCCGAAAAGGATGTCGCCAAGTTCCGCCGCTACATCAAAGAACCTTACGGCATGGTTCTCGTCACCGGTCCCACAGGCTCGGGCAAGACCACCACGCTTTATGCATCACTGAGCGAAATTCAAAACGACGAAGACAAGATCATCACCATTGAAGATCCCGTCGAATACCAGTTGAAGGGCGTCACGCAGATCCCCGTCAACGAGAAGAAGGGCCTCACCTTCGCGCGCGGCTTGCGTTCGATCCTGCGCCACGACCCCGACAAGATTCTCGTTGGCGAAATCCGCGACCAGGAAACGGCTATCATCGCCATCAATGCAGCGCTTACCGGCCACTTGGTCTTCACCACCGTCCACGCCAACAACGTTTTCGACGTCCTCGGCCGTTTCCTCAACATGGGCGTCGAGGCCTACAACTTCGTCAGCGCGCTGAACTGCATTCTCGCCCAGCGTCTCGTCCGCCAAATCTGTCCCCACTGCAAGGCCCCCGCCCAAGTCACGGACCAGGAACTCGAAGAGAGCGGCCTGAAGCCGGAAGAGTGGCGAAACGTCACACTCTACGAAGGCAAGGGCTGCTTTGAATGTGGCGGCACCGGCTATCGCGGCCGTACAGCGATCCATGAACTCCTGGACCTCACCGAAGAAATCCGCGAATTGATCCTGGAGCGCAAACCTACTTCCCACATCCGCAACGTGGCCCGCTCTCAAGGCATGAGCACACTGCGTGAAAGCGCCGTCGACCGTCTCCGCGAAGGCATAACGACGCTCAAAGAAATCAACAAGGTTACATTCGTCGAATAAGGGCGCCGCATGAGCTTTCTCGATAAATTACGCAACGCTGTCGAAGAGCCTCCGCCGAAGTATGCCTTCGAGGTTGGACCAGCCGGGCTGGCCATTTGGCATCAGGAGCGCGGCCACCAGTTTGCCGCTATCGAAGGTCTGGATCGCGACCCCGACGCGGAGGCCCTCGCCTCACTCATTCGCCGCAATACTCCCAACATCAACGGCAACAAGCGCCGCCCCGCCGCGCTGATCCTGCCGGATTCCTGTGCCCGCTTGAGTCTCCTCGATTTCGATACCTTCCCGCGGAAGGCCGAGGAGCAAGCGGCCCTCATTCGCTTTCGCCTGAAACGTAGCGTGCCCTTCGACATCGAAACGGCCCTGGTCCGCTACCAAGTGGAATCGAAATCGGGCGATAGCGTAAACGTCGTCGCCGCGGCGATAGCCATCGAAAAGCTCGCCCCCTACGAAACCGCCTTCCGCAACGCTGGCTTCCATCCCGGCTTCATTACGCTTTCCAGCTTGAGTATGGCCAACCTGGCCGCGCCCGATAGCGCTTTGATGAAGTTGAACGGCAGCCACTTCACGTTCAGCTATTTTGAAGGGGATCGACTTCGTCTATATCGTGGCCTCGATCTCGAATCCGCCAGCATGGAAGAAATTCTCAACGTCGTCGACCCCACGCTCGCCTACCTCGAAGACGAACTCCGCCGCAAACCGCACAAGATTGAAGCCTGTGGACTCGACGACTTCAACCAAGCCTTGACGCAACACTTCGACAACAACTGGCGCCTCCACTACACGACATTGCGCGCCGACGAATACAATGCGGGCCTCTACGGCTACCTCGCCGCCATGGGAGTGCAATAAGCATGCAAGGCCGCCTTCCCTTGAACCTCGCCAGCGAACCCTTCCGCCGCGACCGCGCCATCCTGCTTGCCAGTTCCGCATTAGCCGTCCTGCTCGCCATCGGTCTGGCCGTGCTGGTTTCCCTCGTCCTGAGCGAACGCCAACGCGCCAAGGACACGCGAGAGGCGCTTTTCCTGCTGGAACGCGACACGCGCGCGCAAGCCGCGGAGATCGCCAAGTACGACGGCATTCTGCGCCAAGTTCAAAACGCCGAAGTGCTGGACCGCAATGTTTTCATCAACACGCTCATCTCCCGCAAAGCGGTGAGTTGGACGCTGCTTTTCAGCGACCTCGAAAAGGTCATCCCGCACAACGTCCGCCTCGTTAGCGTGCGCCCTCAGATTCTCGCCAACAATCAGATCATCCTCGATATGACCGTCGGCTCGCAGAGCGAATCGCCCGTTGTCGATATGCTGATGCGCCTTGAGGGCTCTCCGCTATTTGGCGCCACAAGCGTGCAGACCATGCTGCCGCCGTCGCAGAATGAAACCCTTTACCGCTACAGACTGAGTGTCAACTATGCGCCCAAATATTGATCTCGGTCAATTCTCGAAACTCGACTGGCGCGACCCGCGCATCTTCATGCGCGCCATCCTGGGTCTCTTATTGCTCGGCACGCTCGTCGCGCTCTACTTCCTTTTCTTTCCGCCCGGCGGCAGCTTGGAAGAGTTGGAACAGCGTTATGCCGTGGAGCGCTCCAACGCTGCCCGCCAGGAGCAAAATCTCGAACGCGTGCGCAACCTCGCCGCCAAAGTACAATTGAGCCGCGCCGAAGGCGACAAGTTTCTGGGCAGCTACTTCATGGATCGCCGCAAGGCTGCCAGCACCATCATTGGCGAACTCGGAAAACTGGCCAAGGAAGCCGGCATTCGTCCCAAAGATCACTCGTTCCAACTCGACCCCATCGAAGGCTCCACCGACCTCACCATCATGACCGTCACCGGCGCCTACGAAGGTACCTACGCTGACCTCATTCAGTTCGTGAATCGCATCGACCGCTCCCCGCGCTTCCTCATCATCGATAATTTGAGCGCCGCGCCCCAGCAGCAGCAAGGAATGCTCAACGTTAGCATCCGCTTCCACGTCTTCATTAAGGAGAACCCCGGAAGCTAATGCCTCTCGAAATGAAATTTGGCAACGACCCGAAGAAGACCGCCCTGCTGGGCGTGCTCATGTTGGTGCTCGTATATCTGCTATACACCAATGTTTTTTCGACGCCGGACTATGGGCCCTCGCCAGCTCCCGCGGCCCCCGCTCCCGTTGCCAAAACGGGCTTCGTCCCACCCGTAGCATCTCCCGTTCCCACCGCGAAGAAAACTCCCGTCATTGACCGCCGCTCGCAAGAGTTTCGTCCGCGCTTTGGCTATGCCCGCCCTGAGGATCGGCCCGACCCTATGACCGTCGATCCGACGCTGAGCCTGGAATTGCTAGCCCGTCTTGAGAAGGTGCAATTCTCCGGAGGTATGCGGAGCCTTTTCGATTTCTCGACGCCGCCCCCGCCACCACAAGCGACGGTTGCCAAGATCATTCCCTCCACCAAGCCTACTGCGCCACCGCGCTTCGTCGGCCCCATGCCGGAACCACCGCCGCCTCCCAAGCCCGTTCCTCCTCCGCCGCCACAAGCTCCGCCCATCCCGCTCAAGTATTACGGTTACGCCTCGGCGCCCAAGACCATCCAGCGCAAAGCGTTCTTCCTCGATGGCGACGACATCCTGATTGCCAATGAAGGCGATACCTTAAAGCGCCGCTATAAAGTCATCCGCATCAACCTAACGAACGTCGTCATGGAGGACTTGCAGTTCAACCAGCAACAAACCCTCCAAATCGTACCCGAAGGCTTTGGGGGCGGCATCTAATGCTTCAGGCGATGAGACCCGTGTCCCCTCGACGTCAAAACCAGCGTGGCTTCGCGCTGCTGTTCATTTTTGCGCTGGCCGGCATCGCCTCGGTCATGCTCTACATGGAGCTGCCGCGCGCGGTCTTCGAAAGCCAACGCGCCAAGGAAGACCTGCTCGTCTATCGCGGCGGCGAATACCAGCGAGGTCTCCAGCTTTACTACCGTAAATTTCGCAAATTCCCGCAGACCATCGAAGAGCTCGAAAAGTCCTCCGGCCAACGCTTCCTACGCAAGCGTTTCGTCGATCCAATGACCGGCAAGGACGAGTGGCGCATCGTCAACATCGTCAACGGCCAGTACACGAACTCGAAAGTCATCAAACCGCAAAGCGCAGAGCAGAAACTTGGCTCGGGTTTCGGCAACAGTTCCAGCGATCCCAACGCTCAGCAGACGCAAGACCCGAACGATCCGGCGCTGAAGCGCAAGGCCAGCGATACCAGCGCCGCCGACATCGGCGGGCAGAACCAAGGCGGCCAAAACGCACAGAACCTCCCGACCACTGACCAGAACAGCAACTACTCGACCTCGAACACAGCCCCGGCCACGCCTCCGCCCGCGTACAATCCAGTGGGTGTGGGTGGAGTCGGTGGAATCGGTGGAGGCGGCGGAGTGGGTGGAGTTGGCAGTGTCGGCAGCACCCCCACCTACCCCTCCGGCGTCGCGAACTCCCAAAGTGGAGGCCAAGTCGGCAACCCCATCAACGCCGGCGTTCCCTCGGCGGGTATCCCCGGCCAAATGCAAACTCAAAATGGCCAACGACCTCTGACTCCCGAACAGATCAACCCCGCCCTCAACATCATCCAGGACCTGCTCACCCGCCCCCGCACGCCCCCGCCCGGGATCATCTCCGGCAATCCTTCCACGAACAACGCCGCCAACATGTCCGCCTTCCCGATGTCCGGTCAAAATGCCGCCCTGCAAGGCGGCGGCAGCGGCAACCCCGCGATGACCGGCATCGCGGGCTTCGCGAGTAAGAAGGAAGGCAAGGGCATCAAGCTCATCAACGAGCGCGAGCGCATCGAAGAGTGGGAATTCATCTACGATCCCGCCAAGGACAAAGGTGGACGTCCAAACACGAACATGCAGAGCCAGCAACAGCAGGGCCAGCAGGGCATGGGTATGCAGCAAGGAATGCAGCCTGGAATGGGCATGCAGCCGGGCTTCGGCAACTCAATGGGCGGCCAAGGCAACTTTGGGGGCCAAGGCGGACGCCCCGGCGGCATTATGGGGCCTCAACCCGGCATGGGCCAATCTCCCATCAACATTAATCGCCCCCGATGAGCGATCCCCTCTCCCGCGGGGAAGTCCCCGCCCGCAATCTCAGCGAAGCTCTCTCTGTTGACTTCTCCATCCTCCTCGCCACCCTCGCTCCCCAACGAGCCCAACCCACCTGGGACAAAGGCATCGTCAAACGCATGCAGCAAGCCGCCGCGATGTTGGGGCCTCGAGAAGTCCAACGCCTGAGCGCATCCCCTTCGGATACCGTGCGTGGCATCGCCTGCTACGCCGCCATGCTTGACCCCAAGCTCGCCCTCGCACGTCGCCTCGCCAAACTCAAACCCTTCGCCGCAGACCCGCACTTCAGCGTCCGCGAATGGGCCTGGCTCGCCTTCCGTCCCTACTTCCTGGCCGAAGTCGAAGCTAGCATCGACCTCCTCATCCCTTTCACCGCATCCCAAGACGAAAACCTCCGCCGCTTCGCTACGGAAGCCACACGTCCCCGAGGCGTCTGGTGCGCCCATTGCGACATTCTGAAGCGAAACCCCGCACTCGCCCTCCCTCTCCTCGCACCCTTGCAATCCGACCCTGCCAAATACGTGCAAGACTCCGTCGCCAACTGGCTCAACGACGCTTCCAAGTCCCAACCCGCCTGGGTACAATCCACCTGCCAGCGCTGGCTCGCGGCCTCCCCCACGAAAGCCACCACGCGCATTGCAGCCCGCGCTCAGCGCAGTATCGCTTCAAAAGCGAAATAGCCTTCATTCGTGTCTTTCCGCAAAGCACCGACGCCAAAGTAAGTCCGCCCCTTCGCCTGCCACTGCTGGACATTCCCTTCCGCCCTCACGCAATCCCCGCCGCTCCGGCAAACGAAGCCTGCGGCGTTCCGAATCTCCACCTCGCGCCCTCGAGGATTCGCAATGCTCACTGGCCACTCCAGATGTCCCGGAACCATCATCTCGAACACTCCCTCATCTTTCTCCTCCACTCGCCCCTCGCGTGGAGTACACAAGTTCCTGCCCGGTAAACAATCCGTCATTACAAACGAGATCAGCGAATCCACACTGGTCAAATTACTGTCCACGCTCTCATGCCGCCAATCGAGCAGATCGTGATTCCCGAAGCCCCCACCCGTCGAAGCCGTGAAGCCAATCCAAGCCTTTCCCTCGTTATCGGCCACGCTGCGCAAATCAACCGTCGTCCGTAGCGCCTGCTCACCGTGCAAAAACACCGTCAATAACGGCGGGCGAAATACGATCCGCGCCTCAAGCTCTTTGCCACTCTTCAAGTCCACTCCCAGCCGCCGAGAGGAAGCTAGCCGGGGCGGCGGCCACTTCGCCTTATCCGGCCGCCCAAACGTAAACGCGCCCACGTAGTTGTTCGAAGGGTCCTTTAGTTCTTCATTGTGAAAAGTGTCGAAGTGCACGGCAACGCTATAGCCAATCGGCCGGCGCCGCTTCCCTTGCGGTTGATAACCGCCCGCCCCGCCGCGACCGGCCAAGGCCTCTGGCCCAGTATTCTGCACCACGAAAGCGATCCCATCCGCCCCCTCGCCCAGCCCACCACTCTCCGTGATGCGGAATCGAAACACCGTCTCGAATCCCCCAGCCACAAAGACCTTCTCCGGCTTCCAGGCCGCGCCTGCTTTGTCGTTCTCCGCAGGCGCCAATCGAAGCGCCTCCCCCTCCCATCGCGCGTCACCCACCAACAGCATTCCATCCCGCCAGTCTGCGGCAACCATCAGGGCCACGGCGCACTCGAGCAGCATACCCACACATACGCGCGACCCTGCACGGCGGTTGCAAAAGATACCATGAGCGGATGGGCACTCCGAATGCCCAACTCGAAGCATGCAAACCACTTGCGCCAGCGCGCCTAGACACCAATCACACGCGGAGCCCACTGCCAAATGAAATCGTACTTGCTCTTCTTAGTAGCCGCCCTCTGCGAAATTGGCGGCTGCTTTGCCTTCTGGGCCTGGCTACGGCTCAACAAAAGCCCACTTTACGTCATCCCAGGCATCCTCGCCTTGGTTGCCTTCGCCATCCTACTCACCAAGATCGATTCGCCCTTCGCCGCCCGCGCATACGCCGCCTACGGCGGCATCTACATTGCAACTTCCCTACTCTGGCTCGCGGGTGTCGAAGGCACCATGCCGGACCGCTATGACCTTCTCGGGGCCGTCATTTGCTTGGCCGGGGCATCCATCACGCTCTTTGCACCCCGTCCGGCCTGAGCGTTAAATTTACAATTGTTCGGCAACTGACTTGCATCTTCTGCGATACACTGCGGAAATCGATGCGGAAAATTCTATTTTGGCTCCACCTCGCCGCCGGAGCCCTGGCCGGTCTGATCATCTTCATCATGTCGGTCACAGGTGTGCTGCTCATGTACGAAAAGCAAATGATTGCCTGGTTCGATGTGCGCAATCTGCCCGCCATTCAAGGGGCACGACGTCTACCCATCGAATCCCTGCTGGAGCAAGCCACGGCGCAGAAGGGCAAAGTTCCCGCTTCGATTGTGATCGCTGCCGACCCCGGCATCCCCGCACAACTCAGCGTCGGCCGCGACATTTTCTATCAGGACCCCAGCAACGGGAAAATTATCGGCGCAGCCAACTTGCAAGTACGCGCTTTCTTTCGCACGGTAACGGATTGGCATCGCTGGCTCGCCATCACCGGCCCGCAACGCCCCACCGCCCGGGCCATTACCGGCTACGCGAATCTCGCCTTCCTCTTCATCGTCCTCAGCGGCATCTATCTCTGGCTGCCCCGCGTCTGGACAAAAGCAAACTTTCGCGCCATCGCCCTCTTCAAGTCCGGACTCTCCGGCAAGGCTCGCGATTTCAATTGGCATAACGTGCTTGGCATCTGGTCCGCCATACCGCTCGTCTTCGTGGTCGCCAGTGCAACGGTCATCTCTTTCCCTTGGGCCACCAACCTTGTTTATACGCTTACTGGCACGCAAGCGCCGCCACCCGCCAGCCAACCGGCTCCCGCCGCGAAAGGCTCCGAGCCCAGCATTGCGGGACTCAACGCAGCCTACGAAAAGGCGGCTGCGACATCCTCCAACTGGCGCACCCTCACCCTGCGCGTGCCCGCCACCGGTGAAGCTCCAGTTTCTTTCGTTATCGACCACGGCTACGCCGGACAGCCCCAAAAACGCGTCACGCTAAACGTCGACCGCCAATCTGCCCAGATCCTAACCAGGGAAAGCTTCGACGATTTCAACGCCGGCCGCCAAACTCGCACATGGATGCGCTTCGTCCACACCGGCGAATACTACGGCCTCCCCGGCCAAACCATCGCCGGCATCGCGTCCGCCGCGGCGGCGGTGCTCGTATTCACCGGCATCGCGTTATCCCTCCGCCGCTTCTCGGCTTGGCGAGCCCGCCGCGCCAGGGTCGAACAAGAAGAGCTGATGAACGCTTAAGAACTTTCACCCTAGAAAGAGCAAGATCGGAATCGACCAGAGCAACAGTTGCCGGATTTGGGCCACTGGACTTGCCCAGTTCTGAGCCGTACTATAGCCATCATTCGTCCGCACCGATGGGCTTACCTCATCCGGATTCCAATAGAAATACCGGTAGCGCCAATGAGGACTCGATGCTCCCACCAGCGGAGCGTGGGACTCTTCGGCCGTGCGAGCCACCACAGCTAAAGGATCCAACAAGGCGAAAACGACAATTCCCACTAGGAAACCAGTCATCCATCCTAGCGATTGGTCTACGTCGATCGCTTTAACCTTGACCAATGCACTGATCGTGACCTTGAAGCAGATAACAAGGTAAACGAATTGCAATCCTCCCAAGGCTTCCGCCACGCCTGGATGCGCCACCGGAGCATCCAATCTCCAGGTAACAATCCCAATTGCCGCTAACCCGACAATGACCAATAAGTGCGGAAGTAGGCCCAGCCAATCTCGATGCGCCGATTCGACAAGCAACCAAATCCCCGCCGCCACAGGATACAGCATCGCCGACAAGATAAGACTCCGATTGGCATAGCGG
>VFQP010003794.1_pt1 | contig 14883 bp, 11 predicted proteins | sample 3512351 | NCBI WGS metagenome assembly VFQP01 (sample SAMN10412372, study PRJNA504923) | tailings metagenome | isolation source: Relicate 1 Philex TSF1 revegetated site | place: Philippines: Tuba, Benguet | collected 2017-08-29 | reverse complement strand
CACAATTCGGCTTTAGGGCTATATTCGGCTTTACAGGTATCTGGTTGATCTCCTTTTGCCACTTCGATAACTGAGCGGTCCGGTCTTTTGTTTCAGGAAGGCTGTTTAACGTATTCACCATTTCTCTAATCCACTGACTGACCAAAGCGCATGAGTTGAAATTCAACGACACCAGCAGGTCTTTCACTTCACTGATGGCCTCACATGCATTTAATGTTCTCAGAATATCTTTCATGTAGAGCAGCTCCTGGTAGCTGGCTCTTTTCTTCTGGCAAAACGCAGACATAGGCGTAAGCAAAACATCAATGAAATCAGCATTGGTCTTAAGCTCATTAAGTTTTAAACGCAGCGCTTTGATAGAAGAGCGCAGGCTCCGTTGATTAAGGAGCAGGTATACCCGAGGCACATCTGCACCTCTATCAAAGTAAGAAGTAAAATATTGTTCGATGTAATTGAGCAGATCTTCGGTGTAACGAAAAATCTCTTTGTAAAATCCTGTTACGATATCATCCTTTGAAGTTTGATAGATACCCTTCGGATTCTTGATTGATAAGTATTGAAATATCTGATCAGCCATCCTGATCAACTGCACCTGGTGGTGCTGGATGTATAATTCGCGCTGACGCTCTTTGCTGTTGAAAACCGTATTAATGAACTGCTTTCTTATTCTATCGGTTTCGGATGCGATCAACTCCCGCCATTGCGGAATTTGAGAGACGACTGAGTCCGTCTGTTTCAAACGTGCGGGGTGCAGGGTTTTGGCAACAAAGTTTTCCAGCACTTCCAATTCGTACTGTAGAGCCATTTTCAATAGTCGGGTTTAATACATATACATTGCTTTTCCATGCAGCGTTTCACTTATAAAGAGTCAGCCCCCGGAAAGAAATGCGGAATATCTGAGATCGAAATCTCAGGAATAACTCATATCGATGCTTCAACTATGTTAAGCATCCATCTTCAAGCTTATGTATTGTTTGTATTAACTCTTTCAACCGGCAGGCGCTCGTTTATAAAAGTGGGTACGTTGAGTTCGCAATGCCGGCGATCGTCGCGGTAGCAGCTAAGTAATCCCTTCACATTGATGCAGGCACTAGCGCATAGAGCAGGATCAGGTGTTCATTAACCTGTTATGAAGATAGGGTTTATCTATAATAAAAAATCAATTTCCACATTACCACGATCGTTAATAAGCATATAAAATCAGTCTTTAAGACTAATTAAATAGCTTTTAAATTTTGTTTCATATCCAAGTGCCTGGAATAAATAATATTACGAATCCAATCGACTGTTCGGTCTTTCTCCAGGCAACTGTTCCTAAGGGGTGGTTCTGTCCCCTTTGACACTGGTTAAGATCACCCAATTTAATGTGATTTGCTGCAACACCGGACGGTAGATAATGAAGCGAAGTCGAGCTATAGTCCATGCGAAAATAGTATCTCTGAGAATGTACGTGAGGAAAATGGCGGCCATTCTTAAACTCGATCTATCAATTGAAGCAACACTATCATCCAGATATGGCCCCATGGGGCATTCCGGAGGTTCTAAAAATTAAACGATTGCAAATCGGTAAGGAGATAAGATTATTTTAGTATTATAGAGCCTGAACTAACATTTAAACCTTATGTCGGAACCCCAAAAGCGCATCATCCCTGTTAACAATGCAAGGAAACTTAGGCCTGTCGGAATGCTTTCGAAAAAGCATAACAAGCTTGTTGCATTTGAATTCAATCTTACCCAAGAGGTAAACGGAAAGGAGTTTTCCTTCAGAACGCCGAATAATATTGCCGTTTGCCTGAATATCGGAAACCGTGAATATGAAAAGGCAAAGTCGCTTTATTCAGCACTTATATATCCGAAAATAGCAACTGGGAAAACCAAGGTCACATTCGACGACTCCGAATTGGAAATGCTGTATAATTATTTTGAACACATACAAACCAGTTTGATCTTCATTTATACGGCCGTAGAAGCTTTTGCCAATGTTGCTATTCCCGAAACCTTTACACACGAAAAGGTTAATAATAAGAAAGTAAGGGAAACCTGGGCTAAGGAGCAAATTGAGCGGTGGCTTTCAACAACGGAGAAAATTTGCGACATACTGCCAGTAGTCCTCGATGTTGACTCGCCTAAAGGAGAATCGTTCTGGATGGATTTCAAGAAACTAGAAGATACCCGTAATAATATTATCCATCAGAAGACGTTTTCAGATGAAAAAAATATCAATTCAAAATTCTTATCAGATTTTTTCGACGAGAATATTTTTAATGTAATACGGTCGGGATACCTCGTAATTGAATACTTCTGCAATAAGAGTGCTATACCGCATGTTTACTTTCCTATTGGAATGGGTAGTTCGGATCTCATCCCCGAGGAAGTTGATAATATTGAAGACTATTTTGACGAAATTCCTGGCTTAAAAAGCTTTTTTAGCCAACAGTAGCTATTGTGGGCTCACTCCCCCGAATCGTTCTTTTCTTTCGGCATTCCTCTTATAAAGAGTCTGCATCTTGAAAGGAGCCCCCAATATTTGAAATTGAGATCTCTGAATAACTCTTCAGTCCGCAATGCTGGCGGTCATAATATTGATTTCTGAATTATCCTTCACATTTACCCTTTTAATCTTTGTTATGTCAATCCGCGTTATTTGTTAGGGAAAATGAATTTCCATAGCCACAAGATCGTTATTTGGCCTATAAAAAAAGTCTAGAAGGCTAATTAAATAGCTTATTGGCGTTATTCAAGTGAAGCGGCTGTAGATCGTTAGTAAGCCTATAAAAATAGGCTAAAAGACTAACTAAATAAGCTTGCTGGATTAGTCATATTCAAACGGCTGTTGATCGCTAATAAACCTATTTAATCAGTCTAAAAGACTAATGAAATAGGTTATTGAATTGAATTCATTTCATATTCAAGTGCCTGCAATAAAATATTATGCGCAAATCCAGCTGCTCGCCCTTTTTCATATAACCCTTCAACAAGGGGTGGTACCACCCCTTTGACACTGGTCTTGACCACCCGATTTTATGTGCTTTGCTGCAAAACCTACGGACATGGCAGTAAGCATACTTACCAGGGAAGACCTGGCCGCCTTCAAAGAAGAACTCTTTGCGGAAATGCGAATCATCATTAATCATTCTCATGGCCAGCAAAAGCGATGGCTTAAAACGGATGAAGTAAGAAAGCTGCTCAAGGTTTCTCCGGGCACCTTGCAAACGCTTCGCGTGAACGGAACGCTCGCCTATTCCAAAATCGGCGGAATCATCTACTACGATGCAGATCACATCCACAAAATTCTACAGGAAAACATGCGGCCGGTACAGCACCCGGTACGACGATGAGCAATGAACGTCCTTCCAATCAGTTTATCTCACACTTCATCCACAATTGTTCGTCATGCATAATTCTTATCGTGGCAGATCCGGCGCGGGAAACAGGCGTGAATACCGGAAACCTAAAATCAAAACTGCCGAGCGAAAAAAGCGGAAGCAGCAAAAGAAAGTTGAAAAGATCTTCCCGGTTTGGAAACGTTTCTTTTACTGGTATGGTAAGGCAACAACCGCTACGCTTATAAAAATGTTCCAACATCAGCAGGGAAAGAAAGGAGGACGTGCATGAATTATATCCGGCACTTAAACGCTTTCTTCGCTGTCGTTCGGCATGATAACCGGCTCACGACTTCACACATCAGTCTGTATATGGCGCTGTTCCAGTACTGGAATTTCAATCGCTTTCAAAACCCCTTTACTGTTTACCGGAATGATATCATGCGGCTTTCGAAGATCGGCAGCAAGAATACCTATCACAAATGCATGAAGGAACTGCACCAGACCCGGTACATCTTTCATCATCCGTCTGCAACGAAATATCAACCGGTGAAGATTTCCATGACGATGCTCGATAAAGCGACGCAGAAGAACCCGGAGCAGTTAGAACTATTTGTGGGAAATGCTGCGGCCACCGGGCAGACCACAGAAACATTTACAAGTCTCAAAAAGAAGACAAATGCCAATACTGAATATGGGACGCAGCGTGTCTCAAATATGATGGATGCGAGTATCGATAATGGGCCAGAAGCAATACCAAATCCGGGACACCTTATAAAACATACAAACAACAAACAAGAGAGAAACACACCTGCTCATCAGATTTTTGCAAGAAATGGAAAAATACAGGAAGCGATAAATATGCCGCCCTTCCGGGAGGCGGCTCCTGGTCAGGTAAACGAATTAAGTGGCCGGCCGAAATTGGTGGAGATTGAAAGATTCTTCAGGGAGAAAAAGTATGCGGTGTCAGAAGCGAGGAAGTTCTACAATCATTACAAAGCGATCGGCTGGAAGATCCAGGGTAAGATACCTATTGAGGACTGGAAGGCATTGGCTGAAAAATGGATGGTGAATACTTCGAAATGGAATGGCAGTAGAGCTGCGGTGCCTCCGGACGCCGCGGAAGAGATCAGTGTGCAGTTTTTGTACGACCGGTTTTGTGAGGGTAAGAATGTTTTTCATTTCATCACTGCGGAGCATTTTGATGAATTGAAGTTGGAGCTGACAGAAGAAATTATGCAGCAGGCCTGGAAGGAAAGAATCAACCAGGTTGCGGGAACCAATCGACATTCTTTAAATGAATTGTGGGATGCGTATTTGAAAGGAGATCGAAATCATAGATTATTACAGAACGATAAGCCTAATCTTATTCTGCTTGCAAAGCAAATTTCTCTGCTCAAATATTTCTCAACGCAGAGAGTTTCGGGTGAGAGTATAATTTAAGTCACCTAGGCAGAATTCTGATAATTGATAATAAGAAGATTATGTGTTATTTAAAATATCTATGACAACATCAAAATAATTACTATTTTCGGAATCAAACCTTATTACTATGGCCACCTACCGAATTTCTGGGATCTGGAAAGATGCCCAAGGCGACATCTCTCATGTCATGCTCCACGGTCCTATGCAGGGTAACAATTTCTCTGCTGGGCAAAAAAAGACTTCAGCATATGTTATAAACCTGATCGAGAGTGACCATGAAGTCTATACTACTATTTGGATATATGTATCTGAAAAGCCGCAATGGCAAAAAGGCGCAGAAGTGGAAGTCGTTGGAAGCGGTCCATATCGTTATCTGCGATCGATCAGAGACGCAACCGAAAGAGACAATTTGGAAAGCATGATTAACATGGAATACTTTTTTTAGACAGATTTGCAGACTTAGCAAATTCTCTTTGCCAACCAGCCATACTACCTAAAACTAGGCAATATTTCATCGAATCCGCCATAACTGCGAACCATATGTCACAAACTTCTTATCCTAGATTCATTAGTAATACACCGTGTGGTGTAGATTTATTTGAAAGCGGCTCACAAGACAAGACAGCGAAAAGTATCTCCAATCACATTAAAGAGGGGAATAACGACTACAGGTTAATTGGCCTTGATGGTGAATGGGGGTCAGGAAAGTCCAACGCAATAAGCATTATCGATAAACAATTGGGAGACGACTATCACCTTTTTATATACGACACATGGGCTCATCAGGAAGATCTGCAAAGGCGTTCATTTATCGAAGAGTTAACAGATAATCTCCAAAAAAATAATGTAGTTAATCAAACTGAATGGAAGACTAAGCTCAACAACCTCCTTGCTAAAAAGAAAGTGACGATAACGAAAACTATTCCGACGTTAAGTTGGGCAATTATTGCGTCACTGCTTGTTGCCGTGATTATGCCGATAACGAAAACTATTTCTGATTCTCTTTCAGAAGATAAAGATTTCTATAAACCGTTTATTACCGCTGCTCCTTTAATCATTGCTGTAATCGTATGGATAGTTGCTGCATTTCGGGATAAACAGTATCGGAATCTCGCTCATTTATTTCGGATTTATGAACGGCAAGACTTAAAGAGAATAAGCGACGAAACAATCTCCGAAAGGGAGCCCTCCCTTAGAGAATTTAGAAATTGGATCGACAAACTCAATGAAGACAGTAGAAAGAAAGTAATAGTAGTATTCGATAATATGGATAGGCTTGCTCCGGAGAAAATAAAAACAATTTGGGCGTTGCTACATACTTTTTTCTCGTCAACACCCTATTCGAAAATATGGGTTATTGTCCCCTTTGATAGAGCCCATATTCGTGATGCTTTTGGGGCAAAAGATGATGTGGATTTTGAGAAAACTAATCATTTTATAAATAAAACATTTTCAGTAATCTTCAATATTTCACCAGCGGTTCTCACTGATTGGAAAAATCTATTCGAAACTAAGTATAATGACGCCTTTGGCAAAACCGAGCAAGAGGAATACATTATTACAAGGAAAATATTTGATCTACATCATACATCTATCACACCGAGGAAGATTATAGCTTTTATAAATGATCTCGTCGCACTTAAATTGATTTGGAACGAGGAAATAAAACTTAGGTATATCGCCATCTTTGTTTTAAACAGAACCCAAATTATTGAAAGCCCCGTTAGGCAGATATTGAATAAGAAATTTTTATCTAAATCTCAAAATCTATTTGCCGGCGACGAAACGTTAGGAGACAACATAGCTGCACTCCTGTATAATGTTCCAATAGAAAAAGCCGCTCAGGTTACATTACAAAGAGAAATAGAACTAGCTATAAGGCAAAGAAGGCTTCCCGAGTTAAAAGAGTTTGCAAATAATGTGGATTTTATTTCGATTCTAGAGCAGATTGAAACAGAAGATATCGATGTCGATACTACGACCACATGTCTGGATGAAATAGAGTCATCTATCAAAAGTCCCGATTCTCAATCACTTCAAGTGATCTGGGATAGAATTGTTGGGCGACAAATAAGTATCCAAGTTCAAGATCTTAGTTTTACAGATGTTCACAAAATCTTAATTACAAAAGCTCGTCCAGAGCAAAGGAAGCGGTTGGTCAAATATTTTTTGACGGGATTTCACCAAGTCCGAGCCTTCTCGGGCGAAAACTATTACAAATCAATTTCAAGTCTTGAGGATTTTCTTAAATCAAAGAATATCGAAATAGATAGCATTTCCTTGATAGCTGACAAAAATGTATCGGCTGAAGAATTTGTCGATTATCTCAATAGGGCTAAAGAGAATTATTCTCGATATAAAGTTAATTGCAGCGAAAAGGACATAGATAGTTTCTTCTCCGAAAAAATACCAGACAAACTAGAAGCATCTGGTGTGATTTGGTATGTACGGGATCGATATAAATTTACCAAATTAAAAGCGGCAATAGAGAAGGCAATAAAGGCAAGTCAAATTACTCTTCAAAATGTCGCTTCGGTCTTCGATGCTTATAAAGCAATAACGACCAGCGGACGTCTAAACTCAAAGATAGATGACGGTAAAATATACGAACTGTTGACATCTGCTGAACAGAACTCAAAAGAATACTATGAGTTAGCTGCTATGCGAATTGCAAGATTGGAAAAGTTCACGAATCAAGGTGGAATAGACTCAAGCATACTCAATCTTACCGACGAAAAATTTATTGAGGAACTGGCTTCACGAGTACAGTTCTATACTGATTACGGTACTTTGTTACTTAGTCTCAACAGTTGGCCAAAACCTGTAACTAAAGCCCTATTAAAGTACATGACCAAAAATAGTCTTGGAATGGTCATGTCACTTGAAAATGTTTTGCCTAGCGCCGAAAATATCTCCAAAGAGATCGACATGCCGATTGGCGACTTGCTGAAAGAATTTAATGATTGGAGTGAATTTCTAAACAAAAGTTTGACGCCACAGAACGTGAAGAATATAATTCCAGAAACCTTATTGGCTGATATTATTGCAGGCGATAATGAAATGGCGGAAGTTGTTTTAGAGAATGTGATCAAATATACAGAGAACGTGTCAGTAGAGGATTGGGACGAAGCATATAAAAATCATGATGACTATGAAGTTAAAGTACTGGATACCTTATTAAAAACTGCCAAGCTCCTCGAAATGCCTGCTAATGCTTTTTCCTCTTATAAAGAAACTCTTAAAAAATCTGCGACTTCTCCTGAAGATTACAATTTGTCTCTCGATGAAAATGAAACTTGGAAATTACTATATCATAAAGCGGACAAACTTCATTTGCAAGCAACGCTTAAGGATATTAGAGATTCATTTCTTCGAGATGTTGATATTAGTCCAGAACAATTTATATTTTTTGAAACCCCTCTGAGGGAATTGGGTGGCTTATCGGAAAAAAGTGGAGAGGTCGTTAGAAAAATACTAACCCCACTTTTATCAGACGACGACTGTCTTAGGCTGTTATCCGAAAATAAGGAGTTTTATTCTTCAATAGTTGAAGAGGCCGGGAATGACTCTTTTGATTTTATTGATGGATTAAGATCAAAAATAGAGGCAAATAGCAGCTCTGAAGTGGAGTCATTGAACTCATCAATTAACACGCACTTGACGAAAAGAATTCGGATTGTTTACGCTAAGTACTATTCTGATCGACAAGAGGAAGAAGAGGCAATTGAGGTTACAGACAACCTAAGAAGAATAGTGGAACAAGAGGAGCAGATACATTTTAAAGTGGATAATGGAATTGTTAATGGAAAAGATCCAGATAATGGTTATCCCAAAAAGCTTTTCGTTAAATACAGTTATAACAATGAACAGCGTGAGAAAACATTTGATGAGCACAATTGGCTAAGACTTCCATAACGGTAAAGTTATCCATCGAGCAAATTATAACAATGACATTGTAGCACAACAGATGGCCGCGACCTCGCGCCGCCAGATAATATTCCGGCTGCCGCTATGCTGCATCCGTAAGACTATCTGGCGGCTTCGATCATTCACTCCTGACCTGGCACAGCCGGCTGTAGATTGCGCGGACGCGGTGCTAAAGCACCAACGACAGCGTCGCGCAATACACAGCCCAACCCTCGCTTCTGCCTGCGCACAGATGGCCGCGACCTCGCGCCGCCAGATAATATTCCGGCTGCTGCGATGCAGCACCCGCAAGACTATCTGGCGGCTTCGATCATTCACTCTGATTTGGCACAGCCGGCTGTAGATTGCGCGGACGCGGTGCTAAAGCACCAACGGCAGCGCCGCGCAATACACAGCCCAAACCCACGCTGCTTTCAAAGCGGTGTGGCTGCGCCACGGATCATTTATGGCTTTGGCGGCGGGGTGGATCGCAGATAGACAAGTTACACCCCGCCGCCAAAGGCCGGTAAAAAGGTCTCTCTGCGGCAGGCATCGGCAAGCGTCACGCCAGCCCGGCGCAGGAGCCCCGCTGGTCTCCATTTATGGACCAAATGGCAGCGGGGCACCTGCACCGCCAAAGGCTGCTTCGCAGGCCTGTCATGGCGCTTGCAGCTCAGCCTGCCTCCGTTCGGGCAGCTGCCTGCATTCTGCACAAATCTGCGTTCATAGCTCCTCCAATCGTGCATTACACTTGAATTTATTGCACTCATTCCATAGCTATGAACGCAGAATAGTGCAGCCTGCCCGCTGCCCCATGTAGGGCTCGCCGGCCATCCCCACTGCGGCTGCGCGCAGCGTGGATCCGTAGCGCTCATCTGGTACCCAGGACTCGCTTACGGCTCCTACGCTGCGCTTGCATAGTTCGGCCACCTACGTATCTATGATTAAGTTACTCCGGTGGCCTCCTATGGAGCTGGCAGCGGCCTCCTTCGTCAGCCTGCCTCTGCCAGCCCCTGGTGGGGGCTCGCAGCCGCCTGCGTTTCTCTCCGGCGGCTTACGGCGGCGAGCGCGCCTCCCACGCTTCAGCCCGGCAGGTTTGCCGGGCAAGGCTATGCTTCTTTTTTGCCGCAGGCGCTTTTACCGGCTGGACTTATATAAATGAATATGGAGTAATAGGATTTTCACTTAAAGTTTGAATCCGTTTCTCTTTCTTACTGTGGTAGTAAATACTTTGTTGTAGACTTTTCTTAGCTTACAGAAACCTATCATTTATATTTAGAGAACATTTAGGATTATAATGCTGCATAATTTCACGATGGTTGCCAATTTTCTGAACTATTTTATTTTTTGAACGCTTGTGAGTTATTTGGCCGATGCGAGATAATTGTTTTTGCTATTATATACACTTCGAACAAATATAGGTTATGACATTAATTGCACATTCTCTCAATCATAAGATTCCGTCAATAGTTGGAGATATATTAATTTCATCGACTGAGCGACAAATGCCATTTTTTGTTCCTACCCGACCTGATGATATTAGCTTCCACTTGAACGAAGAGGGACGGAAATTATATCCTAGCAGATTTGCGCAGAAAACATACATTATCAGAGCTAATCTTTGCATCGCTATGTCAGGTAGCGTTTTTGAAATGAAGAATTTTTTAGTACAACTAAAGTTACGCTGCCAATACTACAATGACGTTGATTTTACCCGAGAGCATTTTGAGAAGTTTATGGAAGATTTTAATATGGCGGAAAACTTTTCAGAATCTTCTGTATTTGCAATGCTAATCGATAATTTGCCCGATCAATCTATTTATGTTCATCAAATGAGTTATGGAAATTGGCAACAAACAGAGACTTTATTGTTTGATAGCACTGGGGCTAGCGGTTCCGGCACCTCAACGTATTTGAAATGGATTCAGGAGGATGTTCTTTTTGAGTCTTCACATGAACAGGGTGACGCTGCTTATGCTATACATACGAATAATTGTCTAATCGGGCGATTACTAGCAATCGAAAGAGCCTCAATTCATACACTTAAAATGAATTGGGGAGCCGGATATGAACTTGTGTTCTACGATGGAGCAAATTTTTTCAAATGTAATAGCTTGTGTTTTGTCCAGTTTAGGGGTGATTTTGATGAGGAGGGCAACTTGAAAGAGTTGTTTCCTGACAATATTATATATAACAAATACGTAGAAGATGTGCTGGTGATTACTTCTATTGAAATGCAGGGTGGTGATTATAGTGATGAAAAAAACTTGATGACTTATCATGCACATACTACTAAGACTCGACTGTTTCAAGTACCAACTATCGACAATTATCGAGAGTTTAGTTTTGATGAACTCTCGAATACACTTTCTTTTAATACCAATGAGTGTACTATCAGTTATATCCTATTGAAAGATGGAGAATCGATCTTTATCCCGGCGATTTATGTTCGCGACTCTAGTGTCGAAATTAATTACAGACAGGAGGAATCATTGTCTATAAAACTCCCGATTTCATTTTGTGATCGAATTCGAAATCTTGCAAAGGAGAGGTTTTCGAGAATATAATTACGTACATAGGTTCTCCTCAATTACTACAATAGTTCAATGAAATTTTTTGACGCTTGCACATAGTCAGAGCTTGATACTAAAGTTGCTTTTATGATTTTTACTGCCACTGACTTGGCATTTGGATATCTGATTCTGTATTGATTTTCAATTGTCCGTTTTACCAAATTTGGCTGATAGTCGCCAGGCATCGATGAGGCACTCCCTATTAAACCATTGAATGTTGTTTTACCGTCAATTACAACCATGAAATCGATAATGTAATGTGCCATTATTTAATTATTAGTTTTCGAATTATTTTATTTTGAATAGTGGAACGTTTCGTGATTAAATAATTTATAAAACGATAATCACATTTTCTCTATTGAACCTTCAGTGCCACCTTCTTTCAACTCATTATCATCATCCAAAGAATCGATATTTTTCCCCTTAGTATCAAAGAGGTTAACTTCTGTGCCTTCCGCAAAAACAAACAACTCTCCATTGCAGGCTTGTTTCATACTATTCAAGATCGTCAGGATTTCATCTGATTTGGCGTCAACTATCTTATCAAATCCGTTGCTAGTGTAAAACTCATTTAATTCCTGTTCTGTAAGCGTAAGATCACGGGCCGCCAATAGCTTCTCCGAAAGGCTTTCGATGATTTGCCAACTGACCTTGTTGGCTAAGAAGTCTATCAAGAAACTGATACAGTATTTTTTTAGTTTGATTATATCTATTTGGAAAAAGTTAGCAAGTCCATTACCCGTAGTCAAAAAGATTTCACAATCTCCTCCTGCCCAATGCCAATCTAATAAATTCGGGTTTTCCAGAATTGCATCTCTGTTTGCTATGGTTTTCTCAATTCCGTTTTGATGAATATACTCACCGACAACGCCAGCCAGCACTGCCATAGCTACGGCGGTTTGAGCAGGGATATTGCCACTTTTACCAAAAACTCTATTTGTTCCTAAACGATATCCATCTATAGTTTTTTCAATTAGTATAGCCACTTGACTAACTTGAAGATAGTTCTGTAGCAATTTTATAGCTACCGCATGAGCACTTTCGTGGATAGCTAATAACTTGAGCTGGTTAGGAGAAAGTTCGATTTGTTTGGAAGGCTGGTCTGTATTTTTCATGTGTAGCTATGTGAAAGAATTATAGATAGGAAGTTGCTCGTAAAAAATACAGCAAATTTCGAAAATTTGCAAGTTCATTCTTTGCTACGATGAATCTATCACTTTGATACCGAAAGACAGTTAAGTTAGCTAAACAGTGGTAATGGAACGATTCTTAATTGGCCTCTTTTTGAATGCCTAAACACATGCTCCGCTTCATGTAATGCTGCCTTATGTTCATTCATCAAATCATCCCGTTTAATAACCATTCCCTGAACTACGCGACCTGCATCGATATTTTGGAAATTATCTTCGGCCCAGAAGAACGTTAGTTTAGGTGTTGTCATCAAAATTTGAAACATCGTACTGTTCGATTCTTTCAGTATCCGCTTGGGATCGTCGATAGTTGTAATCTTATTCATTGTATAAATTTTAAGGTTGATCAGTTTCTTTACAAGATTAAAACTTTGAAGAGAATATTACAAAGTGTTTACACCATCTGATTACCGCTATTTTCATGATTCCTTTTCCCGACTTGAAAAAGAGCGCAGCAAGTTAGCGCCGGCGCAAGCCTGGCTGCGCAGCATAAACACAAGGACCGCGCACAAGGCTATCATTTATACTGCCAGCCACGCGCCGGCGCAGGAAAGATGCTTTCTCTTTTTTCCCTTTTTCTCTTTTGGATAAAATTTATTGGAGTCTTGCTATAGGTAAATTCATTCAATGTTGAGTGAATGCACGTTCTGGCGAATGTTCGATTCTTCGTTCCGCCTGCGGCAAAAGCTGCCAATGAATCTTCAGCCTGGCGCCGGGATCCGGAGCGCCAACCAAAGGACACATACAATTGCCCCGAAGGCAAAGTGACGAAACACAATCGCCATCACAAAACGGAACCCGTCCCGAAATCCTCCAATGGTCCGAACGAATGCCAACGCAACATTCGCGGTGAAAAGAATAAACCATCCCGCAAGATAGCACCGGCACAAAACACACGCTGCGCAGCATAAACACAAAACCCACGCACAAGGCCATCATTTATACTGCTTCGCGTGGTGCCGGTGCTGGGCGACGGCGGGTTATTTATTCTTTCACCTTAAATCATTGCTTATGTCTATTCGTCGTCCTCATTGTCGCTTTCTTGGCCGGTATTCCATTTTTCGTGCTGGCTTTATTGTGTTCCGTCTTTATGCTTTGCCTTCGGGTAAGTTTATGCACGTGTCTGGCCGGTTTATGGCTATCACACCATCCATTGCGCCGCCACTGTAAGGCATAAAAAAACAGCCCTGAAATTTCAAGGCTGTTTTACTCTGATGCCACCACAACAACAGAGATATGTTCATCAGCGGATCACTCTCCCTCAACGGCCGTCTGGCTGACGGCGCTTGCCACCCCACCTGCAACAGCCAGGTAACCGGCTATCTTAACGATCACCGCAGGCAGAGCAACCGGCGCGGCCGCGATCGCCGTGGATATCGTGGCCAGCACAAGGCCAATATTCCGCAACGATTTGAAAAACCGTGGTGTGGGCTCCTTTGCCCGTTTGATGATTTCGTTCATGTCAGTAGGCTTTAAGTGGTCAAAAAAATAGGATCAGCATTACGCTTTTCTTGTCAGGGATCGGTTGCCTGCTCTTCGGGTTCATCCCATAAGATGGTGGACACAGGCGGCCAGTCGGATATGCGTGACTCCTCCGGGAAGCGCGTTGAAAATTTCTTGGTGTTTGATTTCATTTTTGCCGGTTTAGGTTAGCACTGCGGATCCGCGATGATGATTCTTGCACCAAAGAGAATCGCAGTCGATGAGATTTTGCGGACGCGTGCCTGGCATTAACTGAAGCCAAAGGATGGCCAGCTATCCTGCTCGAGGAATACGCTCGGATCCAGCACGCTTACGCAGCGCTGGTTGATCGGAGCGGCTCTCACTCCAATGTGTTTCTGGATTGCTTGTTTCATACACGTAATTTTTATGATGAAGAAAGAGGTTACACACCAGAAATCGCAACCAGCGACAGCGCATTGAATGATCCGTTTCTCAGCGGATACATTTGCGCATTCACCTGCTGGTAGAACTCAATACCCAGCATCAGGAACAAAGGATGCGCACTGTTTGCCGTCACCACATTCACCAGGTCGATCACAGCCGTTGGATTAGCATCCCAAGGCAGTACGGCCGTTTCGCTATTGGCGGAGATGAACACCTCGTTCTCAAAATCGATCTCTGCTCCTGCAGAAACGATTTTAAAGTGGGTGGTGCCACCTGGTGCGGCGATCATGTTCAGCGGCACAAAGGGCGCAATATTAATCGACAGAGAACCAGCAGCACGGTCGATCACCGGAGTGAAAGGAGCATAGATGGTCGTGCCGAGTTTGCCGTTGATGTTAAAGTCAAAACCGGCCAGCAGTTCGGCCTCGCCATCGATCACGTTGCGAAGGCCGCGGGGATTTACCGCGTCTTCCTGGAGCACCCGGACCATTTCTTTTGTCAGCCGGCTAACCATCCGCGGATCCGAAGCGTTCTGCAGCAGTCCGCGGATAGCATTCCGCAGGAGCTTGCCGGCTTTGC
>VFQP010003793.1_pt1 | contig 14885 bp, 18 predicted proteins | sample 3512351 | NCBI WGS metagenome assembly VFQP01 (sample SAMN10412372, study PRJNA504923) | tailings metagenome | isolation source: Relicate 1 Philex TSF1 revegetated site | place: Philippines: Tuba, Benguet | collected 2017-08-29 | reverse complement strand
CCTGGAATAACCAACGATGCGGCACAACTCCTCGTTCACTTCTAGCCAGCTGCCGTTTGGCTTGACCATGGCAATGCCGATGGCCGCATTTTCAAACAGGGTTTTAAACTTGCTTTCGGAGCTTTGAATCGATTGCTTGGCTTCCAGCATACGCTCACGGAACTGCAGCTCCCGTGTGGCAAGATGCGCCAGGTCATTCAGTGCCGCCAACTCTCTTTCAGTGAGTTTTTTGGGCTTTTCATCAATGACACAGAGCGTGCCTAATGCATAACCTTCCAGGCTTTTGATCGGGATACCCGCATAAAAACGGATATTGGGCGCATTCAATACCAGCGGATTATTGGCAAAGCGTTCATCAGTCAGCGCATTCTCTACAATCAGCTGCTCACCACTTTCAACGGCATGCGTGCAAAAAGAAATGTCGCGCGCGGTTTCTGACACCTCAACCCCATGCTTGGATTTAAACCATTGCCGATGTTCATCCACCAATGAAATCAGAGAGATCGGCGTCTCAAGAATCGTTGAGGCAACCCGGGTAATGGTATCGAAAAAATCTTCAGGCTCAGAGTCGAGCAACCCTAACGCGTAGAGTTTTTCCAATCGCCGCTGTTCATCATTCAACATCTTTTGCGCTCATATCTTGTTCGGTATTCAATACCTGAAATAACGTCACAGAAACGAAAAAATTAACGCTTCTTAGCTAAAAGTCATAGTTTATTGACTGAAAAACAGACTCGCGTCCGCCACAGGCATAAAAAAACGGGGCAAAAGCCCCGTCAGAATGGAGATCAACCATTTTCTTATAAAGAAGTAATCCACTGCACCACTTCTTTGAATTCGTCATCGCTCAACTTGCCCGCGTTAGGTGGCATAGGCAACACGCCCCAGTTACCACGGCCGCCAGTTTTAATTTTTTCGATTAATGTGGCCTGTACATCCTGGCCTTTATATTTGGCAGCCACGTCTTTAAATGCCGGGCCAACTTTACGGCTATCAACGTTATGACAAGCCAGGCAACCGCCTTTGTCGGCCAGTGCTGTGCCATCAGCCCAGGCGGCTTGCGAGGTCAAACCCAGCGCGGCAATAAACAGTAAGCTGGTAAGGCCAGGCATGGCTAACCATGCATATTTTGATTGAGTGTTCATCATGAAATCCAGTGTATTTGGTAAGAGAATTCTAATGGTCAATGCCGGTGTCTGATGGCAAAAATCGGCATCACCTACCAGCATTGTCATGCGCCTGAAACAAGCTGCTAGTCACTGCTGACGACGGGGATCCCTTTAAAGGCACTTGGTTTTTTAAAACTCAGGTTCATGGCGAGTGCGCCGGTGGAACACTGGTCCAGGCAAGCCCCGCAGCGGGTACAATCACCATGCGTGACATACGTTGCTTTTTTAGAAACCACTGGCGCCAGCACATGCGGCTCAGGGCAGACTTTGATGCATTCGGCACAGCCGTGGCAGGCGCCTGCCTGTGTGGCTTTGACGCGTAAACGGCCTACCCGGCCCAGCTCGGAGTAAAATGCACCTACCGGGCAAATATGGCTGCACCAGCCACGGCGCGTGACAAAAATATCGAACAGGAAAATACTGGTCAACACGGTGGCACCGGCGACGGAACCCCACATCAGTTCGCGCTGGAACAAGGTAATCGGGTTAATCGTCTCCCAGGCCAGGGTGCCGGAAAGCAGCGATAGCAGTAGCGATAACACCAAAATCGCCACCCGCAGGTTCTTCGACAAGGTGTAATTGCTTTTGATATTGAGCTTTTGCCGCAGCCAATAAGAAAGGTCAGTCACCAGGTTAATCGGACACACCCAACTGCAATAAATACGGCCACCCAACAACAGGTAAAACACGGCCACAATGACCACACCAATCAGGGCAGCTTTGCCCAACGGCGCCCCGGAAAACAACGATTGTAGCCAGATATAAGGGTCAGTGAGGCCAATGCCGAACCAGACACTGGAAGACAAATTACCTTGCGCAAAATAACCGCCCGCAGGTAACTCAACGGCAAAGGCTGCAATAATCAGCAACTGCACGATACGCCGGCTGAACAGCCAGCGATTGCGATAGAGCATGGCTTGCAGGCGTCGCATAGGCTTACCAACGACCTACCGATTGCGCGCCTTCAACACCTAAGCCCAGCTCACGTGGCAGCACGCGGATAGCCGCTTCCGAGAGCACACAGTGTTTTTCACAGGTGCCGCAGCCGGTGCATTTGCTGCTATCGACGGTTGGAATCTGCAATACGCCGCGTTCATTTTTAATCGGCTTTAACGAGATAGCTTCCCCAATAATGGGGCAGACGCGCACGCAAATACTGCAAGTGAGGCCTTTATAATTAAGGCAGGTCTCATGCCCAACCAATACCGCCACGCCCATATCGGCTTTTTTAATATCGGTCAGCAATGGGCTCAATGCCCCTGTCGGGCAGGCACGTGCGCACGGGATATCCGGACACATGCGGCAAGGGTCCGTGCGGCCAACAAAATAAGGTGTGCCGGTGGGCGCCGGATCACTCCAACTGGCCAGGTGCAAAATATCATAGGGACAGGCTTCTACGCACAAGCCACAGCGGATACAGGCGGCATTAAACTCCGGCTCAGGCAAGGCACCTGGCGGCCTAAGTACGCTGGCCGCACGTGCCGGACGTGAATCGAGCACCGCTTTACCAAACATGGTAATGACGGTCGCCGCGCCTAACTGGCGGAAAATTTTGCGAAAAACTTTACGCCGTTCAGGCTCGGCGATTTCTGCTGCTACAGATGTTTTGTCGGCCATCTAGGACCTCCTGACGGGTGAGCCTGGGTGAATCAGACTTAGAAACAGAAGAGGACACGTTCACAGCATTTACCAGCAAATTGGCACGAATAATCGGATGTATCCAGCATTGCAGCACAAACTCGCCTTTGGCATCGGCGGGCACTTGCCAAGTGACAGTGGTGCCCGGGGTTTGCACCCCCAGATTCACCATGGTGCCGTCCGGGTAAGTCACATAAATGCTGTGCGAAATATCCGAACGGTTGCGGATGGTGATGGTGTCGCCCGGTTGCGGCTCAAAATCCACAGGCGCAAACTCATGGTCAGACAGCGTCATGCGATGACTATGCGCAGGATCACTAGCAGACTGTTTCAACGGCGCGTGACTCGCCGCGCTACAGCTGGCGAGATACAGTGCCAGCAACACCAGCAAGGCATACAGGCCTATCCAGGCGGACAGTTTGCGCGATGCGCTCATTAATCCAGGCAAAAACGTTTTCATCTACCCACTACCCTCACGACCATTCAACGATTGCTATTCAGGCATCACTGGTGCCTGCATCTTCAGGGCACCACCGTCCAGACTTTGGATAAAAGCGATCAGGTCACTTTCTTCCAAGTCTGACAGTTCAAACTTTTGCATATCCTTGGAAAGGCTCTCGCGCTGGATAGCCTCACTTTTGTAATGCTTGATCACGGTTTTCAGGCCACGGATGGAGCCATCATGCATATAAGGCCCTTCAATCGACAGGTCGCGCAAAGAGGGGGTTTTAAACGCATGCTGCATCAAGGTCACTTGTGCAGGCACTTTGGCGCCCCGGCCTAGATCTTTGCTCGGCAGGCCAATGTCATGAAAGCTATCGTCGGTAAACCGCCATGAACTATGGCAAGCCACACAATTGGCTTTATTTTTATCGTTAAACACAGCAAAGCCACGTTTGGCGGATTCGCTGATGGCCTCTTCGTCGCCTGCTACCCAGCGGTCAAACGGGGCAATATTGGACACCAGCGTACGCTGGAAACTGGCCAGGGCCTGCGTGATCCGCTGCTGGCTAATACTGTCATCGCCAAAAGCCTGGGTAAACAAGGGGCGATAGCCCTGAATTTGCTGTAAACGACTCACCAGGCTGGCGAGGTCAAAATTCATTTCGTGTGCGGTGGTGATTGGCAACACGGCCTGTGCTTCAAGGGTGCTGGCGCGGCCATCCCACATGAGTGCACTCAACCATGCACTGTTTAATACTGTCGGCGTGCGACGGGCATTGCTGACGCCTTCTGCCTGCAATGGCAACGTGCGGCCATCACTCCAGCGCTGGTCTGGGGAGTGACAAGTGGCACAAGCCATCCCGCCTGACCTTGAAAGGCGCTGGTCGAAAAACAGGGTTTTTCCCAGTGTGGCTTTTTCCAGGGTCAGGGGGTTAGACAGGGGTGCCGGAATACTGTCTGGCCGCTTGAACTTTTCCCTCGGAGGAAGATTTGCGGACCAGGCAGTACTCGCCACCATCAGCGTGCTTACGATTAGAACCCAATTTCTAAACAAGATTAAGCTTCTAAACCACATACTGATTTTTCTTTGACAACAAGCGTTAGCTTGCTTTACCCACAATCGGTGAAATGGTGCAGTGATACGTCATGGCATCATTGTCAGCACCGAAGCACCAGACGATATCGTTGTTGAACTCAGGGCGGTACACCGGCAATTCACCTTGTGTATTCACGCAGTTACAACGGCCGCAAGTTTGCTTACCACAGCAGTCACGGTAGGCAATCAGGTAAGTCTGCTGATCACCCGGGTTGTAACAACTGGCCACCCATGAGCTTGGTGACAGGCTGCTGCCTGGTGGGCAAGACGTCAAAGTACCGCCGCAGCAGTCACACAGATTGCCGTCGATCGTACAATGACGCCAGTAATCACAAGCCTTGGGGTCTTTGTCCTGCGGCTTGAAGCCGCTTCTGGTCAGGTTACCGGTGGTAGCTGCCTGCACTTCACCACCCAGGCGTGAGCGGCGGTCTACCGGCAACAATGGTAACAAGGCAGAACCGACCAGGAAGCCACCCAGGCGGCCGATAAAGCCACGGCGGCCGGTTTTGCTGGCAGTGGTCCGTGCCAGCTTCTCAATTTTTGAGTCAAACCCAGTTTCTTTTTTCATTTCGTTTACTCTCTCCGTAATCAAGACGTGAACCAGCGCTTAATGCACTTTGTTCGCGGTCACTTGTTTAAATTTAGGTGCAGTGTTTTCATCCTTGAGGTAGTTCTGCAAGGTTGAGTGGCCATGACGGATAGTCTCAAACAGGCTTTCTACATGCTCACGGGTATTGCACAGGCCTTTAGCCAGGATTTTTCCGTCCTGGTCCAGCAACACGCCGTAAGGTACTTTTGATACCTGGTAGCGCATGCCAATCTCGGCAGAAACCACATACAACTCACCATCCAACGGGTGATCCTTGAGGAACTGGCGATGCTCAGCCTGGGTACCGTCACTGATCAGCACCACATCTGTTTCTTCAATCGCCGCAACAGAGCGGATGATAGGTAACAGTTTCTGGCAGATCGGGCAGGATGGGCCGGTAAACATCAGCAGGCTAGGACGGCCTGGATTAATGGAGCGGCCAACCAGGACAGGCTCGCCGTCGAAGGTGTTCACGTTGAAAATCGGTGAACGTTCGCCGACATCCGGACCGTGGTCTATCATCATGGCGCCCAGCGGTGCTGAACGTTCATGTAACAAGCCAATTTGACGGATCACGCCCAGCATTAATGCTGCCAATGCCAAAAATGCTCCCCACAACAGCACATTTGATGCAATCAAGATTCCACTAGTCATTTGAATTTCCTTTATAGATTTCTAATTTATGTTTGGTCGCTGGAAAGCCAACCATCAGGTCTGCCGCCATGTAAATCAGTGACAGCATGACGGCCGAAACCAATGCAGTCAGGGCTGATTCGATGCTAATGCCAGATATCTCCAACGGCACTGCAGCGACATACAAGCTCATTCCAGCCAGGGCCAAGGCTCTCAGCACATGAAACATGCCGATACGGCTCATGCTGGTCGGGCGGCGTACGCAACCACAATCAATGTGGGTGCGGCCACGGCCGACATTCACCGCAATGGCGAAAGAGAACAGCATGAACAGCCCGGCAGCCACACAGGCGGCCGTGGTGCGCAGTGAAGGCACCAGCAAGGCGATTGCGCATCCCAGTTCCACCCATGGCAATAACTTGGCAAAAGGTGCAACCAGAAAGTTAGGCAAAAGCTTGTAGTTGGCCACGACGCCCAGGAACTCATCCTGACTGCGGAGCTTGGGAATTGCTGCTGCTGCGAGAATCAGCGCCACAAACAGTGACGCGAATATCGCAACGGTAGGATCATTCACCATCGAGTCCATATCGATCTCACTTATCCGCAATGTAAATCATGGAAGGAGCACGGCCCAGTTCATCAATACTGGATAAGGCCTTGCCGCTCACAGCATCAAAAGTGAACAGTGTTTTCGCTTCTTCAGACACCGCGTACAAGTACGGCTTTTCATCCTGGCTCACAGCGATAGAGTTGATTTCATGCTTCAACTCGATACGACGCAGGCGTTTGCCGGAGGTCGCGTCAACCACAAACACATAGCGGCTAGGCAATTTGTGCGTCCATTTTTCGCGTTGGTCTGCCAGCAAATACAGCTCATTACGTGCTTTGTGGTAAGTCAGGGTTTGCCAGCCGCCTGGACGCCATTTGTCAGCTTTTTCCTTGTCGGTAAACACTTCGATTGGTTTGATGAATTCGGCACCGCTCTCAGATAATTTCGCCTGAAAAATCTTGCCTTCGTATGTCGGCCAAGCCAGGTGGTTATTTGAATTGGAGTAGTACGGGTTATTCAGTAAATACTCTTTTTCAGTATGGAATACCTTGGTTGGCTTCTGCTTGGTATTGCCCTTGTTGTCATAGGTGAACTGCATCAGGGAACCATCACGACAGTGCATGAAGAAGTTCTGGTTTGCCGTTGGAAAAATATGGTAGCAATCCGGCACATTCATGATTTTCACGAAGGCTTTTTTCTCCAGGTCCACCAGACCGACACCAGGTGAAGGTGAGAACTGCTGGAACAGCAAGTGTTTGTCATCCACACTCAAGCCCGCCGTACGCTCGAACACACCGGTCAGGAAGCGGCCTTCTGGAATATCGATATCGGCAATGGGCTCATGCGTTCTGGTATCAATTAACTCCAGATAGTCATCACGCTTGCCACGTGCCACGCGGGAATACATCGTGCTGGCGATGGCCAAAAACTTGCCATCTGAACCCACCATCACGTTAGGTAACTTGCCGGCATCGGTCATACCCAGCAACTTGCTGGATTTGCCATCTATCGTATATACGGTAGAAGTCATGTGGAAGTTACCTGGATCCATCACGTAAACACGTTTGGAATCGCTAGGTGGTGCCACTGCGATAGATGTTTCATCCTGCAACTTGGCAGTGATCTCTGAACCGAGCTGGTTTGGCGTTGCATCCGCCATGGCCAGGCTGCTGGATAGCATGAGTGCTGCCAAAACCAGCCCCCCCGCCAAGCCTGTCGGCTTAGCTTGACGAATCATCGATGGATGATCGAATGTTGTCATAAATCCTCCTAATATTTTTAAATGGATAGAACTTGCTATTGTGTCTGGTGTTGCTACCGGCTTACAGCATCACCAGCATTAAAGCTGCTGAAGCGATCGCCAATAACAGGAAACCATCAACTTCAACTGCACTTTCCTGCCAACGGGCCAACCAGGCTTGAACCGACTGATCCTTAACAGGTAAGAAGTTAACCGCCACTGGCAAGCAGCGACCGATATTGAATACGGCAATCACGGCAATGCCCGCCTTGACACCCCCACTCAGCAAAGCCACGCCAGTGACGATGTACAGCATCGGCGTTTGCACATAAGTCAGGTAGTTCATGCCCAGCGAGAAGCCATACAGCAGGCCAATCACAGAGGAACGGAAGCGGAAACGTGCATCATGTGGCACTTGCGCACGGCGTTGCGGATAAGGCATTTTCAAAAAGCCGAACTGGTGCAAACCGTAACCAATGGCAAGGGTCGCCAGGCCAATCACTGAATATTGCAATGGCACTTCGGCAAACAACAACCAGCTGATACCTCCCAGCGCGCCACCGAGTACCACAGCGCCGATGGCATAGCCCACGGCATGGGTAAAAAAGGTAGGCGCCCAACGGGCAACCGAGCCGAATGAGTAGCGGCCTGCCGGTCTCAATAAACTTAAACTTGAGTAACCGCAAGGAGACCAGGTAGACAGCAAGCCGCCGACAAAAGCCAGCAATACAAACAAGCCAGTGAGCGCCATCTCCACCGACATCGCGCTATGCATGACGCGACCGGCAAACACACCGGCGGCAATGGCGGTGAGCATCATGATGAAGCGCGTACCGGTCGATTGCGATTTTGAAAAATGATACGCATCAGGGACACAGGTCTCAGCTGCGTAAGGTTGGGACGAACGGCTGATGGCAGTGGCCCCCATGTTCATACTCATATTTCCTCCTTTGGCCTGCTGGCCTAAGCTTTGTTTTGAATGAAACATGAATATAGCGATCTTGATTCACCGGCTTTAGCAAAAATCGGCATATCCCCTTTATGAACGATTTATGAAGGCCAAGTCATGCCAGTTTTTACTATTGAAAAAAAGCCCCTTCTTTGTGAAGGACGTGCCGGAGATATCTGGAAGGGGCTATAAACCGGGAACAGCTGGCCCGGCGAGCCAGCTGGCAGGCGAAAAATCCGCAACTACATATTCAGGCGGATATAGCCAAAGAACTTGTTTTGGGCGGTTTTATAGCCATCTGCAGCCGTATACCAGTCATCGTTGGCATCAATGGCGACATAACTCACCCCGGCATTCCAGCCTTTCACACTACCAATGGAGAAGTCTTTATTCAGGCCAACCGAGTAATCGGTGTAATTGCCGATGTAATAGTTTTTAACCACCTGGTGGCCGACATGGAACACACAGTTGATGCCGGTAGTGGCTAATGGCATGGTGTAACTGGCCTCGACATAGTGACTGCCTTTGGAGCCGCCCTCGCCCATCTCGTGATTGCCTATCATGGCGTGCCCCATGGACACCGTATTGACACCAAACCAGTCTGTCAGTGAATGTGAGTATTTCAGATTGAAATGATGGTAATCCACCGCGATATTGGCTTCTGCCACGTGTGGATGCTGCCCTACATAGTGCCGGTTTTGCGGGTAGTAATACTCAATAAAGCCTGCGGTCACTGTGGCATCGTTAGCAAACGTTTTTTTAAAGCCGCCATACAGATCAATCTCATAGGTGTTGCCATAAATCGCATCTTTATTGACATTGGTATAACCCAGCCCCAGGAACCAGCCACTATCATGAGAATAATCCACGGCCGCCTGAAACGCGCCACGGCCACGGCCATACGAAATGCCTCTGAACAAATAATCGCTATAAATGCCCACATTGCCATTGAGATGATGCGGGGATTCAACTGGCTCAGCTGGCCTCCCTTTATCCAGGCTGATCCCCTCTTCTGCGTGCGCCGGACTGGCCAGCAGGGTAAATAACAACCACGCGCCAAGCTGGCGCTTTCTTTCCTTGTGCATAGATTTCCTCTCTCATCGCTCTTTAATTTTTTAGTGTTGATGCATCAACCAGGCTAGAAAGAAAGGCAGGGAAATTCAGACATAAAACCGCATGTCATGACTGGTGTTTTGCAACATTGTTTGTCATGATGCAAACACCGTGGTCACCCATGGTTACCCCCTGCCTAGCACTAGCGGCTAGTTGATTCGTTTCAATTTGAAGCGATGTGACAATAGCGACGATGCAGAAAGCGATGTAGCAAGAATTGGCAAAGCTGCGAAAAAATGCAGAAAAAGCCTGCGTGTTTTGCCGTTTATTGCTATCCATCTGGACATTTCCGCTCTAAAGTGGCACTTACAGGCAGTTTTTCTGTCATAAAAAATAATAAAACCGGGTGTTTAAGGCCTAAAAAGCAATAAAAATAATAAAAAACAATGAATTTAGTCCGAATATTTATATAAATGGACTTTCATGGATATCCCCACCGCACTCTCTAAAGCGGTGAATATCAGGAGCGATTAAAATGGGGTTTAGAGAAACAATACTGGGGCTGGACCAGTTGGTCAGCCCTGACTTTCACTTGGTGAAACGCAACACCGGCGATGTGCTGGAACAGGCAGATGCTTTGCCGTTTTGGTCACAGGACTATACGCAGTTGAGTAAGGGTGTTTTTTCAGGGACCGTGAACAGTGTGAGCTGTAACGGCATCCAAATCTTCACTGAAACCATGAACCGGGCCGTGGACCAGATTGCCAGTGCGCCGCAAGATTCTTATGTCATCGGACTCACCACGGTAGTTGAAGGCGAAGCCAGTTGGGGATTGTTGCCGGTGCGGGTCAACTCGCTAATTACCCTGGATAAAAATGCCGAGCTGTATTTCAGGACATCGACCATTTCAGAAATTACCGTGGCGGTCATCCCGGCCAAACGACTCGAAGCCTATGCAGAGAAGATAGACTGGATGAACTTCAGCCAGGTGATGGGCGCGATCAAACCGGTAGAGTTACTGCCAGCGAATGTCGCCAGGCTATTACTCAGCGCACTGCAATATGGTTTGCAATTTGGCGCCGAGCAGGAGCAACAGCTGGATAACCGGCAAAAATGGGAAAGCTTTGAAGAAGACCTGATGTCGGCCTGTTTGCATGCACTGTTCCACGCCAGTGAAAATACGCATCCGCACTTTGATCACCGCATTCCGCGTTATATTGTGAATCGCGTCAGGAGCTCAACCTTAACCAACCCGAGCTTTCCGCTCACCATTGAAGAGCTGTGCAAGGCTTTAAAAGTCAGCCGTAGAACCCTGAACCATGCGTTTATCCGGGTGCTGGGAATCACCCCCGTCACCTATATGCGCAATGTGCGCCTGCAACGCATCCGCATTGAACTGCTCAATGCATCCAAAGATGTTTCCAGCATCGCCCACGTCGCCAGCAAGTGGGGCTTCTGGCATATGAGCCTGTTCTCGCGCTATTACCGTGAACTGTTTGGGGAATGTCCGATAGACACCCTGCAAAGAGCAAGAGGCCTGAAGTAGGCCTCTTTTTTACACTGTCCATCACTCTTAATGGTTTGGCAGCATCGTCATTTCTGCACGATTGCGACGGTAAATCAATACACGCGCCACCAGCAAACCCAGCTCATATAACAACCACAGCGGAATTGCCAGCATGCATTGCGAAATGATATCTGGCGGGGTAAAAATAGCCCCCACGACAAATGCGCCGACAATCACATAACCGCGGCTTTCTTTCAAAGTCTGTAATTCGACCAGTCCCATGTAGGCAATCGCCACGACGATAATCGGTGTTTGAAAAGACACCCCAAATGCCAGTGTGATGGAGATGAGAAAATCCAGGTAATTACCGATTTCCGTCATCACCGCCACCCCTGCTGGCGCGCTGCCGATAATAAATTTGAACACCACCGGGATCACCACATAAAAGGCAAAACAGGCGCCCAGCATAAATAGCGACAAACTGGCCAATACGCCCAGCACGCTCATGAACTTTTCTTTTGGATACAGCCCTGGCTGCACAAATTTCCACAGTTGGTACAAAGTGTGCGGCAGGCTCAATACAAACGCCACATACAAGGCAATCTTCAGCGGAATCATGAACGGAGACGTGACAGAAGTGGCAATCATCCGGCCCCCTGCTGGCAACTGGCTCAGCAAAGGCGCCACAAAAAACTGATGCAACTCATTGGCGAATGGCACGGTCATGCATGCGGCCAGCAACAGGCCAAGCAAGATGCGGATAAAGCGCGTGCGTAACTCGTAAAAATGGCTGAGGGTATCGGTGTGTTCCATCTTGGTTTTACTTTAAAGCGACTGGCTCGGCAACTGGTGCCGGTTTGGCGGCGGCTGGCGGCAGCACCATATCCTCAATTTCTGTATGCACATCAATCAAGGTAGATTGCATAGACAGCAACTTCTGCTGCGCATCAGCCGTGGCTTTCTTCATGGTATCCAGCGCCACCTGACGGTCAATATCCTGCTTCACGCCAGAGATATAGCGTTGCACACGGCCATACAGCAAGCCATAAGTCCTGGCCAGCTTCGGCAGTTTGTCGGGGCCGATCACAATCAACGCCACCACGACGATGACGATGATTTCAGAAAACCCGACCTCAAACATGCTTGGACTGATCCTCGATGGCAGCGGGTTGCTCGTTCATGGCTTCTTTAAAGCTTTTCACCGCGCCACCCACATCGCCCCCCAGGTTACGCAACCGCTTGGTGCCAAACACCATGGTCACGACGGCCAACACAATGACCCAATGCCAAATACTAAAACTTCCCATTTCAAGTCTCCTTAGATTGTGCATGCAATCATCCGCCATAACAAGCGCTTGAGTTAGTAAAAATTGGCATAACCTTCACCCGCGCTTCTGCCTGGCGCATAAATCCACGCCTCAAAAGAACAAAGCCCTCATGACAAACATCATGAGGGCTTTAAACAACCTATTGCCGGTGCTAGGCGACTGCGCGCAAATTGCTTGCGCCGGATTTTCCACGTACCAGCGGCAACACCTCTTCGCCGACACGATACGCTTCTTCCAGATGCGGCGTGCTGGCCAGGATAAAGGCATCCGTACCTAACTGCACCAGCTCGTCCAATCTGGCCGCCACGTTTTCATAGCTACCGACAATGCCCAGGGTTTGGCCACCGCGCAGCAGGCTGAAACCGGTCCAGATATTAGGTGACAGGATAAAGTCCTTATAGCTGTTAATGGTTTGTGGACGCAGGCCGCGCTGACGGTTGGCACCGACAGAATCACCAGCGTTTTGTGCTATATAGCGGTCCAGCACCTCTTTGGGGATATTATCGAAGCCACGGCTGACTTCGCGCCAAGCTTCTTCCTCAGTTGGACGCGCAACGATATCGACACGAATGGAGCACTTGATCTTGCGTCCCAGATGATCAGTTCGCTCTTTGACACGGGCAAATTTTTCTTTGATTAAATCCAAAGGTTCCAGCCATGACAAATAGTAATCCGCATGTTTAGAGGCCGACGCCAGCGCTGCATCAGAAGAGCCGGAGAAGTAAATCTCTGGGTACTCTTCTTTAGATAACGGGTCAGGCAGGCCTGCATCTTCAACCTGGTAAAACTGGCCATTGTAAGAGAATGGACCACCTGCCCAAATACCTTTAAGCACATCCAAAAACTCAGTGGTGCGGCCATAACGGTCATCATGTTTCACCGGGTCACCCCACCACAATTGTGACGGACCACCACCACCGGTAATGACGTTATACAGCGCACGGCCGCCGGTGGCACGTTGCAAACTGGCCGTCATGCGCGCGGCTACCACCGGGTTGAGGAAGCCTGGCTGGAACGGAATCATGAAGCGGAAGTTTTTAGTTTCACGCGCCAGGAAAGCAGAAATCACCCAAGGCTCATCTGTATTAGGGAAAGAAGGAATCAAGCCACCCTGAAAGCCGGAAATTTCAGCGGCACGGGCAATTTCTGCCAGATAGTCGATGTAGGTAAAACCATCGTCACCGCCACCACCCAACCCACTCAGGGTTTTGTTGTCGTTGCCGGGAAACCAGTCACCGCGGAATGGATCTCTTGCCCGATGTGAACCGGGTTCGCCATGCGTAGGTATTCTCCAAAAAACATCTATGCTCATTCTTTTCTCCTTATCAATACTTAAGCAGCTTGCTTGTGCGCAGGATTGGTTAACTGGCGTACCAGTGGTAACACATGGGTACCGACACGGTAAGCCTCTTCAAAATGCGGCACTGCTGCCAGCACAAATTGCGTCACGCCCACATGCGCGTAAGCGGCCAATGCAGCGGCCACTTCATCGTAGCTACCAATCAACGAAGCTTTGGCGCCTGTATGCTGCTCAGCAAACCCAGGCCATAACAATGCGGAATCATCGGCAGGAATCGTTGCGCCCGTTTGGGTCAAAAATCGTTTGGCATCTTCTAGCGCTTCTTCGCGTGTTTCACGCGCCAGCACATCAATGCGCAACGAAAACGCAACTGCGCGGCCTTGTGCCAGTTTGTGATAGGCGGCGATTTGCTGCGCAATCGCTTCATGACTCGCCGCATCCAAGACATGTACATCTGCGTGCTTGGCAGACAACTCAAGCTGTTCTGCACTGTTGCCGCCTAAATAAATGCTGGGCACTTCACGGTCGGATAACGGCCCTTGAAAACCACCGTCTTGCACCTCAAAAAAACGGCCCATAAAATTGAATGGGAACGTCGTCAGCACCCCTTTGGCCACTGTAATAAACTCGTCAATGCGCGCCAGAATATCGGCTTTAGGCACAAAGTCGCCCAATTGCTTACGCGTATGTTCGTCGCTGCTACCTTCGGTGATATGCCAGGCAAAACGGCCACCGGTATACCGCTGGAAACTCACGGCATTTTTGGCGGCATAGACAGCTGAGCCGCGTGAGGCATCAAACTGGGTGAGTAATTTCAGGCGTTGCGTACTGCGTGCCACATAGCCAGCCACAATCCATGGCTCTTCACCATCAGGGTTATCGGGAATAAAGACGCCCTGAAAACCGGCGAGATCCGCCGCTTTGGTCACTTGGTGGATGTAATCGAAATAGCTGAAGGCATTGCGGCGCGGGTCAGTGATCCCATTGCCGAACACGGGATAGTGTGGATCCGAGGCTTCACCACGGCGCTGTTTGGTGGCATTGCCATAGCGCGCATCCCCAGATGTGGGTAGTTGCCAATAAAATTGATTCGCCATAAGTGTCTCCTTTGTTTCGCAGGCTCTACGCCTGCCTATTGCAAATAGGTCTCTACAAAGGGTTATTGGCATGTTCCGTGCCAACTGCCAGCGCACAGTTAAAAATGAAGAAAAACTGCCCTATCTCCTTGAATATGAATTAAATTTAGTCTTAATGAGCAGCGTTCAGCAACGCTAGACCTTCGTCAAACGAAACAGCATTGTTGGTAAAGCAACACCTTGCATGTCGCAAGTGTTGTTATACCAACTTGGAGACGCTCCCAGCAAAGGCGATCGCAAACTCCTTACGCAC
>VFQP010003792.1_pt1 | contig 14900 bp, 12 predicted proteins | sample 3512351 | NCBI WGS metagenome assembly VFQP01 (sample SAMN10412372, study PRJNA504923) | tailings metagenome | isolation source: Relicate 1 Philex TSF1 revegetated site | place: Philippines: Tuba, Benguet | collected 2017-08-29 | reverse complement strand
ACTTGGTCGACGGGTGGGCCCGACTCACCCACGCCTGCCTTCACACCACTCGTCAGTGCGCCTCCCTCCACCCCTTCTCACCCTCAGTGCACCAGGCCCCGCCGCCTCCACCGCCACCCAACAGGCGTGCGCCACGCGTCCGCGCACTGGCTCCCAGTCTCCGCCCACACGCCGTCAAGGCCCTCAGTGCACCAGCCACCCCAAGTTGGGACACGGGGGCCCCTGGGCCGGGGAACCGACGCGCGACTTGGGCACCGGTCGGGACCTGTCGCAGAATCGGCAAACCCCTATTTTTTTTTCCTGGCAGAGGGCCGTCGCAAGACAGGCCCGCTCTGCTGCTGGCGTTGCTGACTGAGCCCAGGCGGGGCGGCCGCCCACAGCAGAGGCACGCCTGGCTCCTGCGTGGCCGCTGACTCGCGCTGGGCGTCCTGCGTCGAGGCCTCGGCCGCCGCGGCGGCGCCCTCTGGCTCCCATGCGTGCTGCTGTGAGGCCCCCTGCACGTGCGTCTCCGCGCCCTCGTCCTGCGCCCCCGCCTCCTCGCTGCCCCCTTGCCCTTGGTGCTGCTGCTGCTGCTCCTGCTCCTGCTGCTTCAAGCTGTCGTAGATCCAGAGAGGCGCCTCCTCGCCCGCCTCTCGTTTCCTTGGCTGCAGCAGAGGTGCCGAGGCCGCTGCTGGCGTCGGCCTGCCTGTCGCCACGTCGCCCAACCCTCTCGCCACGTCGCCGCCCGCCCTCAGCGGCAGGCGGGGCGGCGCCTGGCGTGGTGCGGCCGTGGCCTCGGGCGCGTGCCCCCCTCGGCGCGCGGCGTCCCGCGATCGCCGGCCTGCTGCGTGGCGACCTCCAGGCGTGGGCTGGTGCTGCTGCGCGTCTGGCCCAGGGGCGGCCCTGGGCCCGCCTGGGGCGGCGGGGGTCCCTGCGCCTGGACCCGCCGCGCCGGCGTGGGGCTGACAGTCCGCCACTCCATGCTGCTGCGGCGTGGGCTGGCTGGGCGGCGGGGACTTGCTGTTGATGAGCTTTCGCACGTCGCTGCGCCGCACGATGACGGGCGCCTCAGCCCGCCGCTTGTCTCCCGCGCCGCTGGTGGAGGAGCTGACCCGGCTGGCGCTGGCGGCGCGCACCTGCGCACACACCATGGGACGAAAGAGCACAGCCGGCGCGCTGGGGCCGCGCGCAGCAGTGCTGCCCCTGTGGGTGTGGGGGGGCCCACAGCGTCCCCCCCCCCCTCCTGCCCCCCCCCCAGTGCGTGCGTCTTGCCTTGTCGATGATGGCGCCCGGCAGCTTGAGGTTGAGCGCGTCCATGAGCTCGTGCAGGTAGCGCACGTCAGAGGCTGCATAGTTGAGCAGCGCCGGCGTGAGGGGCCGCTGCGCCCACACCTCGGTGCGGTTGCTGTAGTGGTAGGCGCGCGCAATCTCGTACGACGCAACCATGTCCTGCTCAAACGCCGGCGTGCGCTCGACGTAGTTGGAGAGCGCCTGCGTGCGCTCTCGTGGGTGTGTGGCGCCGGCGGGAAGCGCAGGGCACAGGTTGGGTCCGCGATCAACTCCGCACGCAAGGGCAACGGTTGTTGCCCCCACCACCACCAAGCCGCACGCACCTTGTCGAGTGGGAGCACAAAGCCCGTGGGGATGAGCTGCAGCTGCCTCACCGCCACCTCTGCCAGCTGCAGGTCGTAGACGCCCCGCAGGCGCACGCCGTGCTCGTGCAGCAGCTGCGCCGCGTCGCTGCGCACGTCGTACATGAGCTTGGGCACGCCCTCGTCCTCGAGCAGCGAACCCAGCGTCAGGGCGCCGCGAGCGCCGCCGCCCTGCCTCCCGCCGTCCGACTGCTGCTGCTGCTGGTGCTGGGAGGGCGGCTGCGCGCCGCGCGCAGGTGTGGAAAAGGCGGCAGGGCCCAGCGCCAGCACGTCCACCAGCCAGATGCGCACGGGCCCGGCGTTGCTGCCGCCGCCGCTCGTCTTCCGGGCCGACACTTGCATGAGCGTGAGCTGGCCGCCGCCCTGCACGTCCCCCAGCCGCAGGCCTTCGCAGTCCACCGCCACACACTTGGCGCTCTGCAGCTCGTCCAGCAGGGCCAGCAGCTCATGCTGCTCCTGCACCACCACGTAGTCGGTGCCGCTGCTGCGGGGCGCCTGCTCCCCTCCTCTCGAGTCGCTCTGAGATGAAGATGGCGCGCCGGCCGCCTCGGCCGCCGCCGCCACCGTCACCGCTGCGTGCATCGCGCCGACCTTGGCCTCCTGCACACGTTGAGCGTGCAGCGTGTCGTGGACGGTGGTGAGTCGCACCAGCTCTCTTCACGGCCCTGGAGAGACCCAGGGACGCCGCGCACGAAAACACGCCGCCGGGGCGCCTCTGTGGCCGCACCTGCCACGCCCGCCGGGCGCACGGCGTCACGGCAGGAGTCAGCAGCTGCGCAGTGGCGCGCTTGTGGTGTGCATGAGGAAGCCGCTCGGCTGATCCTGCTGCGCCACGCGTCGCGCACAGAGGCCTCTGCTTCTGCGGCTCCAGAGGGCCGCGAGAAGATGTGCTGGGAGCGCCAGCTGCGGAGCGCATCGCACGCTGCCCTCGAGGAGGTGCACTCGCCTCGCAGCAGCCGCTGCGCACCACCAAGACAAGCATGCGCGAGAGAGATTGCCGAGCCCCGACTTGTCCCACCCAACAGCGCGTAAGCGTCAGCCGAAGCACCACAGCCCACGAGATTCAGCGCACCGCAGCAGCAGCAGCTCCTGAGCAAAGTCCTGGGCCTGCCCACACCACCAAGGTCCTCGGAGCGGCAGTTGCCCCCCCGGCGAGGCGCCACGCTGCGACGCCGCAGCAAGCCAGTTTCGTGTCAACGTAACTCGACCAGCTCCCGGAGGGTCCAAGTGATACCCAGGGTCCCAGGGCCTCGGCCGCTACTGTGCACCTTCGCGATGGCCCGTCTCGGCGCGGGGCGCAACTTATGAGCGCAGCTCGTCGGGTTTAGCATCTCCAGTAGCTCATGACGGGTGCGTTCCACTGGCCTGGGGGGTGCAGCCTGCTGTGGGTTGCTCCCAACGATTGCCAAGGAGGAGCAGGGAGGGAAGCGCCAGCGAACGGGCACGGGGCCCGCGAGGAGGTTCTCCCACAGCTCTCGTTTGGCGTGCAGCGCAGCAGCAGCCTTCCTGCTCTCCGCGCGGGGGGCTTTCCACCTGTGGCGCTCCTCCCTCGCGTTCCGCTCGCTGGGTGGGGTCGACAACGCGCGCGCGGCGCGGCGAGAGCTCAAGTGCAGTGAGGTAGCCGGGGCGTGCTCTGCCCCGCGCGCAGGTGGGTACTACCTAGGTGGAGGCAGCGGCGCGGCGGAGACGCTCGGCCTGGCGCCCCTCGAGCGCGGGTCGCGACCCGCCGCGCGCGCCGGGCCGCCGCAGCCCCCGGGCGCGTTGGAGCTGCCCCCGAGCGCCTCTTTAGCAGCGTCTGCTAGCAGCACTTCCACGCCGGCCGTGCTGGCGCCAAGCCCCGCCAGCCCGTTCTCAGTGCCGCTGGCCTCGCTGGTGGGCGCCTTGCGCCACGCCCTGCCCCCGGCGGCGGTGCAGGACGCCGACACGCTGGGCCTGCTCACCGGCCAGCAAGGCCTGCTGGTGCAGCAGGACACGCTGGTCAGCGGCCAGGCGGCCAGCCTCACCTGCAGCGGCGACGACGGCGCAGCAGGGGTGGCGGGCGGGCCGGCGGCACGGTCCTTGACGGTCCCCGAGCTGCCCTGCAGCGACAGCAGCAAGGGCCGCCTGCTGTCCTCGTGCACCGCCTCGCTGGCGGCGCTGGCGTCCGTGGGCACGCTGGCGGCGACCAACGGCAGCAACGGCACGCCGCAGGGCGCGCCCGCCCCGCCCCACGGGGTCAAGGCCGTGTGCGGCAAGCGCACCAAGATGGAGGACGCCTTCAGCGTGCTGTGCAACTTTGCCGACGTGCAAATGTCCGCTGCCGACACGGCGGACTGCGGGTACAAGCTCCCGGCGCGCATCGCGTCACAGGTAGGTGGCCGGGCCGCCGCCGACCGAGGCGCACAGGATGTTTCAACACGTCGGCAGGTTGAGTCACGCGCCCTACCCATGCCCCGAACCACATCGCTGCCGCAGGTGGGAGAGCAGCTCGAGGTGCCCACCCCTCCCCCCGCCCCAGGGAACCCCCCTGGGCAGCCGCACGCCAGCAGCCCGACCGCCAGCGTGCCCCTGTCGCCCAACTCGACGTGTGTGCCGTCGCTGTCCAACTCGGACCAAGAGGCCAGCGTGGGCGGCAGCGCCAACAGCAGCAGCAGCAGCAGCGACGCCTCGGACGCCTCCACCTCCACCTCGACTGCCTCCACCTCGGCCGCCAGCGCCTGCCAGTGCGACACGCTGCACTTTTTCGCCGTCTACGACGGGCACGGCGGCGTGGAGGCGGCGCAGCACTGCGCCAACCGCATGCACTACCACCTGTCGGTGGCGCTCTCGGCCGTGGCCGGCGCCACGGTGAGCGCCGCGCTGCACACGCAGGACACGTGCTGCGCCACCAACCACCTCCAGGCGCCTGCCGCCGCCGACACGGCAGGAGGCGACGCCGCCGCGCCCGCCGACGCGCCAGCTGCCGCCCTGGTGGCCAGCAGCTCCGCCATGGTGGCGGCCTCCCTGCAGTGCGAGGCCGTGTGGACGCTGTGCCCCAGCCCGCTGGGCGACGGGCCAGAGCGCTCCGTCGACAGCATCGTGGCCCCGCCCAGCGAGCTCTTCCCCGGTGCGGTGCCGCGCAACGCCGGGCGGGCCGCCGGGGCGCCGGGCGCGCGGGCCCATGGCGCTGATCGCGAGGGCGGGGACGGCGGCAGCCAGGCGCAGCAGGCGTTAGACCGCCTCTTCCGCAGCAGCGAGGGCGTGGCGCAGGGACCCCCCGCGCCGGCGCCCGCTGCCCCCGAAGCGGCTCCCGCCTCGCGCGCCGCTGCGGCGGCGGGGGGCGCGGAGGGCGCCGCCGGCGCCAGCGGCGCGGACGGCGACGCGTCTAGCCACAGCAGCGGCGACGCGTCGCGCAGCGAGAGCGCGGGCACTTCCAGCTCCAGCGTGTGCAAGTCCGAGGCGCTGGAGGAGGCGCTGCGCAGCGCCTTTTTGCGCACGGACGAGGAGTTTGCCGAGGACGGCAGCGCCTCCATGGTGGGCAGCACCGCCGTGGTGGCGCTGGTGGGCACCAAGAAGCTGTGGATCGCCAACTGCGGTGCGCCTGGGGGGCCGGGGCGAGCGGCCTGGGTGGTGGCCTGGGTGCCTGCGCCGCGCACGCAGGAAGCGAGGCGGGGCTTGAGCGGGGGGCGCCGCGCTGGCGCACCGCTGCGCGCAGGCGACTCGCGCGCCGTGCTGTGCCGGGGAGGGCGCGCCATCCAGGTGACGGACGACCACAAGCCTGAGCGGGAGGACGAGGCGGTGAGTGTGCTCAGGGGCGCACTCGCGCAGGTGTTGGGGTGGGGAGAAGGGCTTGCAGACAGGGTGCGCTGGCGTCCAGCGCGCAGGAGCCTGCGCTGAAGAGGCCAGCGGGCGCGTGCGTCCTGGCGCCCTGGTCGCGCCGCGTCCGCAGGCGCGCGTGGAAAAGGCGGGCGGCCAGGTGCTCTACTGGAACGGCCACCGCGTCATGGGCGTGCTGGCCATGTCGCGCGCCATTGGCGACCACGGGCTGCGGCCGTACGTCATCCCAGAGCCCGAGGTGCGGCCGGGCGCGCACGGGGGCGGCAGCGCGCCTGGAGGGGTCCGGGCGCAGCGAGCGCGTGCTCTCTGCGCAATGCGCCGTGGCACATATGTCGGGGGGATGCGAGGTTTGCCGCGGCGGTGTTTGTGTTCGTGGCGTCGCGCGCGCGCAGATCACGGTGCTGTCGCGGGTGGCCGACGACGACTTTTTGCTGCTGGCCAGCGACGGGCTGTGGGACGTCATGTCCAACCAGGTGCGCTCGCTCGGTCGGCGCGCGGGGCGAGTGCGCACACGACTCGAACGGCGGGCGCACACGACCCTGGGAAGCGCGCACACACGCCTCCTGCGTGGCCAGGGGGGGTTAGCACGCCGGCGGCTGGGACGTGGCCTGGTGTGAGGGCGTGGTGTGGTGTGGTGTGCGCGCAGGAGGCCATCACGCTGGCGCTGCGGTGCCTGCAGCGGTCGCGCGACAAGGGCACCTCGCGCAAGGCAGCGGTGCGCGTGGCGGCCACCGTGCTCACGCGCGCCGCCGTGGACCGCGGCAGCAAGGACAACGTGACGGTGGTGCTGGTGGACCTCAAGCAGCCAGAGCCCGGCGACGCGCAGCCCGTGGGGCCCAGCAGCGGCGGCTGCGCGGCGCCCACGGCCGCGTCGGCGTGCGGCGCTGCTGCCGGCCTGGCCCGATCCTCGTCGCTGGGCGCTGAGGCCGGGTGCGACTGCGGCACGCAGCAGGAGCAGCAGGAGCATGGGGACGCGCCGCCGGGGTTGCCCTCGCAAGTGACGCTGGTGGGCAGCGCGCTCGAGCAGGCCATGGCCGTGGCACGCGCCATGGCCTTGGGGGGAGCGCCTGCGCCGCGAGCTGGTGAGGAGGGGGCGCTCGGGACCGCAGCTGCAGCGCCGCTTCAACCGGGGGGATGAGCCCGCCAGGGCGGGTGGGTTGGCGCTTGCGTTCCCGTGTTGCTCTCTGCAGTGTGCTGCCGTTCCCGTCTGCCTCGTCCGTGCTGCTCTTGGTGTTGCGCGCTGCTGTGGCGTGCGCCCGCTGCTGGTTTCGCTTGGTGCCACCGTGTACGTGTTTGTCTCAGTCCCCTCTGGGACCTCCTGTCCTTCTTTGCCGCTCTGCCTGCTGCGCTGCCCTCTATCATTCCGCTTGCGCTCACGTGCGTCAGAGCATTCTGGCACGAGCGTGTGCTCGTCGTCCGCGCTGGTGGCTGGAGAGCAACACGCGTGGGCTACCGCATGGTGTGGTGCGGTGGGTCACGGCGCGTGCCCCTCCCTTTTCGACTTGCTCTGCAGCACAGCTTCTGCAGGTGGACGGCTCAGCACAACGCCCTGTGCTGCTCTGCTGCTCTCTTGCCCGCTCTCTCTTGCAAGAGGAACACGAAAAAGCCGGAAGCTTCTTGACACGCGCACCGGACAAGCTCGCCACTCAATGATCAAGTGCTGCCACGCACACTCGCTCTCCACTGCGCCAGTCCTCCTGCAGCGCTCGCCTCGTGTCGCCCGCTCACGCCTGCTGCGCCAGCGCCACGGACTGCAGCTTGTCCGCCGTGTGCGCCACGTCCACGTCCAGGTCAGTGGCGCTCCCGACCTTGCCTGAGCCAGCAAAGCTCTTCTCCTGCTGGGAGGCAGCAAGAGGTGACACGACACAGCTGCTGGCGTGCACGCTCCAGCATCACCACCAGGCACCAGCATCGTCGAGGGTGAGAGCGCGCACCTTTAGCGCGAGCTCCATCTGCTTGAGCTCGGCCTCCACCGCCGCGTCGTACTTTCGGCACTCGGCCTCCAGCTTGGACAGCTCAAACGCGTAGCCCTCAAACCCGCCGCCGATGCACGACTCCATCTTGTCCATGTGGAACTGCTCGTTCATGATGGTGACCTCTGGCTGGCCCCTGTCAGCAAACAGGATCTTTTTCTGCGTGACGATGTCGATGAAGGGGCGCACGGCCTGCGCAGGCGGGGGCGGGAGGGACAGGGGGCGGGGGTGTGGCGTGGCACCATGCATGCCGAGGTGTCTGACGGCGCGCGCACAGAAGAGGTTGTTGTCGCGCGACGCCCAGAACATGCTCCCTTGCTGCTCACCTTCCAGGTGAGGGAGAAGAGCATGGGCGCGTGGTAGCAGACTGCCACGCCCAGGCGCTCTGGGTAGTGGTTCTGCAGCACCGAATTGCAGTAGATGGAGGTGCTGAGCGGCGGGGCGTTGGACATGGTGTAGCCCTCAAAGTCCAGCAGCCACGCCATCTTGCCGACGGCTGCGGGTGAGGGAAGGCGTTTGCAGGCACGGGGCGGGGCGGCGTCAGATGAGCCGGGTCAGCTGACTTGCAAGGTGGCCGGCGGCGGCGACGGGGCCGTGCAGCGCCCCGTCCAGAGAGGTCAGCCGCCTCACCCCGCTCGTCGGCGATGCGCGAGGCCTGCTCGAGCAGGTAGATGAGGAACTTGATCTGCCTGTCGTATGTCTTGGTGTTCTCCAGCCGCGGCCGCATGAGCACGATGGGCCGGTTGAGCTTGTCGGGCGCGTGGTAAATGTGGTTCTTGCCCGTCACCGTCTCCTCCTTGATGTCGTCGAACCGGATCAGCTCCGGCCGGTACTCCATGCGCCTGAGGGCCATTTGTACAGTTGGAGGGCCACAGTTGGTGGGCCGGGGGGGCAAGGCAGGCGCGCTCGGGTCTGCAGGGGGTGGGCGCGCCGCGCAACTCTGCAGCACAGTGCCCCACTCACCACTCCAGGGTCGCGTGCAGCATCTTGGATGCCTTTTGAAGGTTCCACTGCCTGCGTACAGCAGTGCGGCCACTCGCCGTGGGCGTGGGCGCACCTCGGCGTCGCTCCCCCACATGTGCACGACGCGCATCCACAGCTGCTCTCACCTTGCTCGCAAGAAGCGCACGTAGGTGTGCTCGTTCTGCACGAACAGCTTGAGCGCGGCGTTGTTCTGCGCGCCAGCAGGAGGTGGCGGACAGGTGGGGCGTCTCAGCGCCCAAACGCCCGCGCTCGCTCAGCGCGTGCGCTCATCCAGCACAGGGACGCGCCGAGCAACGCTGTTGTCGTGTTGCCGCGCCGTGAGCACCACGGCCTCAACAGTGTGCGCGCGCTCAACTGGAGGCCACCACAGTCTCCCGCCACCGCAGCGTCCCAACGAGCTCGCAGCGAGGCCATAATCCCGCTCGCCGCCAATCGCGGCGCACCTCGACGATGGGCGCCACATCCGCCTTGAGCTTCTCGACCAGGGCCAGTTGCTCGGGCGTCAGCGCGTCGCCCATTTTACTGCTGCACTGTGCTGTGCTGCGTGAAGGGCTGCTCCGAACGACAATCTCTTCTGCGGCTTGGCGAGCTTGCCGAGCTTGAGGACCGGGGATTGCGGTACCACAGACCTGAACAAGGGATCGATGAACATGCACCATGCGTCAGAACACGGACCCGCCCTCGTAGGATCCGACGTCCTTCCAGGCCTTGTTCCAGGGGCCGCCGCCGATGGGGTCGCCAAAGGGCAGCGCCGTGTCGGGCTTCCAGTCCTTGTTCTTGCACCGGTAGTAGTCGGGGTGCACGATCTCGCAGCAGGGCTCGGGGAACTTGTAGCGCCACGCGTTGGGGTTGCGGGGGAAGCCGTGCGTGAGCGCGTGCTCAAACCCGTGCTCGTGCATGGCTGCGCAGGCACGGGACGAGCCACAGGCGCCGCACGCCAGTGTTCCAAACACTGGGCACCGTGGCACGCCAGCCGTGCGGCCCGCAGCGCGTCCTGCACGGTGGTGGTGCACCGAGTCCGCGGATGCACGTCGCAAAGCGTGCCTGCGGAGCGGTTTTTTAGCGCCGACGCCGTGTCGTGGTCGGGCAGGCCGTACTGCACCTGGACCTGCTGCACCGTCAGCTTGGACAGCTTGTCCAGGCACTGGGCGACCTGGGGCGGCCACTGCTTGCCGATGGCGCCGTTTGGCACGTAGCAGCGGTAGTCGAGCAGCAGAGGCACGTTGGCCCAGCTGCTGGGCGTCTGCGGGGCGTGCGAGCGGCCGCACACGAGTCGGGCGTGAAGAACCAAGCCACGGCCTCGCAAGGTGCACGCACGCACGTGCGCTCTGCGCTGCGCTCAGACAGAGACGGCAGCGCTCGCCTTGTTGCCCCAGTTGGCAAACTTGTTGACCCAGGCGTTCTCAAACACGTTGATGGCGAACTTCTTGGTGGTGGGCAGCAGGATCGAGTCGAGCGCGCAGTGGTGGTTCTCGTACAGGGCGCGCTCGTTGTCAATGAGCGTCACGTGCCCGTCCTCGTCCAAAAAGATGTTCTGCGCGCAGCGCAGCGTGGGCGTGGGCGTGCAGTGCACTGCAGCGTGGAGGAGCTCGCGAACGTCATGCAGGCACGGGAAGAGCTCATCATGACCAGGGTGGGTTTCCTGCGCCGAGCCACGCCCTCGCACCTGCGCGTGCCTGTCGCACTGGGACGTGAGCAGGTCGAAGATGGCGGCCAGCACCACCTGCGACTTGTTGACCCGGCTGTGCATGAAGTCCAGCAGCTGCGTGGGGTGCATCATGGGCGTGCCCAGCCGCACCAGGTTCTCCAGGCTGATGCCGTGCGCCTGCTCCATCCACACAGCGTGCCACCTGGGCAGAGGCGGCGCGCGCACATGTTGCGCAACGCGAGGGTGCCGCAGGGTGCGCAGAGAGCAGACACGTCCGCCGTACAGCACATTGTGAGGAGGGCGCGGCCTCCTTGCTGCCCGTGCTCACTTGAGGTGATAGCCAATGTCTGGCAGGACGGCACTGATGGGCTGCACCCACACCTTGGGCACAATGTCTGCACATCAGCGCGAGGGCGCGGTGGGACGACCACGTCGTGCGGCGTCTGGCTGGCGCGCAGCCCAGCCAAGGCAGCTGCGGCACCTCACCAGTGAACCCGCAGTCCTCTGAGACCTTTTCGATGGCCAGGTACAGCTTGGCGTGCTTGGCGGTCAGCGACGGCAAGCAGTGCGGCTCGCCCTGCGCAGCACAAAGAGCCGCGCCCCACACGTCGGCTGCCAAAGAGAGCGGTGGCGGGCGTGGTGGGCCCACGCGCTGCGGGGTCACTCCCCAGGTCACTCACTTGCGCTGGCGCCTTGCCCACCGGGATGCACGCCACCTTGACGATGGCCTTGCCGCTGGGCGTCTCTGAGGTGTTGACCTTGAAGAGCCAGTTGGGGGACGCGCCGGCCTCGTCGCTAAAGGTGCGGTTGAAGATGAACTTGGTGCCGTGGGCAGCCTGCGCGGCACACCACCAACATGGGTGCCCCCTGACGCCGCTGGCGCTGCCCGCCTGTGCCTTGCCGCTCCCTTCGCTCCCGCCCCACGCTAGTGATGGTGGCGAAAAGCGCACACACCAGCAGGTGCATGTGGTGCGTGCAGCCGTGGCACTCGTCGCAGAATGGCCGCTGCATCTTGTCGGCGGGGTGGTGCGGCTTGAAGTTGTCGGCCCCCAGGTGCAGGGCGTCCGAGGCGGGCACGGTGGCCATGGGGGGCGCCGTGACATGGCACTTGATGCACAGGCTGCAGTCGTCCACGTGCGGCAGCTCCAGCAGCGTGATCTGCGCGCGGCGTGTGCACGCGTCGGTTGGCTCTTGGCCGTCTTGGGCAGGGCGTGGGTGTGCCCTCCAGAACCGCGGCCCACCCAGCCAGAGAGCAGCAGCGGCTCACCCTGTCCACTGCTGGTGGCGCGGCTGCGGCTCCGATGCTGCCCCATCGGCGCTCGGTGCGCCAGGTCCCATCGCGCCCCGAAGCGTCGAGAGCGACGAGCAGCACCAGCAGACGCAGGAGCGGTGCGACTGGGCCCCGTTTGAGCCTTGACGTCGTCGCTGGCGTGTGGCGGGGCATGTGAGGCTCGCCTGCTCTGCTGCCTCCAGAGCGAGGCGCTCAGGACATGCTGCTGCTCAGCTCCCTGGGTGGTGCTCTGTGCCGTTCAAGTTGTGCTCCGCGTGTGTCCGTGGCTGCACTGTGAGAGCTCAGCCTGAGGTGCGGGCCGTGAGATGCGGCAGCGCGCACGCGCGGCGTGCCGTTCAAGTTGTGCTCGCGACAGCTGTTGACCTGTTAACGCACGACGAGCGAACCAGCACGAGTCCGCCACAACACAACACATCAGTCCCGGCGGGCCACCGCCCCTGCCCTCCACGTGCGAAAGATCAAGGCTCAGTCGCCATCATCGTCAGCGTTCTCCTCAGCAGGCTCAAACACGGCCTCGTCGTACGCCTGCAGAGAAAGCCCTGAGAGGAGAAAGGCCTCCAGCTCGTCTGCCACCTGCTCGGCTGTCTGCGAGTCGGCGGGGAAGAACGGCTGCAGCGCCAGGGCCAGCGGCCCCCGCCGCTGGCCCGCCTCACCCGCGTCGTTGAACGCCGTCTGCGGCCTGGGCACCTGCGCATCATCACGCAGAGAGCCACTCGCGAACCATCAGCACGGGTGCCCTGCCCCGTCACAGAGCCCCCCTCTGCGCTCGGCTGCGCGCCACGCAAACTGCGGCCCTCACCTGACCGCGCAGCACCGGACCCAGGTGCTCGTGCTGCTGCAGCGCCCCCAGTGCGGCCGCCACCACAACCCTCACGTCCTCGTCCAGCAGCAGCGCCTGGGACCACCCGCACACACGGCACGCGCACACTGCTACTGCTGGCGGGTGAGTGAACGGGCGAGCCGTGTCGTGCTCAAATGACCAGGCTCCACCTCACCTGCAGCTCGCGCGTGAGCCACACCTCGACCAGCGGGTCGCTGATGGGTCGCGGCCGGCGCTGGCGCCGGGCATTGCCGTCGTCGTGACGAAGGGGAGGAAGGGAAGGAAGGGGAGGAGGCGCCGCCCCCGCAGCGTGGTAGTACCTGGATCGCCGCCGGCGCTGTGCGGGCGTGAGCTGCAGCTGCGCACGCGGCAGGCGGTCGGTGTGCCGCCCCCCGTCCGTCCCCTGAGGCTGCTCGGCCACCCACGTGACCTGGAAGCTCGTGTCAACGCAGTCGTGGACGATGGCCACAAACGGCTGCCGGCACAGCGGGCAGGTAGGCGGTGGTGCTGGACCGCCCGGCCCTGCGCTGCTGCGCGCCCTCTGCTCGTCCGCCCATCTCAGGATGCACTCCAGGTGGAAGCGGTGGAAGCACGACGCGCTGGCGTGCGGGTCTGTGGAGCAGACGAACGCCTCGGTCCGAAGGGAGACGCGCCTGAGGCAGATGGCGCACTCCCCCATGGTCCAGCAGCTGCAGCGCTCTGCTTCCTCATGCTGCTCTTGACACGGACACAGCCAGCTGGTCACACGGTAGCTCGCCTTGCGGTCAGCTCGCGTCGCCAGCATGGGGCTTGTGCTCCACGACCGACGGGGGCCGCGCTGCGTTTGACGGCGTCAGGTGTCGAGAGTTGACGGCGACATGCTGTGACCTAGGTGCCACGACCTCATCGCCTCCCTCGCTCCAGCGCGTCAGACGTCCCACACGATGTTGTCGCTACAGCACACGTCGACGGCGCAGCATCGACTGCCGCGCGCGCCCCTGGCTCGAGGCGCCACGCCACAGGTCCGTGTGCGGCATTTGCCCCGCTACGGCTTGCGGCACGGCGAAGCGCCATCACGAAGCTCAGTGCTCTGCTGCTGTGTGCCTGGTGGCACGCAGGTGCCACGGACGCAGCAGCAGCAGCGGTGGCGGCACCCACGCGACAGAACCTGCGCCCGCGCGGGCGGAGGTGACCGCGGGCCCTTCAGGGACCCTCTCCACGTGCTGGCCGACCAGCTTGAGGACCCGGTGCTCAAGGCGGCCATCAAGGTGCGGGCGGTGCGCACCGTGCGCGTCGTGTGAGCAAGCGTATGCGTGGCCCTCTTGAGCCCGCAGGCGGCGGTGTGATATCCGCTGCTGCTGCTGCTCCGTGCCACGCAGGAGCCGCTGGCCTTTTGGGGCGGCATGTTTGCTGGGGCGCTGGGTCTGAACCTGCAGGAGGAGCCTTTGCGCTCGTGGATTGATCGCACCTCGGTGAGCCCGCTCGTTGGCACCGCAGCCGGGCTCAGCAGCAAAGCAGGCCAGCATGTGACAGGGAGCACCAAGCATGCAGCAGAGCGCCACGCCCCTGACGGGGTGGGCTCTGCCGTGCTTGCGTGCACACGCGCGCCGCAGAACGTGGACAAGCCGCGGGACGCGCCGCAGCTGCCCAACGGAGCAGCTGCCCAGCAAACACCCGGGCGAGCACCGACGGACGCACCATGAGCTCGGCATGTATCGCTTGCGCTGCCACCGTGCCCATGTCGCACCTCAGGTCGAGAGGGCGTGTGCACTTCATTGTGCAAGTGGACTGGTGCAATCCATAGCGGAGAGAGCAGCCTCCAGCACGCACTGCTGCCCGTTGGGGGCGCCTCTGCTTCTCACCAGTGCCGCACCAAGATGGCGGAGCAGCAGCAGCAGCAGGCCACGCTGCTCGGCAGCCTCTACGCGTGGGGCGGCAGCATGGTGCAGTACGCGACCGACCAAGTGAACAAGTGCGGCCGCGCTGCCTGCAGCAGAGCGCAGTCGCGCAGTCGCGTTTGAGTCTGCGCGGCTGCCGACAGCACGAAGGCCCGTCCTCCCACCGTGCGAATCGCTCGCCTGGCGCCGCTCCTTGCTGCCGCAGCTTCTTGGGGTGGGAGGACCTCGAGGTGGTGGACCCAGAGGCGGAGAAGGCCAAGGCGGGGCAGGAAGCCGCCAAGGAGGAAGGAGCCTTCGACAAGGTCAGGGAGCGAGCAGGGAGCGAGCCATCCACCTTGCTCAGGTCTGCAGCTCTGATGCGCCCTGCGGGGAGCCTCTGTGAGCCCGCTGCCGAGCGCTGGTGGACGCCCGCGGGGTGCGCGCAGGAGCGCAAGCAAGTGTGGGGCACGCGCCAGTTCCAGCAGTACATAGGCATGGACGTGACGTCGCTGCTCAGCGTGCCCGTGTGGATCATGGTGCGTGTGACCAAACGCCTGCTGCAGCGCCCCGGCCGCAGCCGCGCTGGCTCAAGCAGACGCGAGAGTTGCTGCGCACGAGCTTGGCGCTGCTGCAGGAGCCCTTCACCATCCTGCAAAAGGCGGCCGAGATCATGGAGTACACGGACCTGCTGGACAAGGCGGACGCGTGCGCCGACCCACACCAGCGGTGCGCGCGCGCTGGCCCTGCAGCCGCTGCGCTGCCGGGCGTGAGCCGGAGCCGCGCCGTCGTGTCGCCTGTGGCACACGACGTGGGTGTGGGCGGTGCGCTGCCCCGCAGGTTCGCGTGGGTGGCGGCCTACTGCGTGTCGCCGTTCGGCGCCGCCGAGCGCGCCTGGAAGCCCT
>VFQP010003791.1_pt1 | contig 14900 bp, 15 predicted proteins | sample 3512351 | NCBI WGS metagenome assembly VFQP01 (sample SAMN10412372, study PRJNA504923) | tailings metagenome | isolation source: Relicate 1 Philex TSF1 revegetated site | place: Philippines: Tuba, Benguet | collected 2017-08-29 | reverse complement strand
ACAAGAACAAGGACTACTGGGACAAGAACCGCATTCCCAAGGTCGACAAGGTCGTGCTCTTCCCGATGCCGGAGGCGAATACGCGCCTTGCAGCGCTGCGTTCCGGCCAGGTTGACTGGATCGAGGTGCCGCCGCCGGACGCCATCGCCGGCCTCAAGGGTGCGGGCTTCTCGGTCGTCACCAACAGCTATCCGCACGTGTGGCCGTGGGTGCTCAACACACTCAAAGAGGAGTCTCCCTTTCGCGACGTCAAAGTTCGTCAGGCGCTCAACTACTGCGTCGATCGCGATGGCCTCGTGACGCTGCTTGCCGGCACGGCCGAACCTTCTGTCGGCTTCTTCAAGAAGACCGACCCGCGTTTCGGCAATCCCAAGAACGCCTACAAGTTCGATCCCGCCACCTCCAAGAAATTGCTGGCCGAAGCGGGCTACGGGCCCAATAAGCCCGTCAAAGCCAAGATCATGATCTCGACGTCGGGCTCGGGCCAGATGCTACCCCTGCCGATGAACGAGTTCCTGCAGCAGTCGATGAAGCAGTGCGGCTTCGATATCTCGTTCGAAGTCGTCGAATGGGGAACAGTGCTGGTCAATCTGCGCTCCGTGCCGACCGCGCCTGTCGCCGCGAATTCAGACGCGCTGAATATCAGCCTCGTCTCGTCTGACGTCTCGATGGTCGTGCGCTGGTTCTACGGCGCAAACAGCACACCCGCGGGCTCGAACTGGGGGCACTGGAAGAACCCCGAGTTCGATGCGACCATCACCAAGATGGAGAGCGCAGCCAGCAAGGACGAGTTCGACAAGTCGGTCGTGAAGCTGCACGAAATGCTGGTCGACGAAGCCCCTTGGCTCTGGGTCGTGCATGACGCCAACCCGCGCGCCATGACAAAGGGTGTTCAGGGCTTCGTCAGCGCACAGAGCTGGTTTCAGGATTTGACGCGCGTATCTATCAGCAAGTGAGGCGCGTCCCCGACTGATAGCCGGCTGGCTTGGAGGCATAGTCCGATCCACGATCATGCGTGATCGAGGATCGGGCGGGCCGTCCGGCGACCGGTAAGCGAGGTTTCCTGAGGATGTGGTACTTCGTTTTACGCCGACTGCTCTATGCCGTCCCGATCCTGCTCGGCGTATCACTCGTCGTCTTTCTGCTCATGCAGATGGTGCCCGGCGACATCATCGACATCATGATTCCGCCGGAGGCGCCGAAAGAGGTCGCGGATATGATCCGCATCCAGTTCGGCCTGGATCAACCTGTTCACATTCAGTATCTGCGCTGGTTGAAGTCCGTCCTGAGCGGCGACCTCGGTATTTCGATTTTCACCAACCAGCCCGTCGCCGACGAGCTATTCAGCGCTCTCTTGAATACCCTCAAGATCGCCATACCGGCCGCGATCCTCGGCTTCACACTCGGCATCCTGCTGGGCTCGCTCGCAGCCTTCTACGGAGGATCGTGGCTCGACAAGCTGTTCTCGGGCGTCGCGATCGCGGGCGTAAGCCTGCCGCACTACTGGGTCGGCATGGTGCTCGTCGCCATCTTCGCCGTTTCCCTCAACGTACTTCCCGGCCAAGGCATGGGACCCGACGGCTTTCCCTCGACATGGGAGCACATCAAGCACCTCATACTGCCGGTGATCACGCTCTCGCTTATTCCGATGGGCGTCATCAGTCGGCTCGTGCGCGCGAACGTGCTCGAGATCCGCTCCATGGAATTCGTCTCGGCGCTGCAGGCCAAGGGTCTCAAGGGCCCTCGCGTTCTGCTCCACATCATGAAGAACGCCGCCCCCTCGGCCCTCGCCCTCATGGGCCTCCAGTTCGGATATCTGCTCGGCGGCTCCATCCTCGTAGAGACCGTCTTCAACTGGCCGGGCTCCGGGAGCCTGCTGAACCTCGCTATCTTCCGGCGCGACATCCCCGTCCTTTCCGCCACGATCCTGGTGCTCGCCACCATCTTCGTCGTCATCAACATCCTGGTCGATGTGCTGCAGGCACTGATCGACCCGCGCATCCGACGCTGAGCCAATGAGCGCTGACGACACCATCGTCGTTCCCACATCCGACGCCGTGCGACGCGCCGAAGCTGGCAAAGGCTACTGGGCGCGCGTGCGCGAGCGCCTTCTCGCCGACCGCGTCACGCTCACGGTCATGGTTCTGCTCGCGTGCATCATCATCATGGCCGTCGCGGCGCCGCTGTTCGCCACTCACGATCCCATGGCAAGCTCGGTCCTCGCGCGCCTCAAGTCACCCGGCTACAATGGGCACTGGCTCGGCACCGACGAGGTTGGCCGCGATCTCTACAGTCGCATTTTGTATGGCGGCCGTCTGTCGCTGCTCTGCGGCGTGGCGCCGGTCGCCTTCGCACTCCTGATCGGCGGCAGCCTCGGCCTGCTCGCAGGCTACAGCGGCGGCATTGTGAACAGCTTGATCATGCGCAGCATGGACGTTCTCTATGCATTTCCTTCTATCCTGCTTGCGATCGCCATCTGCGGAATGCTCGGCTCGGGGCTCGGCAACACCATCCTCGCGCTCACCGTCACCTTCATTCCGCCAATCGTGCGCATCTCCGAGACCGTGACCACCCAAGTGCGCTCGGCGGAGTTCGTCGAGGCCGCACGGGCGAGCGGAGCGCGACCGGCTTCGATCATCCGCTTTCACATCCTCAACAATGTCCTGGGTCCCATTCTCGTCTATGCGACGTCGCTGATCTCGATCTCGATCATTCTGGCGGCCGGCCTGAGCTTCCTCGGCCTTGGCGTCACGCCACCCGATGCCGAATGGGGCTTGATGTTGAACAATCTCCGCCAGGCCATCTGGGTCAATCCGCTGGTCGCAGCGCTCCCCGGCGCGATGATCTTCATTACGTCGATGTGCTTCAACCTGATGAGCGACGGACTGCGCACGGCCATGGACGTACGCATATGAGGACACTCGCATGAGCGCCGACGTCCTGCTCGAGGTGAATGCGCTCCGGCGCTTCTTCCCCATCCGCGGCGGGCTGCTGCAGCGCCAGGTCGCAACAGTGCAAGCCGTCGACGACATCTCGTTCTCGGTGCGCCGCGGCGAGACGCTCGGCATTGTCGGCGAATCGGGCTGCGGGAAATCGACGACGGCGCGCCTGCTGATCCGCCTACTCGAGCCCGATGCCGGCACCATCACGCTCGAAGGGCGCGCGATCGGCGATTCGAGCGGGCTCACGACACGCGAGTTCCGCCGACAAGTGCAGATGGTCTTCCAGGACAGCTACTCGTCCCTTAATCCGCGCTGCACCATCGAGGATACGATCGCCTATGGCCCAACCGTGCACGGCCTCGCGTGGACGGAATCCCGCAAGCGCGCGCGCGAGTTGCTCGGCAAGGTCGGGCTCGATCCGGAGCTCTACGCGATGCGCTATCCGCACGAGCTTTCGGGCGGCCAGCGCCAGCGGGTCAACATCGCCCGCGCACTCGCGCTCGAGCCGCGCCTCGTCGTGCTCGACGAGCCCGTATCGGCCCTCGACAAGTCCGTGGAGGCACAGGTTCTGAACCTCCTCGTCGATCTCAAGCGCGATCTCGCGCTCACGTACGTCTTCATCTCCCACGACCTCAATGTCGTGCAGTACATCAGCGACCGCGTGCTCGTGATGTATCTCGGCAAGATCGTCGAGGTCGGCCCCGTCGAGAGCATCTACGGCAATCCGCGCCACCCGTACACGCGCGCGCTTCTTGGCGCGATGCCATCCATGGACCCGGACAACCGCGGCAAGCAGGCGACCCTGACAGGCGATCCGCCCAATCCGATTAATCCGCCGTCCGGTTGTCGCTTCCACACGCGCTGCGCCCATGCCGAGGCCTGTTGCGCGGCGCGCGAGCCCAAGCTCGGCGCTAGCGCCGAAACGGGCGATCATCTCGCAGCGTGCCACATGCTGATTCCAGGCTCCGGCCACAGTGCCGCCCCCGCCATCGCGGCCTGAAGGAGAACTCAGGCATGAGCGTTGCCGCCATCGAGACAGCGAACCCGGCAGCGAAGGCGAGCACTCAGCCGCTCGTGCGCGTCGAGAACCTGACCGTGCGCTTCACGAGCCGCGATGCGACGATCGACGCGGTAAATGGTGTGAGCTTCACGCTCGATGCAGGCGAGGTGCTGTGCATTCTCGGCGAGTCGGGGTCCGGCAAGAGCGTCACGCTGCGCGCAATGATGCGCCTCCTGCCTGCCGGCCGCGCCAAGATGGCCGGGAAGGTCACAATCGACGGCAAGGATGTCCTCAGCCTGGACGACAGTGCGCTCAGCGACCTGCGCGGCGGCGAAGTCGCGATGATCTTTCAGGAGCCGATGACCTCGTTCGACCCGGTCTTCACGATCGGCAATCAGATTATCGAGACGGTGAAGCGGCACGATGGGCTGTCCGAGGCGGACGCGAAGAAGCGCGCCCTCGAGCTGCTCGAAATGGTGCAGATCCCCTCACCCGCCCGACGGCTCGACAACTACCCGCACGAGATGTCCGGCGGCATGCGCCAGCGCGCCATGATCGCGCTCGCGCTTTCATGCCGACCGCGCTTGTTGCTGGCAGATGAGCCGACCACGGCGCTCGACGCCACCGTACAGATTCAGATTCTGCAGCTCCTGCACCGCCTCCAGCGGGAGCTCGGGATGGCCGTCCTCTTCGTGACGCACGATGTCGGCGTCGCGGTCGAGATCTCCGATCGCATCGCTGTGATGTACGCCGGCCGCTTTGTCGAAACAGGTCCCGTGCGCGCGGTCATTCGCGAGCCACAGCACCCTTACACGCAGGGCCTCCTTGCATCGACCGTCAATGGCGGAATGCGCGGCAAGCGCCTCGAGGCGATTCCGGGCTCGCCGGTGAACCTCGCGGCATTGCCACCCGGATGCGCCTTCGCGCCCCGCTGCCGCTACGCCGAGGCCACCTGCACCGCCGCGCCGCCCGCCGAGACCTGGATCGAACCGACACGCATGGTCCGCTGCATCAGGGCGGCGCCGCGCTGAGTGGATCTCTCTTAAGCAGGGCGAAGCGATGGCCGCTGCTGGTGCCAGTTCGTGTCGCGCTGGTAGGCGTCCGCTGCCTTCAGTATCCGGCCTTCGCCGAATGGTCGTCCCTGGATCTGGAAACCGATCGGCAGTCCGCTGCTGTCAAAGCCGCACGGGACGCTGACGGACGGCAGTCCCATGTAGTTGATGGCCCGCGTATTCGCTGCAATGACGTTGAACGCCTCAACAGCTCCCGGCACACCCGCATCTATGTCGGTTGCGGCGAGCGTCGGTACCTTGATGCGCAGCGTCGGCGTAGCAAACACGTCGACCTTGCCGAACACCTCCCGTCCGATCGCGCGCAAAAGAGGTCCACGCCGCGACAGAGCCTCCAGGTAGTACGCTGCAGGAAGGGCAAGGGAGGCATAGAAGCGTGCCCCGAGCGCAATCGAGTAGTCCTGCGGCCGCTGGCGCATCCACTGCGCATGAATAGTCGATCCCTCGACGCGCGAGATGATGGCGCCATAGGTGCTCACGGCGTCCATGTGCGGGATCGCGATCCTCTCCAGCGTTGCGCCGCGCGCCTTGAGAACCTCCATCGCGGCATCGAAGGCCCGCATCACATCCGCGTCAACATCATCGAAGAAGAAGTTGGACGGAATGCCGATGCGCAATCCCCGGATATCACCGTCAAGCGCGGCCTCGTAGTCCGGCACGGGCTCCTTGGCCGAAGTCGGATCTGCGGGATCATGTCCGGCAGTGACTTTGAGTAGGCGGGCGCAGTCGCGCGCTGTCCGCGCGAGCGGGCCCACGTTGTCGGCCGTAAAGGAGAGCGGCATGGCGCCGTGCCGCGAGACGCGCGTCTGCGTTCCCTTGATGCCCGTGATGCCGCACATGGTCGCCGGCAGGCGGATCGAGCCGCCCGTGTCCGAGCCGAGCGCGCCGTAGACGAAGCGCGCGGCCACCGCAGCGCCGGAGCCTGATGATGAGCCGCCGGGACAATAGTCGGTGTGCCACGGATTGCGGCAATGACCGAAGTGCGCGTTGTGGCCCGTCGGATTCTGTGCGAATTCGGCCATGCTGAGCGTGCCGAGCGTTACCGAGCCCGCAGCTTCCAGCCGCGCGATCGCCGTGGCCGTGGTGGTCGGCTTGAACGTGCGCCGCACCTCGGAGCCACATGTGCAGATCTTGCCGGCACGGTAGTACATGTCCTTGTGCGCAAGCGGCACGCCGTGCAGGAGGCCGCGGCTGCGACCAACCTTGCGCTCCCCATCGAGAGCCGCGGCAACCTCCATCGCCTCCGCTTCCTCGAGCGCGACCACGGCATTGAGGGTCTTGTTGCCGGCCTTGAAGGCACTTAAGGCCGCCGTGGCTAGATCGACCGCGCTGAATGCGCCCGTGCGGACGCCCTCCGCAGCCTCGACCAGTGTCAGACGGGTCAGCGACGCGCCCTGTGCATCTGCTGCATTCATGGCGCGCGCTCCTTGATCTCCTGGAGCGCTGCCTCGAAGCTTGATGGCTCGTCCTCGAACTGAAGATCGCCGCGCAGCTTCTCGAAGCTGGCGATCAGACCCGCCATGCTCTTCGCGACCTCCCGACCCGTGGGGCTCGGCGGCTCAACACCGAGCCAGCGCGCGACCTGCGCCTCGACCAGGTCCTCGATCTCGTCTGCCATGTGTGCCCACCTCCACCCTGTCCGGAAGGCGAATGTGCACCCCAATGCGAATGCCAGACAAGAGCATCGTTTGGCGGAATATCATGCTCGTCGCATAAGAAGCGGCGCGTAGACCACGACGAAGCCTAGAAACGCCGCCACCCAGGCTGTCGCCGAGAGATGCAGCATCGGTTCTCGCAGCACATCGAAGGCGGCCAAGATCCGTGCCAGGGCGGAGGCGACCACCGCTGCGTAGATGAGCTGGATGGGCCGCGTTGCCACGAGCGGCTGCCCTGTATGCCCAAGGCTCGCGCGCGTCATGACGGCAAGCGTCATTGTCCCGATAGCACCGGTGGTCCAGCCGTGCAGCGCACCGCTCGGCATGACGATATCCGGCCGCAGAATGCCAAGTGCGAGCAGGATGAACCCCGCAGGCACGAAGGCATAGGCAATGTGCAAGATGAGCACGAGAGGCTCCGCTCCAGTGCGCTCCCCCGCCCAGCGTAGCAGGCGTGCAATGTTGAAGGCGCCCGCGACCGCAGCAAGGATGGCGGTCACTTGCGCGTGCGGCAGCGCCACCCAGCTCGCCAGTGCAAGCGCGCTCGCTCCCATGATGACGACATCGACGCGATCGAAGGGCGCCGGCAGACTCCCAGCTCCGCGCCGCGCCAGCCAATTGCGCGTGAAGCTCGGGATGATGCGACCGCCAATCAGCATGATCAGCATCACGGCGGCCGCGATCCCGAGCCGCATTCCGTGACCGTCCCCGATGCCCGTCGCCGCCTCGAGGTGGAAGAGACCGTTGGCCGTGAGCAGCAGCGCGACACCCACAAGCACCTTCAGATTGCGCGTATTGTCGCTCGCGACAATCTCGCGGCCAACGACGCCGGCGAGCGCAATGAGAAAGGCAAGATCCACAACTGCAGCGGCACCAGCCCCGATCCAGAGGGAAACGAGCACCGCGATCCGGCCGGCGAGCCACGCGAGGAAAAGCATGAGCAGGCGCACGCCGACGACCGGCAGGCGACCCGTCCAGTTCGGGACCGCAGTGAGCAGAAAGCCGGCGACGATCGCCGGTACATAACCGAAGATCAGCTCATGAATGTGCCATTCGACGGGAGTGAATGCGCTCGGGATCACAAGATGCCCGCTCAGCATGGGAAGCCAAAGCGCTACCGCAACGGCCGCCCAGAGAGCGCCGAACAGAAAGAATGGCCGAAAGCCATAGCTCAGCAGCGCCGGTCCCCCGAAGGCACGGATCTGCGCGGCACTTGTCGCCATGAGAACCTCCTGTGACTACTCGCGAGCCGGCAAGCGATCACCCTTGGCGAGCATCAGGCCACGAGCCGTGCCAATTCCGAGCTCCAGGCTCTCCGCGATCATGCGCGCCCGCTCGATGAAGTAGTCGGCGGCGGCAGGCGGGCAAACATCGTTCGCGGTCTCGGCAAAGAGGGCGAGCCATCGGTCGAAATGCGAGCCGCCGATGGGCAGCGGCGCGTGAGCCTGCATGGGCCGACCGTGGTAGCGCCCTGTCATGAGCGTCACGGATGACCAGAAGGCGCACATGCGCTCGAGATGCGGCGCCCAATTGGTTATCCGAGCGGCAAAGATCGGCCCCAGCACCTCATCGGTCCGGATGCGATCGTAGAACGAGTGCACAAGTTTCTGGATCATGCCTTCGTCGATGCCAGTGCGCGCCTCGACGTCTGCCGCAAAAGCAGCACGCCGAGCCGCGGCATCGCGGGCATGATTCTGTTCTTCGCTCATGTCTTCCTCGAAGTGCTGCTATGAGACTGCGTGCAGAGCGAGCTCGTTTGCTCCTAGGCAGCCGGCCACTCGACGGCTGCGCAAGCGCGCAAGGTTCGGTCGTTCTGCGTTGCAAACCCGAGCTGCTCGACAAGGCGTGCAGCATCTTCCGGCAGGTCGCAGAGTTGGTGCTCAACGGCAAGCTCCCCCGCAAAGGCACGCCAGCCACCCAGATTTCCCAGCGGCACGGCCACGAGAACGGGCACCTCCCGCTCCATTGCGGTGACGATCAGGGGCCTGAGGCCGCCGCCTTCGCTCTCCGTCTTGCCGAACTTGTTGACGAGCAGCAGATCAGCGCCCTCAACGAGCGCACCGCGCGCACGCGCCATGGCCTTGAGCAGCGCGTCGACATCGAGACGGCATCCCCGCGCGCCAGTTCCGCGATCCTCGGATATGGCGACAGTATCGCCGCTTGCCAGATCCTCCAGGATCATGTCGCAGCGGGCCTGCCCGGATTGCGGCAGATTGATCTGCCTGAGACCGGCAAGCTGATATCCGGCCGCCCGAAGTTGCGTCACCACAGTGTCGATTAGCGGAGAGATGCGCCGGCCTTCGTCGTAGATGATGGCAGCGATCGGCGCTGGTGGCTTCAGAGTATGCATTTCTTGTCCTGGCATGTTGATAGGGCTGTTGCAGCAAAGACATCCATCGCCTGGCGGCGCATGGCACTCACTGGCTCCGCAGGGTCAAGTACGCGCTGATCGATGGACGGAAGCGCATCCCGCTCTGCTATCGAGGAGAGGTGGGGGCCTAGATCGCGCAGCAGGCCATCATGGATGGCATAGATCCAGCCGTGCACGTGCAGCGGCTGGCCCCGAGCCCACGCATTCTCGACAATCGGAGTTGCAGCAACGCGCCGGACCTGCATCTCGATGTTGATCTCGCACAGGCGATCAAGGCGCGCGGCTTCGCTCGGAACGGCGTCGATGAGTTTGCGATGCTTGTGGTACATCATGGTCAGTGGCTGCAGCCAGTGATCGAGCATGGAACCGCGATCGTTGGCCAGTGCCTGCTGTACACCGCCGCATCCGTAGTGCCCGCAGATAATAACGTGCTCCACCTTGAGATGTTCGACGGCGAACTCGAGCACCGACAGGATGTTCATGTCGCTGGTGTGGACCATGTTGGCGATATTGCGGTGAACGAACACCTCCCCGGGGTCCATGCCGAGCACATCGTTTGCCGGCACGCGGCTGTCGGAGCAGCCGAGCCATAGATAGCGGGGCGCCTGCTGCTCGGCCATGCGTCGAAAGAAACCAGGGTCATCACGCGTCTTACGGTTCGACCAGGAGACGTTCTGATCGAAAAGATAGTCGAGCGTCCGGGACATGGTCAGAAGTCTCTTATCTCAACTGATCTACTCGTGGCGCGCTCCGCCGCCGCATGTGCAGCCGCCATGTGAGGCCGACGGCGCATCCGCGGCATCGATCTTCAAAGCCCAGCGAAGCATTCGTTCGAGAGCCGCACGTGCCGGATCGTTGCTGCGCTCCATCACAGCCATAAGGCCGAGCCAGTCCTCATCGCTGCCGAGGGCAGCAAAGCGGCGCGACGCATTCGCGACGTACTCGCCCGGTGTTTCCTCGAAGCGCTCACCCATGGCTTGCACATTGGTGAACATCACGATGTCACCAAGCGCCTCCAGCGCAGAGGCCGCGTCATCCTCGAAGGCCAAGTGATCCATCAGCGTTCCGAGTTGCATGGATAGCTCCCTACTGCACGAGAGGTGTTGCGCTGGCATCGAGCACGATACCGGTGATCTCGGCTCGTCCGGCGATGATGGCGATGTACTGGCGGATCGCGACGCGTCGCACTTTCTCATCGAGCCACACAGCAATTCGCTCCCGCACCATGTCGAACGGCAACTCGCGTCCTGCAATCCGATGATCCAGTGCGATAACGTGAAAACCGTACCAGCTTTCGACCGGCGCCGGGGCAACCTCTCCGACCGGCAACGCCGATAGTGCCCGCTCAAATTCCGGTACGGTCTGGCCTGGGCCGACCTGTCCGAGATTGCCGCCGGTCTTGCTCGATGGACATGCGGACTCCACCCCTGCGATCTCGCCGAATGCGGAAGGCTCGTGGCGAAGCGCCGCGATGATCGCCTCGGCGTGCTGCCGGGCTCGTTGCCGTGCCTCGCGGTCGCCTGGCGGTGCGGCCAGCAGAATGTGGCGCACCTCGTAGAGATCCGGCGTGCGGAAGCGCGCCCGGTTCATGTCGTAGTAGCGCTGGCATGCGGCCTCATCGGCGCGAGGCGTCACCACCTCGCGCGCAACGAGTGCGCGGATCAGCGCCTCGTCGTCCGTCTCGCGCCGCCCTTCGGGATCCTCGAGCGGCTCAGGCGCGACGCACATCCGGCGGGCCTCCTGGAGCAGCAGCTCGCGTACGACGAGCGCGCGCGCCGCCGCCAGCCACGCCTCGATCGGCTTTCCTGCCGGATGGTTCTGCGTCTCTCGCGCAATGGCGGCCCGCGGAATGACGGTGCCATTGATGCTGACGGCCTTCTGCTTGGTGTTGATGACCGGCTTAGCTGTGCAGCCATGAAGTGCAGTCTCGGTACTCATGTGGCTCACTCCGCAGGCTCGACTGGACGCCGCGCACGGCCTGTGACCAGAGGCCTGCGCGTGCGCACGACCTGATAGCCACGCCGGCCGAGGTACCAGACGGGCGCTGACCAGATGTGAACGAGACGTGAGAACGGGAAGACCAGAAAGATCGTCATACCAAGCACGAGATGCGTGAGGAACGGCCATTCGAGGCCCTGCAGTGTGCGCGCATCAACCGGCTGCAGCGTCACGACGCCCTGGGCCCAGTGTGAGAGCGTCAACATCGCCGAGCCGTCACGATGCCCCAGTGAGAACGGCAGGGTGATCAGGCCCAGTGTGAGCTGGATCCACAGGATGATCAGAACCGCCAGATCCATCACGGTGGATGTCAAGCGAATGCGCGCGTCGAAGAGACGCCGATGCAGCAGCAGCGTCAGGCCGATGAAGCAGATCACGCCCGCAATGCCGCCGGCGGTGACGGCCAGCAACTGCTTCTGCTCGACGGTCATCACGAGTGTGTAGACCGATGTCGGCGTCAGAAGACCGACGGCGTGGCCAAAGAACAGGAAGAGGATACCGAAGTGAAACAGGTTCGAGCCCCAGAAGAGCTGGCGCTTGCGAAGCATCTGGCTCGACCCTGCGCGCCACGAGTAGGGTTCGCGATCGAACCGGATAAGGCTGCCGACGAAGAACGTCGTCAAGCAGACGTACGGGTACCAGACGAAGAGAATGTGGAAGATGGTGTCGCGCATGGCCGCTCTCCTTAGGCGCGGGATGTCGGCGAGGTGGTGATGACAGTGCGCGGGCCGGCTCCGGGCGCTGGCTCGAGGCCCGGCGCCGGACGGCGTGCCTGGCGCAGCTTCGCGGCGAGGCTGTCGACACCGCAATCGCCCTTGGCCGCACCGGGCCCGAATGTCACCTCCTCTTCTTCCCACGCCGCATCGAGTGCTTCGAGGTCGTCTGGTTCGGGATCGGGCTCGGCGCGCAAGGCTGCCAACGCAGCCTCGTCCAGCTTGGCCTTCGAGAGAGACACCAGGGCTGCAAACACCGCAGCATAGGGCGAGCTCCGCTTGGCGAGGCGCTCCTTCAGAGCTGCAAGCACGTGACCGGGCTGGCCAATCAGCTCGATGGCCTCTTCCGGCAGGCGCGTCGCCGCATATTCCAGGAACAGCGGCAGGAAATCGGGAAGCTCGCTCGTCGTCGGTGCATAGCCGCCATCCTCGTAGAGCTTGATGAGATCGACCATGGCTTGACCGCGGTCACGGCTCTCGCCATGCACGTGCTCGAAGAGATGCAGCGACAGAGATCGCGTGCGATCAAACAGCAGGATGTAGCGCTCCTGCGCGTCGAACAGATCAACCCCGGCGATATCATCGATGAGCGCAAGAACGCCGCCCAGGTCCCGCCGCGAGAGGATGCCCTCCTTGGCAAGCACCGCCTTCAGCTCCGGCATTGCAGCCAAGAGCTCGTCGCCCGGGTAGGTGAGCAGGGCCGAAAGAACCTTGAGCGTCTTCATGGATCAGGCCTCCACCTTCGGGCGATCGTTCTTGAGCTTCACGCCGCCGAATAGATTGACCTTGTTGTCGCTCGGCAGGCAGCCATCTCCGAAGCTGAAGCCGCACTGACCGCGCAGCTCGTAGGCGTCCTCCGTCACCTCGCGATGGGTCGTCGGAATGACAAAGCGGTCCTCGTAGTTGGCGATCGCCATCACGTGGTACATCTCCTCGATCTGCAGACCTGTGAGGCCGACCTTCTTCGCAATGGTCTCGTCGATCACGCCGTCGATGGTCTTTGCCCGCATGTAGGCGCGCATGGCGAGCATCCGCTCGAGGCCCGCGGCGACGGGTTTCTCGTCACCGGCCGTCAGCAGGTTGGCGAGATACCTGAGTGGAATGCGCAGTGAGCGCACATCAGGCATGGCACCATCCGTGCCCATCTTGCCGGCCTCGGCGGCCGCCGTGATCGGCGAGAGCGGTGGCACGTACCAGACCATGGGAAGCGTGCGGTACTCAGGATGGAGCGGGAAAGCGACCTTCCACTCCATGGCCATTTTCCAGATCGGCGATTTGCGCGCGGCATCGAGCCAGGCATCAGGCACGCCATCGGCCCGCGCCTGGGCGATCACGGCCGGGTCATTTGGATTGAGGAAGAGCTTGAGCTGCGCCTCGTAGAGATCCTGCTCGTCGGGCACGCTGGCCGCTTCCTCGATACGGTCGGCATCGTAGAGGACCACACCGAGATAGCGAATGCGGCCGACACAAGTCTCCGAGCATACCGTCGGCTGTCCGACCTCGATGCGCGGATAGCAGAAGATGCACTTCTCGCTCTTGCCGCTCGACCAGTTGAAATAGATCTTCTTGTACGGGCAGCCCGATACGCACATGCGCCAGCCGCGGCACTTGTCCTGATCGATGAGGACAATGCCGTCCTCCTCGCGCTTGTAGATGGCACCAGACGGGCAGGCCGCGACACAGGCCGGGTTGAGACAGTGCTCGCAGAGCCTCGGCAGGTACATCATGAAGGTGTTTTCGAACTGGCCGTAGATCTCCTTCTGCACGCCCTCGAAATTCACGTCCACGGAGCGCTTCGAGAACTCACCGCCGAGAATCTCTTCCCAGTTCGGCCCCCACTCGATCTTCTCCATGCGCTCGCCCGAGATGAGCGAGCGCGGGCGCGCCGTCGGAAAGGCCTGGAGCTCCGGCGCCTTCTGCAGATGCTCGTAGTCGAAAGTGAAAGGCTCGTAGTAGTCGTCGATCTCGGGAAGGTCGGGATTGGCGAAGATATTCGCGAGAACGCGCCACTTGCCGCCGATCTTCGGCTCGATGCGGCCATTGCGCTTGCGCACCCAACCGCCCTTCCAGCGCTCCTGGTTCTCCCACTCCTTGGGATAGCCGATGCCAGGCTTGGTCTCGACGTTGTTGAACCACGCGTATTCCATGCCTTCGCGATTGGTCCACACGTTCTTGCACGTGACCGAGCAGGTATGGCAACCGATGCATTTGTCGAGGTTCAGCACCATCGCGATCTGAGCGCGAATCTTCATTATCTTGCTTCCTTATTCTGCGGCTTCGACGGTCGATGCAGCGCCTTTGAGCGGGCGCTCCAGCCAATCGACATTGCTAAGTTTGCGGACGACGACAAACTCGTCGCGGTTGGTGCCGATCGTGCCGTAGTAGTTGAAGCCGTAAGCGAGCTGGACGTAGCCGCCGATCATGTGCGTCGGCTTCAGCACCGCGCGCGTTACCGAGTTGTGGATGCCGCCGCGCTGCCCCGTCATCTCGGACCCTGGCACATTCACGATCTTCTCCTGCGCGTGGTACATGAAGAGCGTGCCTTCCTTCATGCGCTGCGAGACGACCGCGCGGGCGACGAGCGCACCGTTGGCGTTGTAGGCCTCGACCCAGTCATTATCGACGATGCCAACCTTTCGCGCGTCCACCTCCGAGAGCCACACAATCGGGCCGCCGCGCGAGAGCGTGAGCATCAGGAGGTTGTCGGTATACGTGGAGTGGATGCCCCACTTCTGGTGCGGCGTGATGAAGTTGAGGACGATCTCGCGCTCGCCATTGGGCTTGATGCCTTGCACGGGCTTGATGGCGCGGAGGTCGATCGGCGGGCGATAGACGCAGAAGCCTTCGCCGAACGCCCGCATCCAAAGATGGTCCTGGTAGAGCTGCTGTCGCCCGGTGAGCGTGCGCCAGGGAATGAGCTCATGGACATTGGTGTAGCCGGCGTTGTAGCAGACCTTCTCGCTCTCGAGCCCCGACCACGTCGGCGCCGAGATGATCTTGCGCGGCTGCGCGACCACATCGCGAAAGCGGATCTTCTCGTCCTCCTTCGGAAGCGCGAGATGAGCGTGTGCGCGCCCCGTCATCTTGGAGAGCGCCTCCCAGGACTTCACTGCGACTTCGCCGTTGGTCTCCGGCGCCAGCATCAGCAGCA
>VFQP010003790.1_pt1 | contig 14901 bp, 12 predicted proteins | sample 3512351 | NCBI WGS metagenome assembly VFQP01 (sample SAMN10412372, study PRJNA504923) | tailings metagenome | isolation source: Relicate 1 Philex TSF1 revegetated site | place: Philippines: Tuba, Benguet | collected 2017-08-29 | reverse complement strand
GGGTGGGGGTGGGGGTCGCCGTCGCTGGCTGATGGGGGTGTTCTGTGGCAATGTGAGCTCCAGCTGAGGAGAGGCGGGTGCCAGTGGTGCTGCTGCCGCTGCTGTAGCGCCGCGTGGTGGTGCTGCTGCTGGCGAGCCTGTGTCGTGGCGGCGGCGTGGCTTGGAGCTGCCCGGCAGGCGCCAGCAACGCCAGGGCGTCCCCGGGCCATGCCGGCGTCGCCGCGTGCTGATGCTGCGCTGCCGACGCTGCGGCAGGAGGGGCAGGAGCTTGCGGGGCGTGCGGCGCCGCGCAGCCAGCTGCGCCCTGGATGATTGGGGCCAGCAACTCCTGCGGCCACGCATGCACGTCATCGACAAGGTTCGCTACGCCGAACGTGCGATTGGTTGCAATGGGAGCCGTGCACGGCTGGGGGCGCACCAGCAGGACCCAGGGCTGGTGCGTCAGCGGCGTGGAGGACAGAAGCTGCGACCGCAGCAGGCATTGCAGCAGCCGGCGTCCGTCCATGCGGACGCACCCGGCCGCTGTGAGCGCTTCTCGCATCGCCCGGGGCTCAGGCGTCCATGCGCCCCGATCGATCGACGGTCCATCTCCAGCAAGCGCAGCCACCTTTGCGTGCATCACCAGCGTCCGTTGCTCTTGATCGCCTCCTGGGGCTGAGGACTCTGCGCTGGCGCCGCTGCGCCCTCCACCCCTGACGCGCGGCCCGTCACGTGGGGGGCGCAGGGCATGCTGCGCAGCAGGCTCTCATCGCTGCTGCGCGTGGCATCACGCGCGCTGTGGCCACGCGCCCAGCACAACGCTGCACCCGAAGCAGCCACCATCGCCGCCCTACCTCCAGCCGCCACCATCACGTCCCAGCTGCGTCTTGATCCAGGACCCGCAGCAGCGACGACGCAGCGCCGCGGCTTCCTCACGGCCGTGCTCCTGGCGCTGCCTCACGCGCCATTGGCAGCGCCGCAGGCCCGCCGCGCACGCGCCGCCGCGCCCTCGGGCGACCCGCAGCTGAGCCCGGGCGAGCGGCTGCTCCTGCAGCACTGCGACACGGCCAGCGTTCAGGAGCTGCTGGCGCTGCTGCAGCCCCCGCGGCGCCCGGGCCCCGCCTCCCCGCCACCCTCGCCGCCGCACGCCGCACCCGCTGGCGCCGTCCCGCAACCGCACACGGCCGCTGCTCAAGCACAGGACCCGCCCCTGTTGGAGGTGGTGCTGCGGGAGGCGCCGCCGTCGTCCACCACCTCCGTCTCATGGGCAGGGACGGGCGTGGAGCACGGCGGCGGCGGCGCGGTGGGCGGCCGGGCGCTGCCGTCGCCGGCCTTTTGGCCCGCGCTGAGCCGGGCGCTGCAGGACACCCACCACGCCATGGTGAGGGCTTTAGCTGCCCAAGGGCGACTCGCGCTGCCCTGCCCTGGCGAGCTCAAGTGCCCTCTGCCACGCCCCGTGTGCGCCGCTGCGCTTTGTACAGCGATGCTGCCTGGGCGGTGCACACGACTCAAACCAGATCGGGGCGTGCAGCGGCCCACGCCTTCCTTAGCCACCGCCTTTCCTTTGTTGTTTTCTTTCTTTGTGCAGCTGGCAAAGGGCTCGGCGGTGGAGCTGGCCGCCCTGGCGCAGCTGCTGAGGCAGCACGGCGTGCGGGACGGCGCGCTGTGGGCCGCCCTGCTGCGTCACGCCTTGCAGCCCCCTCCGCCGTCTCCCTCTCCCTCCCCGCCAGCACTCGCTCCCGCCCCGGACGCCTCGCTGCGGCAGCAGCACCGCCGCGACGCCCGCGGGGGCGCGAGCCCCCGTGCTGACCCGCAGCATTCTGCGGCCGCACGCAGCAGGGACGGCGCAAACGCCTCCGCTGCTACGCTTCGCGCCGGCCGCCCTCTCAGCAGCGGCGCCGCCACCACCACAACCAGTTCCAGCGGCAGCACGCCAGAGCACCCAACCGGCAGCCTGCCGGCGGCGACGCTGCTGTCGCTGCTCTCCGCGGCCGAGTGGGCGGGGGCGCCGCTGCCCGCCGCCGTCGCCACGCCCACGCTGCGGCAGCTGCAAGACGTGGCGCACGGCGTGGTGCAGGAGCTGGAGCGGGTGGCAAAGGATCCTGGCGCGCCGCCCCAAAGCTGGCGGTCCCTGGGGATCGAGCACCCGTGGGCATGGGCGGCGGGCGGGCCGGAGGGGCGGGCGGCGGTGGAGGAGGCGGAGCACCGCTTCGTGGAGGTGGCCCAGCGAATGGCGCAGGCGTCGTGCGCGCCGCGGCCGCGGCGGCAGCCGAGGGACGCCGCGGCGGCAGTAGCGGCAGCGGTAGCGGGGGGCGAAGGGCAGCGGGCGCCGCCACCCGCGTCTGTGGACCCGCCCGGGGGCAGCCAGCGCAGGCCCTTGGGAGGGCGGCTGGCGGCGGGTGGTGGTGACAGTGCGCCGCCGGCGGAGCGGCCAGCAGCGGCGGCGGCGGCGGCGGCGGCGCGGGAGGTGCGACGGGTAGAGGCGCCGCCGGGCGACGTGATGCAACGCGGCGTGCGGCTCGTGTGCCGGCCTGAGAGGCTCCTGCAGGTGCGAGGGACACGGGGGGGCCGTTGCGTGGGCAGCCACTGCTGCAGTGCCTTGTGGGCCAAGGAAAGAGCAGCACAGGAATGCCTCCTGCAGGTGCGGAGGACGGGCGTTGCTCCTTCTCAATGGCCTGTCTGCAGCCCTCTGCTGATAGCATCGCCGTTGCGTTGAACGGGCAGGTGGTGAGCGCAGCGGCATCCCCCGTGGACAGGCGCTGCTTCTGACGCTCTGGCGCGCTTTTCATGCGGAACTGTCTACAGGTAGCGGGCACGGCGCCTCTTGCCCCCGCTGCCGCCACCCATCCTCATGCTCTGCTGCGCTTGCACGTCGAACTGTCGTTGCAGGTGGCGGGCGCGGCGGCCGCCAGCTGCGAGGCGGCGGCCCAGAGCGGCCGCGCCGCCAGCGCCAGCAAGCTGGAGGACCTCGCGCACGCGGCCTGCGCGCTGTTCGCCGACGGCACGGAGCTGCTGGGCGGCGCGGCGCCGGCCACGGTGGCCGAGACGCTGGCGGCGGCGGCGCGCGCGCTGGGGCTGGCGCAGGCGGGCCTGGCCCGGGCGGCGGCGGCGGGCGGCGCGGCGGCGGCAGCGCAGGCGGGCGCGGGGTGGGAGGCGCTGGGGCACACGTGCGCGGCGCTGCTGGAGCGGTCGCGGATGGAGCGGTCGGGTGCCCTCGGCGCCACGCTGGGGGGACGCGGCAAGCTCACGCCTGATCAGGCGCTGCAGCAGGCGAGTGTCGTGCTGGCTGCCACGCTGCCCGTGACGGGGCGGGCGCAGCCCGCTGCACCCGCGCCGCAGCCTTCCGGCCCTGCCGTCCACCCTCCCTCGCCTGGCGGCCTCGCGGCGGACGCGGCGGCGGCGGGCGCCGGCGCTTGGCCCGCCGGCCGCGTGCCGCCTCGCCCCGGCGGCGTGCAAGCAGGCGCCGCGGCGTCCTCGGCGCTGTGGAGCAGCGCGGCGGAGGAGCACGCCGCCGCCTGGCTCCACGTCGCCCTCGCCGCGCTCCGCCACCGCAGCCGCCCTGCCGCCCCGCTGCCACCCGCGCACGCGTCGGACGCCGCAGCGCCGCAGCAGCACGCAGACGGCGTGGCGCCAGCGGCGCCGCCGCCTGCGCTGGCGTCCGACGTCCAAGCCAGCAGCGCGCTCGCTCTGTTGGACGCGCTGCACTGGGTGCCGAGCACCGCAAGCCCTGACCTGCGGCGCCATGTGGCAGAGGCGCGGCTCGCCGCAACGGAGCGCGCTGCCAACGCCATCGCGCGCGCACACCTCTGCGGTGCCGGCGCGCCCCCAACTGATTTGGAGGCGGCGGCGGAGCAGGGGCGCCGCGAGGGCCGTGAGAGCAGCGGTGGCGCGGCCGTGGCGGCTGCGCCGGCGCCGTTTGCGGTGGGAGAGGAGTGGGAGGGGGGCGCGGGCGTGGTGGCGGCGCTGCGGCGCTTGCAGGTGCACCGGCCCACCACGCAGGGCGCGGTTCTGAGCCAGCTGCTGCGGCCTGGCACTACCGACGGCGGCAGGAGGAGGAGAGGCGCGAACAGCGTTGGGGACTCTGCCCAGCGCAGTGCGGCCGTGGAGGGCGAGGAGGCGCACGGCGGCGGAGCGCCCCTGGCCCCGCAGCCGCTGTCGGCGGCGGAGGCCTGGGCGGACGCCGTCGCGCGGACGCTGAGCACAGCGGCGGAGGCGCCGCGGCAGGCGCAGCGGCGGGAGGAGCTGGAGGAGAGGCTGGGCTCGCTGGCGGCGCTCCACGCCGCGCTGCGCGCGGCGGCGTCCGCCGCTGCGGCGGCACACAACGGCAGCGTCGCCGCCGCCGCCGAAGGGAGCGGGACAGCCGCGGAGCGGGCGCTGGCGGCGTTCTGGCAGCAGGCGGCGCGCGCATACGACGGCGAGGCGTCCCCGCCTCGCTGGCCGCCGCCGCAGCAGCAGCCTGACGAGAGCGGCGGCGCTGGGGGCCATGGCGACGTGCGGATGGGCGGCGGGGTGCAAGGGCGGCAGCTGGGGCACGAGGGGCTGCCGGTTCGGTTCTGCGTGACGCCTCTTGAGCTGCACCAGCTGGCGCTGCACACGCTCCGCAGTGCTGGCAGGGCCGCCAGCCACGCGCCGTCGCATGCTGAGGCGACTGGGCATGACGGCTCGCGGCGGGAAAGGCCTGCGCCGCTGCCGGCAGCCGTCGCGGCGCCGCCGCCGCCGGCGCTGCTGGCGGCGCTGCTGGCGGCGGCGGCGCAGCCCGCCGCGCTGCGCGCGCTGAGCCTGGAGCAGCTGACGCAGCTGCTCAAGGCGGCGTGGGCAGCGGACTGCGCCGACGCAACGGCGGCGGTGGCGCGGTTCAGCGGGGACGTGCAGCGGGCGCTGCAGGTGCGTGCCGCCTCCACATTTGCTTTTGCGGCGCCGGCGGCAGTGGCTGGCCACGAGGCCAGGGATCCACCTGCTTCGCTTAGTGAGGCAAGGCGGCAGCTGTTGCGGCTGACTCCGGGGGTGGAGGTTGCGTTTTTCCTCACGCTTGCACAGCGCCTCTCCCTCGCCGTGCGCAGGAGTCGCTACTCCAGATCGCCGCGCGGCCCACCTGGCGCCTCCCCGCACCCACCCGCCGCGACGCCGCCACCCCCCCTGCGCCGCCCCCATCCCCCCCGCCCCTCGCCTCCCTCACCACGCCGGTGCTTGTGCTCGCCCGCACGCTCCAACACGCACTGCCACCGCCGCCGCCGCCCCACCTCGCCGCCGCCGCGCACACCGCGCTGCTCCACGACTGGCCGCGGGCGGCCGCCGCGCTGCTCGCCGGCGGCGCCGCCTCCCCCGCTCAGGCGCTCGCGTTGGCGCAGCACGCGCACGCGCTGGTGACACAGCAGCTCACCACCGATGGCTCTGCCGCCGCACCCGCCGCGTGCGCCGAGCTACCTGTGCCAGCGTGCGAGGGGTGGCGGGAGGTGCTGCGCAGCGTGCACAGCGCGCCGGGCGTGCACGCCGCCCTGGACCTGCCGCAGCTGGCAGAGCTGGCGCGCTTCAGCGTGCCGCCGTGCGAAGACCTCGGCGACGGCCGCCCGTGCGCCGCGCCATGCGGCGGCGGGCCCTCGGGCGGGGATGGCGTGGCGGCGGGCGTTGGGGAGGACAGCGCGGGGCCGCGGTGCCAGGCGGCGGCGGAGCTTTGGCAGGCGCGGCTGGGGGAGGTGCTGCACGCGCGCCTGCATGGGTGGGCGGTCGGCGGGCGGCCACGGCACGACGCGGAGGTCAGTCTCGGGTGTGTTGGGGGCGCGCCAGAGCGGCATGGTGTTGGCGGCGTGAGCTTGTCCGGTGGGGCGATGGGCGGCGCAGCGGCGCTCATTTTGCAGGTCGTTCGTTTGGGAACAAAATGCACGCGCAGGTCAGCCTGAGGGCGCTGTGCGCCGCGCTGCGCTGCCTGGACGCGCACATGCGCCGCTACGCCCACCCTGCCCCACCCAGCGCCCCTTCCGCCGCCTCCTCGACCGCCTTGGCCGCTTCCACCTCACCGCCACCGCCGGCACCACCATCCCCCGAGGGACCCAGAGCAGCAGCCCCGCCCGCCCTAGCGCCGCGCAAGCTACCCCACGCTGCCGTGCTGTGGGTCGCCGAAGCGCTCAAGCAGTCGCACTCCATCCTGGGCATGCAGACCTCCGAGGACGCGCCGCGCCACGCCTCCTCCTCCCCCTCGTCCTCCTCCTCCTCCTCTGCCGCCGCCAGTCCCGATGACGCTCAGTGGCTGCACCGCGTGGTGGAGGACCTGGAGCTGCTCACGTACCTGTCCACCCGTCTGGCGCCGTCGTGCACGGTCCCGGCCCCCCGCCCGCAGCGCTCGACCGGTGCTGCCGCTGAGGCGGGCGGCGGCGGCGGCGACGGCAGCGACGACGTGGACGACGCGCTGCGCGCGGCGGTGGACGGCGCGACAGCGGCGGCGCCGCGGGCGGGCGCTGAGGCGGCGCCGTGGGAGTCGGCGCGCGGCGCGGTTGGGAAGGCGAGTGGATGGGCGGCCTGGTGCGTGGCACAGGCGGTGGCAGGGTGGGAGCGCGGCGGCCCTGGCGCGGCGGCGACGGCGGCGGCGGACGAGCGGCGGCGGACGGCCGACGCTTCCGAGCTATGCCGGGCGCTGCTGCCGCTGCTGCGCCTGCTGAGGAACCTCCTGGGAAACGCGGCGCCGGAGGTGGCGTATCCCGTGGCCCACGCGGCGCAGCACCTGGCGCTCTCATGCGCTGCTCCGCCGGGGCCGCCGGCGGGAGCGGGGGCGCCGCGCGGCGACGGCGGCGGGGTGGTGGTGGCTGCGAGCGTGCGGCCGGGGGCATCGGGCAGCGGATCGGCGGAGGGGGTGGGCGGCGCGGCGGCGGCGGCGCTGCTGGATCCCACGCTGGACGCGGAGCTGTGCTGCGAGGTGCTGCAGTGGAGCGGCATCCTGCAATACGTGAGTGCTTGCAGGGCCTGCTCCGCTCCAAACGAAAGAAAGAAAGAGGACGCCGGTAGGCATGGTTGTGGAAGACTAGGGCATCACGCACGTCCCTCTCACGGTCCCTGTGGTGCCACTGTGTGATGCCCTGGCCACCTGCTCTGCTCCAACACCTGGACTTGGCTAGGTTCACCTGCCCGTCTAGGATGTCTCCGCTGCGCACGGTGACTGGACGGGCACAGCCTGCTTGGCGAGAAATTGCCTCGTCGCGAGGTGCACGGCCCAGCCTTCCTCAACCACGCCTACCGGCGTTCCCTTTCTTTCTTTCTTTCTTTCTTTCTTTCTTTCTTTCTTTCTCCGCTGCGCGTCACGCTCACGGGTCGCACACGCCAAAAGCGCCGCCCACGGCGGCGTGCGGCCTCTGCCCTGCCGTGGCCGCAGACCGAGCCGTTTCTGCCCCACAAGCGCCCGGACGCGCCGCCCTGGCGCAAGCGCTGGGAGCCCTTGGGCACGGCGGCCGCGAATGCGGCGCTGCGGGAGCGGGCGCGCTCGGCGCTGCTGGCGCTGGTGCGGCGGCTAGAGCCACCCTCGGGGGACCCTGCATCGCCGCCGCGGGACGTGCCCGTTGAGCTCCTGCGACTGCTGCGTGTGTGCCGCGTGCACAAGGTGCGCTGGGCTGGGCGGAGCGCGGGATCCAAGGATGCCACATCAACAAGCAAGCTGCTGTTCCAGCTCAGTTGTAATCGTTTGACCATAGCAATTGTTGTCCTGTTGATGCGATGCAGGTGGCCGTGCCTGCGCAGCTCGAAGCGGTGGTGGCAGCGGCGAACGCCGGCGCCGACCCCGGCGCGGCAGCGCCTGACGACGGCGACGGCGCAGCGCGCGCTGGCAGCGGGGACCGCCTGCCCGCCCAGCGAGCCGGCGCCGGCGGCGGCTCGGGCTCTGTGGATGGAGCGGCGCTCGCGGCTGGGGAGGGAGCAGAGGGAGATGCGGAGCGGCGAGAGGAGGGCGGGAGCGAGCTGCCTGCTGCGAGCGCCGCCGGCGTGAGGCTGGTCGTTACCGTGCGCGATGCGCCACCCATGGGCCGTGGTGGCGACGGCGCGGGGGAGCGTGGCGGCGGCACGGCGCCCTCGGAGGAGGTGGCCAAGAGACGGCGCGTGTCACGGGCGCAGCGCGCGCTGAGCCTGGCGACGGTGGTGATGCAGAGGGCGCTGCCAGCTCAGAGCCAGCCGCACGACCCAGAGACTGACAGCGACGACGACGACGACGACGACGACGACGACGACGACGAGAACGACGAGGAGAAGGAGGCAGCGGCTGGCCACGAGCTTCCGCGCGGCGTGGGTGGCGCGGGCAGCACCGCCGGGGCGGCTTGTGTCGAGCCGGCCTTGGCGGCGCTCACGCCGCACCTCGCGGCGCTCTCGATGAGCAACCTCACCCGCGCGCTGCGGCTGGCGGCCCGCGTCGCGCCGCTCCCGGCGCCGGGCTCCGCCGCCAACACCGCCGACGACGAAGTCAACACGTCGCCGCGCGAGGCCTTTTGGCGGGAGGCCGAGCGGGTGGCCGTGCGCAACGTGTCGACGGCGCTGCAACGCAAGGACGCGGCGGCCCAGCAGCACCCGCGTCGCGCCAAGGGCGGCAAGGGCGGCAAGCGCCGCGACGTCGCGCTCGCCGAGCTGCGGGCGGTTCGCGACTGCACCGTGCTGCTCGCCGCGCTGGTCGCCGCCGGCGTCGTCGCCGCGCCGCCGCCACCGCAGCACGCGGGCGACTTGTCCCGCCACCACATGCTCGTCCAGGTGCTGGCGGAGCGAAGAGACGCGGGCACGCTGCAGAGAAAACTGAGGAGGCGTGCTGCTGCCGTGTTGCGGCTCGTCGGCCTCTGAGATTCTTCTCCTTGTTCTGCAAGGCCGGGTCTTCCGCGTGCGTGTGGCGTTTCCGCGGTGTTGCACTTGCAGCACAGCGCGGTGCCCAGATACCAGCAGAAACCAGAGGACGGGACATTTGGGGAGAACTCTCGTCCAGTTCCACAGCAACGGCGCGTGAGGACCAGGAGCACGGGGGGGCCAGCCCAGGCCCAGCGCGACCGCACATGGTGCCGCGGCGGCCGCCACCAACAACCAACAGAAACAAAGCAAGGGACGCTGGGGAGGAGGAGGCGGGCAGCAGCGGCGGCGACGGAGGCAGCAGCAGAAAAACGGCCGCGCGGATGCTCAGGGGCCTCAGCACCAGTCTTGCTGCTTTGCGCAGCACACCACGCGCAACCAAACCAAATGGCCCGTCATCGAGGGAGGGGGCTCCGGGAAAGCACTCGCGTGTCAACTCCTCGAAATGGTTTGTTTTTTTTTGGGTTGGCCCGGGGTGTTCGGGCCGAGCTGAAGTTGATGCAGAGCGTGGCAGCAGCACTTGCGACCACGGGATCCAAAATGCATTGGGCTAAGAACAGGCAGCAGGCATTGGTCCAGGCGGCCTCGCAGGAAACCCCGGAAGTCGTGCTCTCTCTTCTCTCACACACACCCTCGCGCAGAGACTGCCCAAGTCCCCTCCTGCGAGCGGGGGCGGATGACGCGCTCTCCCTCTTCCCCCCTCGCGCGCTCCTCTCTTTTTTTTGGTCGCGCCGCCTGCCGCCAGCAGCAACGCCGCCGGCGGCAGGCGGGCGCGGGCTGACATAATGGTGGAGGGCCCACAGACGGCACATGCGGCACAGGGAGCAGACGTCACCCCCGTTCTGTGAAGAAGCAGAGCCGGAAAGCGGCCCACCCCGTCCATCCCTCCCCTCCGACTCCCGCGCACGACGTCTCAAGGACGCCGTCCACGCCTGGGGAGGCGCTAGCAAGCGTCACCATGACGTGTGCAGGGAACCGAGAGGGGGTGCGGCGGCGGCGGGGCCAGGGGGCGGACCGACCGCCGCCGCGCGGCCAGACGGACGCAAAGCCCCCCGGCTCGCGGTCAAGCGGCACAGTGCGAGAGGAAGACATGCCCGGGAGCGCGAGCGCGGCGCAACCCTTGGAGAGAGCGCGTGAGAGGCGTACATGCCGGTGAAGCGCGTCTGCCCTGCCCAGAACCGCCAGACGCACTCGCCTGGCGCGGATGAAGACGCACACGCGGGAGGCCCCCAAACAAAGTCGGCACGGCACACGCAGCACACGCAGCACACACAGCACACCACACACAGCACACGCAGCACACGCAGCACACACAGCACACGCGCTCCTGCGCCCGACGCCGCCAGGCCGCCGAAAAGCCGGCGCGGCGGCGAGCGGGGGGGTTACCATTTCCGCTTCCCGAGTAGAGGCCACAAGTGCGGAGTGCGCTGCTGCCGCCGGCGTCGCTCGCGCCCTCGAGGGAGGTGGGGCGCGCGCGCGCAAGGATGGCGGCGGGGGAGGCTGCGGCGTGGGCCAGGCGGCCACGCCGCCACTCTGGCGCGGCTGCGCCGGTTCCGCCTCCACCCAACGTCGCCACACACGCTCGCGTGACTGGCGCCGCCGGCAGCGAGCAGAACTAGACTAGCCGCCGCGCGCAACCGGCGCAAACGGTTCCCGGCTGCGGCAGACGATGGAGAGAGAGAGACAGAGAGAGAGAGGGACCCGTGGGATGGGGACGGGGACGGGGAGAGCAGGCCAGCCAGCGTCTGGCGAAGGACCAGCTGGAGGGACCAGGGGTGCGTGGGCGCCGCCCGCGCGTCGCGGGGCCCTGCGGCGGGGCGGTAAAGGATATGTACAGTCGGGCCGCAGGACACCGCCGCTTGCACGCCGCGGGGAGAGCAGCCCTCGCCTCCGCAGGCCCTGGGCGGGCGGAGTGGCGGATGGCGGCGGCAGCAAGGGGCCCCAAGGGCACGTGCCACCGGCGAAACGCCACACTGGCTCCCTCACGTGACGCGCACGGCCTTGGCCTGCGGCTCGCCGCCGCCGCCGTCGGCCGCGTCCGCCTCCCCCACCACCTCGCCCACCGGCCGCTTGCGCGACGCCTGCGCCGCTGCCGCCTCGCCGGCAGGGCTGCCGCCCGCCCTTGCTGCGCCGCCGCCGGCGCTTCCGCCGCCGCCCGGCGACGGCAGCTCGCCCTCCTCCAGGCTCTCGGCGGGCAGCATCGCCGCCGCCGCCGCTGGCCGCGCCGCGGCGACTGGCGGCTGCTGTGCCGCCGCCGTCGGCGGCTTCGACGGCGCGTCCACCGCCATGGCCGTATTGTTGTTGTTGTTGTGGTCGTCGTTGCGCAGCCGCAGCACCTGGTCCGGTGGCGAGTCGGCCTCGGGCGGCGGCGCGACGGCCACGACGGCCGCCGCTGCGGAGGCGGCGGTGGTGGGCGCGGCGGCGCCGGCAGAGCTGAGCGTGCTGCTGGCGGCGGGCGGCGGCGGCGCGGCCGCGCCGTGGGGGCGGGGCGGCGGCGGCCGGCTGGGGTGGCCGGGCGCGGCGGCGCGGTGCTGCTGCTGCTGGTGCCCGCCGGAGACTGCGGTGCTGCTCGAGAGGAGGGAGGAGGAGAAGGAGGGCGGCGGCGGCGGCTTGATGAAGCGCGGCGGCGGCGGCAGCATCGAGGCGGTGGGCGGGCGGTGCAGCGACGCGCCCGACGCCGTGCCGGCGGCGGCGGCGTGCGGCGGCCGGGGGATGCCGCTGGAGGCGGCACCGGCCGGCTGCCGCTGCGGCTGCTGCGAGGAGGAGGGCGCGGCGGGGTGCTGGTGCGTGGCGGTGGAGGCGGTGGGCGCGGCGGCGCCGGCGCCGAGGGCGGTGGCGGCGGCGGCGCTGGCGCTGGCGGCGGGCTGCGCCGAGGGCTGCTGCTGCTGCTGCTTGTCGGCCGAGGGCGCCTCCTTGTAAACCGTGAAGATGTGCGACATGATGTCTGCGGGGCGGGCACGCCACGGGAGGTCTCTTTTCAACCGGGACTCCCGTATGCGCAACCAGGGCTGTGCTGCCGCCAGAGAGGGCTCCCAGGGCCGCCATGCGGCCCGGGGCAACGTGCTCCTGCCCCTCCCCAATCCACCCAACCCCGCACCGCACGCATGCGAGCAGAGTGCCCGTGGACACCCTGCTTCTCTCCCGGCAACGCGACGCCCGCCTGCCCGCGCCCCGACCCCAGCTGCCCCCACGAAACACCACCCCGCCCCCCCGCCCCCCCGCGCCCCGCGCTCACCCTGCTTCTCCTCAAGCGACACGACGAACGAGTGGCCCAGCTGCGCCTCGAGCGCCTTGCTGTCCTCGTCGTGCAGCGGCTGCAGCTCCAGGCCCATGCGCCGCGCCAGAAACTCAACCACCACCACCACCACCTTGGTCGGCGGGTAGAGCAGCGGCAGCTGCGTCTTGTACCTGCGGTGGGCGACATGGAGAGGGCGCGGGGAGGGGGGCCCCCAGCGGGCCAGAGGCAGCTCCAAATGGATGCATGCGCTCTCGAGCGGGGGCCTGGGTTCAGTGCCAGGCAGGTGTGCCATGCGCGGCTGCGCTGCACCGCGGCTGGCGTGCGCATGCACGAGCGTCGACGGCTCGACGCGAGGCTGCGGCGCTTGCGCGGCGGGGCCTGCGTGCGCGGGGCTGCTGCGTGCCGCCCCCGTGGCCCGTGGCGTGCGAACGCGGGGGGCCGCGGCGCACGCACATGTTGGGCACGATGGCGAGGCAGGTGCCGCTCAGCTTGTTGCCGACCTCGTCGGGCAGCTGGTTGGGCGGCGGGAGCGGCGCCTTGCTGGGCGTGGGCGAGCGGCTGCCGTCGCGGGCCGGCACGGGCGAGGCGGGCGCGGCGGCCGGCGCCGCCGGCTGGCGCTTGAGCGCCCCCACGCCGAGGGCCTCCAAGTAGCTGATGAGCGGCTTGCGGAGCTGGTACTCGCGCACGTCAAAGTTCATCGTGTAGAGCAGCGCTCGCTCGGCCACCAGCAACGCGTCGACCAGGTCGGTCTCGGCGAGCTTCTTCTCCTGCTCGAGGAGGAGCGCGAGGAGAGGCCCCAAAAGCGCATGCGGCCATGCCGCTCGCTCTCTCCTGCTCGTCGTGCGTCCTCGCGGTGATGGCATCTCGAGAGCGCACCACGCGAGAGCGCACCCCACAACGACACGCACCGGGTCCTTGGCGAGGGCGGCGAGCTCCTCTGGCTTATTGGCAAACTTGACGCGGAAGTACGCGTGCGCGACGTGCTTGATGGGGCGGGGCGCGTCGCTGGCCTTGGCGGACAGGAACAGCGCCGCCCCGCACACGAGCTACGCGCGAGGCGCACGAGCAAGAGCCAGGAGGCATCTCCCCGCGTCGCCCCGCGCGCGCCTGGCCCTTGCCCGGGGCGCTGGCGCGCTGCCGCCCCGCCAAAACCATATGGGCACCACCGCGAAGGCGCGAGCGAGCTCCACACTCACGAAGCGGTCGTTCCGCATGTAGCTCCTGCGGGAGAAGAACCTCTCCACGTACACGAGCGTGGTCTCCTCCACCCATAGCGGGCTGCGCGGCGCGCAGAGGAGGAGCGCGCACATTTCGCTCCTCCTGGTCACGAACACACACCCACGCGCCAGGAGCCCGGCGTCGGCGCGGGGCGAGGCACTCACAGCTTGAGCTCTCCTGCCAGGCGCTTGACGAAGGCCTGGTTGGAGCGGCGGAAGAAGGCCTCCTTCTCCTGGTCGACGCCCTCGGCGCGGCTGGGGCTGCTGATCAGCGCGGCGGTGGTCGTGAAGGGGAAGCTCTGGAAGTGGCGGAAGAACTCATTGTGGACGCCGCTGCTGCTGTGGCTCGACGTTTTGGGGGCGGTGCGAGAGGAGGCGGCCAAGAGCATCCACCGCTGCGCAGCGAGCCGCTCCCCTCTGGCCTCTCCCGCTCTCTCCCTCCTCGCGAGCTGCAAGCCAAGAGAAGAGTAGTGGGGTGGAGGAGCTGGGCAGGCGTTGTGGTGCGCGAGAGAGAGGGAGCCCACGCAGCAAAGAGCCGACATGGGCAACCCCAAAGCCCCTGCAGCGCAGGACACGCCATCACCAGATGATCACGATATAGATAGGGAGTCAAGCACCAGAGCACTGCCCTGTGGCAGCCCTGGCACCTCTGGTGCACGTTGTCGCCGCTGAGCGCGTCGATCGCTGCACGCGAGCTCACGCCTGGAGCGCGTCGATGAATTGCTGGATGTCCATGATGTACCAGTCGGCCTTGGCAGCAATGTTGGGCCGCACCACCACGCCGCCGTACCTGCACCGCGCGGGACGCGTGTCATCGTGGCGCTGGTGTCAAGAGGACCACCAGCACCATGCAGAGGCCCTGCTGCCTGCCTGCCAGGTTGCCCGCCCGCTTGCCTGCCCGCCTGCCTGCCTGACCGCCCACCCCCTACTCACCCGACAAAGAGCGACGCTACGCCCTCCAGCCGCGCTTCGAGGTCCGTGGCGCCGTCGCCCACCATCACCACGCTGGACAGACCCCACTTTTCCTGCAGGCACACGCAACCAAACAGCAAGCACACCCCTGACTCCTCCTGGCCCCCATTGCGCCCCCTGCGACCTGCGCAGCATTGATCCGCCGACCAGCAAACGCCGAGGTCCATCATGGCAGTCCAATCCACGCACCTTGATGTGGCGCAGCGCCGCGGGCTTGCCCCCGCTCCGGCACGTGTACTCCTTCTCGTCAAACCCAGCATACTTGCCTTGCGCCTGCACACCCCACGCCACAACGGGCGCCGGCACCCCCTCACATGGACAACGTGCCCCCGCGCACGCGCGAGAGCGCTCGCACACCGGACGCCACTGCCCCCCTCACGTCAAAGAGGATGGAGTTTGCGAAGACGTGCGTGAGCGGGATGTCTAGCTTTTCGGCCAGCGGGTGGATGATTTGCCGGAAGCCGCCCGACACGAGGAACACCTCCTTGCCCTGGGACTTGAGCAGCTTGACCAGCTCAGGGATGCCTGCGGCGGGTGAGGTGTGCGGTGTGCGGCGGGCCAGCGCAGCGCGCTCAGGGTACCTTTGCACCCACGTTCCGTTCCTGCCTGCGCCACGCTGCTGCCGTGCTGAGGAGGCGACACAGACGGAGGGCACGCCCCGCTGCCCGCGCCCACGTGCCCCCGCCCCCCCCC